>Ga0315910_10000454_pt1 | contig 40740 bp, 35 predicted proteins | sample EdamamesoilMG_FD_204470 | JGI IMG/M metagenome (GOLD analysis project Ga0315910, IMG submission 204470) | Garden soil microbial communities collected in Santa Monica, California, United States - Edamame soil | ecosystem: Environmental > Terrestrial > Soil > Garden | place: USA: California...
CCGGCAAAGCCGTCACAGGACCCCCTCCCCAGCGGTCGCCGCTTTGCGGCTCCTTGATTGCGACGCCGAGTTTTCCGCTCGGTCGCACTTCCGTCACACAAACGTTCGACAACGCGATCACTCAGGATCGACCCTCCCACCTTGAGACGAGTTGCTGCAATGAACCTCCGAACACTCTATCCCTTCTTGGCCACGACCCTCGCGCTTGCTTTCCTGCCTTCGTGTGATGACGACGAAGAAGACGACGGTTCGGCGGACGAAACCACCGGATTCGCTGGTACCGGCACTGGAACGAGCACCTCCGGCACTGGAACGAGCACGAGCACGGGAACCGGCACGAGCACGGGAACCAGTACCGGCACGGACACCGGAACCACCGGAACCGAGACCGGCGATCCCGTCTGCGCCGCGGACGCGCCCATCGAGATGATCACCGCCGACTCGATCACCGCGAATACCACCTGGACGTGCGACCGCCGATACGTGCTGACCGTCCCGGTCCACGTCGAGAACAACGCGATCCTCACGGTCGAAGCGGGTACCACCGTCCTGGCTCAGAGCGGCACGTACCTCTTGATCGCCCGTGGCTCGCAGCTGCAGTCGCTCGGTACGGTCGACGCTCCCGTCACCTTCACCTCGAGCCAAGCCGCAGGCGGCCGCGCCCGCGGTGACTGGGGCGGCATCGTGCTCAACGGCTCCGCGACGAACAACCTCCCGGGCGGCGAAGGCAACTCGGAAGGCATTCCTCCGGGCGCCCGTTCCGTCTACGGCGGCATCGACGACGCGAGCAGCTGTGGAACCCTCGAGTACACGCGCGTCTCGTTCGCAGGCTTCGAGCTCACGCCCGACAACGAGCTCAACGGGATCTCGTTCAACTCCTGCGGCATGGGTACCGTGGTCGACCACGTCCAAGTCCACATGAGCGATGACGACGGCATCGAGATGTTCGGTGGCACCTGGAATGGCAAGCACATCGTCGTGACCGGCACCGCCGACGACGGCATCGACACCGACGAAGGCTACCGCGGCAAGCTGCAGTACGTGTTCGTGCAGCAGGACCCGACGATCGGGAACAACGCCTACGAGCACGCGAACTACAACAACGACCACGCCGCGGTGCCGCTCCACCACATCGAGATCGCCAACGCGACGCTCATCGGCGTGGGCGCAGCCGCCGGCTCCAGCAGCGCGGGTCCCCAGTTCAAAGAGGGTGCCTCCGGTTGGGTCCAGAGCTCGATCGTCATGAACTTCGAGAACAAGGCGCTCTCGGTGGTCAACGAAGCGACCGAGGGCCTCGTGGGCACCACGATCCTCGTCAAGAACTCGCTGTTCTTCAACAACGCCATCGCCTCCGGCGGTACGGACCTTTGGGGCGTGTCCGAGGGTTCCACGTTCGACCTGGGCGCCTACGTCACGGATCCCACCAACGCCAACGTCATGAACGTGGACCCCATGCTCACGAGCACCGCTTGGGGCTCCCCGAACATCGCCCCGATGGCCGGCTCGCCCGTCCTCGGTGCTGGTACTTTGGCCGCCGACGCCTTCTTCGAAGCGACCACGTACATCGGCGCGGTCGAGAGCGCGGCCACCGACTGGACGCTAGGCTGGACCGACTTCGCCGCCAACTGAGCGATTCATGAGTAGGCGGCGCGACAAACTGTTCGCGCCGGCTCCTTTTTGCTCCGCGGTGTCCCCGCGGGGCCTCGACTTTCGAACATTTTGCCTCGGATTTCTGAACGACCGGACGGGTGGGTGTCCCTACGATGCTCCCCCAATCGGCCGATATGACACCTAAGACTTCGTTCCTGCCCGAGACGGATGACTGCCGAAACCCGCGACGTGACGTCGCGCTCGCGCGGATCGTCGCCCTCTTCTGTTGCACCGCGACCGCCGTCGCTTGCGCGCCCGCTCCCACGGAGACCGCATCGGACACCGCAGGGGACGAGAACGAGAGCGAAGAAGACAGCGACGAGGAGACCGGGAGCGGCAGTGGTGAGGAGAGCTCTTCCGGCGAGGAGAGCTCGGGCTCCGGCAGCGCGTCCTCCGAATCGGAGTCTTCCGAATCGGAGTCCGAATCGTCGGAGGCGAGCTCCGAGTCCACGTCGTCGAGCTCTTCGACCGAGGAGTCGACGACGAGCGACGAGACGTCGTCCTCGAGCACGACCACGAGCGAGTCGGGCGAAGACACGAGCGCGGGAGAGTCCGAGAGCGGTAGCAGCGGGGACTTCCAACCGTGCCCGCAGTCGGAGCCCTGCAAGATCTTACCGCTCGGGGATTCGATCACCGAGGGGTTGATCGGCGTGAACGGTGGGTTTGGGGGAAGGGAAGGCGGGTATCGTGTGCAGTTGTTCCAGCATGCGCTCGACGACGGTCACGACATTACGTTCACCGGCATGTCTCCGAACGGACCGAACGGCCCCGACAACGTCGGCGGTGTCCCGTTCCCGAGGAATCACGAAGGCGTCAGCGGAGACTTGATCAACGGGATTCGCGACCGCGGCTTGCGAGCGATCGGGCAAGAGATGCCCCACATCATTCTGCTCCATGCCGGGACCAACGACCTCGTTCAATCCATGGCCCAGGGAGCGGAGATGCGTCTTGCGGATACCGTGGACGCCCTCATCTCGGCGGCACCGGATGCGCTGATCGTGGTCAGCAGCTTGATCCCGCTCTCGTTCGGTAGCGTGGATTCCTACAACGCGACGGTCCAGCCGATGGTCCAAGCCCGGGCAGACGCAGGCGCTCACGTCATCTACATCGACCAGAACAGCATCGTCCCGCTCTCGCTCATGCCCGACGGCGTCCATCCGAACACGGAGGGCTACGCCGTCATGGGATCGGGGTGGTACGACACCATCGAGTCCTACCTGCCTTGAGAGCACCTGCTCGAGACCCCGCGAGGTTCACACGGCGACCCGCGGACCCTGGCGTTCCAGAAATCCGCGCACGCCGATACCTCGTCCAAGGTTCGGATCTTGCTCCAACTTACTGGAAATACGCTCGATATGGTCGTTGTGGGGACTCGGCACCACATCGCGCGCCAGGGTGAGAGCACGGCGGCGTTTCGCTAGAGAAAACAAGTTCAAGCACGCGTCAGCGCGCCAAGCACAGCCCCGCTTCAGTTCCAGTGACGCATCGATGGTACTGTCGAGGGACCGATGACGGACCGCGAACGGGCAACGACGACGCTTCGGTGTGCACCCCTGCGCCATCGCTTCATGCGAAGCGCCTGCCCGCGTGACCACGTTCGTCGCGCGCCCGTTGGAGCGCTGCTGCTCGGCGCCGCGCTCCTGGGCCTCACAGCCTGCAACAGCGAGTCTGCAGTCTTTCAATGCGAAGCCGCAGACGAGTGCGCTGGAGGGACCTGCCAGCCGAGCGGCTATTGCAGCTTTCCGGATCCGTCGTGCCCTTCCGGTCAGGTGTACGGCACCCTGGCGCCCGCATGGCTGGCGGAGCGCTGTGTTCCCGTCGAGGAGCACGCCGACGACAGTTCGGGGTCCGGCGGCGGCGGCGATGAAGGAGATTCGGACTCGGAGACCTCCCCCGGGGAGTCGACCACCGGGGAGGAACCTTCGGGGACCTCCACGACCACGGACGCGTCCGAGACCTCCGGAACGGAGAGCAGTCCGGGCACCACGCTCGTCTCCGGTTCGAGCGACGCGACGACGGGAGACGCGACGACGGGAGACGCGACGACGGGAGATGCGACGACGGGAGACGCGACGACGGGCGACGCGACGACCGGTGAAGGGACCACGGGCGACGCGACCACGGGCGATCCGACGGCGAACGGCGAGATCACCGGCCTGACCACGGCGACGAGCACGACGGAACTCGGCACGGAGACGACCGACGGCGGAGAGGGGACGACGACCTCTCCGAGCACCACGGGCATCGCGGAAGGCGAGGGAGACCCCGAGGCGGGCGAGGACTCGTCTTCCACCACCGAACCTCCCATCGAGTGGACCTGCGACTTCATCGACACGTTCGACGGCACGACGTTCGATTCTCACTGGGCCCGCGTCGGGGACTTTCCAAGTGCGAGCCAACTCACCGGTACGGGCCAGCTCGAGATGCACGTGGACACGGTGAACACAGGGGCGACGGTGATGACCGCTCCGCTGAATCCTCGAGCGGAGGAGTTCTACGTCGCGCTCGAGCTCGCGACCGTGGACTTCTCCGCCGCGGGTTTCGAGCAGTTCGTGTTTGGAATGTACGTACCTGCGCAGGACGACACCTACTACAACTTCGAGTTTCAGTTGTACCGGGGTAACCTCACCGCGACCACGGTCGAAGGCTGGCCCCCTACGCAACACGAGACCGCGCCGTTCGATCTCGACACCCACCGCTACATTCGGCTCCGCATCGATGGCTCCGGTTCCGACCCTGGCTACTACTGGGAGACCTCCGTGGACGGCACGGAGTGGGACCTCTTCGCGTGCCTCTCCGAGAGCGCCGCGGAGTGCGAGTGGCCCTCGGGCGGGTTCCCGGCGGGTGGCGTCTTCGAGCCCGCAGACGCGACCCTGCACTTCTGGGCGGGCGCCTATGACCTCTCCCAGCCCCCCAACGCGGATGCCTTCGCGGTCGAGACGTTCTGGAGCTGCGGGCTCGACGGCTAGGCGCGCGCGGGTGTTTGCGCCCGCCTGGCCCCTCGAGGGCCCGCGCGCGCCTAGCTACCGCGACAATTCGGTCGCCACCCGCTGCGGCATCGCGACAGGGATGCCTGACGGGCAGCGCACGAACGCGCCCAGGGGGTCGCTTCTAGGGTGGCGAAGTTCTTGCTACGGGAACGGGCGATGTTCGTTCGGCGAATTCCACCCTGCCTTCTCCTCGGCGCGCTCCTCCTGGCTTGTAGTGATGACAGCGCGGAGGCGGAGGAGACCGAAGGGTCCGAGACTTCGACGAGCAAGGGGGGTACGAGCACCTCGGGAACGACGGGTGCTTCGGAATCGTCCGGGACCTCCACGGGTGGCAGCACCACGGGAACCTCGTCCGAGACCGGCACCGAGACGGGCGAGCTCCCAGAGGCCGATGTCATCGGCGGCGGACGGGTCGAACCGGGGCAGTCGTTTGGCGGTGTCGTCGATGACACGACCGACAACGAGTTCACGATGGACCTCGGTGCCGGGCAGATCGTCGAGTTCGAACTCGGGGGGGCGAACGGGGCGAACGTCCCGCTCACGATCAACGTGTACGCCCGCGCCGAGGGGATCCCCTCCATCGATGCCGTGAACCGCTCCCGTCAGTTCGACGCGGGCGAAGCAGGGGGACGGTGGCAGTTCTTCGCGCCGGTGGCCGGGCCCTACGAGTTCCATATTGGGCAGAACACGTTCGAAGCCACCGACGAAGGTCCCATCGACTACGTATTCCGGTCGCGGCCGCTCGAGTTTGCGCCGCCTATCGGGGAGCTTCCTGGCGCACTGGAGGTCGTTGCAGACGCGCTCGCGATCCGGGAGATCACGCTCGCGGCCCCGGCTGCACTCGAAGCGACCGTCGTCGAGGAAAACGCCCGCTACTCGAGGCCTCAGGTGCGGTTTTGGGATCCCGTTGCAAACACGCTCGCGCCGTCGCTCGAGCGGATCGAGGACGAACGGCGGAGCGTTTCGCTCGCTGCCGGCGCCCAGACCTACTGGATCATCGGGGACCTCGACGGCGGATACTCGGCCGACCACTTCTCCGCGACGTACCAAGCCGTGGACGACGCGATTGGTGCGCCCAACGAGCTCGCGCAAGGGGCGACGCTCACGGGGACCCTGGAGGCGGGGGACGTCGACTACTTCCGGGTGACGGCACAGACGGGCCACATCGTCCGCGCCGAAGCCAGCGGCGAGCCGAGCCTGGATCTCGCTCTGGACGTATACGCGTACCCCGACGGCTATGTCGAGCTGACGGCCCTCGGGGTGCAAGGCATCGCAGGGGTCGAGTTCTCGAACCTGGCTCCCTTCGACCCCAACCCTCTGGACCACTACATCGCGCTTCGCAGCCCCTCGGGGGCGGTGGGCGCCTACTCCATCACGCTCTCCGAGGTGGTCCCGGACCCAGAATCGATCGATCCGGCGCTCGACGTCGCGGGGCAGATGGTGCAAGGCGGGTACCGGTGGTTTCGCTCCGCCGCGACGAGCGACGAGGTCCTGACGGTGTTTCGTGGACCGCCGGCGAGCTCCGCCGACGCGTGGTTCTCGGGATGGGATGGGGCGTTCGTCCGGGATCATTCGCAGCCCGACTACGCAGGACGCGTTCGCCATCCTCGCGCTTGGTACTCCGCAGAGGACGCACCGCCGTCGATCGGCATCCGAGACGTCTCCTTCCGCGGTGGCGAGTCGTTCGCCCTCTCGGGTCGGTTCCAGAATGTCGACCTCGCCTCGATGACCTTTGGAGCCGTGACTGGGGCAGAGCTGCTCCGTGATCCGCTCCCGACGTCGAGGTTGCCCGCGATCTACGAGGGCACCGCCCATGAATCCCCAGACCTCTGCCGCGTCGCCACGGAAGCGGGGACGCTCTACGTGGTCATCTACGAGGTCGCCGCAGATCTGATCGATTCCACGGCTCTGCCGCGTCTCGTGGATCACAGCGACCTGGCGGGATGGCACGGCGTTTGGCTATCGACCCGTCGCGGCGCCTTGCTCACCTACGAGGCTGTGGAGGACGGCGTGTTCGAGTTCGAGGTTCCCGGCGAATGCACCGACGACGACTCGGGATACCGGTGCTCCCCCAACCCGTACGTGTTGCGAATCCTCGCGCTCGAGTGACGGGCTGCGTCATCCAAAGCGACCGAGGATGTAGTCCTCGGTTCGCTTCTCCTTGGGTGCCTCGAAGATCTGCTGGGTCGGCCCAAACTCGACGAGGTCGCCCAAGTAGAAGAACGCCGTGTTGTCGCTGACGCGCCGCGCTTGTTGCATCGAGTGGGTCACGATCACGATGGTGTAGTCGCGCTTGAGCTCGACGACGAGCTGCTCGATGGACGCGGTGGCGATGGGATCGAGGGCCGACGCGGGTTCATCCATCAAGATGACCTCGGGTTGGACGGCAAGTGCGCGAGCGATACAGAGGCGCTGCTGTTGGCCGCCGGAGAGTCCGAGCGCCGAGCTGTCGAGGCGATCCTTGACCTCCTCCCAGAGGGCGGCGGATCGCAGGCACGACTCGACCCGCTCGGCCAGCAGCGCCTTGTCGCGATTGCCGGCAAGGCGCAGACCGAAGGCGACGTTCTCGAAGATCGACTTGGGGAACGGATTCGATTTCTGGAACACCATCCCGACCCGCCGACGGACGTCGACGGGATCGGTCTCGGGGGCATAGACGTCTGTGTCCTCGAGCCACACTTTGCCTTCGACGCGCGCATGCTCCACGGTGTCATGCATCCGATTGAGCGCGCGCAGGAGCGTGCTCTTGCCGCAACCCGAGGGGCCAATGAACGCGGTGACGCTGTGCTCGGGCAGTCCGATGCTCACGGATTTGATCGCCTGTTTGCTGCCGTAGTAGACGGAGACGGACGCACACCGCATCTTGTCGCGGGAGTGCGCCGGCTCGGGGGAGATCGGCGGTACGGCGTGGGAGGGCTCGGTCATCGGTTTCCGCCCGCCCGTAGGCGGCTCCGGATCAGGATCGCCACGAAGTTGAGCGCGAACGTCAGGGTGAGCAAGACCAGGACGGTCCCGAACAACACTGGGCGCGCCGCGTCGACGTTCGGGGATTGGGTGGCGAGCGCGTAGACGTGGTAGCCGAGGTGCATGAACATGTCGCGCGGGTCGGTGGGCAATCGCGGGAGGAAGTTGGCGGCGCCGGTAAACAAGATCGGCGCAACCTCTCCGGCACCGCGGCTGATCGCCAGGATGAGTCCCGTCAAGATCCCCGCGCGCGCGCCGGGGAGCACCACATGAAGGACGGTCTGGAACCGCGTGGCTCCGAGCCCATGGGAGGCTTCGCGGAGCTCGCGGGGAACGGTTTTCATGGCCTCTTCGGCTGTGACGATGACGACGGGAAGCGTCAGCACCGAGAGCGTGAGGGCGGCCCACAAGATCGACGGACGCCCCCATATGGGCGTCTCGGCCCCAATGGCGCGGTCCATGGCGCCGCCGAGGAAGAGGATGAAGAAACCGAGCCCGAACAGGCCGAAGACGACCGAAGGGACCCCCGCGAGGTTGTTGACGGCAGCGCGCACGAACTGGGCGAGACGCGAGCTCTTGGACGCGTACTCGGACAGATAGATCGCGGTCGCGACGCCCACGGGTGTCACGGCGATGGTCATCAGGATGGTGAGCAACGCCGTGCCGTAGATCGCCGGAAAGATCCCGCCCGCCGTCATGCCGCCGGTCGGAGAGGCGGTGAGGAACTCGACCGAGATCCTACCGGAACCATGCGCAAGGACGTGGCCGAGCAAGATGCCGAGGAACGCGAGGATGATGAGCACGGCCAACGCGGTGAGGCCGTGAAACGCAAGATTCGAGGACTTTGCACGGGGGTGGGCCTTGCAGAGCATGGGATCACCTCGTCTCCCCGCGGAGGCGGGCGCTCAGGCGAGCGACCGTGAAGGTCGCGAACGTATTGAGCAAGAAGGTCATGAGGAACAACAGGGACCCAAGCAAGAACAAGACCCTCCAGTGTTCGTCCCCCCGCGGAACCTCACCGAGCTCGGCGGCGATCGTGGCCGTGATGGTGCGAACACTCGCGCTCCAGTCGAGCAGATCGACGACTGCGGCGTTGCCGGAAGCCATCAGGACGACGATGGTCTCGCCGATGGCACGTCCGAAGCCAAGCACCATGGCAGCGGCAATGCCAGGCAAGGCGGCGGGAATGGCCACGCGTAGGGCCACTTGGTGGGTCCTCGCCCCGAGCGCGATCGCGCCCTCGATGAGCGGTCGCGGGACAGCGGTCAGCGCGTCCTCGCAGATCGTGAAGATGATGGGAATGATCGTGACACTGAGCGCAATGGCGGCGACGAAACCGTTGAGCCGATACTTGAAACCGAAGGTTGCGTGGACCCAAGTCGCGATGAGCATGAGACCGAAGAACCCCAGGACCACGGATGGGATGCCGGCGAGCAGCTCGATCACGGGCTTGACGACCTCCCGCACGCGTCGGGACGCGTAGTGCGAGAGGTAGACCGCGCTCGCAAGCCCGATGGGGGCGCTGATCAGCATCGCAAGGACGGTCACCTTCAGGGTCCCGACGAACAGCGGAAGGATGTTGTACTTCGGCACCTTGCCCACTGGTTGCCACACCGCGACCGGCTCTTCGTAGCCGTGCCACAGCTGTGGAACGACGAGGTGTGCGCGCTCCAAGGTCTCGGTTTTCTCCCACAGGAGCGGAAGGGCCTCGCGCGCGATGAAGGTGAAGATGAGGATGATGGCCGCGATCGCGGCCATCGCCAGGAACACGATGAAAAACTCGGCGACGCCGTGCCACCTTGGAATTCCGCGACGACGGCTCATGGCGTTCGCTCCGAAGCAAGGGGGAAGTAGCCGAGCTCTTCGACCAGCGCTTGCCCAGGCTCCGACAGCGCAAACTCGATGTAATCCTTCGCCAGCCCTGCCGGTTCGTCGACCGTGTAGAGGAAGAGCGGGCGCGTGAGTGGATAGGTCCCGTTCGCCGCGTTTTCTCGCGAGGGGGAGACCGTCCTCCCATCGGGGAGAAGAATCGGCACGACCCGGGCACCGGTGGCGAATCCGATGCCGCCGTAGCCGATCGCACCAGGATCTTTGCTCACCGCGTTGATGACTGCGGAGGTACCGGGCAACGTCTGCGCCTCCGCGGCGAAGTCTTCGTCGTGCAAGACCACCTCTTTGAAAAATGCGTAGGTCCCTGAGTTGTTCTCGCGGCTGTACAGGACCAGGGGTCCGAGGTCGAGCCCGAGCGCAGACCAGTCCGTCGTGTGTCCGCGGAAGATCGCCTTGACTTGCGGGAGGGTGAGCGCGGCGATCGGATTGTCGTCGTGCACATATACCGCCACGGCATCGAGTGCGACGATCGTCTCGACCAACTTTTTACGTCTGGATGTCCCGGCGTCACAGGGCGCTTCCACGCGGGCGCGCTCGCTATCCTTGGCTTTACGGCTCGCCGTCGCGATGTCCGTGGTGCGGTCGATGAGGCCGGTGATCCCCGTGCCGCTGCCTCCGCCCGAGACCTGCACCGAGGCTTCGTCCCTGCTTTGCATGAACACCTCTGCCCAACGTTGGGCGAGGATGACCATCGTGTCCGAGCCGCGGATCGTGACCTTGTCTCTTCGATCGCGCGAAGCCCGAGCACCGCCGACCTCGTCGATCGACATACACGCCACCAAGAGAGCAGGTACGCAGGCGAGCGTGAAGAGCGCGAGTCGCGAGGGAAGCACGAGGCTTCCTAACACTCTCACGTCCCAGCAATGTGACGTCCGTATGGGGTTCCGCCGGGAACAAGACCGGAAACCCCGGCGTATTTTGCGGCCTACGGATGGGAAGCTCGCGTCAGAGCGTCACGCCCTGGACGGCTCTCACGATCGTTGTCACGGTGGCGCTGCGATGACCGAGCGCGTGGGGTTCACGAGATCAAGGCGAGCGTGAAGATCCCGAGCCAGCCGAGGCCCCAGGCGAGCGCGGCGGCGAGCAGCACCAGGGGAAGCGAGGAGCGGCCGCGCGCGGTCAGGATCGTGTACGGCAACCAGAACCACCCGAACTGGAACGCGCCCGCGATGCCCGCGACCATCCCCGCCAAGAACAGGACGTCCGCACGCGTGGCCAAGCCAATCGGTTGCGCCCCCGCACCCGCGACACCCACGGATGCTCCCCAGAGAAACCCGGTCAGAACACCGAGCAGCAAGAGCGCGCCGATGGGGGTACGACCGAGGCGCCCGCCCAACGTCCGGCGTAGGCCAAGACCGAGCAGCGCTCCACTGCCGGCGCCGACGAGCGAGCTCGTGATGAGGAACGAAACGCCGAACAGCCCGGCGCCAAAGTCGACGCCCTGGATGGCGAAGAATGGGGAAACGAATCCGACGAGGGCGAAATCGAGGGCCCAGCGGTGACGGGGGGCAAGGGTGGACTCGGTCATCGCGACCCAACGTAAGGGCGGAGCTGGATATTCCCGCAGGGGGGGCTGTCCCGAGCGAACTTTGTGGAACTACGTGCGGCTGGCACGAGATTGCCGCTTGCCCTTGGAAACATCGCCCAGAAGCACGCTCAACCCTCCGAGGACATTGTAGGTCTGGGCGAACTGCTCGACCTTGCGATCGAGCGGCCATTCGAGGCCGAACAGCGTGACCGGATGAGCGCGAACGAGGAACGAGCGGTCGGCATGGGGCACTCCTTCGGTCCGAAGGCTACCGCCTCCCATGGGGGTTCACGCCGAAGGCCAGGGATTGCGCCAGGCGTCCAACTGCATCAAGTCTGCGTGCCAGCGCCCGATGTTCGCGTATTCAGCGACGGGGAGCTCGATTTCCTCGGCCCACGGCAACAACACTGCGACCACGAAGTCGGCCACACTCAGGGCGTCACCGACGAGATACTTATGGTTCGCCAAGTGAGTATCGAGGACCTTGGCGGCTTTGTGGAACGGAGCGACGCTCGCCTCGAGTGCCGCGGGGTCCGGTCGCCCGAGCTTGAACTGCGTCTTGATCAAGTTCTCGAAATAGAAGCTGCCCGCATGCGGGGCAAAGTGGAACGCATCCCAGCTGATCCAGCGCAGCACCTCGACTTGCCGCCGCGGGTCTGCGCTCGGCCAGAAGTCCGAACCCGCCTTCATGGAAAGGTGGACCATGATCGCGGCGCTCTCCAAGATCGTCGTTCCGCCATCCTCGAGCACGGGCACGCGCCCGTTGGGATCCCGCGCCAGGTGTTCTGGTGCCCTTGGATTGCGGATCTGCACGTATTCGACCGGCACGTCGAGATACTTGGCCGCGGCGCACGCCTTACGCGGGTTCATCGTCTTGAAGTAGTAGAGCTTCACGCCCTGAGGCTAGGTCGGGACAAAATATGTTCAAGAACATATTTTGATGAGAAGGTTTGCCATGCCGTACACCGCGGAACACAAGGCCCGAACGCGCGCGAAGATCGTGGAGAGCGCCCGCGTGATGTTCAACCGCCACGGCTTCGACCAGGTCTCGATCGACGCGATCATGGAACATGCGGGCCTCACCCGCGGTGGCTTCTACAACCACTTCTCGAGCAAGGACGAGCTCTACGTGGAGGCGATCCGCAGCTTCGTGACCTGCAATCCCTTCGCGCGGCAGCAGGCCGCATCCAAGGACTGCAGCCGGCCGCGTCCCGCGGACCTCGCCCGCCGCCTGGTCGAGCTTTATCTCTCGGACGCGATCTTGGCCAACGTCGATCAGCATTGTCCGCTCATCGCCCTGCCTTCCGATGCCGCGCGGGCGGGTCTCAAACCTCGCGCGGCGTACACCCACGTCGTGGACAACATGCGGAAGATCTTCGAGGCGGCGCTCGAGAACGACGCGGACGGGCCGCGGAAGGCGATGTTGATCGTGAGCTTGTGCGTCGGCGGGATGGTCATTGCCCGCACGACCGACGACCCAGACCTCCGCGACACGCTGCGTGCGGCCGCCCGCGCGGAGGCGCTCGGTTTGCTCGCGGGGTAGTGCCGCTCTCCAGTGTCGTCGGCGACAGCGCACGTCGAGCAAGCGCGCAGATTGGATCCATGCACACCAGGTTTTCCCGAGAAGTCGTCCCTTGTGACGATGCATGGCCCTGCGGCATGATCGAGCCGTGTCCTATCGGTTTCATGGATCGCGTGTCGTCATCGCCGTTTGCCTGACTGCCGGAGTGCTCTGCAGCTGCGACCAAAAGGTGACCGGCGACGAGTCCGGTGCACAAGAAGCGGACGCAGACGGACGCGATGAAAGTGACGACGACGAGGGGGCAGACAGCGCTTCGGAGACCGGGGGTGGCACGGACTCGGAGAGCACCACGGGTGAGGAGAGCCGTGGCGACGAGGACGTGACGGACGCGACCTCGCGCGCGGACGAAACGGAAGCGGGCACCACCGGTCGAACCACGAGCACGAGCGGCGCTTCGGAAGATCCCGAGACGACCCGCACCGAGTCCGAGGCGAGTACGGACGGCGGCGTGGACTCGGGCGACGACACCGAAACCTCCGATCCCAGCGCGGAAACGGGAGACACCGGTGGTCCTACGTGCCCCGAGGCGGAGCCGCTCATGGGTGGCATGCAGTATTGCTCCAACATCCGGGGCAACGCCGGGGGCGGGTATGGCTTCGAGCTTTGGGCGGAGGGCGGCGGCAACGGGTGCATGACCGTGCACGGCGTCGACGCGAACTTCAGCGCGAGCTGGAACGACGTGGAGGACTTCCTCGCCCGCGTGGGCCTCGACTTCAACCAGACGCAAACCCATCAGCAGATCGGCACGTTCAAGGCGGACTTCGCCGAGACCAAGACCGACGAGGGCGGGCTCACGTACATCGGGATCTACGGTTGGACCGTCAACCCCCTGCGCGAGTTCTATATCCTCGAGGACTGGGGCAGCGCCGAGAAACCGGGTGGTTTTTCGTCCGATGGCACCCCCCGCGACGAGGTGGGGACACTCGTCGCGGATGGCGAGACCTACGACGTCTGGAAGAAGACGCGCGTCGACAAGCCCGCGATCACGGGGCCGAGCGAGACGTTCGATCAATACTTCAGTATTCGCCGGACCGCGCGCCAGTGCGGGACAATCTCGATCTCCGACCACTTCAATCAGTGGGAAGAGCTCGGGCTTCCCCTCGGGAATCTCTACGAGGTCAAGATTCTCCTCGAGGCTCAGTTCAATAGTGGGAACATCGCCTTCACCACGGCGAACGTGTACGTGGAGTAGCGCCGCACGTCAGTAGCCGAGGACCTGCACTTCGACGGCAGTGCGAGTTGTCGCCCAGGCTACGGCGATCTGACCTTCTGGTCCGGGGGCCACGGCGAGCGATGCGTCGGGGGCGATCTCGAGGGGGAGCGACCACATCGGGGTGAGCCGGTCGTCGAAGCGGTCGAGCACGTAGCCGTCCAAATTGGAGGTCATGAGGTATCCACCATCAGGTAACACGTGGACCGATTGCAACGCGTAGGGGACAATGGATGGGGTCGGGAGTGATTCCATCAAGTTGAGCTCGTGCGTGAGCCTGAGGATGCCCACGTCTTCGCCAGATTCGAAGAGGACGTCGACACCTCCCAGCGCGTTGGACCACAGACCGATGCCCCGGCCCGCCATGACCACGGTCTTGGATTCACCCGGCGTGCGACGGTCCACGATGAACGAATCCTCCTCTGGGGGGTGGCTGAGGACGAAGTAGGAATCCCCAGGCCCGGCCGCGATTGGATCGCTGAAAAGACCCCGAATCAGGTCACTCAGGACGAGAGTCGTTTCGAGGACCGTCCCATCGCTTGCGATACGTTTTACGATTGACGCATCGGGGTATGAACGCTCGAGGAGCAGGACATTGCCACTGGCATCGAGGACCATGGCCATATCCTGGTCGGAGCACGGTGGGGTGAGAAAGAAGTCCGTGGTGCCGCTGGGTTCGAACCATTGAAAGATGTTCTCGAAATCCTCGCCCGCGTCGGTCACCTGAGTGGAGTTCGAAGGGATGAACCCAACGCCGCGTACGCGGTAGTCGGGGTCGCTCGCGAATGCGTACACATCACCGTCTCGCGTCAACTCGACCTTGGAAAAGATCCCCGGAGCGTCACGCCAGACACTCGGAGATACTCCGACGCCGCGCTCCGTCGTGAAGATGCCGGCCGCGTATGCACGCGACTCCTCCCCGGGGTCCACGATCGCCATCGTCTGGAATCCGTGCGCCGCCACCGTGAGTCGACCGTCACCCCTCAGTGCGGCGTCGCAAACTGTGGTCGAGGGACCAGGAACCCCGAGCGTGGTGGACCACTGTACCGCAGGCGGCTGGTCGAAGTTGGGTTCGCCGTCGTCGACTTCTGAACTCGATCCGGCGCTCGTGCCGTAATCTGAGCTTTTGGAGTCGTTCGAGGTCGCTGGCTCCGCCGCAGATGCCGAGTCATCGAAAGTGGTCGTCCCCGTATCCGATGACGTGTCGCTCGCAACAGCGTCGGTGTCTTCGAGCATTCCCACCGTGTTGGGGCCGAGGTCGCACCCGGCGGTGCCGAGAATCGGCAAGGCCGTGAGGAGGAGCGAACGCATTTTTTCGTGATGTGGAGCCGTAACCATCGATGAAGTTGGTGCCCAGACCGGCGGACTTTCGTGATCAGAACCGAGGTGAAATCGTGATCTCCACACCCGCGCTCGCGCGCCCTCCTACGGCGGGTGAGGTGTAGGGCGTCGTGCCCACGACCACGAATGGGGGGCGGAGAAAGGCGACGGCGAGCTCCGCCCCAAACCATAGATGCACGCGGCGATGGACGCGAGCTCGGAGGTTGGCGGAGAGTTCGAACGCTCCGTAGATATCGGTCGTCCTCGTCGCGCCCACGACGGCGTCTCCGCTCCCAAGGCCGGAAAGCGCCCCGAACTCGAGGCCGGCGCATAGAGGGAGTCCAATGCGACGCCACGCAGGAACCGCGCACCCGCGAACGATCGCGCCTGCGTAGCGGAGATCGATCCCGGCACCGGGCGCCTCCGTCGCATAGCGCTGGGTGAAGAGGTAGCGCGCGCCCCCTTCGAGGCGCAGGAGACGATGCGACCATGTCACCATGAGCCCAAGGCCCGCGTCGAGGTTGGGGAGCACCGCTAGGCCGAGGCGGGCCTCAGCGCGCAGGTCCACGCGTCCAACCGCGGAGCGCCGCCACGATGTGTGGGGTGGACGTTGCGTGGGGGCGGATGCGGCTGGGCTCGCTGCGCGGGACGCCTCTCCGCCACGACGCGGGTGTGCATCGGGTGCCTCGGGAAGCACACTCGCGGGGGTCTCGAGGATCCACGTCGCCGTGACCACCGCGGTGGTCGCCACGAGATCGCGACAGTCCTCCGCTTCGAAGGTGCGGGTCTGTGTCCCCGATGGCGAGGTGATCGTCAGCGCGAGCGACCAATTCCGGGCGCGCTCCGAGACGACTGCGTGGATGCGGAGTCCGCGGGGGATCTGCGCGTCGGCGGGGAGCAACGTCTCGAGGTCCGCGAGCACCGCTTCGATGTCGGGGCACGACGGCGGGCCGTCCCAGCGGATGACCTGGGTGAGGTCTGCCGGAGTGGCGCTCGCGAGTGCGGTTACGACGAGGCCGAGCGCGAGAGCGGGCATTCGGTCGTCGGAGCATGCCAGAAGGAGAGTCGGGGCGGGCTGCTATGGCTTCGGTCACGGAGCGCACACAGAGCGAGCGACGGCGGCCAGAGGTGCGCTCGGATGTGCTTCCGCCCACGCGGCAGCCATGGTTCGGCTTGCGTGGACGTCCCCTTTCCCACACTGCGCGCGCAGCTCGAGCAGCGTGATCTCATCGAGGAACATCCCCTGTGGGAACCGAGCACGATAACGGTCCACGTGGTGCTGGACATCACCCCAGGAACGATCGACGGCAGCGCGTTGAGCGAGCGAGAGGAGGCTTCGCTCCTCCATCGCGGAGCTCGACGTCGAGTGAGTCGCCACCGCGGACGTCCCCGTGTCTTGCTCGGAGCGGATCGGACGCTCGGGGGCGACGGAGAGATCGCGCGCGGATGCGGTTGCTTTGCGCTCCGGGGCCGTCGCGGCCGTGTTCGTGGTTCGCTCCGGAGAAACGTCGGGCGTCACCGAACCCACCGCGGGTTCGGGCCGAGCGACGGGATCCGCAGAGCGGCGCGGTCCGTCAGGTTCCCCCGATGCAGCGCTCGGCCTCCCCGCAATGGCACCGAGCGAGACACCTGCGAGCAAGCCTGCGAACATGGCCGCCGAAATCATACCCACGAGCGACAGGGACTTCGCCGGGAGTGCAGCCATGGACGCACCGAGGACGACCCAGACCCGGCGCTCGGCATCGTCCGGCGGCGCGGCAGCGCGGTCGGAGCGGAGGACCGGTTCTCCATCGGCGCGGACTTCGTCGGCAAACGCGGAGAAGCTCTTGCGTGCGGATCGCAGCCGCGCTGCGACCGTGTTCGGGTTGGTGCCGAGGGCTGCGGAAGCTTCCTTCGCGGTGAACCCCTGCAGCTCGCACAACACGAACGCGCAGCGCTGGGGCTCGGACAAGCGTGCGAGAAACGAGTCGACGATGTCTTGGGCCTCGCTCGCGTCTGCTCGGGGAGCTTCGCTGAAAGGGCGCTCGGGCGCATCTGCCCAAGCTTGCTTGCGCCGGATCGCACGCATGTGCCCTCGCCGGTAGTTCGAGGCCACTCGCCGCACGACCCCAAACAGCCACGTTCGCAGCGTCGAGGTCCCATGCCGCAGGTGTCCCCGCCGGTGAAGCACCAGGAACACGTCGTGGCATGCGTCCTCGAGCTCGCTCGGCCCGACGCCCAGCCGGCGCAGCGAGAACCAGACGAACCGAAAATGCTCGCGGTAGGCGGACGCGAGTTGGGCATCGTCGTCCGGCGAAGTGTGCGCGATCGAGCGTGCGAGGGAAGTCACGGGCAGAAGGGATGGGTGTCCAGTCTGTCCGAGATTCGTGTGTTCCCGAGGAAAAAATCTGCCCTTCCCCCGCGGGGTCAAGGATCAACGCGGAGGAAGCTCGGCGAACTGCGGCAGGTCGTCGGCGATGCGGTACCACGCCGCCTTGCTCGCCACGTGGATGTGCGCTTCGGGGCGTGCTCCCAGGTCGAGGTCGAGCAGACCCGCAGGCACCAAAACGAACGGGACGCCCTCGCTCGCGACGGGGGCTCCGCCACCGCAGCGCGCACAAAACGAGACTGCGAAACGCTGGGCATCCGGGGGTCGGAAGGTCCGCACGAGGTCCAGGCCCGTTCCCCACTCGAACTGGGCAGCGGGGTAGAAGGCGTTGCTGCCGTGGGCTGCGCTTCGCGCTCGTCGGCACCGCGAGCAGTGGCACTGCAGCCACCGCGAGGGTCGACCGCGGACGATGAAGGTGATCCTGCCGCACAAGCAGCTCCCCGAAGCTCCGTGAGCTCGAGCGGACCGGTCCGGAACGACGGTGGCGGGATGGGTCCATCCCGCGGGGGCGGCCTCGCACTGCGCGAGATCGTCGGCGATCCGATGCCATGGCGCTTTGTCGCCCACGGACGCATGGGTCGCGGTTCCCTCATCGAGTTCACCAAGCCAGTTTCCGGCGGGCAGGAGCACGCGGCCGTCGACGACGGTTGGCGCGACGGATCCGCACACCCCACAGAACTGCCGTCCCGAGGTTTCCTCCGTGCATACGGATTCTTCACCGCCCACCCAACGTAGCGCACCGGCAGGAACCTCGACGAACGTCGCGAATGGCGCCCCATGGTGCTTCCGGCACTCGCCGCAGTGACAATGCACGAGCGCGCGCGGGATCGTTGCCGTTTCGTAGTGAAGGGCTCCGCACAGACACCTGCCCGCGTTCATTGCGTAAGTTTTCCACAGTTCGGTGTTTCTTGCCCGAACCGGAGAGCCTCGGCATCCCGCTCGCGATGGGATGCTGGTCTTCCGATGAAACCTGAGCTTGCACATACGAGCCGGGGTCGAGGGGGTCCCGAAACCGGGATGGGAAACGGCGATGGTCGTTCAACCTGACGCAGCGTCAAATCGTGTCGCGTCGCCGAGGTTCCGCGCCGTAGCTCGAGACGGCTGCGAGATACGCACGCGTAGTCCTCTGCTTCGCGCGCGACACGGGCCGATCAATGCCCTTGTTTAACGTGACGCGGTCGAGATAGAGGAGTGATCGAATCACAACGAGGATAAGCGCATGAGTCGATCGCACACCCACTGGCGGCCAGGTTGGCCGCTCTCGAGCGTCGTCTTCCTGTTGGCATGGCTCGCCTTCCCGGAGCTCTGCCTGGCTGCCGAAGAGGCAGCTGCGGCTCCGCCCCCGGTGGATACGGGATCCACCGCGTGGATGATGACGAGCAGCGCGCTCGTGCTCTTCATGGTGCCGGGCCTCGCGTTGTTCTACGGCGGCATGGTTCGCGCCAAGAACGTGCTCAACATGTTCCTGTGCTGCATGGTGGCGATTGGCGTCATCGGGCTGCACTGGGTCGTCCTCGGCTATGCGATGGCGTTTGGCGGCCAATCTCTGATCTCGACGAGCGCAGGGAGCTGGCTCGGCTGGGACTCGAGTTTGCTCTTCTTGCAAGCGTTCACCGCCGCGGACTTCGGACGTGAAGCGCTTTCGGGCGACACCGTCGATGCCGTCAGCACGCACGTGCCCGAGCTCGCGTTCGTGATGTTCCAGAGCAAGTTCGCGATCATCACCCCGGCGCTCATCGTTGGTGCCGTGGCGGAACGCGTGCGGTTTGGACCCTTCGTGCTCTTCATGGTGATCTGGAGCACCGTCGTCTACTGCCCGGTCGCGCACTGGGTGTGGAACGTCAACGGTTGGTTGTTCCAATACGGGGTGCTCGACTTCGCCGGCGGCACGGTCGTGCACGTGCTCGCGGGGATCAGCTCGCTCGCCCTCGCGATGGTCGTGGGGCCGCGCCTCGGATACGGGCAAGACCCCATGCCGGCGCACTCGCTCGGCTACACGCTCATTGGAGCAGGGCTGCTCTGGTTCGGGTGGTTTGGCTTCAACGCCGGTTCGGCGATCGCCCTTCCCGGAGCCGAGCTCCCGGTCGCCGGCAAAGTTGCCGCCCTCGCGTTCGCCAACACGCAGATCGCTGCGGCCGCAGCCGCAACCGCCTGGATGACCGCCGAGTGGTTCCACACCGGAAAGCCCACGATCCTCGGCTTTGCGAGCGGCATGGTGGCCGGCCTCGTCGTGATCACGCCGTGCGCCGGCCATGTCCTCCCGTGGTCGTCCATCGTGATCGGTGGCCTCGGTGGCGTCGCTTGCTACTTCGGCTGCCGCCTCAAGATGATCCTCAAGGTCGACGACTCGCTCGACTCGTTCGGTGTCCACGGCCTCGGCGGCGCCCTCGGTGCGGTGCTCGTCGGCTTCTTCGCATTCCGCCCCGTCCTCGGCCCCATGATGGGCGGCGACATGTCGCAAGTCACCAAGCAGCTCGTCGGCGTGACGGTGGCAGGCGTGTTTGCGTTCGTCGTGACGTACGCGATCGCGAAGGTGATGGACATCACCATCGGACTCCGCGTCAGCCGTGGGGTCGAGCTCGCGGGTCTGGATGTCAGCCTGCACGGCGAGATCGGCTACGTGCTGCAGGACCCGAAGGGGTCCGCGACCTTCGAGGGCACGATCGACGCCCGCGGTCACGTCCCCTCGCACTGACCGTCGTCGCGCTCGTCCGGTATCGAGAGGGTGCTCGCGAACGCGGGCACCCTCGTTTTCTTGCGTGGGTTCTGTTGCTCGATCCAAGGCCCTTCCCTAGGGGAGGAACGGCGGAGCGAGCCGCGGAAGGATTCGTTCCGCCGGGGTCAGAAGCGACCTCCAAGCCGTTTGTGAGGAGGCGGTGCCAGCACCGCGACGGCGCGGTAGCCTTTCTATGTGCTACGTCGTCTTGCCCTCATCGTCGTGGTCATCGCCGGCTGTGCAGAACCTCTCGACTACGCCGAGGACGTCCCAACACCGATCGGCGAATGCGGCGGCGACCGCGATGAGGTTTCTCCCGCGTGCTTCGTAAGTTCGAAGGAGGGCGGCTCGTGGGCGGGTTCATATTGGCTGGAGCCGGAGTCAACTGACCCAGACCTGCGTGCTGATCCGAGCAAGCCCAACGCCCTCAGTGTAGTGATCCCGCAGAGCGGTAGCGAAGGATTCCTCGTGTACAACCAGCGGGGTGGTGAAGCGGAAGCAAGGCTCAGACCCACGAATTCCGTGGTTCGCTTGGAGGTCAATGAAGTGCCCGCGTTCGACACCAGCGCGCAGATTCTTTTCGGTGTGGGCGTGGAGTTCGAGCGCCTGCTATTCGTCGTGGAGCACGGGGAGATTCACACGCGCAGGGATCTCGGCGTCGTTGTCGAGACGCCTTACGGAGAGATGGTGCAGACGGGTCCCTACGAGAAAACGAGCATCAATGAGGAAAGTTCATTCCAGAACGAGAACACGACGCAGTGGCTCGAGTTTCGGGAACACCGGGGTCAAGTTTATTTCAGCGTTGGCAAGACGGAGTCGGACCTTTCACTCGTCCGTCAAATGGCGACGCCTTATGGACTACAGGATGAAGCCGCTTTGACGACGATTCAGATCGGTCGGTGGCAAGTAGAGGCAAATGACCCTGGTACCGTCACGCTCGGGACGTTCTGTCACTGCCCATTGGAGGAGTGACAGAACGGCCTCACCCGCAGGGTTCGCACCCCGCGACCCCCTCCGTCGCTGCGACGCAGGCCGAGTCCCAGCTCGTGGTGCAGCAGAACGAATCCTCGTCGCACACCGCGGTGACGCAGGCCGAGCACCCTGGCACGAGCGGATTCCCAGGCGCACACACGGAGTGCTCGCAACTCGCCTCGAACTCGGCCCCTTGCGCGATCCACTGCACGATCCGCTGGAGGTCCGGATCCGAGAGCGCACCGAACGTCTTGTTCGGATGCGCGTCCGCTTCGCCGGAGGTCCCCGCCAGCGGGAACTCGACCAAGCGCGACCGGGCGGGATCGTCCACGCAGACCCGCCGAGGTGACGCCGCGCCTTCGCAGGTCGTCCCCGGCCCGACGAGGTTCGCCCAAACCTCGTACGGCGTGAGGCTCCAGTCGGCAGCCACACCGTCGAGGACGGCGGCCTCGGGCCCACCGTTGGCGTGACACCCGGTGCAGCCATGTTTCGCGAACAGCGGGTAGATCTCCGTGCTGAACTGCACCTGCGCGGGAGGCAGGGCACCCTGCTCGATCCAATCCAAGATCACCTGGACGGTGGGGTCGTCGATCGACGGAAAGATGTCGATGATGTGCGGATCGGGCGTGCCTTCGTCCGCGAGGGGATACGCGACCATGAGTGAACGCTCGGGTGCGTCCACGCAGATGCGCAGCGGCTCCGCGAGGTCTTCGCACAAGACCCCTGGCCCTACGAGGTTCTGCCAAACCTCCCACGGTTCGAGATCATGATTGAAGAACGGATCGTAGCCGTTGCGGACCGCCCCTTCCGCGGCACCGCCTGGGCGATGGCAAGACTGGCAGCTGTGCGTCTGGAAGATCGGGTAGATGTCGGTCGCGAACTCGCGGGTGATCGGCTGATCGTTGCGCCGCAGTTCCACGCGCGCGATGTTTCCGCTCGAAGCCAAGTTCACCACGACGGGATCGAACCCGGGTGATTTCACGGTGAGGGCACCGCGGCCGTTGCCGTCGCCGTTGCGGACGCGGAACATGATGAAGTCACCCGTGGGTCCAGAGGCTTCGCGGTCGCTCCCGTGCAGGCGGTCGGTCGCGAGGTCGCGCTCGAGGAAGCAGACGTGGGCGGGCATGGAATCGGTATCGGTCACGTTGCCGTGGAAGTTGATCCAGTCGCCGAGCGTGGCCTGGAGGGCACCGCGAGAGACGAGGGGGACCCCGTAGCCTTGTTCATCGGTGAGCCGCCCGACGACGGTCGAGCGCACGAGGAAGTACGGGTTGATCGAACCGTTGCCGACGGCCTCTTGCGGCGACGCGAACAGTCCGCACTCGTAGGCGGTCTGAGCGAGCCACGCGTAGCGCACCACGGAGGTGTCGAGCGCCACGGTCGGCTCGTTGGGAAGGAACACGGACTGGCGGGTGTTGAGCGTGGAGGGGATGAAGAAGGGGTCGTCTTGGGGCAGGGACAGCTCGAGCTCGACGAGCGTTCCCGGTGCGATCCCGGCGAAACGGAACGCCCCGTCGCCGAGCGTGGGGCCGTCGCTCGCGTCGTCGCCGACGTTGGTCGCCTGCACGGTGACGCCCGCCTGTGGCCCTGCGAGCGTCCCCGAGTCGTGGACGATGCCGGCGAGCGCGACCTCCCGCAGCAGACACTCGCTCGTCTCCGTCAAGCAAACGCCGCTCGCACACTGTCGGCTGTCGGAGCATGGGCTGCACGCGTGGTCGATGCAGGCTTGTTTGGAGGTGTCGCAGAGGTCGGGCACTTGGGCCGTGCATTCGACGCATCGACCGGTCTCTTCGTCGCAGACCGGAGCGGCGGGATCGAGCGCGGCGCAGCCCTCCGGGAGGAGCGAACACGGCGAACACGAGCCGTCGATGCAGTAGCGGGCCTCTGGTGGGCATGCGGGATCGGCCTCGCCCAGCGCGTCGCATTCGGACTGCAACCCCGTGCTCGATTCCTCGTACGAAGTCGAAGTGCTCTCGTTCGCTCCGCTGTCGGTCGTGTTTCCACTGCTCGCGGAGACGGTCGTGCTCCCGCCGCTCGTACCCGTGGACGTGGACGACTCCGAAGATCCAGAGGAGGTGCTCGTTCCGTCGGTCGTCGTGAGGCTCGTCGACGATGACGTCGTGGTGGCACCGGTGCTCGAGCCGTCGGCGATCGCGTTCTCCACGGGATCGAAACAACCGCTCAGAACAATGATTGCCCCGTACAAGCCACGAGATGCGGAGCGAGCTCGCATGCGCGGAGTGTAGATGATGCGAGGCTCGGACACGCTGGCCAAGGTCGCGATCTCGGACGAAGTTCGGAGCGTGCACCCGAACTTTGGGGACGCGTTCGCGGCGCGAGGCCGTCTACGCCAGCTGCACGTCGGTGTCGAACTCGCGGCTGATGTTGCGGCTCTCGATGTCCACCATGAAGACGCGCGCCTTGCCGGCTTGGCCGTCGAACTCCGTCAGGAGCCAGACCTCGATCGCCCAACTTTCCGTGTCGCCCAAACAAGGGGGGGCCCAACCGATCACCACGGGACCGCCGAGACCCGTGGTGGTCCGGGCCTCCGCGACGCGGCGATAGCTGTCGGCTTCACGGACGATGCGGATCGCAGCGTCCGCCTTGCCGCCCTCCACGTGTTTGCGCCAAGGGCTCACGAAGCGGAAGTCCTCGACCTCGCTCGAGCCCGGGCGGAGCACCACGAGGTAGGTCTCGCTCGCCTCGATATCGGCGAAATCGGGCAGATCGAACTCTGGATAGAGATTGTCTCGCGCGATTTCCCTGTCGCGTGCGGCGATGCGGCCATCGATGCGATCGCGGGTCTGCGCGTCGTAGCAGCAGAGGATGCGGAGGATCGCGTATTGGCTCGGGAGTTGGTGGTCCCAATCGAAGATGGCGCGCACGGCCTCGAACTGATGGTCACCGAAGGCGGAGAGCTCCGGGAGCACTTGGGCGAGGCGCAGGCGTGCCGCTGCGTCGGGAGCGTAGGCTTGATCGGTGATGCGTACGTGGACCTTGAGCGCGTCTTGGATGGCGCTGCGGACCCGCTCGACATCGTTTTTGCGTGCGGCAGGGGTGCTCACCGAGTGCCTGCCACCTTCGCGAGAGACTGGCCGGGTTCCACGGCGTCGCGGATGGCCTCGATGAAGGCCGAGACCGCGTGGATCTTGAGCTTGAGGCTCGCGGGGTGGACCACCAAACGGCTCGTCACGGTCATGATCGTCTCGACTTCCTGCAGGCCGTTCTGTCGCAACGTCTCCCCGCTCTCCACGAGGTCGACGATCTGATCGGCGAGGCCCGTGATCGCGCCGAGCTCGACCGAGCCGTAGAGCGGGATGATCTCCGCTTGGACCCCTTTGGTGAGGTAGTGGCGTTTGGCGAGCTGCGGGTACTTGGTGGCCACGCGCAGCGTGCCGCCGCGGCGGACGCGGGTGGGGCGATCGACGTGCTCGGCGATGGCGAGACGGCAGAGGCCGACACCGAGATCCACGGGTTCGTAGAGATCGCGTCCCTGTTCCTCCAGGGTGTCGCGGCCGGCGATCCCGATGTCGGCGACGCCGTACTCGACGTACGTGGGCACGTCGGTCGGTTTGACGAGCAACACGATGTCTCCACCGGGCAGCTCGAGCTGGAGCTTGCGACCTGCGTTGCGCAGGGGTTCTTGGAGATCGAGGCCGGCGGCTGCCAACGCGGGCAGCGCTTGCTCGAGAATTCGCCCCTTGGGCATGGCGAAAATCAACCCGGCCATGTTCGCGGCATGGTAGCGCAACCCTGGGACGCCCGTGCGCGGTGCGTGGTGGAAACGTCCGGCCCGGCGCGCCCGAGGCGTCAGGAAAGCGTTGTCCGGGCGATCGGGCGGATCGGGCGGATCGGGCGGATCAGGCGGGTGCGCCGGCTCGGCGCTCGATTCGAGCTCCGACGGCGCGCAGGCGCTCTTCGATGGCTTCATAGCCGCGATCGAGGTGATAGACGCGACGGACCTCGGTCGAGCCCTCGGCGACGAGGCCCGCCAAGACCAGGGACGCGGAGGCTCGCAGATCCGTAGCCATGACGCTCGCGCCCGAGAGCGCGCAGGGCCCCCGGACGATCACGCTGGTGCCCTTGACCTCGAGGTGACCACCCATGCGCGCAAGCTCCGGCACATGCATGAAACGATTCTCGAAGATCGTCTCCGTGATGATGCTGTGGCCGTGCGCACAGAGGGCCAACACGGTCATCTGGGCCTGCATGTCGGTGGGGAACCCAGGATAGGGATGGGTGCTGACGTCGATGGGGCGCAAGTGCTTGGGGCCGCACACGCGCAGACCTGAGGCCTCGGCGTGACATGAGGCGCCTGCCTCCTCGAGCTTGGCGATCGTCGAGTGCATGTGATCGATGGGGGCGCCCAAGAGCATGACGTCCCCGCCGGTGATCGCCGCGGCCACGGCAAACGTCCCCGCCTCGATCCGATCCGCCATGATGGCGTGCTCGATCCCGTTGAGCTGCGGGACGCCCTCGATCTCGATGACGGAGGTCCCGGCACCGCTGACGCGGGCGCCCATCTTGTTGAGGGCGATCGCAAGCTCCTCCACCTCGGGTTCGCGGGCGACGTTCTCGAGCCGGCTGCTGCCCGCCGCGAGGACGGCGGCCATCATCACGTTTTGCGTGCCGCCCACGGTGACCTTGTCGAACACGAACCGGGCGCCCCGCAGGCGCTTGGCGGAGAGCTCCACGTAGCCGTGCTCGAGTTTGATCGCGGCCCCGAGGGCTTCGAGGCCCTTGAGGTGCTGATCGATCGGGCGCGCCCCGATGGCGCAGCCGCCCGGGAGCGAGACGCGGGCGAATCCGTAGCGGCCCAACAGCGGACCCATCACGGTGACGGAGGCCCGCATCGTTTTGACGAGGTCATAGGGGGCTTCGCGAGCCCCTCGGGCGACGCCGGTGGGGTCGATCGTGAGCACGTTGCGACCGCTGACCTCGCAGCCGAGGCGTTCCAGCAGCTTGTTCATCGTTCGCGTGTCGGAGAGCCGCGGGACGTGGTGCAGCACCGTCTTGCCGTCCCCGAGCAGCGCCGCGCATTGCAGCAGCAGCGCGGAGTTCTTCGCCCCGTGAACCTGGATTTCGCCCGCGAGGCGGAAACCTCCTTCGATGACGATGCTGTCCATGAAAACTACCTCTTAGTGGATCGGCCGCCCGATTGACAACAAGCCAGCCGGTCGCCCTGGGGCGTGTCTCCCGCGAAACGTGAGGACGCCCCAGCGGGGAGGGATCTTCCCGTGCCCGATCCGCGCCGCGCGGTTGACACCATGGACGGCCGTGATAAGAAGGGCGCGTCCTCGGTGTCGTCCGGAGATTAAAGATGCGAACAGCCTCTCTCGCTCAGCTCGCCCTCTCCTCGCTGGTGCTCACAATCGCGTTCTCGGTCTCTGGCTGCAAGAAGCCCGCGTATCCCGAGTGCAAGAAGGACAAGCACTGCAAGCAAGACCTCGGGGAGAAGTGCACGGACGGCAAGTGCCAGAACTGCACCACGGATGACGACTGCGTCGGCAAGGCACCGGACGGCAGCAACTGGACCTGCTACGACTTCCGCTGCACGGATCCTTCGCAGATCCCGAGCGACGCGATGCCGGGCGGTCTCGGGGCACCTTGCACGCAGACCATCGACTGTTCGGGCGGCCTCGTCTGCACCGCGGGCAAGTGCTCCGCCTGCACGGAAGACCTCCAGTGCGAGGGTGGCAAGTGCGATCTGTCCACGGGAACCTGCAGCACGGGCGCAGGCGCGGGGCAGTGCACCACCGATGAAGAATGTGCCATGGACGAGATCTGCGACGCCGGATCCTGCGTGTTCTCGGGCGTGAAAGCAGGGGCGAACCCCTGCGGCATCGATGCGATCTTCTTCGGCTTCGACAGCCCCCAGATCTCCGAGGAAGCGAAGGGCCAGCTGGATCAACTGGCGCCGTGCCTCGTGCAGCAGAACCGCCTCATCTACCTCGAGGCTCACGCGGACCCGCGCGGCACCGAGGAGTACAACATCATGCTGACCGACCGCCGCGGCCAGACGGTCAAGCAGTACCTGACCACCAAGGGTGTCTCAGGAGAGAACATGCAGGTGATCTCCAAGGGCAACCTCGAGGCGAGCGGTACCAACGAGTCCGAATGGGCCAAGGACCGCCGCGTCCAATTCATCTTCCCGTAAGCGAGGAGTCGAGCTACGCGGGTCCCCGCCGGGCGCCTGAAACGGCGCCTGCTACGCGCCGCGACCCGGTGTAGCCTCCCCGAGCGAAACATCCCATGCAGCATGCAACCGCGAGTCGATGGAGCCTCCTGCTCCTGTGTTGTTCGCTTGGCGCCTGCGTCCTCAAGCCCGAGCACGACGAGCTACGGGAAGAGGTCGCCAAGCTGCGCAAGCAGATGGCGGATTCCGCAGAGACCCTCGAGCACGCCAAACAGCTCTCCACGGAGCTCGACACCAAGCTCGCCGAGATCGAGGAGATCTTGCGCCGCAACCAGGCCGATCTGGGCCTGCGCGTGGACAACCTCGAGGTCGAGACCCAAGGCCTGCGCGGTGCCGCCGAGAACGCCGATTTCATGGCCTCCGCGGCCTCGCAGGAGCTCAAGGAGCTGCGCGGCGATCTGGACGAGCGCCTCAAACTCCTCGAGGGCAAGCTCAACGAGGCGACGAACATCCCGGAGTCGCGCGCCGAGCTCTGGAGCGAGGCCGAGCGCCAGTTCAAGGCCAAGAACTACAAGGGCGCGCGTCGACTGTGGCGTACGTTCGAGTCGCGCTACCCCGGCGACGCCAAGATGAGCGAGGTGAAGTTCCAGATCGGCCTCACCTACTACAGCGAGCGCGACTACAAGGCGGCGCTCGGCGAGTTCTACCGGATCGTCCAAGAGACGCCCAAAGACGCCGTGGTCCCGGACGCGCTCTACTACTCGGGGCTGGCGTTCGCCAAGCTCGGCCAGTGCGAGAACGCGATCGCGTACTTCAGCGCCCTGCGCGAGAAGAAGACCAAGGCGCCGGCTGGCTACAAGCAGAAGGCGGCCGAGCAGATCGAGCTGCTCCGCAGCAACAAGGGCGGCATCTGCGACGCGCCCGCGGCCGATCCCGAAACCTGAGAGCAACGTCCGCCCGGGTCTGGCGGGGTCGCGGCGACTCCGCCAGGTCGCGGGTCGTGCAAGGTCGCGGCGATTCGTGCGAGGCGTGGGTCGTGCGAGGTCGCGGCGATTCGTGCGGGTCGCGGGTCGTGCGAGGTCGCGGCGATTCGTGCGGGGCGTGGGTCGTGCGCGTGGGTCGTGCGAGGTCGCGACGACTCCGCCGAGCGCTCACGGTTTGAGGCGCGGGGCGAGGCGACGCCGCAGCTCCGCGAGGGTGCTGGCGTCGAGGGCATCGAGGATCGGTCCGTCTCCGGCGTCGAGGCTGCGACGGACACGGCCCAAGGCCTCGAGCCAGAGATCGAGCGCGTGGCGGACCTCGGCGCGGTTGCTGTGGAGGATCCCTTCCCACAGATCGGGGTTCGCCGCCGCGACGCGGGTGGCATCGCGCCACGAGCCCGCGGCCAACGACCATGGCAGCTCCGGATCGCCTTCGCGAACACTCTGCCCATGGGCTGCCGCCATGAGCGTCCAAGCGGCGAGGTGGGGCAGGTGGCTCACCATCGCCGCGCAGCGATCGTGTTGAAGGGGCGACATCACGAGCGGTTGCCAGCCGCACCGCGTGACGAGGGCCTCTGCGGTGCGGAGGTCTTCGTCGCGGCCATGGTCCGTGGGGCAGAGCACGAACCTGCAGCCTGCCAACACGGCGACCTCGGCTTGCTCGATGCCGCCGCGTTCGCGACCGGACATCGGGTGTCCACCGACGAAGTGCGGCAAGCGTAGGCGCTCGGCGGCGGCGTTGATCGGTTGCTTGACGCTACCGACGTCCAAGATGAGACGCGCAGGACGTTCGGCCCCCTGTTGGTGGGCTGCGAGCGTGGCGAGCACATCGACGATCGTCTGGATGCCGGTCGCGAGCACGATGAGCTGCGGCTGCTCGGCCAGCGCTTGATCGAGCTTCTCTGGCGGATAGCCGCGGTCCAGCACACCTCGGTCTTTGGCGACCAAGAGCGTGGGCGCCCGGTCGACGCCGACAATCCGAAGCTTCGGGAACGTCTCGCGCAGCGCCAGGGCAATGGAGCCGCCGATGAGTCCGACGCCGATGATGAGGGAGATTGAAGGCCCATCTTCGGGGGCCCAAACGTGATCGGCCGTGGACAAGGCCACTGACGATAGCTCGAGACGCGGGCGCGATTTCGTTCATCCCGCGCCCGGAAAACGCGAGAATACCGCGTTGCTAGGGTGAGATCCCGGAGAGATCTCTCGTGTCCCAAATTGCGCACATCGGCGCCGTTCGGGTTTTCGGGCCTGTGGCCTACCTGGGGATTCTTGGATCGAGGGATCCAAGGAGGGTCTGGCGACCCGAGATGTCCTTTGGCCAGCGGTGCCGCCGCGGATCGGCGGTTCCGGCCCGGTAAGACCGGCGATAGATGCGCTATCGGTTCGGTGACCGCCGTTGGAAATCCCCAGGCTGTGGAAAACCCTGGGGATGACTTGGGGGAAGACGGTGACAAGCTCCGGGGCCGGTTCTGTGGAGAACTCGAACCGGCGCGGATCACGGCCAGCTTGCCCGACCTCAACATGTTGTGATCTAGTTCCCCCCCACCCCAACATCCGGGCCCGAGACGGCTCCTTTTCGTGATCCGTCTGCGAGCCTCGATGCTGGCCCGTTGCCCGAAACCTCGCCCTGATCCTTACTGATTACGCGTTCAGTTTTCCCCCCGCCGTGCCCAGCTCCGGAGACCGCCCATGAGAATCTCGCGCGTTTTCACCACCCCTGCAGCCGCCCACGAGCCCTTTGCCGGGATCGCTTTCGAGCGTCGAACCTCGCGGATCACCAACCCCAATGGCTCGGTCGTGTTCGAGGCCAAGGACATCCAGGTGCCGGTGGGCTGGTCCCAGGTCGCCGTGGACATCCTCGCGCAGAAGTACTTCCGCAAGGCGGGCATCCCGTCGCAGCTGCGCGCGGTTCCGGAACCCGGCGTGCCCCAGTGGCTATGGCGCAGCGAACCCGACGAGGACCGCCTGGCCGAGGTCCAACCGGGCGAGCGCACCCGGGGAGAGAACGATAGCCGGCAGGTCTTCCACCGCCTCGCGGGCTGCTGGACCTATTGGGCGTGGCGCCACCGTTACTTCACGGACGAGGCGTCCGCCCGCGCCTACTACGACGAGATGCTCTACATGCTCGCCCACCAGATGGGCGCGCCCAACAGCCCACAGTGGTTCAACACCGGGCTCCACTGGGCGTACGGCATCACCGGACCCGCGCAGGGGCACTACTACTGCGAGCCGCAAACGGGCGAGCCCCGGCGCTCTCCGGACGCCTACAGCCGGCCGCAGCCGCATGCGTGCTTCATCCAATCCGTCGACGACGACCTCGTCGGTCACAACGGCATCATGGACCTCTGGGTCCGCGAAGCCCGGCTGTTCAAGTACGGCTCGGGGACGGGCACCAACTTCTCCAACGTGCGCGGCGAAGGTGAGGCGCTCTCGGGCGGTGGCCGTTCGAGCGGCCTGATGAGCTTCCTGCGGATCGGAGACCGGGCAGCGGGCGCGATCAAGAGCGGTGGCACCACGCGGCGCGCGGCCAAGATGGTCGTCGTGGACATCGATCACCCCGATGTCGAGCAGTTCATCGACTGGAAGGTCCGCGAGGAGCAGAAGGTCGCCGCCCTCGTCGCTGGTAGCAAGGCGTGCAACGAGCACCTCAACGCCGTGATCGCAGCGGGCCACGACGCGACGGAGCTCTCCGCCCAGGCGCGTTGGGACGTCCAAGCCAACAAGGGCCTGCGCAAGGCGATCCGCGGCGCTCGCCGTGCCCAAGTTCCCGAGAACTACATCCAACGCGCCCTCGCCCTCGGGGAGCAAGGCGCGAAATCCCTCGAGTTCGACGAATACGACACGGGCTGGGACTCGGAGGCCTACGGCACCGTCTCCGGCCAGAACTCGAACAACTCGGTGCGCCTGACCAACGGCTTCCTCGATGCCGTCGAGCGCGATGGGAACTTCGATCTCATCTATCGCTCCGGACGCAAGGTCGCCAAGACCATCCGCGCACGCGCGCTGTGGGACAAGATCGCCTACGCCGCGTGGTCCTGCGCCGATCCTGGCCTGCAGTACGACACCACGATCAACGAGTGGCACACCTGCCCCGCCGATGGCCGCATCAACGCCAGCAACCCGTGCTCCGAGTACATGTTCCTCGATGACACGGCCTGCAACCTCGCGTCCCTCAACCTCATGACGTTCGTGGCGGCCTCCGGCGAGCTCGACGTCGAGCGGATCCGGCACGCCTGTCGCTTGTGGACGCTGACGCTCGAGATCGCCGTGCTCATGGCCCAGTTCCCGAGCAAGCAGATCGCCGAGCTCAGCTACCGCTTCCGCACCTTGGGCCTCGGCTACGCCAACCTCGGCACCTACTTCATGGTCTCGGGCCTACCGTACGACTCGCCGCAGGCCGTGGCGATCTGCGCTGCGATCACGGCGCTCATGACCGCATCGTCCTATGCGACGAGCGCGGAGCTGGCGGAGGAGTTGGACCCGTTCGCCGGCTTCGCGGCGAACCGCGGCCCCATGCTCCGGGTCATGCGCAACCACCGGCGCGCTGCGTACAACGTGCCCGCCTCCGAGTACGAGGGACTCACCGTCGTCCCGCGCGGCATCGATGCCGAGGCCTGCCCGCCCTACCTCTTGGACGCGGCGCGCTCCGAGTGGGACCTCGCCGTCCGCCTCGGCGAAGAGCACGGCTACCGCAACGCCCAGGTCACCGTGATCGCGCCCACCGGCACGATCGGCCTGCTCATGGATTGCGACACCACGGGCATCGAGCCCGACTTCGCGCTCGTCAAGTTCAAGAAGCTCGCGGGTGGCGGGTATTTCAAGATCATCAACCAATCGGTGCCGAGCGCCTTGGAGCGCCTGGGATACACCCCCGCGCAGATCGAAGACATCGTCCGCTACTGCAAGGGCGCCGGCAGCTTGGTCGGGTGCCCGCGGGTGAACCATGCCGCGCTCAAGGCCAAGGGTTTCACCCCCGAGCTCCTCAGCAAGATCGAGACCGAGCTCCCGCAGGCGTTCGAGATCGGCTTTGCGTTCAACCGCTGGACGCTCGGCGACGACTTCTGCCGCGACGTGCTCGGGTTCACCGAGGAGCAGCTCTCGAGCCCCGGGTTCGACATCCTGCGCGAGCTCGGTTTCAGCGACGGGGACATCCGCCTCGCCAACCGCTACGTCTGCGGCACGATGACCGTGGAGGGGGCCCCGCACCTGCGTGCGGAACACCTCCCCGTGTTCGACTGCGCCAACAAGTGCGGACGCGAGGGGCAGCGGTTCATCGCCGCGATGGCCCACGTCCACATGATGGCCGCCGCGCAGCCGTTCCTCTCCGGCGCGATCTCCAAGACGATCAACATGCCGACCCACGCCACCGTCGCCGACGTGGAGGAGGTCTACCTCGCCTCTTGGAAGCTCTGCCTCAAAGCCATCGCCCTCTACCGCGACGGCTCCAAGCTCAGCCAGCCGCTCTCCGCCCAGCTGTTCGAGAGCGCCGAAGACGAGGACGAGGACGAAGAAGCGCTGCCCCTGGCCGCTCTCCCCGCCCCGCAGATCGTCGAGCGGATCTCGGAGAAGTTCGTCTACCGCTACCTCAAGAAGCGGCGCTCCATGCCCGATCGCCGCGGTGGCTACACGCAGAAGGCCGTCATCGGCGGGCACAAGGTCTACATCCACACCGGCGAGTACACGGATGGCACGCTCGGCGAGATCTTCATCGACATGCACAAAGAGGGGGCCGCATTCCGCAGCCTCATGAACTGCTTCGCGATCGCGATCAGCCTCGGGTTGCAGTACGGCGTCCCGCTCGAGGAGTTCGTGGAGGCCTTCACCTTCACCCGCTTCGAGCCCAACGGCATGGTCCACGGCCATCCCACGATCAAGATGTGCACGAGCATCATCGACTACATCTTCCGTGAACTCGCCGTGAGCTACCTCGGACGCCACGAGCTCGCCCACGTGCACCCCGAGGATCTCGCCCCGGATACCACCGGTGACGATCGCAGCAAGCCGCAAGACGGCATGGTCAAAGGCGTGGACTTCGCCGACGAGGAGCTCGTGGACGAGCGCGCCGTGATGCCCGGGCCGCTCAAGTTGCACTCCGTGCCCCCGAGCTCCGGGTTTGCATCGGCCGTGCATCGGATCGAGTTCGAGGATCGCTCGAGCGCCGTCGCCACCCGCGAGGCTGGTGAGGCCGCACCCGCCAGGCCGCGGGCCTCTCAAAAACCCCGCAGCGGTGAGATCCAAGCCGCCGCGCGGTTGAGCGCCCAGGTCCAGCAAGCGCGCGCCCAAGGGTACGAGGGCGATGCATGCGGCAGCTGCGGCAGCTTCACGCTCGTCCGCAACGGTTCCTGCCTCAAGTGCCACACCTGCGGTGGCACGAGCGGCTGCTCCTAGAGGCGGAGGGTCGCGCGGGACTTGGTGCGGTCGTCTGAACGCCAAGTCCCCTCCGCGGCATGCGTGCATGACCGTCAAGTCCGCTCGGTGAGGGCGGACATTGTGCTCTCGGGGATCACAACGCGGTCCAAGAGCGGTCGCGCGAAGACTGAGCTAGGCGTCCCGCGCCGCCCTCGCCCCCTGAGGAGGTGCGGGGGCTTGGAGGGGATCTGTTACGCTTCCCTCATGTCGCATCGCTTGAAGTTTCTGCCTTCGATGATCGCCGTGCTCGCCTTCGGTGCCAGCGCGCAGGTGCTCGCCGCGGATCCTCCCGCGTGCGCGGAGGACGGAACCTGCGAGACCGGGTCGTGTTTCGATGGCCTCTGCCGGACCGACGGCGTCGTGTGTACCAACGACGCGGGCGCCTGTTTCGTCGCCGATGGGCACGGAGAGTGCAGCTGCATCGATGGCTATGGGTCGGGGTGGAGCGACGGGTTCAACCCCGACGATCCTCCCGAGGTCCCCACGGAAGCGGAGCTCTTCGAGCGCTGCAACGCCCACTTGGCAGAGACCTGCGGCACCGAGGCGCCCACCCTCTCGCCCGCCTGCGTGGGCGAGGTGCACACGGCCTGCGAGACCTCCACGGCGAGGCTCCTCGAGTTCATGCGCCTCTGCGGCGACGAGCCGCCCGGGGCGACGCTCGGCGTCGTCAATCGTTGCTGCGAGTACTTCGACGATCCCTATGGTGCCACCCTGCGTGAGTGCGTCCTTGGGACCACCGCGACCACGTGCGAGGCGTTTCAAGAGGAATGCTTCTCCGGCGGAGGCGATCCCGAGGGGTCCGAAGGCGGTGACGAAGCCGACACCGACGCCGCGGGTGGCGACGAGGGCGATGATCCGGACGTGCCGAACGACTCCGCGGCCAGCGGCGCAGGTGATGATGGTGGCGAGCCCACCGGCGACACCGATGACGCGGCAGCCGGAGAAGGCGAAGCCTCCGAGGAGGAAGAGGAGCCGTTCCAGTGTGCAACGGGAGCGGATACGGCCAAAGGCGGTTGCTCGATGGCCGAGAAGGGCGGTTGCTCGATTGGCGCGCCAGCCTCTGGCGCCGGGTGGCTCGTCGTCTTGCTCGCGTTCTATCGCCGCCGGCGCTCGCTGGCCTAGCGCGGCTACCGAGATCACAGCTCGTCGAGCGACAGCTCGATCGCTTCAAAAGGGTGCGCGCGACAGACTGCTTCGTCGCGCCAGGTTCCCGTCAGTCGAAGGTCTCGCCGTCGACGTGAAGACCTCGAGCGTTCGGACGTCCGGATCGACGAGCCGCACGTGCTGGACGCCTTCCCTGGCATAGACGGGCAGCTTCTCTGGACTACCTATGAATAACGTATTCGCAAGAAGGACTCCTGTTGACGATGGATACCCGACATGCGTCGAGACGCGCGCAGAGTTGTTGATCTATCCCGGTGAAATGTCACCGCATCAAGTAACCTCCCATCTCGGACTTGCGCCGTCGCAAGTAAATGTGGTTGGTGAAGAACGCGTAACTAGCGCTGGCCGCCGCCGGGTCATCCCGAAAAATGGATGGTTTCTGTCTTCGGCCGGACATTTGCAGTCGCTCGATACGAGAAGGCACCTGGACTGGATTCTATCTAAAGTTGCGCCGAAGAAAAAGGAACTCTTGGAGTTGCAGACCATCAAGGGTGTCGTGATGGCGGTAAACTGCATATGGCATTCTCGCTCTGGACACGGAGGGCCAACTCTCTGGCCCGAACAAATGCTCGTTCTGGGGGAACTAAACTTGGAGTGCGGATTCGACGTCTACTTTTTTCCGGACTTCGAGTGAGGATGCAGCTGCACGCATTCGGCACGGTTATCTCGCCATCCTCGCGACTGCTCACGGCCGAGCAGACCGAGGTTACCGAGGACTAGAACTGGATCTAGCGCAGAGGAGGCGGGCATCTTCCTCGACTTGGTACAGGCCTTTGAACGCACCGATGACGATCGCGGGTCGGTCGTCCTCGCGATCGAGCGCCTTGACGAAGTACCGCCTCGCGTGCATGTCGCATCCGCGGTCCGCAGTCGATGATCTCCTCTCGCTGCATCTGCGTCTCGAAGAGCGAATCGGCGTTCGAGCACGTGATTGAGGATAGTCGTGAGCGGCATCTCGATGTTGAAGTCGCGCACGCGTCATGAGGCAGGCGCTCCTCGGCTTTTTTCCTCCGAGGCAGCTCGCGCGCCTTCATGGCGACGCTCCGCCACTCTCGCGCGCTCGCTTCGCTCGCTTCGCGGAGAGCTCCACGCCCACCGCGTCCATGCCCGCCGCGTTCGCGGCGACGAGGATGCTGCCGTGCCCACAGAACGGATCGATCACCCGGCGACACGGCGTCTGCTGCAGCAGGAATCGGCACACCGCCTCGCACGCAGCGCTCGGCATGGCCCGCGCCCAGCTCATCTGCCCGGGCACGGGGATCACGTCCGGCGTCGATCGCCCAGGATCGACTCGGAGCTCCCGCGAGAAGCATAGGAGGTGCGCGTACGCAGGCCGACCGAACGTCGTATGCCCGGGCGGCACGCGGCACACGATCTTGTGCCACAGACAGGAGACGGCGCTCCGCCGCGCGCCCGCGTGGACCAGGGCGGCTTTGTCGATCCACCGCCCCTCGTGTTTCACATCCGTTTGATAGAAGACCGAAACTGCGTTCGGATGGGTACGGCTACACGCCAACGCCACCACGTCTTCGAACCACGCCGCCCAACCCGGCACGCCGAGGGCCGGCACCTCCGAGTGATCGGGCAACGAGGTGACGATCGCATCGTGCTCGCCCAGTTCGGCCGACTGCAGCCACGCCACCCCATCCCCCACGTGGACGGTGCGTTCGGGTTTGCGCGCGGCGTCGGCAGGACCTCGGGACACCACGGGGAGCGTAACGTGCTCCGGTCGGGTGGCGAACGTCCGAACGCATGAACCTCCACAGCGTTTTCGTCCCGCCTGCGCAGAAGATCTTGGGAGCCCTCGCGAACTGGCTCGATAAGGCCGAGGCCCACGCCAAGGCCAAAGGTTTCGAGTTCGAGGGGCTCGCGACGGCCCGCCTCGCGCCGGACCAGTATGCGTTGCTTCGGCAGGTGCAGGCCGCCTGCGACGCCGCCAAGATTCCTCCGGCGCGCGTCCTCGGGATCGACCCACCCAAGCACCCCGACACGGAAACCAAGCTCGACGAGATGCGCCCCCGGATCGCCGCCGTCCGGGAGTACCTGGGCGCGTTCAATCCGGAGAAGTTCGAGGGCCTCGAGGGCAAGGTCCTCACCCTGCAGGCGTTCGGGGGCAAGAAGGCCGTCGCGCTGGATTACATCGTAGGGTTCGCGGTGCCCAACCTCTACTTCCACGCGACCACCGCATACGCGATCTTGCGCCACAACGGGGTCGATCTCGGCAAGATGGACTTCATCGCACCGGTCAACTTCGCCGAATAGTGTGAGATTCGGGTTTGCGGGGCTCGTCGTGGCCCGTTTTGTGGCCGGACGGACACGCTCGTCCATCGCACAACCTCCGCATGGACGGTCGAGCACCATCCCTTGCGGAGATCCGCGCGTCGCGACCGGTGTTCATTTGGGCGCCAACGGGGCGGTGCGGCACCGGGCTGCTCCAGCGACTCTTGACCTCCTCGCGGCAGCTCCTCGTGTTCGGGGAGGATCGCTTCTTTGCGGCAGAACTACCTGGATGGATCCTCTCGATCCAGCAGGCGGGTCCGCGTATGGAGGCCGCCGCGGATGTGCTCGCGAGCGGCGACGTGAGCCGCTGGTGCCCCGACGCCCTCCCGGCTTTCGACGGCTACCACCGGGTGCTCCTGCGCACGTTCTTCGATCTCGCGGGCGTCTATTTGGCCGACGCGAAACGGCGAGGCTTCGCGCGCTTCGGCAGCAAGCTGCCCTCGTACGCGCCCAACCACGTCAAGGTGCTCGCGCAGATGTTCCCGGGTTCGCGCCATGTGTTCGTGTACCGCCACCTGGAGGCCGTGCTGCGCTCGTACAAGGCCCGCAAGTGGGTGCGCTCCCCCGCGGACATCGCCCGGATCTGCGTCGAGTGGAATCAGGGCATGAACGACGCTCGCACCCACGCCGGCGATCTCGAGCTCGTGTGCTACGAGCACCTCCTCGAAGATCCGGAGCGCCACTGCGGCCGGATCGCGGAGGTCCTCGGGGTGGGCCCGCTCGACCGCGCGGCGTTCGAGCACAAGGTCAACACGTGGTGCGCGGATGCGCCGGAGCGCGGCGTCTCGCTCGATCAGTACGTGGAGCCCGAGGCCCTCACGCCGCGAGAGCTCGCGCTGATGCGTGAGCTGAGCGGCGAAGCCCTGGCGCTTTCGGGGTATGCGCTGGAGTGATAGCATGCGTGCATGCCGTCCCCGCTGCCCCGCGAAGCTCGCCTGCACATCATGAAGTTCGCATGCTCCTTCGCATGGGCCGACCTCGAGGTCCGCGATCTGGAGCGTTCGTTCATCCAACGCCTGATGAAGCGCCTGGACCTCGAAGACGACGCGGCGCTCGTGGAAGAGTGGCTCCGCGCCCCACCACCGCCGGAAGAGGTCGATCCGACCCGCGTTCCTCCCGAGCACCGCGCGCTGGTGCTCGAAGCCGCCCGCGAGCTCGTGGAGGCAGACGGGCACTTCGACTCCAACGAGCGCGAGCTGTTCGAGCTGCTCGAGCAGCTGATGGGTGCGGAGGCCGAGTAAGATGGCCTTCACCACGCTCGCTGCCGTCGAGCCGCTCCCGCAGCCTTTGGTCGATCCGGCGACCGGACGCAACCTCGCGTTCGAGGTCCGCTTCCGGGCCGATGGCGAGGTCCCGTTTCCGCAGGTCATCGTCTGGGACGGGGGGAGGGCGGAGATCGCTGCGCCGCAGCGCGTGGGTGAGCACGAATACGAGGCACGGTTCCCGGCGGGGATCCTGGGGGCCGGAAGGTATTCGCTGCAGATCGAGGGCTGCCGGCGCGCGGACATCGAGAATGCCGCCGGACACGACTGGATCAAGACGTTCGTCACCCTCACGGTCAAGCCTGCGCCGCGGATCGTGGTGGGGACGGACCGCACGCCCCGGATCCACTTTGGGATCCACAAGCACATGCACCAGCCCTACTACGACTCGGTGGATCCCGAGCAGTGGGACGGCGAGAAGGACGGCATCTTCGGGGCGCGCAGCGGACCGTACACGAGCTTCATTCCCAACGCCGTGCGGCAGTACATCGGCGGCGGCCTGCCCCACGCGGGGCTCTCGACGAGCTGGAGCACCACGCTCATCGATCAGCTCGATCGTTGCGCTGCGCGTGGCCGTTGTGGTGGCGTGTTCTCCACCTGGCGTGAGCCCCTGCGGTCGCTCGCCCACGAGGTGACGGAGCTCGGCCACCCGCGCGTGGACTTCGTCGCCTTCCATGCGTTTCACGCCCTGCTGCCGCTCATCCCCGCGCGTGACATCGTGCGGGGCGTCCGTTGGCATCGCCAGAGCGTGCGCCGGACGTTCGGGGTCGAGGCCTCGCGGGTCATGTTTCCGCCCGAGACGGCCTTTCACGTCCGCATCATCCCCGCGCTCGTCGAGGCCGGGGTCGAGGCCGTCGTCTACGATTCCATCCATCGCTTCCGGGCGTGTCGCGACTACCCCTACGGTGGGCCACAAGAGGGGATGCTCCCGCCCAATCCCGCCGAGCAGGAGAACGCGCCCGCGCATGATTGGCTGCAGCTCCACAACATCTGGGCCGGCAGCCTCATCAGCCCCGCGCTGCTGCGGCCCGAGTACATCCGCTACGAGGACCCCGACGGTACGGAACACACCATCATCGGGGTCCCTGCCGAGCGCTACATCGGCAACGAGGATGCTCGCGGTGGTTTTGGAGCGCTGCAGTATCCGCACATCTTTTCGCAGGTCTACGACAAGATCGTCGCCGAGGGCACGTACGATCCCAAGCACCCGCCGTTCTTCGTGCTCCACTCGGACGGGGACAACCACGGCGGCGGGGCGGACAGCTACTACAACCACAACACGGGGCGCCTCGTGGAGTGGTTGCAGCAGGACTCGCGCTTCGAGCTGACGGGGATCCTGGATTACCTGCAGCGGTTCCCGCCCGATCGCGGGCATGCTGTCCACGTGGAGCCCGGCTCCTGGAGCGGGGCCGACAACGGCGATCCGCAGTTCAAGAAGTGGTTCTCGCGCGCCGAGCAGGCGTACTCCCCGGATCTCAATTCGTGGGCCGTGCTCACCGCGATCCAGAACGTGGTCCACTCGCTCGAAGATCGCGTCCCGGATGCCGAGCAGCTCCCCGATGCGCTGGCGCTGCTGCTCGGGGCGGAGACCAGCTGCTACTGGTACTGGACCGGGCAAGAGGTCTGGGATCGCCAGGTGACCGCGGCTGCCAACGCGATCCTCTCGCGCGTCAGCGATGAGATCGCCGATCTGATCCGCGCGGACGAGACGCCGCCCACCATCTTCGCGCCGTGGGTGACCCCAGAGAACCCCGGCGGAAAAGCGTGGGGTCCCCACGGCCAGCTCGTGGATGCCGGCAAGCGCGGCACGGTGCACACGTTCGTCTACGACATCGCGGACCTGCGCAGGGTCGAGCTCGTCTTGCGCTACGGCGGGCGCCAGGACGTCGTCTCGATGACCGCGCGCGGGCCCTATCCGAGCCAAACGGGAGCGCGGCTCTCCGCGGGATACTTCACCGCAGAGCTCCCCGAGGGCGTGGGGGACGTGCGGTACTACATCGAGGCCGAGGACGGCCGCGGCAATATTGCCCGCAGCGCCCTCGAACGCGTGTTCCTGGCGTAAGCGAACGGCGCGGGCGTGAAACACCGCGCGTGAACTCTTGACGGACGGATACGGTGACCTGGGCGTTGTCGCCCTTCAGGTCCCCTAGAGCGCCGACCAGTTTGATTTCGCGTGCTGAGGCGCGTCTGGGGCCGTCCGCGGGTAGGAGCGAGGCCGACGCTGTGTCGGGCACACTGCGAGCGCCGAGCGACACAGCCGTGGGCGGTCCCAGGCGTGCATCAGCGCGTGGAATCAAACTGGTCGGCGCTCTAGGCCTC
>Ga0315910_10000455_pt1 | contig 40730 bp, 39 predicted proteins | sample EdamamesoilMG_FD_204470 | JGI IMG/M metagenome (GOLD analysis project Ga0315910, IMG submission 204470) | Garden soil microbial communities collected in Santa Monica, California, United States - Edamame soil | ecosystem: Environmental > Terrestrial > Soil > Garden | place: USA: California...
CGATCAAAACGTGCCGAATTGGCTGTTGGAACGAGCTTACGGCGTCGTCATCGTGCCGGATCTTCTCAAGATCGGGCTGGGTATCGGTGGCCGACGCGGCAATGGCGTGCTGGTGATTCGGCACCCCAACGGCCACTGGAGCAACCCGGTGTTTGTGAACCTCACGGGTGGCAGTTTCGGGCTGCAAATGGGCATTCAATCTGCCGACGTGCTGCTAGTTTTCACTTCGCGGGAAAGCATCGAAGGCATCCTCGGCGGGAAAGTCACGCTAGGAGCGGACGCATCCGTTGCAGCCGGTCCCGTCGGACGTCAAACGTCGGCCGGTACGGATATCGGCTTCACCACACAGGTCTATTCGTATTCGCGCACGAAGGGGCTGTTCGCCGGCATCGCTCTGGACGGATCGGCGGTAACTATTGACGGTAAATCCAATGCGGCCTACTACAACCGGCCTGGCGTGCTCGCCAGTGAAATTGTTGTGAGTACCGCCCCTGCTCCGCCTGAATCAGCACAAACTTTTATCGCGACCTTGGATCAAATGCTGGGTGTTGCTCAGCCGTCGAACGCAGTTGCAAGCAGCACCTCGCCGCAGACAGAGCCAACTTCATCAACGCAGCCAACACCCGCTAAGCCAGCAGATCCCGGCCAGCTCACTACGCATCCTTTGGAAGACGCCCATCCCGGCGCAGAACCACCACAGTAGTGACCTAAATTGCGCAGGTAACACCGGTCCCGCCAATCCCACAGTAACCGCTGGGATTTTTGGCGAGATACTGTTGGTGATATTCCTCGGCGTAATAGAACTCCGGTGCATCGATGACTTCAGTGGTTATCAACGGATAACCTGCCTGCTTTAGAGATTCGGCATACGTATCGCGACTTTCTTCGGCCTTCACTTTCTGATCAGCGCTCAAGGCATAGATACCCGATCTATATTGAGTGCCGACGTCGTTACCCTGACGCATGCCTTGAGTCGGGTCGTGCGCTTCCCAAAATACCTTCAACAGCTTCTCGAAGCTCGTCACCGCTGGATCGAATAGCACCAATACGGCTTCAGTGTGTCCTGTGCGCCCCGTACACACTTCCTCGTAGGTAGGGTTAGGAGTAAAGCCCGCGATATAGCCCACAGCCGTGCTGTAGACACCCGGTTGCTGCCAAAACTTACGCTCCGCGCCCCAAAAACAGCCCAAGGCGAAGATCGCTTGCTCTAAGTTGGCGGGAAACGGCGGTACGATGCGGTGACCATTGACGAAGTGCGCGGTAGGTACAGGCATCTTCTGAGAACGCCCCGGCAAAGCATGAGCGGCCGAGACCATTTGAGCCTTCCGCGTAGCGCCGAACATAGCTGCACCTTGAATGTGGGTTAATAGGATTCACGTATATGCGACTTGCCGACCGAAATGCAACCGGCCGCGAGTCGGAATAACTACGCCTCCTTAAAGCCCTGCACTTGAGTTCTCCCACCAAACCGGTAGCCTTCGTCGGGTCTACTACCGCCTACTTCAACTTGATATGGCCACCTCGAACTCCATTTGCCACGAACACAATTTGGCGCACGCCATTACGACCGACAATCGCTTCGGTATTCGGGTAAAACTGCGCAGCACCGACCCATTCCGCAAATTGGTCGGCGATAACTGGCAAAAGGAACATTGGTTTGCGACGGCGTCCGAGCGCGACGAGCAGCTCAAGGAGATGAGCGGTCGCTATCCTTATTTTCGACCTGGCGATCAGCCAGCTTTAACGTTCGAAAAAATCGACAAGTAACGGTCAGCAGTCATCGCCTACAGGCGATGACTCAATTCTAATCCGCTTGGTTTTCCGTACCCTTAACGGTTTGCGGCGGAATCGCTGTCGCCAACAAAGCCGCGGTATCACCTGCCCGCTCGTGATTCTGCAACCGTGCGATCATGCTATGCAGGAACACTTTGTTGAAGCGCAACTGACACGATGCCGACGATTGCTCCAGCAACGTCGAGCTGACTTTCATGAGCGTCACATCGGTAATCGCTTTGATCGTGGCTAGACGTTTTGCGCCGCGGACATAGCTCGTCTCGCCAAAACACTCGCCCGCGTCCATTTGGCCCACCGAGCGTCCACCGCGCATTACGGCGCTGGTGCCGGACACGATAATGTAAAAGCGATCGTCCATTTCGCCTTCGCGCACGATTTCATCGTCCGCAGGATAATCCTGCCAGGTGCTGGCGCGCAGCACCTCCATGATTTCCGACTGCGAGAAATCGTGGAAGAACTTCAGCTTGCGCAAAATCGAAAACTGCTCTTGGCGATCGAGTTTCGAATAGCCTTCGCGCAGCTTCTGGTGCACGCGCGTAAGGTCCGCTGCCAATTCGAGACCGTTACGAAAGCGTTTAGCGGGGTCTTTTTGAAGCGACTTGGCAACTACGTTTTCCAAGTCTTCGGGGATGTCTTTACGCGCCTTGTGAATCGGTGGCGGTGTAGCGTAAACGATTTGATGGAGCAACTTCGACAGGTTACTGCCGCGGAACGGTCGATAACCGGTCAGCATTTCGTATGTCACCGCACCCAATGAATACAAATCGGAGCGATTGGTGATATCCAATGACTGTACTTGCTCCGGCGACATATACGACGGACTACCCGCAATACCTTCGATACGCGAGATTTCCGAGTCCGCCACCAACGCAATGCCGAAGTCGATGATGCGGGCGTCGTTAGCCTGCGTCAGCATGATATTGGATGGCTTGATGTCGCGATGAATCACTCCGCGGCTGTGCGCGTAGTGCAGCGCCTTGGCGCACTTGTAGATTATCTCGACCACGTCATCCACGGGCAACAAGTTATCCGGTTTGCAGTACGCAGCCAGCGTGCGCGCACCGTGCACGTGCTCGGTAACGATGTAGTAACGGCCGTCTTCTTCGCCGGCATCGTAAATGGGAAGAATATTCGGGTGCTGCAGCATGCCGACCATGTGCGCTTCCGAGAGAAACATCTTGCGCGTAACGCGGGCGCGCTCTTCGTCGTGATGCTCTATGTTGTAGACCTTAATGGCTACATCGCGCTTGTAATAAGGATCATGCGAGAGATAAACAACACCGGTGCTACCGCGCCCCACTTCCTTGACGATGGTGTATTTACCGATGCGTTCCGGCGTCGGCTGAAGCAAGTTACCGCGCGACGCTGCAGCGGAGAGGCTGGATGAGTTCACGTAGGTCCGTTATTAAACAACGTCAAACACATTGGCCCCGATCGACTGGCCTAACCGCGTTAAATCATCCTGTGTAACGCATACAAAATAGCAGCGGCAAAAAACCCCGCCATCACGTCATCCAGCATAATTCCGAGGCCGCCGCGAAGTCTGTGATCAGCCTCCCGGATCGGCCAGGGTTTAACAATGTCCAATAAGCGAAATAGAGCGAACCCCGTCACTAACCATTGCCAAGTGTGCGGCACCGCTAGCATCGTGATAGCGAAACCGGCAATCTCATCCCACACAATGCCCGGGTGATCGTGCACGCCAAGCTTCTTGGCACTGGCATCGCATATATAAACGCCTGCCAAGCAAATCAGCGTGGTAGCCATCACATATGCCGTGAAACCCAACGTACCAATGAACATAATCAATGGAACCGCGACCAAAGTGCCGGCGGTTCCTGGCGCGCGTGGAACCAAGCCCGCACCGAATCCAAACGCAAGAAAGTGCACCGGATCCCGCAGCAGCCGCACTTCCAACCGCGGAAACTGTGTCGACTTACTCATGTCTGCCAGCAATGATCATGAGAAGTGATCGTAACCGCGAGGCGCGAGTGCGAGACGCTGGCCGCCCCGAAAACACTGCACACCATTGCCGGCAACTATCCGACCGATAGGCGTGCAGCGAACTCCACCCGCTATAGCCGCTTCAACGGCCAATAAGCGCTCCGGAGGAACGGTAAACACTAATTCGTAGTCGTCTCCTCCGTTAAGCGCCATCTGTTCGCATTTACTTGCATCAAAGCAAGCGCGCAGCGCGGACGAAACAGGGAACACTTCCATGTCGATATGCGCACCGCAATCGCTTTGTTCGCAGATGTGTTGCAAATCGGAAATTACCCCGTCGGACACGTCAATCGTGGCGTTGGCTAGCATCCGTAGAGCGCGCCCAAGTGCGACGCGGGGTTCTGGCCGTAAAAAGCGCTGTATGAGTCGCTGCGCATCCGCGGATTGCGGAAGAGACTGCTGAAGCACGGCCAAGCCACCTGCGGCCTCACCGGGCAGACCCGATACAAATACCGTGTCGCCGATTTGTGCATGACTGCGCGTGAGCCAACCATCCGCTTCAACGAGGCCCAGAATCTGCACTGTAACCGCGAGCGGTCCGCGCACTGTGTCGCCACCAACCAAAGCAACGGCGTATTTGTCAGCCAAGTCGTAGAGGCCCGTGGCGAATCCGGCCAGCCATGCTTCATCGGCGCGTGGTAACGACAACGACAGCGTCATCCACGCCGGCATGGCGCCCATTGCCGCCATATCGCTAAGATTTACGGCGAGGGCACGATAACCGACATCAGCCGCCGCTGCGCCCGGCAGAAAATGCACGCCCTCAACGATAGTGTCGACTGCGGCGACCAACCGTTTATCAGGCGGCACATGCACGACTGCTGCGTCGTCTCCTACATCAAGCAGTACATCCTCGCGAGCCGAACTGCGCGAAAAATACTTGGCAATGAGATCGAACTCGCCCATAGCTATGAGCGCAGAATTCTGCGCCTACTCCGCCGATCTAAGAATACGAGCCGCTTTGTCTAGAACGGCGTTAACGTACTTATGGCCATCGGTCGCGCCGAACCGCTTCGATAATTCGACGCCCTCGTTGATGACAACGCGATACGGCACATCAAGTCGCGCGCTCAGTTCGAAGGCGCCGACCAATAAGATAGCGTGTTCAACAGGATCCAACTGTTCGATGGGTCGGTCAATGTGCGGCACAATCAGCGCATCGAGCTCAACGTGCTTGGCGATGCACTCGCGCAGTAACTCGGAAAAATACTCCTTGTCCGCGCCATCCAGATCTTCGCCGCTGGAAAATTGCTGCTCGATTTCATCGGCGGTTTGTGCGCCAAGCTGCCATTGATACAGCGCTTGCATCGCGCACTTGCGCGCCACACTCCGGCCGCGGGTCATGCTTCGAGTGGAACCGCTCACTTGCTACGCTCAATGGCACGGAGCACGTTAGCCATCTCTATTGCGCAAAGCGCCGCATCGGCTCCCTTGTTGCCGGTAAGCGTATCGACATGCGTGTCTGCTTGAGGCCGTGTACCTTCGGCACCCGTTTTGACTTGCAGCCCTGCGCGCTCCATCGCCTGCTCAGCATTGTCGGTGGTTAGTACACCAAAAGAAATCGGCACCCCGGTTGCAAGGCTAGCCTGAGTTAAGCCACTGGCACACTCCCCCGCCACGTAATCGAAGTGCGCTGTATCACCGCGAATGACGGTGCCCAAGGCTACGATCGCGTGATAACGACCGGTCGCGGCCAGTTTTTGCGCGGCGATCGGAAGCTCAAAGGCGCCTGGCACACGAACCACAATGATATTGCCTTCGGCCGCGCCATAGCGTTTCAGCGCCTCGACAGCCCCGACAAGCAGGCGATCAACAATAAATGCGTTAAATCTTGCCGCGACGACAGCGACCCGCAGGTCGCGCGCTTGTAGCTCGCCTTCGAGAATTTGGATTGGCATCGGCGTGAGAACGTCAGGAACTAGATTCGCGCAGTATAGCGTGTCAGACGCGAATTCAGGCTTATTAGCCCTGCACGTATTCCGCAACTTCCAAACCGAAGCCGGACAAACCGTGCATTTGCCGGGGCGCCGACAGCACGCGCATTCGGCTGACTCCCAGGTCGCGCAAGATTTGGGCGCCGATGCCGTAAGTACGCAGAATTTTGGGGCCGGGCGGTACGCCGGTTTTGCGTGTGCCACTTTTCAAATCCTGCACTGTATCCATGAGTTCGCGCGGCGATTCATCCGGACGAAGCAGCACGATCACACCAACGCCTTCCTTCGCAATTCGCGCCAACGCATCTCGCAAATGCCAACCTAATGTTTCGCTCTGAATACCAATAACATCACGCAATGTTTCTTGCAGGTGCACTCGAACCAATGGCGTTGCCACACTGGCCAAATCACCGCGCACCAGCGCTAAATGCACTGTCCGATTGACATGATCCTCATAGCTGCACATTCGGAACGCGCCGAACTCCGTCTGCACTTCTTGATCGGAAATGCGCTCTACCGAGTGCTCCTTTTCCAATCGATAGCGGATCAAATCGGCGATGGTGCCGATCTTCAAACCATGGCGCTTCGCAAAAACTTCCAACTGAGGGCGGCGCGCCATCGTGCCATCGTCATTCATGATCTCGACAATCACGGCTGCAGGCTCGCATCCTGCAATGCGCGCGAAATCGCACCCCGCTTCCGTGTGGCCTGCACGTGTCAACACACCGCCCGGTTGCGCCATGATGGGAAAAATATGGCCGGGTTGGCGGAGATCTTCCGGACGGGCATCTCGTTTCACGGCTGCTTGAACCGTCTGCGCACGATCATGCGCCGAGATGCCGGTAGTTACGCCTTCTGCCGCTTCAATGGACAGCGTGAAATTGGTGCGGTGACTCAAGTCCGTTTCCGACACCATGAGCGGCAATCGCAACTGCTTGCAGCGTTCGCGCGTCAACGTGAGGCAGATCAGTCCGCGCCCGTAGCGAGCCATGAAGTTGATGTCCTCGGCACGCGCGTACTGCGCTGCCATGATGAGGTCGCCTTCGTTTTCGCGCGACTCATCGTCCATGATGACCACCATTTTTCCGGCGGCGATATCGGCGATTATTTCTTCGATGGAATTGAGATTCATGTGGCGCTCTGCATGCGTTCGAGGTAACGCGCAATGATATCGATTTCGACGTTAACCGACGTGCCAACCACATAACCTTTAAGAATGGTCTGATCGCGAGTATGCGGAATGAGATTGACGTCGAAATGAGTAGCATCGGAGATATCGTTCACGCCGTTCACCGTCAAGCTCACTCCATCGACGCAGATCGAGCCCTTCTGCGCGACGTACCGTCCAAGCGCCTTCGGAATAGCGAACTCGACACGCAACGAGCGAGCTTCGTCTCGCAGAGCAATAACCTTACCGACTCCGTCTACGTGGCCGCTAACGTAATGACCGCCCAGCGCATCGCCCGCTCGCAAGGCTTTTTCTAAGTTGATCTGCGTACCCGCTTGCCAGCCATATAGTGTCGTGACATTAAGCGACTCCCGGGATACATCGACATAGAACAAGCCGCCTTCCAGTTTCGTTACTGTCAAACAGCATCCGCTACACGCAATACTGTCGCCCAAAATGGTGGATCCGAGATCCAGTCCAGACGCAGCGATACACAGCTCGACATCGCCGCCTTTCGGTGAAACACGAGTGACTGTACCTACGGCTTGGACAATTCCAGTAAACATTCTCTGAACGCTCTACGGTATTCGGTATCGTAATCGCAAATCGCCCCCGATTTGCGTGCACTCGTGCAGCTTAAAATTCCAGCGCTCGCTCATCGCGCCGATCGACGGCAAAGCCAACATCGAACGCGCGTCGCCGCCCAAAACCACCGGTGCCATATAGATCAGCAGCTCATTCACCAATCCTTGCTCAAGCAGGCGCCCGGACAAAGTCGGACCCGCCTCTACGAGCAGTTCATTGCACCCGCGATTGGCCAGCAGCTGCAGGGTTGCCGACAAGTCTACGCCGCCGCGACTATCTGCCGCGATCTCCAACACCTCCGCGCCGGCACGAATTAAAGCACCGATTTTCGCCTCGTCCTCACTAACGGTCAGGACAATGATTGATCCGGGCTCCTTAAAAAGGCGCGAGTTAGCCGGGGTGCGAAGCCGCGCATCGCAAATCACGCGCAGCGGCCTACGGCCTTGCATCTCAATATCCCCGGCGCGGACGGTCAAACGTGGATCGTCCGCAAGCATGGTACCGGCACCCGTCATAACGGCGGAACTACGCGCACGCTGCTTTTGCACATCCTGACGCGCCGCTTCCCCCGTAATCCACTGGCTCACGCCATTAGCCAACGCGACTTTGCCATCGAGACTGACACCCATTTTTACCGTCACCCATGGACGACCCTGTGTCATACGGTGAAAGAAGCCTATGTTCGTTTCCCGCGCTTCATTGGCGAGTAAATCGGATTCAACGGAAATGCCCGCTGCTTGCAAGCGCGCCCGGCCGTTCCCATCTACCAACGGATTGGGATCGCCAATGGCAAAAACAACTTTGACAATGCCAGCCGATACCAACGCATCGACACATGGCGGTGTGCGCCCATGATGCGAACAAGGCTCCAACGTGACGTAAGCCGTCGCACCGCGCGCCGCCTCACCGGCGGCACGCAACGCATTTACTTCCGCATGCGGGCCACCGACGGGGCTGGTAAACCCCTCGCCAACTACGTTCTCGCCTTTGACCAACACACATCCGACACGTGGATTCGGATCGGTGATGTACATGCCCAAGCGCGCTTGCTCGAGCGCGCGTCGCATCATGGATATGTCGAAAGTCGAAAACACGGAAATGGGCTACTGGCTGCTGGCTACTGGCCACAGGTCGCGCTTCAGACTCTGCGACCATACGCTGCAATTCGTCACATACATCACTTCTTTTTCTCCGACGCGCCATCCCATAAGGCAAGCTGACCTTCTTCCCGCGCAGGTCGATGTTTGAGCCGTTCGATTTCTTCGCGAAACGCTTCCACATCTTGGAAGCTGCGGTACACCGATGCAAAACGCACGTAAGCGACTTCGTCCAAGTGCCGCAATTCTTCCATCGCCAACTCGCCCAACTGCCGCGACGGTACCTCGCGTTCGCCCAGTGTTCGCAGCTTGTGACAGACGTGGGCAACGGCTGCATCCAGCGCTTCGCTCGATACCGGTCGCTTCTCCAGCGCCTTTTGCAGGCTGCCACGCAACTTCGACTCATTAAAGGGCTCGCGGCTCGCATCGCTTTTTACGACGCGCGGCATCACCAATTCGGCGGTTTCGAATGTCGTGAACCGCTCGCCGCATTTTAAGCATTCGCGACGCCGACGAATCTGCCGACCCTCGTCCGCCAATCGCGAATCGTTGACCTTCGTTTCTTCGTTGTTGCAGAACGGGCAGTGCATTGAGGAAGGCTACTGGGCAACTGGCAACTGGCTACGGGCCGGAGTCGGAAGGCACCGGCTCACGCTGTCTTTTACCTCGTATTGCACCTTACGCATCACAAGCCCGCACGTCACGTCTTTGTCTTAGCCGTAGACCGGAAACTGGGCGCAAATCCCCGCCGTTTTTTGCCGCACCTGCGGAATGACTTGCTCGCTTGTCCCGTTGCCCAAGCTATCCAACACGTCGCACAGCCAGTTGGCCAACTCGCGACATTCCGCTTCTTTGAAACCGCGCGTAGTCACCGCCGGAGTGCCGATGCGCAAACCGCTGGTGACGAAGGGTGAGCGTGGATCGTTGGGCACAGAGTTCTTATTCACAGTGATGTGAGCACGTCCCAGCGCAGCATCCGCATCTTTGCCGGTGTAGTCTTTGCCGATAAGGTCGATCAGCATCAGGTGGTTGTCGGTACCGCCCGAAACAACCTTGTAGCCGCGATCTTTTAGAACCGCCGCCATGGCACGGGCGTTGAGCACGACTTGCTTTTGATAGATCTTGAACTCCGGCGCAAGAGCTTCCTGAAATGCCACCGCTTTACCTGCGATCACATGCATCAACGGACCGCCTTGAATGCCGGGAAAGACAGCGGAATTAAGTTTCTTATAGAAATCTTCCGACTGACCTTTGGCGACGATGATGCCGCCGCGCGGACCACGTAAGGTCTTGTGCGTCGTGCTGGTTACAACGTGCGCATGCGGCAGAGGGCTGGGATATTCTCCTGCGGCCACCAATCCGGCCACATGCGCCATATCCACCCACAAGAAAGCACCGACCTTGTCTGCAATGGAACGCATGCGCGCCCAATCTTTAACCCGTGAATAGGCCGAAAAGCCGCCGATGATCATCTTCGGCTTGGCTTCCAACGCAACGCGTTCCATTTCGTCGTAGTTGATCACACCGGTGGCCGGATCCAAACCATACGGCACAATCTTGTAATGGCGACCGGAGAAGTTGATCGGATTGCCGTGGGTTAAGTGTCCGCCCTGCGCCAGATTCATCCCCATGACCGTATCGCCGGGATTAACCAACGCAAGGAAGATGGCGGCATTCGCTTGCGCACCAGAGTGCGGCTGTACATTGGCATAATCGCAATCGAACAGCTTTTTCAGTCGTGTAATCGCTAATTCTTCCACGACGTCTACGTGTTCACAGCCGCCGTAATAACGCTTACCCGGATAGCCTTCCGCATATTTATTAGTCAGCACCGTGCCCTGCGCTTCCAATACTCGCGGGCTGGTGTAGTTTTCGGATGCGATGAGCTCGATATGCGCTTCCTGGCGAGCGCGCTCCGCGTCAAGCGCGGCCTTCAAATCGGGATCGAAACCGGCGATATTCAAGTCGGCAGAAAACATTCGGGGCCTCCAAAGTTAGGGGCGGCATTCTACCCGAGCGCCCCACCCCAGACATGCCCGAAATGTCCGCTTCCTGCTGCTTAACTCGCGGGGACCGCGGCATCCTGACGCTCCTTTTGCGAATTTGTAAGCTTGGACGAATTGAGCGGCCGGAAGGGAGCTGGTGAGGCCCTTTGCCGCTCTCGTCCGCGCGCCGCAAGACCTGTATCATTCGCCGTTCTTTAAATCAGGTCGATACTGCACATGGCCCAATTCATCTACACCATGAATCGCGTCGGCAAGGTAATTCCGCCCAAGCGAATCATCCTGCGCGATATCTCCCTCTCCTTCTTTCCCGGCGCAAAGATCGGTGTGCTCGGCCTGAACGGGTCCGGCAAATCCACACTGCTTAAAATCATGGCCGGCGTCGACAAGGAGTTCGAAGGCGAAGCCCGTCCGCAACCGGGCATTAAGATCGGCTACCTGGAGCAGGAGCCTAAACTCGACGAAAAAAAGGATGTGCGCGGCAATGTTTTAGAGGGAGTATCGGAGATTCAATCTCTACTCGATAGGTTTAACGCCGTCAGCGACAAATTCGCCGACCCCGACCTCTCGCCCGAGGACATGGATAAACTCATGGCGGAACAAGCCAAGCTCCAAGACGCCATCGATGCCTGTAATGGCTGGGACCTGGAGCGCACATTGGAAGTCGCGGGCGATGCGCTACGGCTTCCGCCGTGGGAGGCCGATGTCAGCAAAATCTCCGGCGGCGAACGCCGCCGCGTTGCATTGTGCCGCCTGCTGCTCTCAAAACCCGACATGCTGCTATTGGACGAGCCCACTAACCACTTGGACGCCGAGTCGGTCTCGTGGCTTGAGCACTTCTTGGAGACCTACCCCGGTACCGTTATCGCGGTTACGCACGATCGCTACTTTCTGGACAACGTTGCCGGCTGGATTTTGGAGCTCGACCGGGGCCACGGCATTCCCTGGGAAGGTAATTACTCTTCCTGGCTGGAACAGAAAGAAAAACGGCTGGAAGTGGAACAGCAACAGCAAGAAGGCTTACGCAAGATGCTCGCCAAGGAATTGGAGTGGGTGCGTCAGAACCCCAAAGCGCGTCAAGCCAAGAGCAAAGCACGCATGCAGCGGTACGAAGAGCTGGCTTCACAGGAATTCCAGACCCGCAACGAGACCAACGAGATATATATTCCGCCCGGCGCGCGTTTGGGCGATCTGGTTATCGAAGGCCAAAACCTCAAGAAGGCCTATGGCGACAAACTGTTGTTCGATAACCTCAACTTCAATCTGCCGCGAGGCGGCATTGTCGGCGTGATCGGCCCGAACGGCGCAGGTAAAACCACCTTGTTCCGCATGTTGACCGGCCAAGAAAAAGCCGATGCCGGTGAAATTCGCCTCGGACCGTCGGTGCAGTTGGCATACGTCGATCAATCGCGTCAAACGCTTGATGATAAGAAGAGCGTATGGGCGGAAATTTCCGGCGGCCTGGAAGTCATCAAGGTCGGTAATTACGAAACCTCATCGCGCAGTTATTGCGGTCGATTCAACTTCCGCGGCTCGACGCAACAGCAATTAATCGGTGAGCTTTCCGGTGGCGAGCGCAATCGTGTGCACTTGGCCAAAGTATTAAAGAGCGGCGGCAACCTTGTTCTGCTTGACGAACCCACCAACGATTTGGACGTGGAAACGCTGCGTGCGTTGGAAGAAGCGTTGCTGAACTTCCCTGGGTGCGCGGTGGTAATCTCGCATGATCGCTGGTTCTTGGATCGCATCGCTACGCATATTCTTGCCTTCGAAGGCAATTCGGAAGTGGTGTGGTTCGAAGGTAACTACCAGGAATACGCAGCCGACTACAAGAAACGCAAAGGCGCGGATGCCGATACGCCGCATCGCGTGAAGTATCGTAAATTGGATGCGTGAGCATCTCGCGTGCTGCACGTCATGTAGGGGCGCAGCATGCTGCGCTCCCAACCACCTTCCGTCCCGAGTGTGATATCGCAGATGAACCTACAAGCCATTAGCCTCATCTTGCTACTCGTCGGCGTCGTTCTGGCCGCCATCGGCTTGCGCAGTCTCTTCCGTGCGCGCTTTTGGACGGCGGGTACCAGCTTAACGTTGGGCGCGTTATTTGCGGCAGCAGCCAGCATGTTGTTTCTAGTTGCCGCCAATCTATACACCTACGCGCGCTTGACGTACGAAGCGCCTGTCGCGGAATTATTATTCCAGGCTCGCGGTCCGCAACGCTTCGAAGCGACGCTGTTGCGCCTTCCCGAAGGCGAGCGCCAGATGTTCATGATGAACGGCGATGAATGGCAATTGGATGCACGTGTACTGAAATGGCAAGGCTGGGCAAATCTGCTGGGATTCAACGCGCAATATCGATTGGAGCGAATCGGTGGGCGGTATCGCGACATAGAGCAGGAACGGACCGGAGTGCGCAGCGTGTACGCATTGAGCGCCAACCCCGGCTGGGACCTATGGTCTTGGGCCATCGATCATCCTGGGAGCTTGCCGTTCGTGGATGCAGCGTATGGCAGCGCCACATACTTGCCGATGGCGGATGGTGCACGATACCGCGTCACGCTTAGTCAAACAGGGTTGCTGGCACGGCCCATGAACGCTGCCGCAGAATCGGCCTCGCAAAGTTTGCTGAAGTAGCCGCGCCGACCAAATGAGCAAGATCACGATCTATCACAATCCGAAATGCAGCACCTCGCGCAACACGCTGGCGATGATCCGCAATGCCGGCATCGAACCCGAAGTAATCAACTACTTGGAGACGCCGCCGACCAAAGCCACCCTGATAACGATCCTCAGGACAGCCTCGCTAACGCCGCGCGAAATAATGCGCAGCAAGGAACCGATTTACGGCGAGCTGCGACTGAACGAATCAAAATGGACCGATGAGCAACTTATCGAGTTCATGTTAGCCCACCCGATCTTGATCAATCGTCCCATCGTCATTGCACCGAATGGCGTGCGCCTCTGCCGGCCCTCGGAGTTAGTGCTGGATTTGCTGGACAACCCGCAGCAGCGTGCATTTGCCAAAGAGGACGGCGAACAAGTGATCGATGACAGCGGCAAACGACTGAAGTAGCCCTTACCGATCACTCGCAACGAGAACGCGATGCCGATTTTCGCTCTGACGATATTCGTTTCCGCGTTTCTGCTATTTCTCATTCAACCGATTATTGCCAAGCAAATCCTGCCGTGGTTCGGCGGCACCGCGTCTGTGTGGTCGACCTGCCTAGTCTTCTTTCAAATCGCCTTGTTAGCCGGATATCTGTATTCCGACTGGCTGATTCGAAAATTACGCGTCGGACAACAAGCTGCGCTGCATCTGTGTCTTGTTGCCGTCGCCTTATTGCTGCTGCCGATCGTGCCGGACGCAGGCTGGAAACCGGACGGCGACGAACAGCCCAGCCTCCGCATCTTGCTCATGCTGGCGGCAACCATCGGTCTACCTTATTTTCTTCTGTCGACGACTTCACCGTTACTGCAAGCCTGGTTTGCAAGAGCCCACCCTGGCGCCAACCCCTATCGACTATTCGCACTTTCGAACCTGGCGTCGATGCTTGCACTGCTTGGCTATCCATTTTGGGTTGAGCCCGTCCTTTCAACCGGGCAACAAGCGCTGTATTGGTCTATAGGCTTCGGCGGCTTTGCGGTGTTAATTGCTTACATTGCTTGGCAAGTACGCCAGGTGAACACCCAGAGTACGACTGCCGAGTTCATACCGGCGACCGAGGCAATTCCTACCTCGCAAGATAAGCTACGCTGGTTGGTACTTGCGTCACTGGGAACAAGCCTGTTGCTCGGTGTTTCGAACCACCTAACGCAGAATGTCGCGTCCGTGCCGCTTTTGTGGGTAGTGCCCCTCGCGATCTACCTGCTGACCTTCGTGTTGACCTTTAACACTCAAAGCGGCGCACCCGGCTGGTATCCGCGCTCCATCTCATTGCCGCAAGCCGGACTCGCCGTGTGCGCTATGGCCTGGCTGCTGGCCGATAGGCGTTTGGACTTTATGCTCTTCCTGCACATCATCGTTTTTTGCGGCGGGCTATTCATTACTTGCATGTACTGCCACGGCGAGCTGGCTGCGCGTAGACCGCCGCCCCAACACCTCACCACCTATTACCTAATGGTCTCTGCCGGCGGTGCAATCGGTTCGCTATTGGTCGGCATTGTTGCGCCGGTCACGCTCAATGCTTACTACGAACTTGGTTTGACGCTGTACCTGCTTGCTCTCGTCGCTACGTGGCTACTTTGGGGAAATGCGCGCTGGCCGTGGGCGCTCGGAGCAGCCGCGGTGTGTGCTTTTGCGTTATGGGCATCGCTGTACGGGATGTATGAGTTTCGCAAAGACATCGTATTCATGAGCCGCAATTTTTATGGTGCATTGAGAGTGCGTGAATCGGCGCCAGACGATATCGACCGAATGCGTACGCTAATACACGGTGGCATTAAGCACGGCGAGCAATATATGGACGCAGATCGCAGAAAATCCGCGACCAGTTACTTCAGGACTACATCGGGCGTCGGCATCGCGCTGCTGCAAAAGGACGCCGACTTCGACCGACCGCTGCGCGTCGGCATCGTAGGGTTGGGAGCCGGGACACTCGCGACGTATGGAAAACCCGGCGACGCGTATCGATTTTACGAGATTAATTCCGATGTGATCGCAATCGCCCGCCGCGACTTCAGCTTCCTCGCCGACAGCGCCGCGACCATCGACATTATTCTGGGAGATGCCCGGCTCAATCTCGAACGCGAACCGGCGCAACGCTTCGATTTGCTCGCCATCGATGCCTTTTCCAGCGATGCGATTCCAGTGCATCTGATCACGCTTGAAGCGCTAGCCGTTTACGAACGCCACATGCAGCACGACGGCATTATTGCTTTCCATGTCTCCAACCGCTTCCTGCGTCTCCAACCCGTGATTGAAAGACTCGCCACCGAGCGCGGCCTCCAGATCGCATGGCTGGAAGAAATACGCGAAGACGGTTCGACCGTTAGCGACTGGGTTTTACTCAGCAAAGACCAGAGTGCATTGCTTAGACCGGCCATTATTGCCGCTGCACAGCCCATTCCTACAAAACCGGACTGGCGACTATGGACCGATGATTTCAACAATATAGTGCAGGTACTGAAATAGCTTTTATCGCACCATAAGACAACGACCCGTCCAGCTCAACTCTGCGGACGTATTTTTCGCAGCAGGACCGTCAATGCCTCTACATCCACCGGTTTTACAAAGTGATGATTGAAGCCGGCGTCTTTCGATTTGCGCAAGTCCTCTTCCTGGCCCCAACCGCTGAGCGCCACCAACAACGCGTCACTGCAATTAGCAAGTTGGCGAATCTGTTTTGCTGCCTCCAAGCCATTAAGCCTGGGTAACCCGATATCCAAGAACACCGCGCGGGGCGCAAACACTTGCGCCAGCTCCACTGCGCTCACACCGTCATTCGCCGTTCGCACTTCATAACCGAGCATTTGCAACACCTGAGCCAAGCTCTCCGCGCTGTCGACATTATCGTCCACGATCAGAACGCGACACCCTTCCGTCACGCGCGTACCGACAGAACGCTCCGGTAAATGGCCTGGCGAAGGATCCGATGCAACCCCATCCGCTAACGCCGGAATGCGCACTACGAACGTTGATCCCTGGCCCAATCCTTCGCTTGATGCGCTGACCGCGCCGCCATGCATTTCCGTCAGTTTCTTTACCAGCGCCAACCCAATTCCCAACCCTCCTTGCGAATGACCTACCGACCGTCCTATCTGCGCAAACATCTCGAAGATACGCGGCAGCATCTCTTGACTGATACCGACGCCGGAATCGCGAATAGTGATCACCGCGCACTCCCCTTGACGCTCGGCCGCCACGGCAATCTTGCCTTCATGTGGCGTGTATTTGGCGGCATTGTTTAAGAGGTTGGCGACAATCTGGCACAGCCGGGTGAGATCGCCGTCCACAATCAGTGTCTTCGGCTCGGGTACATCCACGATCAATTCATGCCGCGCGCCGTCAATCGCCGGGCGACTCGTTTCGATCGCTGTGCGCACGACCTGCGCGATATCGACATTACTACGACGAAGATCGATCTTGCCCTGGCTGATACGACTCACGTCAAGCAAGTCTTCGACCAAGTGAACCATGTGGCCTAGTTGGCGTTGAATAATCTCTCGCGCAGTGCCGTGCACCGTCGGATCGGAGGTCAGTTGCATAATCTGTACTGCATTCCGTATCGGCGCGAGCGGGTTGCGAAGTTCGTGCGCCAATGTCGCAATGAATTCGTCCTTACGCCTATCCGCATCCTGCAACGCAAGAGTTGCCGAACGCAGCGTTTCTTCGACCCGCACTCGATTGGTGATATCTCGAATCACCGACAAATGACCCACACGTTCGCCCATCGCCGCGCGCAACGGCGATACGGTCGATTCGACATGCATCGCATACCCGTCATTGCGCATATGAATGGAATGCGCTCGAAAAGCGCCATTCGCTTCAAGGGCCGCTTGCGCCTTGTGCTGCTCCTGGACGTCCGGCCAATGCTCACGGTACAACTCCAAACGCGGATGCCCGAGCGCGTCGGAGGCCGAACGCCCATACTGCCGCTCGGCCGCTTCGTTCATGAAAATGACGTGATCGTCTGCATCGAATGCCAGCACAGCGTCTTCCATTTGCGCCAACACATCGGTACGCATGCGATTGGTTGCGGCATTAGCACTGTCCAGAATGTACAAGTCGTCGCCGATCACCACTCCATCGACGTCGCCGCGTCGAATGGCCATCAGCATTTCCTCGGTCTCTTCCAGGCGCGACCGCAGTTCGGCATTTACGATGCGCAAATCGTTCGCGCCCGCGCAGTCATCACCGCTACCGGCAGGGAAATCGCCGGACGAGCTGCCCTCAGTTTTCAGTGGATGAGCGGACATTCAAACCCTTTACGACGCGCTCCGTGTCGGACATATCGCCAATGAATCGTTTTACCGGCGGCGGCGATAATTTGAGCAAGGTAGGCGCCGCGACGACTTGATCGTCGATCGCCCGAGCAACGTTTTCGGCAACGTTGATGATTTCCAATTGATAGCGGCCCTTTAGATGGCTCTCGCAAATACGCCGCGCATTCACGACCGCGCGGGCCGAAATTGACGATGGACCGGTGACATACAAGCGAAGAACGTATTTTTCAAGGTCAGTCCCGCACGTCCCGCTGCCGGCAGCAACGTCTTGAACCGATCCTTTGATGGCGGCGTTCATCGGCGCACGGGTTGCACGTCGAGCCCGACAAGCACACGCTCCTCGTTTGACAAATCGCCGATGATTTTTCGAATCGGCTCCGGCACCTTGCGAACCAAAGTGGGCACCGCGAGAATTTGATCGCCCGCGGCCAAGCGCGGGTTCTCCAGCAAATCGATGATTTCGATCGTGTAGCGACCCGCCAAATGCGTTTCACATACGCGCCTTAGGTTTTCCAACGCGCCTCGCGATTTGGCGGTTTGGCCTGCGACATACAGCCGCAACTGCCACTCCGCTTTCTTTTGCACGACTTTATCTCTATCCAACACTGTGGCCCGCAAAGATGTCATCTCGAACTCCGTACCGCATTTCGCTTCAATAAGAGACCATGACCGCGGGATTTTGCGATGGATTTTGCACGCGTAGTTGCACTATCGCTTTCGAGTTTCTCGCGAGCGATCGCGAACTGAACTGCGCCCTCGCGCTCCTGTTGCTGTGCGTTTAGTGCGGCGATTTGCGCATCGATAGCTTGACGATAGCTGGAAAGCTCACGCAACCGTCGCTCATGATCTTTGTCACGCAATTCCGTGGCGGCGATTTCCTGCGCTTCTTGCGAAACGCGGGCCGTACCGGTGAGAACTTGATTACCCGACAGATACACGTCCACCAAATCCAGGCCGTGGTCCGTAAATATGAATTCGCGTACTTGATTCGAATGCGCCATGCCCCGCGACTTCAGCACCTGCAAGGTACGCGTTCGTTCTGCGTTTTGCGCCACATTGGCCAAAAGCAGCCACGTATCCATCAGCGAAGAGACACCGACCTGCGAATCCGCCAGCGGCGTCGACGAATCGGTGGTTAGGCTGGTAAACATGGCCGTGCAGCCGTACTGCTTTAGCGAATCGATCAAACGCATGAGAGTGGGCTTTAACGACGCATCTCGATCGTCCAAAGACAGGTTACTGATAGGGTCCACAACAACCACTGCCGGCGCGAACTCCTCAACTAAGTCGTGCATGAAGACTAGGTGCTGCTCCAAGCCCTGCAAAGTGGGCCGCGACGCATGGATGCGCAGTAATCCTTTACGCTCCCACTTCGCCAAATCCAGCCCGATCGAGCGCATATTTCGCAGCAGCTGGCTTTGAGATTCTTCGTAAGCAAACAACAGCGCCCGTTCGCCCCGCTGACATGCCGCGTTCACAAAGCACGCGCCTAAACTACTTTTTCCGGTGCCCGGCGCACCTGACACTAAAATGCTGCTTCCCTTAAAGACGCCTTCACCTCCCAGCATCTCATCCAAGCCCGCAACACCGGTCGGAACTCGCTCATCAAAAGCTGCGTGATCGAGACGTAAAGAAGTAATCGGCAGCACCGATAGTCCTTTCGAGCCGATCAAGAATGGATACTCATTGGTGCCATGCGAAGAACCTCGGTACTTCACCACACGCAAACGGCGAGTCGACACCTGTTCTTGAATACGATGATCGAGCAGGATCACGCAATCCGCGACGTATTCCTCCAAGCCATATCTAGTCAGCGTACTGTCGCCGCGTTCGCCGGTAATGACTGCCGTCATCCCACGTTCTTTTAGCCAGCGAAACAACCGCCGCAACTCTGCACGCAGTACCGCATGATTCGGTATCCCGGAAAACAATGCTTCAATGGTGTCCAGCACCACACGTTTCGCGCCTATCGAATCGATGGCGTGACCCAATCGAATGAACAACCCCTCCAGGTCGTACTCGCCCGTTTCCTCGATTTCGCTGCGCTCGATATGCACATAGTCGAGAACTATTTTCTTCTTCTTTTGCAATTCGTCCAAATCGAATCCCAACGAGCGCATGTTCGCCGCCAGTTCGGCAGCGTTCTCCTCGAACATCATGAACACGCCGGGTTCGTCGTACTTTAGAGCTCCGCATATCAAGAACTCCGCCGCGAACATAGTCTTGCCACAACCAGCAGCCCCGCACACTAACGTAGGGCGTCCCGTCGGCAAACCGCCGCCGGTCACTTCATCTAGACCCTTTATACCGGTGGGAGATTTCGCGAGCGTTAGATGATCTGTGAGTTTCGATTTTTTGTTGGCACTTGCCATGCGCAAATTGTCCTATACCTTTACATGTCGTTCTATTTTCCAGCAGATGTGCGAGCGAGTATATCGAGCGAAATGAAACGCTGGCTGTCAGACACCGCCTACGCATCATGTAATTGTTCTTGGTTTTACGATTTATTTTCGCCACATTCGTGCTTCCGATTATCTCGACGACTTAGTGAACAGAAACGTCATGAAAGACATCTGCAAACTTTCATTTACGTCGCTTCTGCTGGCGGCGGCGCTTTCACCGATCTTCGCCGGCGCGGCCGATCGAGAAAGGCAGCTTCACTTGTACATGCGGGCAGCGTCGGCATCGGTAGACGCGGGTCCGAAGTACGCGCTCGGCGAGATTAGCGACACGGACCGGCGCAACCTAGCAATGACCTACTATCTACGCGCAGGAAGCACCATCCAGCAACGCTGGAGCTGGACCCGTGAACAAATAAGCGCTTACTACACTTCGACGGATTTTCTCGAAACGCAAATTGAGATCGACAAGATTAAGCAGCGATTCGCCGCCGATAATCCGCCATATGAATTGTATGTAAACGTCGAAGTAAGAAGCCTTGAAGAGCAGCTGGCTCGCTGGCAAACCGTCCGCTCTGTGGGCATCGCCGCCGTCCAACTGCGCGAAGCCGCCTTGGAACAATTGCAAGTCGGTGCGTACACGGCCGAACCGACCGCCAAAGCAGTCGAGCAATTCGCCCAATTCTTGAGATCCTGGCGTGCGTCGCCGTCGCCGACGCTAGCGGCACCGGGTTTGTCACTGCACGGCCGAGGACGTGCTTACGACTTTCAGATTCAAGACCAAACCGGACGCATGATTGCGAGTGCCGACACTTCTAAAATCCAATCGATCTGGGAGAGTCAAAAGTGGGCGGAACGGTTATCGCGCGCGGTCCATGCGGCTAGCGATAAATTCGTTGGTCCGCTCCACGGCGAACCGTGGCATTACGAATATCGTCCCTGAGGTATACCGGAAGACGTCTTAGTCTCGCGTGTTCACTTGGATTAAGTGACCTTCGCGCATTCGGACGCATTGCAGTGAAATTCCGAGCTCATCTTGATAACGACGTATCAATCGTGCCTCAACTTCCGTCACCAGCGAAATCGCCATGCCTTTCGCGCCTGCCCGGCCAGTGCGCCCAACGCGATGCAGGTAGGCTTTACTCAACGTCGGCACATCGAAATTAAAAATATGCGTCACACCTTTGACGTCCAGGCCGCGCGCCGCCACGTCGGAGGCTATCAGCACGCGAATCGCGCCGCTCCGCAAGCCGTCCATCGCCCGCTTACGGTCTTCCTTATGCAGCGCGGCGTTCATATCCACCGACTCGATTTGATGATGCGCCAGTTTGGCGGCAATTCGTTCCGCGACGTCGTTGCGATGCACGAAAACAATAGCGCGGTCGGGTGCCAACGCATGCCACAGTTTGCGCAGCTCGTCGGGTTTATCGCGTTCTTCGCACACCAAATAAAAGTGCTCGATGTTTTCATTAACGGCTGCCGCGCCGGGCTGAAGCATCGCAAGTTTTGGCGACATCGCTTTTATCGCTGCCGTGCTCGCTTGCTCCAACGTCGCCGACGCAAATATCAATTGGCGTTCGAGGGGCGCGGCCTTGATGATCGCTTGGATTGCCGATAGGCCTTCGTCGTCGAGCAGTCGATCCGCTTCATCGACCACAATGCTGCGTACTTCCTTGGTCTTGAGCTTGCCCTTTGCAATCAACTCCGCCATGCGGCCCGGCGAACCCACCACCAATTGCGGCTTTTTCTTCAGCTTTTCGATTTGCCGATCGGTTGCCGTGCCGCCGATTAGTAACACCGAGCGTACGGGCCACCCAGCGTTTTGCGCGAGATCGCAGCATTGACGATGGATTTGAATTGCCAGTTCGTGAGTCGGCGCAACGACGATCGCCTGGGTCGCAGACAGTGGCACATTCATGCGAGCAAAAATCGGTAGGAGATACGCTAACGTTTTGCCCGTGCCAGTCTCCGCGTGCAGGTACGCGTCCTGTCCAGCCAGCAGAACAGGCAGAGCCGCGATTTGAATAGGTGTCGGATCTGCGATCTGCTGCTTAGACAGCGCAGTAATCAGATCGGGCGAGACGTGCAGGTCAGCAAAGTTCATATCGACCGACCGATGCGCAATGGGTTGTAGAAATTCGATTCTGAAAAAAAGAAGGAGCGGCATCCAGCGGACCCGCTCCTTCTTGCTAACACCTAGAGCAAAAGCATTAGGCTTTGTTGGCCGCTTCCTTCGCCTTGGCCACTTCGGCGATGACGGCATCGGCGACGTTCTTCGGCACTGGATCGTAGTGCGAGAATTCCATCGTGTACGAGGCGCGACCGCTGCTCATGCCGCGCAGATGGCCGATGTAGCCGAACATTTCCGACAAAGGCACGGTGGACACAACAGCGATGTTGGTGCCGCGCTCCAATTGCTCTTGAATCATGCCGCGACGACGGTTGATATCGCCGATCACGTCGCCCAAGTAGTCGCCAGGTGTTACGGTTTCTACTTTCATCACCGGCTCGAGGAGGATCGGACCGGCTTTGCGAATCGCTTCGCGAAAGCAGGCCTTAGCGGCAATTTCGAACGTCAATGCGTTCGAGTCAACGTCGTGGTAGCTACCATCGGTGAGCGTCGCTTTGAAATCCACCGTTGGATAGTGAGCGAGCACACCGTCCTCCTTCTGTATCTTGAGGCCCTTTTCCACGGCCGGGACGTATTCTCTCGGCACCGAACCACCGACGGTTTCGTCGATGAATTCGAAGCCCTTGCCGCGTTCCTGCGGTTCGAAGGTGATCCACACTTCGGCGAACTGGCCCGAACCACCAGTTTGCTTCTTGTGGACGTACTGTTCAGAAATCTTCTTGGTGAAGGTTTCGCGATACGCCACTTGCGGCTGACCCATCACCCCTTCGACGTTGAACTCGGTGCGGATACGGTCGAGCGTCACTTCCAAGTGCAACTCGCCCATGCCGCGCAGGATGGTTTGTCCGGTTTCGCGATCGGTTTCCAAATGCAGCGATGGATCGGCGCGGACCATCTTACCCAGCGCGGCGCCAAACTTTTCTTGTTCGGCTTTGCTCTTGGACTTAACCGATACACTGATCACCGGATCCGGGAAGCGCATACGCTCCAACACCACTTGGTTTTCCGTGGCGCACAACGTGTCGCCGGTTTCGGTTTCCGCCAATGAGACCAACGCGATGATGTCACCGGCGCGGGCTTCTTCGATGGGGTTGGCGTCCTTGGCGAACATTTCCACCATGCGGCCGATCTTTTCGCGTTTGCCGCGAGTGGAATTGGTTACCGAGGCACCCTTGGTCAATACGCCCGAGTACACCCGCACGAAGGTGAGCGCACCGTAAGCGTCGTTGATAACTTTAAACGCGAGCGCCGAGAACGGCTCGTCGTCCGAACACTTACGTTCGCCAATGGCGTTACCATCCGCGTCCATTGTCTTGATGGCAGCGACGTCCGTCGGCGCGGGTAGATAGTCGACCACGGCGTCGAGTACTTGTTGCACGCCCTTGTTCTTATAAGAAGAGCCGCAAAGCACGGGGTTGAACGCGGAGCCCAGCGTACCTTTACGCAAACACTTACGCAGCGTGTCGGCTGAAGGGACGGTACCATCGGTGAGGTAGGCTTCCATCGCCGCATCGTCCTGCTCAAGGCAGGTGTCGACCAACTCAGTGCGGTACTTGACGATATCGTCCAAAATCTTGCGATCGCTCGGCACATCAATGCCCAGCTTGTCCGCCATGCCATCGGTTACGTCGATGACTTGCCACTGCGCGTCCTTGTCGTCCGAATCCCATACCAAGGCTTTCATTTCGACCAAGTCGATCATGCCTTTGAAGTTGTCTTCCGAACCGATGGGTAATTGCACGGGCAAAGGACGGGCGCCCAAGCGCTTGGCGATCATGTCCACGCAACGCAGGAAGCTGGCGCCGCTGCGGTCCATCTTGTTGACGTAGCACAGACGCGGCACATCGTAGTTGTCGGCCAAGCGCCAGTTGGTTTCGGATTGCGGTTCCACGCCGGCCACGCCGTCGAACACCACGACGGCACCGTCGAGTACGCGCAACGAACGGTTCACTTCGATAGTGAAGTCCACGTGTCCGGGAGTGTCGATGACGTTGATTTTTTTATTGCGCCAGAACGTCGACACGGCGGCCGACTGAATCGTGATGCCGCGCTTTTGCTCCTGCTCCATGTAGTCGGTGGTCGTCGACGTCTTCAAATCCTTGGTTTCATGCACGTCGATAATGGTGTGCTTGCGCCCCGTGTAATACAGGATGCGCTCGGTGGTCGTCGTCTTACCGGCGTCGACGTGCGCGATGATGCCGATGTTGCGAATATCAGAAAGAGGGGTAGTACGGGGCATGGCAAAGTTCCAAACAGTTCAGGGCCGAAGTCTTAGGGCATTGGAAAGCCGCGCATTCTAGCCGAACTTGTTGTATTAAAAAGAACAAATTCTGCCCGACGGCGGTTATGACACCGCGGCGGGCACTATTTCGGGCTTAGGGACGCTCTGAATTGTCCTTAAGACGCAGCGCAGCGGCCCCGCCAGCCGCGCGGGACCTGAATTAATGTGGCTGGCGGCGAAAACTTGCCCGCTAGGGCGCTGGCGTGGAGCGCGCCGGGAGTGCACCGCCTTCGGCCAGAATTTTCATATTGTTGAGCGCGCCCATGAAGACGGTACGACGACGATCCACATCCGCTTGTTTGGCCGCATCGTCTCCTGCGATCACGGACGTGTCGTACATCAGCGTGTAGAGAATCCTGGTCGTTTTGGCATCGATCGGACGGGCTTCGAGCGTACCGTGATACAAATTATAGGGACGGCCCTCACGCACCGGCTGAGTATAGGTATAGGAATATTCGGTCTTCCCGACAAGGATCTCATTTGCAACCGACCGCACAGCCCCGACTTCGCCGTCCGTTCCGGAAGAAATTCGACACCCGGTGGGGATTCGAAGCCATTCTGCGATATCGCAATACTTACCCACACGCTTCCACACCTCGCCCACCGGTTTATTGATGGTTATTTCCATTGGAATGGAGACGTAGGTCGGACTCGCCACTTGCAGCGGCGGCGGCGGCGTTTGTGCCGTGACAACGGCGGACAGGAAGCTTAATGCGAGACCTACGAACGTTCGTTTACCGATGCGAGCCATGTTCCATCCCCCAAAAAGATTTTTAGTCCGCAGAAAAATACCTCACTACGGCTCGGAGACGGGTCAAGATTAGTTCAGGCCGGGCACCGGCTTAAGCCGCTCGTCCCCATCGAGCCGCTTGTTCGCGCTCAATTAGCCGTAACAACATTTCCAGCCGATCCCGCTGCGCTACGCCGTGCGACTCACAGTCGATTTCGACCAAGATGGCTGCCTGCAATTCCTGAATGCATGGATCGCCAAGCCCATAGTCGTCGCGCCACTCGCGATAGACACGCAGATATTCGGCGGCCGGGTCCGAAGTTGAGAAGAAATCGACACTCATCCGGTGCCCTCTGGCAACACCTGTTTGATACCAGGCTCGGACATTTTCAAAGCGCTCTGTGACGCACCGATGACGAGGACCCAATCATCCGGCGAATACGTGAGCCGCATCACACGGGCCGACGACACCCCGTTGGCGAGTTATAGTTGAACAGTCGAACACAGTGCTTAGCCGTCCATCATGACCAAACCGCATGCCCCTTCCTGCGAGCGCAATCGCGAGCCCATCTTGACGGTGCTGCGTAAGTATTTTGCGGATCGTCGGCAGGTGCTAGAAATCGGCAGTGGCACCGGCCAACACGCGATCTACTTTGCCGCGGCCCTTGATCACCTGCTCTGGCAAACATCGGATTTGGCAGAGCACCTGCCCGGCATCCGCGAGTGGCTGGCGGATGCGCGATTACCGAATACGCCGACACCTATCCCGCTCGATGTCGGTAACACTTGGCCGGCCTGCTCTTACGATGCAATATTTTCTGCCAATACGCTGCACATCATGAGCTGGCCCGAAGTCGAGCAATTATTTCGACGATTACAGACTGTGTTGGCGCACGATGCGATCGTCGCGATCTACGGACCGTTTAACTACCACGGCCAGTTCACAAGCGAGAGCAACAGAGCCTTCGACGAATGGCTAAAAAAACGCAGTCCACACATGGCGATTCGCGACTTCGATGCGGTTAATGCTTTGGCTGCCGATATCGGATTGCAATTGATCGACGACGTGGCAATGCCGGCCAACAATCGAACGCTGATATGGCGGCGACTTCGGACGTGAGGCGAACCGCGGCACGCAGACGCATTTGTCGGTTCGTCCGCTTACGCTTCACCGCAGGTAAACCGTATACTGCGCGCTCGCCCAAGGTGCGACTCGTCGCGAACCGCCAACTCAGTTCCCAATCCAGTGCCGATGCATGCCGAGAAAATTGTTCCGTCGCTGGATGCCAGATCCAAAGAAACTTCGCGAACAACGCTGGCTCGCTTGGCTGCACCCGTGGCTGCATCATCCTCATCTATGGCACGTTAGCCGCGAAGGGATCGCTCGCGGCGCGGCGATTGGCGGCTTTTTCGGGCTCTTGCTCCCTATCGGACAAATACCCACAGCTGCGGTAGTAGCGATCTTGCTGCGCGCCAACCTGCCGATGGCGGCAGTGGGAACATTCGTCACCAATCCATTTACGTTCGCGCCGATTTACTTCTTTGCCTATAAAATCGGTCTGCTACTAATGGGCTCGGAAGACACCTTACAAACTGCGCCCATCGAGCTTGCTGCCAATCCCGGGGAACACATTGGCTGGTTCACCCGCGACTGGTTCGAATTTTGGTATCAACGAATCGTCATAATGGGCAAGCCCTTGTTCGTCGGCCTGCTGACGGTCAGCATCCTGTTTTCGGCGCTCAGTTATTTTGCCATTCACTGGTTCTGGCGCATGCATACGGTTAATGCATGGCGTGATCGGCGGCACCGAAAAAAGCACGACTCTAAACCCGATACCGATTGATCACGATATAGCAAGCGATGCAGCACTTATTGACTGGAGTCGCGTACCTGACGGCCCTGGTGCTGACGGCCTTCGCCATGTCGCTTGCGGTGTTATATCTGGTTGGACCGCACGGCGGTGTTCTACCGGATAGCTTTTATATTCCAGTGCTTTGCGCCGGATGGTTTTGCGTCATCGTTGTACCCATCCTATTTGCTCGTTGGATGTGGCGGCGCTTAAAGCTCACGGGCCGATGATCGCTTAGTCGCGCGCGCGCCAGGCAATCTCGCCTTGAGCATCAATCAATCCGCGCGCTTGCAACCATTTCACCGTGTCGGCGGCATCTTGTTCGAACCATGCCCGCGCGGAACCCAAGCGAAAGGTGTAGCCCCACGCGTCCATATCCGCCTGCATTCGTGTCCGGTCCATACCGTTTACATGATCGGCGAGTAGGATTTGCAGATAGCAAACGGCGTTTTCCTCATCGTAGTCCCCGCCGGCATCGCGGTTTAGTTGATTGCGACGCTCCGCATCCATGCAAATAAAGTGACTCGCCTCATGCAGTACCGAATGAACAGGCGTGTCGTCGCGCAAGTAGAGCGTATTACCGATTAGCCCTGCTTCGGACTCACCCCAATAGGATCCCGCTATGTTTTGTCCAGCGGATAAGTGTGTGGTCTGCAAACCGAAGCGTCGCAACAGCGCCACCAAGTCGGTTTGCCCGGTTTGAGCCACGCGTACGACGTCGACCGCCATCGCTATGACGTTTGCCCGCGGGACGCTGCCGCCGACTTCACCTCGGCGTCCAGTTCGTCGACCAACGACAGCAACCGCAGTGCGGCCTCCGCGCCATCGGCGGCGGCCAGCTCTAAACGACTTGCCGCATTGCTGACCGCGTCAAATCCGAACATTCCGCCACTGCCCCGAATGCGATGGGCAGCGCGCTCGATCTCATGTAACGCGTCTTGCTCGCCGTTTTGGAACCGCTGGGCAGCGGCACGAATTTCCGTCGTCTCGTCCGCAGTGCGGCGCAGGTAACGCACCGCCAATTCGGCCAATCGTGCGTTGAGTTTTTCGCGAGCCGCATCATCGCTCATGACGCGGCTCGCCAAATATCCAGAACGCCATGCGCCAGCTGCATGGGGTCAAAGGGTTTCGAGATGACGCCCAGCGCACCGCTACTCATAAAGCGATCCACTTCTTGTGGTAATGCTTTGGCCGTCACGAATACAACCGGTATCGAACGCAGCGCATCGTGTTCCCGCATTCGGGCAAACGTCGCCGGCCCATCCAAGCCTGGCATCATCACGTCCAGCAACACCAGATCCGGACGAAGTAAAGGCAATATCTCCAGCGCCTTGATGCCGGATTCACAAGTGTGTACCTCCAAATCCGGCGAAAGACTCAGCGCCAATTGCACGATCTCGCGAATATCCGGTTCGTCGTCGACGTACAAAATGCTACGCAGAATCTTGCCGCTCATAGCGGTGCCGGCTCTGTCTTTAGCGCACTCAAGCTACGCAACACCATTCCGGACAGCTCGCGAGCCAATGACTGTTGCATAGTGAATTGCTCCTGTTGTTTGGCAAGGATATAGCGCGAGTCGTAACTGTAGCTGGCGGTCAACTCCAAGCGCTGCCGCGCAAGCACCTCGCGTCCGCTCATTTCGACCGAGTACTCGACTGCGTAGTACACCTCGTATTCCTCCGGTGTATTGCGCGCGGACACCGTCAAAATACGTTGCCCCTTGTCGTCGCCGTGGACACGCACCACTGCATGCGCGTGTGCGGCATCGTCGGTAATCTGCGCCCCGGCGGCTTGCAAGCTGCGTTGCAATTCGCGATAGAACTCCGAATGCACATCGACGCTGGCAACGCCTAACGGCATCAGTCCGGCAGGCAATCGCGCGCTTCCCCGTAAATGCCAACCGCACGCCCCCAACGATGCGAGACATACGGCCAGCAACGTGGAGCGAAGAGCCCGCGATATTGTGAATCTTGGAATCGAGTTCATCACGTCGACAGTCGAACCTACCTGCCCACATGATGCCATGACTAGCGGCAGGCGTGCTTAGGGACGAAGATTTCGCGGCATTACGCTAAGCCGCCGCCATTGCGGTTACCCGGTTACGGCCATCTTTTTTGCTCTTGTACAGGCCGCGATCGGCCAGCTCGACGATGTCGTCCACCGTAGTCTTTGGCAACAGCGTGGCCGCGTCGGCGACCGCTACGCCGATACTCACCGTGACGTTCAGGTTGCCTGACTCCGTCCGGATCGGTAACGACGCGATCGACTGACGTAATTTTTCGGCGACAATCATCGCGCCCTGCATGTCCGTTTGCGGCAATACGACCGCAAACTCCTCGCCGCCGATGCGCGCGCTCCAGTCGTAATCACGCGGCAGTGCGGTACGCAGTCGTTCGGCAAATTGCACCAAGACCTCATCACCGATACCGTGGCCATAGCGATCGTTAATCGACTTGAAACGATCGATATCCAACAGCAATACCGACAGCGATCCGCCGAACCGACGCGTGCGCTTAAGCTCGCGCACCAAATGCTTATCGAAGTAAAGACGATTGTTCGCGCCGGTCAACGCGTCGGTGGTGGCTTGGCGGCGTTTTTCTTCCACACTCTCGCGTAGCGATTGCTCCAGCGACACGATCCGCTTTGCGGCTCGCAGACGCGCCATCAACTCCGCCTCGGTGACGCGTTTGGTTAGGTAATCGTCGGCGCCAGCGTCCAAGCCGTGCACGATGTCCTGGTGCGCGTCGCGGGCCGTGAGCAGCAAGACGTATACATAGCCCGGAAAGGATTCAGCACGAATCGCCTTGCACAGCTCGACGCCGTCCATGTCGGGCATCTGCCAATCGCTCAAGACAATCGGGCAATAATCGCGGCGCAAGGTCGACATCGCCTCGCGACCGCTTTCCGCCGTCAGCACCTCAAATCCGGCGGCCTGCACTAACATCGACAGGTGCTCGCGCGTCAGCGGATCGTCGTCCACCACCAAGACCTTTTGACCAGGTAGGTTACGGAAGTCCGGTAGAAAGATGCGCGTGGTGTCGTCAGGATTCCAAAGCGGCGTTGCAGACGGCATAAGAAATTATTGGAGTAGGAGTGACGGCACTGTCCGATGTGTGCTTGCACAAAAGAATAAGGTCGGCCCTCGCTCCCCCCTCAGTCGAACACTGAACGCAAACACTGCGAGATGAAATTAACGATCCGACTGTGCGCCAGTTCGCGCCGGGATCGTTATTGGCTGCGTCGACATTCACAGAAATCTCGACATAGATATCTTTCCGGCGTTGCTCGTCTCGGGCATTTCACTGTGGTTTCCACGTAATTTCGTGCTGCTTCATAGTTCGCACTGTGCCGCAATGCTAGTCTTGCGCGATTAGATCGTATTCCGAGCGCGCATGATCGACACAACGGCAGAAACGGCCATCGACAGACCGCCGATTTTGCAAAACTACGACACCGGGACCGCCGATCCGCCACAGGATTTTCGGCAACGTCTGTTATGCGGCGGCGCTATCGCCCTCGCCTATTTCGTCTTCGGCAAGCTCGGTCTGTTGCTGGCAATTCCACCGGGCTACGCGACCGCGATCTGGCCTCCCTCGGGCATCGCGCTGGGCGCGCTACTGTTGTTCGGTGTGCGGCACTGGCCTGCGGTATGGCTGGGCTCGTTCGTCACCAATGTCGTGACTTCCTACAATCCCGATGCGATCGAGCACACGCTGATAGTCGCGGCCATAATCGGTGGCGGCGCCGCACTGCAGGCTGCGTTCGGAGCGAAGCTTGTTAGGCGATTTGTCGAAGCGCCTCTGCAACTGATCCGCGAACGCGACATCTTATTGTTCTTCGTACTGGCCGGCCCGGTCACGCATATCGTCAACGCCACTTTCGGTTCCGTAACCCTTTTCATCTCGGACGCGATTCCCGCCGCAGCGCTAGCCGCCAATTGGTGGACCTGGTGGACCGGCGACACCATCGGCGCCTTGATCTGCACGCCGCTCATGTTGATGTGGTTCAGCCGCGATCAGCTTTGGACCAACCGCCGGGTGGTCGTTACCGTGCCGCTGCTGGCAACGATGATTGCCGCCATATCGATCTTCGTCTACACCAGCCGCGCCGAGTGGCGCGATCTGCAAATGCAATTCGCGGACGATGTCGATCACTTGGTCAGCGCCGTGTCGAAACGCGTCGAAATGGACGTGGAATTGGTGCACGCAATGGGCGCATTCTTGTCGGCAGCCGGAACGGTGGATAAAGCGACCTTCACGCGCTACACGCAGCTGGTGCTTTCCCGCCATTCCGAAATACGGGCTTTGGAATGGGCGCCGCGCATAACGTTGGCGGAGCGTGCGGAATACGAGCGTACGATGCGCGCCGCCGGCGCCACTAACTTCGTTATTCGCGACGCCATACCGAACGAACGCCGACCGGCTGCCGCGCGCGAAGAATATTTCCCACTGCAATGGCTCGTGCCGGCGAGATATGACGAATCCGGTGCGGGTTTCGATATCGCGTCCGAGCCGCTACGGAAAGCAGCCTTGCAAAAGGCGCTTGAAACACGCAGCACTACGGCTACTGCGCCCATCGAATTGGTGATCGCACCGGGGACAGCAGACGGCACCTTGCTGGTATCGCCAGTGTTCGAGCGCGACGATACTTCGGGCCGCTTACTCGGCTATGCCGTGGGCGCAATTCATGTGCCGCAATTATTGGACGCGGCGCTCACCTATAGCCCGATTCTGGACACCGTATATCTGCGATTGACCGACGACACCAAATCCGCAAATGCATTGATTCACGAGATGCAGCCAACCAATTTGAGTCCAAACGACAATTGGAGCGCACAGCGGGGCTTCGAGGTAAGCCGCCCTATCGCCGTCGCGGATCGCACTTGGCAAATGACGTTCAGGCCCACGCTACAGTATCTAGCCGGACACAAACCCATTACCGCATGGTTGGTGCTGGCAGGCGGACTCGTGTTCACGGCATTAATTGGCGCCGGCGCACTGCTGGTCACGGGACGACAACTTAGCGTAGCGGCATTGGTTAGTCAGCGCACGCGCGAATTGGCCAACATCAACGAGACCCTAGCTGAAGAAATTTGCGACCATCTCAACACCGAGTACGCCCTGGAGAAGGAACGCGAGTCGCTCAACACGGTTCTCAATAATCTTCATGAAGGCATTCTGGTACTCGATCGCGATGGCGTGCTGCAAATCGCTAACGGCGCAGCAGTGCAGATGCATTCGCGCATTACCGGATTTGAATTGAGGGACTTAATGAGTCCATCCCCATTCAAACTGTTTGCCGCCGACGGACATACGCATCTGCCGGATGATCAAGCGCCGCCGGCGCGCGCGCTGCGCGGCGAAAGCGTGGCCAACTACGAGTTGGTTGCGCACGGCAAGGATCGAGCACCCTTGAGCTTGATGGTGACGGCGCATCCGTTAACCACCAGCGACGGTCAGCAGCATGGCGCGATTGTCGTCGTACGCGATATTACCGAGACGAAAAAGATCGAGCGCCTCAAATCCGAATTGGTTGCCGTGGTTTCGCATGAGTTACGCACGCCGATTACCTCCATCCGCGGCTCCCTGGGTTTGATCGCAGGCGGTGCAGCCGGCGTATTACCGGAAAAAAGCAAGCAGTTATTGGATATCGCTTTACGCAACTCGGATCGTCTGGCGCATCTCATTAATGATTTGCTGGATATCGAGAAGATGGAATCCGGCAAAATGAACTTCGAATTGGCCGAGCATCCGTTATTGCCGCTGATCGAACAATCGGTCGAAGCCAACAGCGGTTACGCGCATAGCTTTAATGTACGTTTGACTTTGCGGGCACAGGCCACCTATTTGTCGGCGACGGTGGATGAGCACCGCTTCCTGCAAGTGATGACCAATCTGCTGTCGAATGCCGTTAAGTTTTCCCCGGCCGGCGGGGAAGTTGTAGTCACGCTGGACCGCGCACCCGCCGGCGTGCGCGTGTGCGTGCAAGACAAAGGACCTGGCATTCCACCGGAGTTCTGGCCGCGCATCTTTCAAAAATTCAGCCAAGCCGACAGCTCGGATGCACGCGCTAAAAGCGGCACCGGATTGGGACTCGCGATCTGTAAGGCCATCATCGAACGCATGCAAGGAACGATCGGCTTTGATACCTCCTCAAGCGAAGGCACTACGTTCTGGTTCGAGTTGCCGGTTACAGAGCTCGAAACAACACGCTGACTTGTCTATCTTTACGTGCGGACCGGATACGTTACTGCTGCACTGCAAACTAGATCCGCTCACTCTCGATCCCGCCGACGATTCGAATTGCGGTAGCCGCATATCGCATGACGGCGTAGCATCCGCGCGTTAGTGTCACAGTCAAGTCATACGTCGGCAACACGACGTCACTAACAATCCGACAAGTACACGGGGTAATCAACATCAACGAGGAGTGAACGTCATGCAAATCTTCGGAAAGCTAGCAGCCGTAATAGCTGCATTGTTCGTTTCGATGACCGTATCCGCAGCCACCATTCAATTTACGGCAACCTTGTCCGGCGCGGCTGAAGCGACGCCCAATAACTCGCCGGGTATCGGCTCCGCACTCATCACCATAGACGACATCGCTCGCACTATGAACGTGAACGCAACCTTCAGCGGACTGACGGGCACCACCACCGCCGCACATATTCATTGCTGCACAACCACGCCGGCAGCGGGCATGATTGGCGTGGCAACGACGACACCGAACTTTACCGGCTTCCCCACAGGCGTCACTTCGGGCACGTACAACCAAACGTTCGATATGAACCTGACGACCAGCTATAACGCCGCGTTCATCACTGCAAACGGCGGCACGACCTTAGGCGCATTCAACGCATTGCTGACTGGACTGAACCAAGAACGCGCGTACTTCAACATTCACTCGAGCACCTTCGGCGGCGGCGAAATTCGCGGCTTCTTAGCCCCAGTGCCGCTGCCTGCTGCGGCGTGGTTGTTCGTTTCGGGTATTGCCGGCCTGGCGGTATTGCGCCGTAAACAGGCTAAGTAAGAACCAAGAAGACCGGCACTCGCCGACGAGCGTACTGAATCGTACGAAGCCGGCAAACTGCGGCTAGTTGCTAACGGCAACTAGCCGCTTTTTCAAACTACTACATTCACCAGCTTGCCCGGCACGACGATCACTTTTTTCGGTGGCTTGCCGTCCAGCCACTTTTGCACATTATCATCGGCCAACGCCGCAGCTTCGATTTGCTCTTTACTTGCGGCGGCAGCGACGTTAATTCGACCGCGCAACTTGCCGTTTACTTGCACGACCAATTCAACACTGTCCTGTACAAGTGCAGCGGGATCGGGCTTGGGCCAGGATACATCGATGAGCGCTTCCTTATGCCCGAGTTCGTGCCACAGCGCATGGCAGACGTGCGGCACGATAGGCGACAACATAATGACCGCAAACTCCAACGCCTCCTGCACGACGGCGCGTCCGGCATCGCTGCGATCATCGAATTTGGCAACCGCATTGAGCAACTCCATCACTGCCGCGATGGCGGTATTGAACACACGGCGCCGGCCGTAATCGTCGGTTACCTTGATCAGCGTTTGATGCTCCAGACGACGTAAGTCCCGCGAAGCAGGACTGAGATCACTGAGCGCTGGGTTCTCGGCGCTGGTAAGAGCCGTTTCATTCTGACCAGAGCCCAGAGCCCGACGCCCAGCGCCTCCTCCAACATGCTCATACACCGCCTTCCAAAGCCGCTTCATAAAGCGATGCGCGCCCAACACGCCGTCATCGGACCATTCGAGCGATTGCTCGGGCGGCGCGGCAAACATCATGAACAAGCGCGCGGTGTCGGCGCCGTATTCATTCACTAACTTCTGCGGATCGACGCCGTTGTTCTTGGACTTCGACATGGTGCCCACACCATCCGACTCCACCGGCTGACCGTCTTCGCGCAATGTCATGCTGACACGCTGGCCTTTCTCATCCGTTTTGATGTCGATATCGACAGGGTTGAAATATTGAATGCGTCCTGCCGCAGGTTTGCGGAAGAAAATCTCGTTGAGCACCATGCCCTGACATAACAAGTTGGCGAAAGGCTCTTGGACTTCGACAAGTTTCAAGTCGTGCATCACGCGCGTCCAAAAACGCGAATACAGCAAATGCAAAATCGCGTGTTCGATGCCACCGATGTATTGATCCACCGGCAACCAATAATTCGCGCGCGCATCCACCATCGCCTTGGCGTTATCGGCACACGCGTAGCGCAGAAAATACCAGGACGAGTCGACGAACGTATCCATTGTGTCGGTTTCGCGCTTTGCATTCGCGCCGCACTTCGGACACTTGCACTCGTAGAAAGACGGAGTTTTGTTGAGCGGGTTGCCGCTGCCGTCGGGTACCAAGTTGTCCGGCAATACCACCGGCAATTGATCGTCAGGCACCGGTACATCGCCGCACTGAGGGCAATGAACAAGCGGAATCGGGCAACCCCAATAGCGCTGGCGCGAAATGCCCCAGTCACGCAGGCGCCAATGCACTTGCTTCTCGCCCAGGCCGAGAGCCTTGAGATCGGCAGCGACCATATCGACGGCTTGAGCATATTTCACTCCGTCGTATTTACCGGAATTGATGCAGACGCCATTCTGCTTATCGCCATACCATTCTTTCCAGGCGTCCGCCGCAAAGCGCTGTCCGGCACGAATATCTTCCGGCAAATCGATTACCTGCTTGATCGGCAGGTCGTATTTCAACGCGAATCCGAAGTCTCGCTCGTCGTGCGCCGGCACCCCCATAACTGCGCCGTCGCCATATCCCATGAGGACATAGTTACCGACCCACACCGGCACTTGTGCATTCGTCAGCGGATGCGTCACGAACGAACCCGTCGGCATACCCTTCTTTTCCATCTGCGCCAGTTCGGCTTCCTGTGCCGTGCCCCGCTTACACTCTTCGATGAACTCGGCGAGCAGCGGATTATTCTTCGCCGCATGCGTTGCCAGTGGATGTTCCGCCGCCACGGCGCAGAAGGTCACGCCCATGATGGTATCGGCCCGAGTCGTAAAGACATGCAGTTTGCCGCCGTCAATCAGCGCGCCGCTGTCGTCTTTGATGGCATGCGGAAATGCAAAGCGCACGCCCTCACTCTTGCCTATCCAATTGGCTTGCATGGTACGCACGCGCTCCGGCCACCCGGTTAAGCCGTCCAGCGCACCGAGCAAATCCTGTGCGTAGTCGGTAATGCGCAAGTAGTACATCGGTATCTCGCGCTTCTCGACTAGTGCGCCGGTTCGCCAACCGCGGCCATCCACGACTTGTTCGTTGGCTAGCACCGTTTGATCTACCGGATCCCAGTTCACCGTGCCGGTCTTCTTATACGCGACGCCTTTTTCCAACATGCGCAAAAACAACCATTGATTCCAACGGTAATATTCCGGCGTGCACGTGGCGACTTCGCGATTCCAATCGATGGCCAATCCCAGCGACTTTAGCTGGCCGCGCATGTACGCAATGTTGTCGTACGTCCACTTGGCCGGCGGTACGCCGTTTTGCATGGCTGCGTTTTCCGCCGGCAAGCCGAACGCGTCCCAACCCATCGGCTGCAATACGTTGCGGCCGTTCATGCGCATGAATCGCGCCAGTACATCGCCAATAGTGTAGTTACGCACATGCCCCATATGCAGCTTGCCGCTGGGATACGGAAACATCGACAGACAGTAGTATTTGGGCTTTGCCGCATCTTCCTGAGCGGCAAAGCTGCGCTGGTCTTGCCAGTATTTTTGCGCCGCCGCTTCGACGGCGGCGGGTTCGTAGAGTTCTTGCATGCGAATATCGGGCGGTGAAGTAAGCGGCGAAGGATACCGGCCCGGACAAACTTGGAACAAGGGCAACCGCAAAAATAGCCGCCATTTGCACAAATGCTTTGCGTCGACTGCAATCTTGGCTAGATTGGCGCCCTTCCAAGAACGAAACCCATGACCAACCACACCTCCCTGCTTCGCATCCGCGCACAACACAACAGCGGCCGAGTCGGCATGGTCGAGCTATTTTTCGACTTGGTGTTCGTCTTCGCGATAACACAACTCTCGCATGGCTTACTGGCCAACTTAACGATTCCGGGGGTCACTCAGAGCGCATTGCTGCTTCCGGCGGTCTGGTGGGTATGGATTTATACCTCCTGGTCGACCAACTGGCTGGACCCTGACCAATTGCCGGTTCGAGTCTGTTTACTCATATTATTGGTTGCCGGCCTCGTGCTAGCGGCTGCCATTCCTAAAGCATTTACAGACCGAGGTGCCGCTTTTGCCGGCGCCTACGTTTTCATGCAGCTGTTCAGAACGGCGTTTGTAATCTGGGCCGTGCGGCACGAACGCGCCAGCATGCGTAAGAACTTTTTGCGCATCTTCATGTGGCTAGCTTTGGGCGGCGCCTTCTGGATTGCGGGTGGACTTGCAAGCGGGGCTGCCCGCATCTATTGGTGGTTAGCCGCGCTGGCGGTTGAAATGGCGGCGCCTTATTGCTTCTACTGGACGCCGGGGTTGGGCCGCTCCGATATTTCCGACTGGGATATCGACGGCGCGCACATGGCCGAGCGCTGCGCACTATTCATTATTATTGCGTTGGGCGAGTCCTTGCTGATCACCGGCGCTACATTCGCCGGCTTAGAGTGGCATTTCGACACGGTCGCCGCGATGTTAGTGGCAATTCTCGGTGCGATTGCCATGTGGTGGATCTACTTCGATACCGGTGCCAAACGTGCCGAGCATCGTATCGTGCACGCCGCCGATCCCGGTCGACAAGGTCGGAACGCCTACACCTATCTGCACTTATTCATCGTCGCCGGCGTCATCGTCTGCGCCGTGGCCGACGAGATGGTGTTGATGCACCCGGATCACGCTAACGACGCCGCGATCGCAACGATTCTGGCGGGACCGATGTTGTATCTACTGGGCAACTTGCTATTCAAATGGGCGACGAATGATCGACGCGGTCCACCCCTGTCGCATATGGTCGGCACACTGGCAATCGCTGCATTGGCACCGATAACGCATAGCGTGTCCGCGTTAACGCTGTCCTCTCTTACCACCACCGTTCTATTGATTGTCGCCGCCTGGGAAAGCATCGTCTTGCGAAAAGACGCCACGCAAGAACGGCGGCACGCCGTCGAACACTAGCTCTGCATCAAAAACGAATACGCACACCCAGTCCGATCGTTACGTCATCCAACTGCAGCAACGCGCCGTCGTTTGCAAGCTCCCACAGCATGCTGACACCCGGCCTCAAGCTCAACTGCAGCTCGGCGGACGCGCGATCGCCTTCGGCGGCGCTCTCCCTGCGCTGATCGCTGATCGAACGGTTTGCCGTGTGCAGCCACGGGTCCCACAACGGCGCCAAAATCGCATCAATTGCGGCCGCCGGCATTGGATTGAGCAAGCCATTGTTTACGCCGGAATGGGCAAATAGCGACCAACCCGATGCCACGCTCCATACAGGCCATCGACTCATAGTTACGGAGAATGCCGCAGGATTTGGCGTCCGGAGAGACAGTTGCCGCGCGGCTTGCAGTTGCGTTTCGGCACGCGCTGCATGCGCACCGAGTACGGCAATGAACAGTATTACGATGCTAGATTTCATGACATCAATCGATTGCATGACGCTGCGTTACGTCCGGAGCACATCGTGCATTCGCAGGACCGGCAATGCAGGCGCATCAATGTCGGCGTTTGGCGGCAAGCGCCGTGCTGCATCCGATTTGTGATGCAAATCACGCGTGCGATGCATTTGCGTTCGCAATAAGAACGCAATGCTCAGACTTAGCCCGAAATTATTTGCCTTGAGTTGCCGTGCCACGCCCAGGGATATTGCTACACCGAGCGCCTGACGCGCCCGCAATGTCGCGCTCGGCAATTCCTCGTCATTGAATCGATCCGATTGCGGACGTCGGTAACGATACACCGACAATTTTCGATGTTCGCTGAACGACCTTGACTAGGCTGATTCGGCGTCCCTGCGGCCGCCACGTTGACGTTATTAGTCGCCCAGCGCGCTGCGCAACGCTGCGATTTCGTCGGCGCAATCTTGCATGATGAATATGCACTTGCCGTTATCGAGTCCTAAACGCGAGAACGCTCGTACGCCTTGCATGTTGAGCTCGAGGTTGGCTTCTTCACCGGTGAATGCTGCCAACATGGTCGACACCGTCAGAACATCCGTGAGATCGGCTTTGCCTTCGTTCTGATGCTCAAGGTCCTCATGACAGCCCACGGCTTCGATCAACTGCGGCGAAAAACCCCAGTTCTCGACGATGGCTTTACCGACATTGGCATGCCAGTCGCGCATGATGGACTGCATGGCATCCTTGTCGTTGAACAATTCGACGTGTTTGTTGGCACGCGCCAAGATATAAATCTTGCCGACGTTATGCATTAGACCGGCCAGCATGGCCTCGTCGGTATTGATGCCTTGCGACCGCGACGCCACCGCGTGCGACAGTGCGGCAACCATAGTCGCCTCATGCCACAAGCCTTCCAAATCCCGCGCAATCGCTTTCAACTCGCCGGCTCGACGCAATTGAGTGATGGCGAACGACACCGCCGCCGTGCGCACGTTGTTATGGCCGATGCGATTCACCGCCATCTTCATGTCGGTGATCGCTTTACCGCCGCGGTTCAGCGCGGCCGAATTCGCCAAAGCGAGCACGCGCGCCGCCAAGCCGGCCTCGGACATCACTACGCGCGCGATCTTGTCGACGCCGACAGTCTCGTCGGCCAGCACTTTACGCACTCGTATTGCCACATCGGGAAACGCGGGCAACTCCACTCGCCCACCGGATACTTCTTTGGCCAGTTCCTCGACGAATTGGAACGCCAGTGCCGTGGTATTGATCGCTGCAGGTTTAGGTTGTGTGCTTGCCATGATTTTTCTCTACCACTCGTTCTGCATTTACGCCGATTGCAAAGCTTCGCCTGCGCCCTTCGGTCCACTATGCGCCACCAGCTCCAGCAGGCGCGCTGGAATCATGCGCAAGCTAACGACATGATCCGCGGCGCCCAGCTTTACGGCGCTCCCAGGCATGCCCCATACCACGCTCGACGCTTCGTCTTGCGCAATCGTTTGCGCACCCGCGTCCTGCATCTCTTTCAACCCACGCGCGCCATCGTCGCCCATGCCGGTCAGAATCATGCCGACCGCGTTCGGTCCGACATTTTGCGCTACCGAACGGAACATCACGTCGACGCTAGGACGATGACGATTCACGTGCGGCCCGTCGCTCAAGCGACAGCGATACCGGGCGCCGTCACGCTCCACGATCAAATGCCGATCGCCGGGTGCCACATAAGCGTGTCCCGGCAAAATGTATTGACCGTCCTGCGCTTCGCACACCGACATTGCCGAAGCTTGATCCAAGCGCTGCGCAAACGGACCGCTAAACGCCGCCGGTATGTGCTGCGAAATCACAATGCCCGGCGCATCCGGCGGCAACATCGCCAACACTTCACGCAATGCTTCCGTCCCGCCGGTGGACGCCCCAATCGCGACGATGCGATCGGTCGTCCGCAACATCCTCTTACCGCTGCCTTGCGGCAATACGGCATCGGCAGAAAACTTGGGCGCCGGCGTTAACGCATGCGCCGCAGTACGAACCGCGGTAACGCGCGCTCCCGCAGCGACTTTCACTTTGGCAATGATCTCTTCTCCGTACTCGCTTAATCCACCGGCTACGTCTAACTTTGGCTTGGCAACGAAGTCCACCGCGCCTAATTCCAGGGCCCGCAACGTCACCTCGGCGCCCCGCTGCGTCAACGACGAGACCATCACGACCGGTGTGGGCCG
>Ga0315910_10000456_pt1 | contig 40682 bp, 35 predicted proteins | sample EdamamesoilMG_FD_204470 | JGI IMG/M metagenome (GOLD analysis project Ga0315910, IMG submission 204470) | Garden soil microbial communities collected in Santa Monica, California, United States - Edamame soil | ecosystem: Environmental > Terrestrial > Soil > Garden | place: USA: California...
CGGGGTAGGCGCCGGTTGCGGTTCGAGGCGGCCCGAGACGACCGACGCGATCGTCCCCACCGGAATCACGTACACGTGGTCCGGCAGCAAGGTGACGGTCGTGTGTGCCCGAACCACGGGCATGTTGGTTTGAGGGGCGACGAATTCGGGGGTCGGATCACCCTCGCGGTCTGCGCCCTGCGCGAGGATGAACGTCATGCCCGAGCCGCTCGGCAGCGCCTCCACCAGCTGACGAACTTGCACGGCGCTAGCCAGCGCGTAGGCCACCCCCACCGCGAGAGTCGGGGTTGCCCCCACTGAACTTGTCGAAGCTTCACCCATGATGTCCGCTGGCTCGGTCACGCTGCGAGCCGCAGGGTACTCAGCTCTTCGTTTCCACTAAAAACCTCCGCGCGTCAAGCGGGGGGCCGGCAACCGGCGGTCCTCGTCCAGCGCTTGGACGAGGGTCGCTCGTGCCGATGACAGCTAGTGGTCGTCGGAGCGTCCTTGCACTCGGGGCTGCGTCCGAAAATGTGGCTCCGGAAGATGTAGCTCCCAAGCAGGTGACCCTCGCCGAGGCGGCCTCGGCAACCAGCGCCGGGGCGAATTGTCTCGACGTGTCAACACGGCGTCCTCCAAGCACGATGGCGCGGGAATCGAGCAGTCTCTCGTAGCTGCTGTGCGGAGGCGAGACGACTCGTCGTGGCATCGCGCCACGCACCCGCCACACGCGCCCGGCCTTCGCCAGCCGCCCGCGGGTGGCGTAGCTCGTGCAGGACCTCCGGGCAAGGCGACCCGCGTTGCAATGCGGCCCAACTGAGCGCGCTTCCAAGGAGACCCGTGATCGAGACCGTGCTGTCGGACCTGGCACTCGTGCCACGCTTGGTGATGTCACTGGTCCTCACTGGCCTCTTGGGCTGGGAACGTGAACGCAAAGAGCGCCCCGCCGGCCTCAGGACGCACATGTTAGTGGGTATGAGCGCCTGTTCGTTCGTGCTGCTCGGTGAGTTGTTCTTGGACCGGTTCGGCAAGAGCGATGCAGGTCGCCTGAACTTCGATCCGATCCGCATCATCGAGGCGACCGTCGCTGGGGTCAGCTTTCTCGGCGCCGGTACCATCTTCGTCCGCGGCAATAGGCACGTGTATGGGCTGACCACTGCTGGTTCGCTGCTCGCAGCCGCAGCCGTGTCCATGATGGTTGCGGTCGAGCACTATGCGCTCGCGGTGCTGGCCACGCTCTTGGTATTGCTCGTGGTCGCGGGGTTGCAACGATTGGAAGCGGCTGCGCGCGAAGGCTCTGACGCCCCTCGTTCCGAACCCGACGATCGGGAGTCGGCCTCGTAGAGGCGCAAATTTCGATGCGAATCGCGGAGACAGGCGACGCGGCAAATGTGTCGCGATGAGCTGCGCCGTCACGCCCGCGCGCGGAGGCGCAGCTCACGCTACTTTCAACCGGTCGTGTGGTGACCGGGCATCGCTTCTTCCAGCGTCCGCATGCCGTTGTCGATGCGCTCCTTGGCGCGCTCCTTGGCACTATCGAGCTGCTCCGTCACGCGAGCGCGAAGCTCGCGGCCAGAGCTCGGCGCGAGCAGCAGAGCAGCACCAGCACCGATGGCGGTTCCCAGACCGATCCAGCCCAGAGCTGGCAGCAGTCGATCCATGGTCGATCGGCGCCGTTCTAGTCCGACAGAGCCGAGCAAGTCGCTGACCCCGTAGCCCTGAAGGGTGCGGACCGCTTGACGGGCCCCGATGGTCGTGCCGAGGGCGAGGGCGAGTTTGGCGAGTCTCATGATGATTTTCCTTTCGTGGGTCTTGTAGCGAGGGACGTGATCCGTGTGTCGGTCCCCAGCAGATCATCTCAAGCAATTCAGATGCCAAACACGGTGTGCGGAGAGTTCCTCAACGCTTGCTTGGCACGGAGCGTGCAGCTCACCGGGCGCTAGTGATGGTCATGATGGTTGCGTGAGAACTGAGCACGTGAACTGGTGAGTCAATGCCCCCCCTGAAGCCAAGCATCGACGATCGAATCCGGGGCGAGGCCGAGCCGGATGCGGCGGTGCTGCTTGCCGGGGCGGTTCAGCACGGTCGGGAGCTCGTGCAAGCCGAATTTGCCCTCGCGAAGGCGGAGCTCAAGCAGGAGTTGGCACGGGCACAGACCGGAGCCATGGCCATGGTCGTTGGCATCACCGTGGGCGGCGCTGCATTGCTGGTCGCGCTCGTGGCCGTGGCGATCCAACTGGGCTCGGGCGCCTGGGTCATCGCGCTAGCCAGTACTTGTGCGGCTATTCTCGGAGCTTTGGCTGCGTGGTGGGGGCAACGCCGCCTCGTGGCACCCCGGCTTGCGCTGACGCGTGGCTCATTAGCGCGCGGCGCAGCGAAACTGAAGCAGGTGACTGATGGCAAACGTGACACTTGAAGCACATCAAAGCCGCGTCGATCGAGCGGAAGAGGTTTTCGGTGACGACTTGCAACGGCTGGCTCGTTGGAGCCGGCGCCGAGTCGGTAAGGGTAAGGTGCTGCTACTCTTGGGCGCGGCGGCGCTCGCGGGAGTGCTTGCAGCGCGTTCGCTGTACCTGCGCCGGCGGAGGATCGTCCTGCCCGATCGCCCCCCTGCGGCGCCGTCGTTGATCGGAACGGCGCTGAGAATGGCTGTCTTGGAAGCTGCTCGCCTCGCGGCGAGCCGGCTCGTGCTGCGGCTCTCGGGCTCGCTCGACCGCCCCGAGGTCCCCAGGTTGGCGCGCCCGGCGCTCGCCGACTCGCATGGCATCGAGCCAAAATCCGACTGATACCGCGTCACTGCCGCGCCGCTGCAGCCTCGACCCTCTGCATGTTCACCCCTTGGATTCTCCGACCTTCCGCCTGATGACGTACAACACGCGTGGCTGCCGCGGCATGGACGGCGCTGTCGATATCGATCGCGTGGTCCGCGTGGTGCGCGAGTTCAACCCCGACCTGCTGGCGCTCCAGGAGGTCAACGTCGCGGGCACGCAGTCGTCCACCGTCGATCAGGTCGCTCGGATCGCCCAGAGTCTCGCCATGCTGTCCCACTTCACCTGCACCCTCGTGCGCGAAGCAGGCCCCTACGGCATCGCCCTGCTCGCCTCGAGCAAACTTCACATCGAGCGCGAAGGGTGCCTGCCTCGCAAGCGCGACGAGGTGCGGGCGGCTCAGTGGGCGCGATTCGGGCTCGGTGAAGTCGAGATCGACGTGCTCCACACGCACCTGAGCGTGAAGAGCCGCGAACGCCATTTGCAGCTGGAGGCGCTGCTCGGAGGCGACTGGCTAAAGGCCCGCTTGATTCACCCGCATCTGATCGTCTGTGGAGACCTGAACGCGCTGCCGTTCACGCGCGTCTACCGAACGCTGGGCAGAGTGCTGAGGGACGCACAGGCAGCTTGTCCCGGGCCGAATCTGCCCACGTGGCCAGCGTGGGCGCCGTTCGCGCGCATCGATCACGTCTTCGTGGGGCGTGGGTTCCACGTGGAGCGCTGTGTGGTCCCGAGGACGAGATTGACCGCGTTGGCTTCGGACCACCTGCCGCTCGTGGTGGATCTGTCGGTGGTGTCATGAGCGACACATAGAAAAGTTGATGTGGCCTAAAGCGTCAGAACTGCCAACCGGCGCGCATCAACCAGAAGTACAGAAGCAGCTTCGGCACACGCAGCGTGCACACCAAGGCGACGTGGCGCCAAGCGTAGCCACTTACGCCGCAGAAGTAGATGACCCAAGAGAAAGCGATCGGACTCAGCGCGAGAAAGAACACGCCCCTGGTGCCCAAGCGGATGCCGCGGCCTCGCATGCGTTTCTGGAAACGCTCTTCCAGCCAGCGGATGCGCCCGAGCCGCCGAGCCACCAAGAACCCGACGACGCCGCCGCAGATCGAGCCGAGGCACAGGCTGAGCAGCGTCCAGCCGGTGGGCGTCCCGGACGCGATCGCGAGCAGCATGTAGAACTGCGGTGGTATCGGGAAGTGAAAGCCGTCAGCGAGCAACGCGCCGAACGCCATCCCTAGGTAGCCCCCCTGATCCACCAAGGCGCGTCCCAGGTACTCCACCTGAGGGCGCAGCGTGCGGGCCAACAGCACCACCACCGACAGCGCGAGCGCCAGCCCGAGCCCCAGACGAACGAGCGACCACAGAGTCCCCGTGGTGTCGCTGGCCCCGGGCGGGCTGGTGCCTAGCGCCGGACTCACGCGTGGCGCACGTCGGCTTTGGCTTGGGCCCAGGAGCGCACCGATACCATGCGGGCGCCCGCCTGTTTCAATGCGCGCGTCGCGCGGTCAGCCTGACCTTGAGCACCCGCGTCGACGCCTACCAGAATTGCGCCGCTCTCCATTTCCTTGTGGGGGAACTCGGCGACGTCGCGCCAGTAGCCGAGACCCCCCAGCGTGCCTGCCAGCACACCCGCGGCCCCTCCGGTGGTGACTCCTTGCAGCACCGCGACGAGGGGACCCGCGGCGAGCAGACCACCGGTGAGCGCTACCAGGACGCCGCCGACCGCGCCGAGCGCTGCGCCGATGACTGCCCCCGGTCCGACCATGTTTTTCGTGCTCACCGGGATCTGTTCCACCTTTCCTGGAGCTGCATCGTCGCGCATTAGCACGTAGATGTTGGCGGCGGCAAACTCGTTCTCGACGAGCTTTTGGATCGCCCGCTCTGCTTGGGTTTCGTTGGAGAACAGCGCGTAGATCAGGTTCATGATGCTTCCTCCTGACTCTGGTTCTGGACCGTGGGAGGCCAGGGAAAGCAACTAGAATGCCAACCGCCGTCGCTGGATCAGAGCAGGACCTCCGGGTCAGGCATCAGGAGTAGAGCCGAGCTCGGTGATCAGATATCCCCCGGAGCGCTCGTTCTTCTGGATCTTGAGCAACCCGCGCGCACGTGCGTCTTCGAGGAGCTCGTTGAAGTTCCGGTACCCGTGGTACGTTTCGGAGAAGTTGGGCCGCTTGCGCTTGAGGGTCTGCTTCACCATGGAGCTCCAGACGCTGCTGCCCTCGCGTTCGCGAAACAGGTCGTCGACTGTCTCTACGACGAGTTCGAGCCCCTCGAGTTTCCGATCGTCGTCGCCCTCTCGCTTGGTTTGGCGCGCGTGCTCGACTTTGCCACGAGCTGCGTGCTTGGAGGCCTCCCGCACCAAATCGTCGTAGTAGATGAAGTCGTCACAATTATCGACCAACAAGCTGCTCGTCGAATTCTTGACGCCAACGCCGATCACCCGCTTGTCGTTTTCGCGGAGCTTGCTGACCAACGGTGAAAAGTCGCTGTCGCCCGAGACGATGACGAATGCTCCCACGTGCGGTTTGGTGTAGCTCAGGTCCAGGGCATCGACGACGAGGCGGATGTCGGCCGAGTTCTTGCCGGAGTAGGAAACGTGGGGGATCTCGATCAGCTCGAACGCCGATTCGTGCAAGCCTTTCTTCGCCGACTTGTAGCGGTCCCAGTCCGAATAGGCCTTCTTCACGACGACGGCGCCTTTGGTGAGGAGACGTTGCAGCACGAGTTTGATGTCGAAGGCGTCATAGCCGGCGTCGCGGGCGCCCAGTGCCACGTTCTCGAAATCGCAAAAGATTGCCAGCGAGAGTTCGTCGTCGGCGTTGCTCGGAGTCGGCATGTGGCTAGATACCATCCCACCTCGCCGGCCACCACGCCGTTCGTCCGGAGGCACTGAACGGCAGGCTATACAGCGTGGCTTAGTGCATCGAGCGTGGCAGTTCGTCGCCACACCCGGGTTCGCCGCTGCCGAACCCAGCCAACGACCAAGCGTCGGCCAAGCGCGGTTTCGCCCTACGCGTCCGACGCCCAGGGTACGGCCAGCACGGGGATTGGGGAATGACGCATCACACCCTCCGCGACGCTGCCCAGGAGGAAGCGTTTGAGCCCGGACCTGCCGTGCGTACCCACGACGATCAGATCCGAACCGTTCTCTATCGCGGTGTTGACGACCGGTCGATACAGGGGCTCGCCGACTTGGTGCACGATCTGGCTCTCGGTGGGCACTGCGAGCTCGCGACAGCGCGCTACGATCTCGGCCATTCTGGGTTCGATGGCCTCGAGCAGTTCGCGGGACGAGGTAGGGGTGGTGGGGATGGGACCCGTGGGGATCACGGGGTTCACTGGGGGAGCGACCAGGCTCTCAGCGAGAACGTGCACGAGGTGCAGACTGGCGCCAAACTGGCGCGCCACTACGAGTGCCCATTCGAGGGCATTCCGAGACGGCTCCGAAAAGTCGGTGGGCAGGGTGATCCGATGAACGCTGAACGACTGATCGGGGTTTGGTCCTCGTGTGGATGGGGTCATGGGATAGTGGCATGCACAAACCGTGCAGGCCCCCACCTCGAGTTATTGCTTTCGCATCGCGACGACAAACCACGCAGAGCTACTCCTTCCGCGCGCCCGCACGGAATTGCAGCGCCAGCTGAACCATGACGCAACGGGCTGAAGCTGCCGAACCGTGCTTAGACTTGGCGGATCTGGCAGCAGGCTCACTTTCGATGACGTGGGCTTGCGTTGTCGTCGGGAAACGATGCTATAGCTTTGCTAGATCCGTCGGCAACACCCCACACGGACTCACACTCACCCGACGCTGAGGAGCTGCATGGAGTCAACAAGCCGCATATACGTCGCTGGTCACACGGGGCTCGTCGGTTCGGCCCTGGTTCAGCGCCTGCAGGGCGAGGGGTTCGAACGTCTCATCACTCCCGCCGCCCGCCCCGACCTCGCGGACCCAGCCAGCGTCGAATCGTTCTTCACCACGCACAAGCCCGAGTACGTGTTCCTTGCGGCTGCAAAGGTGGGGGGGATTCACGCCAATGACGCATTGCGCGCGGATTTCATCCGAGTGAACCTGCAGATCCAAACCAACGTGATTGATGCCGCCTATCGACACGGCGTGAAGAAGCTATTGTTCTTGGGCAGCTCGTGCATCTACCCGAAGTTCGCACCGCAGCCGATTCAAGAAAAGCACCTGCTCACAGGCGGCCTCGAGGACACCAACGAAGCCTACGCCATCGCCAAGATTGCCGGGCTCGTCATGTGTCGCAGCTACAACATTCAGTATGGCACCAACTACATCGCCGCCATGCCGACCAATCTCTACGGCCCTCGCGACAACTTCGACACAAAGACCAGCCACGTGCTTCCGGCCATGATCCGCAAGTTCCACGAGGCGAAGCTGGCGCAGAAGTCGGAGGTAGAGTTGTGGGGTACGGGAACGCCGCGCAGGGAGTTCTTGCACGTCGACGATATGGCTGCGGCTTGCGTCTATTTGATGCGGCGATTCGATGCGCGGCGCGACGACTACTTCGTGAACGTTGGCGTGGGGACGGACATCTCGATCAAAGAACTCGCGCATCTGGTGCGCGACATCGTCGGGTTTCCAGGCAATATTCGCTGGAACACGGACATGCCCGATGGCACCCCGCAGAAGCTGCTCGATGTGAGTCGGCTGCACGCGCTCGGGTGGAAGGCCGCCATCCCGCTGTCGGATGGAATTGCGCGAACGTACTCCTGGTTCCTCGAGCACCAGTGAACCGCCAGCGCTCGACGTCGGCGCCAGAACCGATGAGGGGGAGGTCGCTTTGCACCGGGGCGCTCGAGCGGCCCGTCCCGCTGGCCGTGCGGTGCGAAATCCACTCATCCCGCGAAATCGCACATCACTCGGTAAAATGGCCGCTTCTGGTGAAAACTCAGCCCGGTGGCGTGCCTGGTCCACTTCGAAGCGAGATCCTGCGTTTGCGCGTGGCATCGGTCTCGACTACACCTTCGCCCATCGGTCCTGGCCAGCCGCATCTATCGACGGCTCTGGCGGGGCACGCGAGCTCCAAAGTTTCGAGATCGCGACCCCTGGCAAGGATGCCGCCCGCCGCATTCCGGCGTCGCAGCAAACGGTCAGATCCGAACCCAGCGAGCACCGGCTCGCGCGCTTTCTCGACGGCTTTCTAGCGGCCCGGGCGTGAGGGCGCCCCACTAAGCCGCAAAGAAAATCAGTCGAATACAAGTGAAATACCAGCATCGCCCGCGTCGTCCGTTCGACGTGGGTTCCAATGACAAACGTGAACGCACCCCAACGCACGCAGGTGCCCCACCGCGCGCTCCGCGCTCTGAACCGCGTCTCTCGCGTTCCGAACCGCGCGCCGAGCTTCGGGGCGAGGTGCGTGACCAACCTCGGCCCCAGCCGAAGAAGCCCGCCGTGGATGCGACGGCTTTCGCCGAGCTCGGGCTCGTTCCTGAACTCGTGGGCGCCGTCGGCGCCGAAGGCTACGCGACGCCCACGCCTATCCAGCGGCAAGCGATTCCGCCGGTCCTCGCCGGCTCGGACCTCGTGGGTTGTGCCCAAACCGGCACCGGGAAGACGGCCGCATTCGTGCTGCCGCTGTTGCAGCGGCTGGGAGCCCGCGTGGGCGCCCCGCGCGCCCTGGTGCTGACCCCTACGCGCGAGCTTGCGCTTCAGATTGCCGAGCGCGCGCGCGCCTACGGGCAGCATCTGAAGCTCGGACACGCCGTGATCTACGGTGGCGTGAGTCAGAAGCGACAAGAACGTGAACTGGGCCTGCGCCCCGATCTGTTGGTGGCGACGCCCGGGCGCTTGCTCGATCTGATGCAGCAGGGCCTCGTGAGTCTCGCGCGGATCGAAATCCTGGTGCTCGATGAGGCGGACATCATGCTCGACATGGGCTTCATCCACGACATTCGGCGTGTGGTGGCGCAGGTCCCCGCGAAGCGCCAAACGCTGCTGTTCTCGGCCACGATGCCGCGGGAGATCGAGGCGCTGGTGCGTAGCATGACGCAAACGCCGGTTCGGGTGTCCGTGAGTCCAGAGTCCACGCCGGCAGAGCGCGTGACCCAGGCGGTGTTCTTCGTCGAACGCACTCAGAAGAAGCAACTCTTGCAGCGGCTGCTCGATCGGCAGAGTCCGGGCGGCGAGGCCCTCGACCGGGTGCTCGTGTTCACTCGCACCAAACACGGTGCCAATCGCCTGGCCGAGCAACTGTGCCGAACGGGTGTCGGCGCGGCTGCCATCCACGGTAACAAGTCGCAGAGCGCGCGCGAGCTCGCTCTGGGGAACTTCCGCGAAGGCAAGACCAGGGTGCTGGTCGCGACGGACGTGGCGGCGCGCGGCATCGATGTGCAAGGGGTCTCCCTCGTCGTCAACTTCGATCTGCCGAACGTGCCCGAGAGCTACGTGCATCGCATCGGTCGCACTGGGCGTGCCGGGGCGTCGGGTCGCGCGATCAGCTTCTGCGACCGCGAGGAACGCGTACTTTTGCGTGATATCGAACGGCTGATCAAACGCCGGATCGAGATCGAGCAGCACGACCTACCCGAGGTCGAGGCAGCGACGAGCCCGACGCCGCGTCGGCCCGAGCCCGAGCGGAACCCCGGCCAGTCGCGGGGCGCCTCGCACGAGCAGCGGCTCCACGACGGAGGCGGTCGGCCGCACCACCCGCGGCCTCAGCAGGGGCACCAGGGAGAGGCGCGGGGCCAACAGAGCCGCGGTCCGCGGCGCGGGCGCCGGCCCGACCGCGGGCGCCGGCCCGAGTCCGCGTACGGCCGCGGCTGAGCTCCGCCGCTCGCGCGGCGGGAACGCGAAAGCCCCCGACTCGAGGCTCAGGCTCGAGTCAGGGGCTTCCGGCGCACCCTGCGCAACGCCGTCGGCGCAGCGCAGAGGTCGTCTGTTTACATGCGTTCGATCAACGGGAAGTTCGAGTCATTCCCGACGCGGCTCTCGTAGTGATAGGTGTGCCGCTGTCCGTGGCGCTCGCGATGCTGCTCGCACCACATCACTTCGCCGTTGCTGGCGGCGCGCGCTTCGACGCAGCGTGGGCACGGGGGTTCGATCTGGGGAACGGCGCCGCTTTCGCCCTTGGGGCGCACGACCAGCACCGGGCACTGCGCCAGGCGCACCACGGCTTCGGCGACGGAACCGAGGAACAGCCGCCGCAGTCCGCGTCTGCCGTGAGTTCCGACCACGATGATGTCCGCATGCACATCGGAGGCGAGCTGCGCAATTTCTTCGGCAGCGAACTCGAGCCGGATGTGCGAGACGCAGCGGGTGAACTGCTTGCCCGTTCGCTTGGTGAAATCCTCGAGGCGACCACTGACGTGTTCGTGCAGGCGCTTCTGCGCGTCAGCCATCGATAGCCGGTAAGGTGTCGGTGTGGCTCCTTCGAGTTCTACGAACTCGCCATAGTTGCGCACGATGTTGACCGTGTGGACCTCGCTCTGCGCTTTCTCGGCCGCTAACTCGAAGGCCTTCTCGAGGGCCAGCGCGCTCGTTTCCGAATAGTCAACGCCGACCACGATGACATACGGCTGTGCGTTCGCGTTCATGGTGGACCTCCTTATAGTCTCGTGCCCCTGACGTGGGGTGGGAATGCTCGAAATCACTGCATGTCGTGTGCCAGCGGGCTTTCGGTGTTTTCTCGAAGGCTTCCGCGCAGAAACTGCGCCGCTGCGCCGCAAGCTGCAGAAACTACGTTCGAGACGCCCAGCTCGGGTCCTCGCGGCGAGGCGCATGCGCTGAAACGCGAGGCTGGGGCGTTTGGCTCCGAATATGCAAAGCCGCCGCATACGTAGATGCCGCAAAGCACTCGCCCTCGAAACGACTGCCGCTCGCGCCCGACTGAGGCGCAGGCAGGCTCGAAGGAGGCTTGCTGCTCTGCACCCGCTGCACACGCCTGCGCTCTCGCGGGCACAGAGAGGAGTCTTGCGTGAATCCGTTTCAATACTTGGGAAATGAGCACCGTGAGCTGACTCGGGCCCTCGACGTGCTCGACCACTTGGTTATGACCGTGGCGGGCGGCGGATCGATCGATCGGCTCGAGCTCGATGCGCTGGTGGACTACTTCCGCGAGGTGGGCGACATGGCTCACCACGACAAGGAGGAGACACTGCTGATTCCGGCGCTGGTACGCCATCACGTGGATTGGTTCGACGGACCGCTCGCAGAAATGCGCCAGGACCACCGACAAGAGCGCTACCTGACGCGCAACCTGCGCCATGCTGCGCGCAAGAGCGCGGACTGGTCCGAAGAAGACAAGCGTCACTTCGTCTCGATCGGGAAAGCTTACAGTGACTTCCTACGCGCCCACATGGCCCGAGAGAACGAAGTGTGGTTCTCCATCGCCGCGCAGGTGTTGCCCGACGCCGTTCAAGTCGAACTGGTGCAGAGCTTCGAGAACTTCGATCGAGAAATGCTCGAGCTCGCCGACTACGTCGCGATTCGGGCGCGTGCAACACAGCTGATCGACAAATATCGGTCCTGAGCACGCAACATGAGCGGCAGCGACCCGAACGCGAGAAAATCCTGCGCGCGCGCCAGGTCTCGCACAGGTTTCGCGCGGGCAAATAGCTGTGTTTCATCGGAATCGTCGAGCGGTACACATCTTGCGAAGGCACGCGCCAATGTCGAGTCACCTTGAGAGATTCAGTTACGACGAGGGGGTCGTAAGAAAGTTCGTGTTCGCGACCATCGCTTGGGGAGTGGTGGCGACTCTGGCGGGTCTATGGCTCGCGTTGATGTTGGTCCAGCCCTCGCTGAACTTCGGCTTACCGCAGCTCACCTTCGGAAGGCTCCGACCGTTGCACACGAATGCAGCGATCTTCGCCTTCGCGGGCAACGCGCTGTTCGCCGCCGTCTACTACTCGAGTCAGCGGTTGCTCAAGGCGCGCATGTTCAGCGACCGGTTGTCGAACTTCCACTTCTGGGGGTGGCAAGCCATCATCGTTTCAGCGGCGCTGACGTTGCCGTTCGGGATCACTCAGTCGAAAGAGTACGCCGAGCTCGAGTGGCCGATCGACGTCGCCATTGCCGTGGTGTGGGTGGCTTTTGCGATCAACTTCTTCGGAACCATTGCGCGCCGCCGTGAGCGGCACATCTACGTGGCGGTCTGGTTCTACATCGCCACCATCATTACGGTCGCTATCCTGCACATATTCAACAACCTGGTGGTGCCGGCTGGGCTGTTCAAGAGCTACTCGATCTACGCCGGCGTGCAGGACGCGTTCATGCAGTGGTGGTACGGGCACAATGCGGTGGCGTTCTTCCTGACGACGCCATTTTTGGGCCTGATGTACTACTTCTTGCCCAAAGCGGCTAGCCGCCCCGTGTTCTCGTACAAGCTGTCGATCCTGCACTTCTGGTCGCTGGTATTCTTGTACATTTGGGCCGGTCCGCACCACCTGCACTACACCGCGCTGCCAGAGTGGGCCTCGACGCTGGGTATGTTGTTCAGCGTCATGCTGTGGATGCCGTCGTGGGGCGGCATGATCAACGGCCTCATGACCCTCAGGGGCGCCTGGAACAAGGTGGCCGAGGACCCCGTACTCAAGTTCTTCGTCGTCGGCATCACGTTCTACGGCATGTCCACTTTCGAAGGACCAATGCTCTCGGTGAAGAGTGTGAACGCGCTCTCGCACTACACCGATTGGACCATCGCGCACGTTCACAGCGGCGCGCTCGGCTGGAACGGGTTCATGACGTTCGGGATGCTCTACTGGTTGGCTCCGCGCCTGTTCCAGGCCAAGCTCTGGTCGAAAAAGCTGGCGGAAGTGCACTTCTGGATCGGCACACTGGGCATCCTGCTTTACATCGTGTCGATCTACACGGCGGGCGTCACCCAGGGCCTGATGTGGCGCGCTTTCGACGAAACCGGCCGTCTCATGTATCCCGACTTCATCGAGACCGTGGTGCGCGTGCTGCCGATGTACTGGGTGCGGGTCTTCGGCGGATCACTGTACGTGATCGGCGTGATACTCGGCGGGTACAACATTCTCAGGACGTGGATGGCACGGCCGAAGGCGTACGAGGTGGTCGAGCACGAGGCGCCGCCGCTCTCGGCCTACACCGGGGTCACGCCGGCGTTCGAGCTGCCGGGGCAGCAGCGGATGGCGGGGAACGCCTACAAGTTGCGCTACTTCGCCAACGCCACCTGGCACCGCGCTTGGGAGCGCCTGCCGGTGAAGTTCACGGTGTTCGTGACGGTGGCCGTGCTCGTAGCGTCACTGTTCGAGATCATTCCGACCTTCCTGATCAAGTCGAACGTTCCCAGCATCGCCGCGGTGAAGCCGTATACACCGCTCGAGCTCTACGGCCGTGACATCTACGTGGCCGAGGGCTGCTACAACTGCCACTCGCAGATGGTGCGGCCGATTCGCTCCGAGACCGAGCGTTACGGCGAGTACTCGAAGCCCGGCGAGTTCGTGTACGACCACCCGTTTCAGTGGGGTTCGCGCCGGATCGGCCCCGATCTAGCCCGAATTGGCGGGAAGTACCCGCACCTCTGGCACGTCCGACACATGGATGACCCGACCAGTATTACCGAGAAGTCGATCATGCCGCGCTACCCGTGGCTGTTGAGTGACAGCATCGAATTCTCGGTGATTCAGGGCCGCGTCGACGCCATGGTCATGCTCGGGGTTCCTTATGGTGACGTCGTGAACACCGCCGAGGCGGTGGCCCGCGCACAAGCCCAGTCCATCGCGAGCGAGATCGTAAAGCAGGGCGGGCCCGCTGACCTCGGGGACAAGAAGATCGTGGCGCTCACCGCTTACCTGCAGCGCCTCGGAGTGGACATCAAGAACGCCGACAAGGACCCAACTCCGTCGCTGGAGAAATCTGCGAGCCTTGCCCCCGAGCTGGGTGCAGCTCGCGTCGGAGGTGCGCGATGAGATTGAGCGATATCATGAGCGCCGCCGGCCTCGCTTTCTACGCTGAGGTGGCGCTTGGTCTGTTCCTGTTTGCCTTCGCCTTGGTCGCGCTCAGCGTCGTCGCACGGCGCAATCGCAGCACCTGGGAGGAGGCGCGCTGGCTGCCGCTATCGGAAGACCAGCGTCGTGCGGCCCGTCGCCAGGCTGCGGCGTCGAGTGCGCGGTCGGGGCAGGTGAATCCATGAACGAACGCATAGAGTCGAGTCCCAGCTCCGAGATCCCGAAGACCCCGGCCGCGCCGGGAACGGGCGACTCCGGCGATGATTCGGAGAACCTGATGGATCACGAGTACGACGGGATCCTCGAATACGACAACCCGATGCCCGGCTGGTGGAAGGCGCTGTTCTGGGCAACCGTGGCGTTCTCGTTCGGCTACGTCTTCTGGTTTCACGTCGCGGGGCGTGGCACGTCCGTGGCTCAAGAGTTCTCAGAAGACGTGGCGCAAGCGAACGCAGCGGCTGCCGCGCGAGCGATGCAGGAGACGGTGAGTGAAGGCGCGCTCGAGAAGCTAATGGCGGATGCTGCGATGATGCAAGGCGCAGCCGGGCTGTTCGCCGAGCGATGCAAGCAATGCCACGGCGATCAGGCGCAGGGAATCATTGGGCCAAACCTCACGGACAAGTACTGGACCCACGGGCGCGGTACGCTGATGGATATCCACGCGACCGTGTCCGCCGGCGTGCCGGCGAAGGGCATGCCTGCGTGGAGCAAGCAGCTGACCCCCGCCGAATTGAAGCAGCTCGTGGCGTACGTGGGTACGCTGCGCGGCAAGAACGTGCCCGGCAAACCGCCCGAAGGGAGCGAGGTTCCCTGAGTCGGCAAGGTTCATGATTGAAAAAGTGATTGATACATGAGTGCTCCCATCGAACCCCGGCGTGTCGTGCTGCCGACGCTGAACGCGGACGGGACGCGGAATCGCGTGCGCCCCGAGTTGTTTCGGGGCGCGCGGTACCGCGCGCGCTTGCTGACGGCGTGGGGGCTCCTGATCACGTTCTTGGTGCTGCCGTTCCTGAGCTGGGCAGGTAAGCCCCTGGTGCTGCTCGACGTCGTGCAACGCAAGTTCGTGCTATTCGGTCGGACCTTCCTGCCGACGGACGGCGTGCTCTTGATGCTGCTCTTGATCGCACTTTTCGTGGGTGTCTTTTGGGTCACGGCGCTGGTCGGGCGTGCCTGGTGCGGCTGGGCGTGTCCCCAGACCGTGTACCTCGAGTTCGTGTTTCGCCCGATCGAGCGCTGGTTCGAGGGCAGCCGCGCCCAACAACTCAAGCTCGACAAGACCGGAGGTGGCGCGCGCCGCTTGCTCAAGAACCTGGTGTTTCTAGTGCTGTCGGCGTTAGTGGCGAACGTGTTCCTGGCCTATTTCGTGGGGGTGCGAGCCCTTGCGAGCTGGGCGAGCGCCTCACCTTACGAACGGCCCGTGCCTTTCCTGGTGATGGCGGTGACCGCCGGTTTGGTGTTCATCGACTTCGCGTACTTCCGCGAGCAGATGTGCACCGTGATTTGCCCGTACGCCAGGCTGCAGTCGGTGCTGCTCGACAAGCGGTCGCTGATCGTCGGCTACGACGAGCGCCGCGGTGAGCCGCGCAAGAAGGGCAAGCCGGGACCCGGCGCGGGCGACTGCATCGATTGCGGCGCCTGCGTTCGGGCTTGTCCCACCGGTATCGATATCCGCGAGGGACTCCAGCTCGAATGCATCGCGTGCGCTCAGTGCATCGATGCGTGTGAGTCGATCATGACTCGCGTGAACAAGCCCATCGGGCTGATTCGATACGGTAGCCAGGCCGGTCTCGAGGGCGCCGCGCAGCCTGCTCGCGGACCAAGGCTTCGCGTGTTGGTGTATCCGGTCATTCTCGCGGCCAGCGTGGCGGCGTTGTTCCTCTTGGGCAGCCCGCGCGCGGCGGAAGTGACCGTGCTGCGCGGGCTCGGGGCGCCCTACACGCTCAGCGGCGACAGCGTGCTGAACCAGATCCGCATCAAGATCGAGAACCGCACCGACGTCGAGCAGAACTACCGAATCCAGCTCGAAGCAAGCCCTGGGCTCGATCTCGTGGCTCCCGAGAATCCTCTGAGCGTCGGGGCGGGGACGCGCAGCACCACCACCGTGTTCGTGAGGTCGCCCGTGCGCGGCTTCAAAAACGGCTCGCGGCCCATTCGCTTCAGCATTCGCGACCGAGCCGGGTTCAGCGAGTCCGTGGACTACCATTTGCTCGGCCCCAAGCGGGCGCTCGACGTCAGCGGCAAGGAGGAACAATGAGCAGCATCGGGTTCCAAAAAGGGTTTGCGTGGGCGCTCGTGCCCGTCGTTCTCTTGGGTACCATGTTCGTGGGGTGGGGCGTGATGATCTCGCTGGCTCTCGACGACCCGGCGTTCGCCATCGAACCCGAGTACTACGACAAGGCGGTTCATTTCGACGAACACCGGGCGGAGGCCCGCGAGAGCCGTGAGCTCGGTTGGAGCCTCCAGGTCGCGCCGCGCCTGGACGCCGAGGGAGCGCTCGTCGACGTGACGCTGAGGGATCGACAAGGGCGTCCGATCAAGGACGCGAGCGTGAAAGCGACCGTGTTTCACAATGCGCGCTCGAGTCAGTGGCGACAGCTCGAGTTTCGCGGCGACGGTCACGGACGCTACAGCCAGCGGCTCGCGCCCTGGCGTCCGGGCTTGTGGGAGTTGCGTTTCGAGGTGCAGCGCGGGGGGCAGCGGTTTCTGCAGGTGACACGCCTGTCGCTCGGTGACACGCATGGCTCTTGAAATCGGTCTCGAAGCGGTGGGCGCGGTGTTCGTCGCGAGCGTTCTCGGTAGCCTGCACTGCGCGGCGATGTGCGGTGGGCTCGTGGGCGCCTTGGGCTGCGGCGGTAGTCGCGCAAGTTGGACTCGCCAGCAGCTCGTTTTCCATGCCGGGCGTGGGCTCGCTTATGCCGCGCTCGGCGCGTCGGCGGGAGCGCTGGGGAGCGCCGTCAATCTTGCGGGGCGGTACGCCGGGCTGGTGGACGTTGCCGGACTGGTCGCTGGCGCGCTGGTGCTCGCAGCTGGACTTCGGGGTCTGCTCGCAACGCGCGGGGTTGGCGTCCCCGGCCTCGGGGGACCCACACGGATTCAAGGCTGGTTGGGCCGACGGCTCGCTGGTACGCACGCTGGCGGCCCAGTCGTACGCGCGGCGGTGCTCGGCGTTTCGGCGGCCCTCTTGCCTTGTGGCTGGCTGTACGGATTCGTGTTCGCTGCTGCGGGCACGGGCAGCCCTCAGTGGGGGGCTCTGGTGCTGCTGTCGTTTTGGCTCGGCACGCTGCCTGCGCTTTTGGGGGTGGGTGCGGTCGTGCGGCGCCTCAGCCTTTCCCTCGGGCGACACGTAGCGTTCGTGAGCGCGCTCCTGCTCGTGTTGCTCGGGCTTGGCACCATCCTGCACCGGGTGAACATCCCAGCCGAAGCGTTTTCGCGGATCCAATCAGCGAACGCCGCTGCGGGAGATCCGGCGCGGCTACCTTGTCACTCCCACGAGGCGCTATGAGTGGCGCGCTCGCCCTCGAGATTCCCTTGGAACCGCAGCGGTCCGCGTCCGTGCCGGTCGCCTGTGCCCACTGTGGCCTGCCGGTGCCGCCGGGCCTCGTGCGCTCCGGGGACGCCGAGCAGTTCTGCTGCGCAGGCTGCGCGAGCGTGCGCGCCTTGATCTGCAGCGCCGGCCTCGATCAGTACTACGCGCTCCGCGAGACCGGCGCCGCGGCGCGCCCAGTCGAAACGACCGACGCGAGCTACGCGGACTTCTCGACGCCGCAGTTCTTGCGTCAATACTGCGAAACCCTGGGGCCAGACGCGATGCGGGTGGACCTTTACCTCGAGCGCGTGCATTGCGCCGCGTGCTTGTGGTTGGTCGAAAAGCTGCCGCGCCTGCTCCCTGGCGTGCGGTCCGCGCGACTCGATCTCGAGCGCCATGTGCTCGACGTCGCTTGGGAACCAGCCGTGGTCGACCTGTGCAGCATCGCGCGTCAGCTCGATCGCCTCGGCTACCCGCCGCGACCTTACACCGACCTCAAGGTGCGCACAGCGCGCCGCGACGAACAGCGGCGTCTGCTCGTTCGCGTTGGTGTCGCGGGCGCCGTGAGCGGCAACGTGATGCTGATCGCCTTCGCCCTGTACAGCGGGGCCTTTCAAGGCATGACGTCCGAGTTTCGGCGCCTGTTCGAGGTGGCAAGCTTGCTCCTGAGCCTGCCTGCGCTCACCTATTGCGCTGCCGAGTTCTACCGCGGGGCCTGGGCGTCCATCAAGACGCGCACGGCGCACATGGACCTGCCGGTGAGCCTCGGCATCCTGGTGGGGGCTCTGTACGGGCTCGCGAGCGTCGTGCGCGGGCGCGGTGAAATCTACTTCGACACCGTCACCATGCTCGTCTTCTTGCTGCTCGTCGGGCGTTACTTGGAGCTCGTGCAGCAGAATCGGGCGCGCGAAGCGACCGAGCGGGCGCAGCGCTTGACCCCCGGGCGTGCTCGCCGCATCGGTGTTTCCGGCAGCGTCGAGGAGGTCTTCATCGAAGAGGTGCAGCCGGGGGACACGATCCAGGTGCGCATCGGCGACACGTTGCCGGTCGATGGTGTGGTCAGGCTCGGCGAGTCGGACGTGGACAACCGGCTGCTCACCGGTGAGTCCCGCCCGGTCACGGTCGGCGTCGGGACGACGGTGTACGCTGGCGCCACCAATCTGACGGCGGTCCTGCACGTCGAGAGCGCCTGCTCGGGGGCACAGACGCGTGTCGCTCGCTTGATGCGCGATGTCGAACGCTCGCGCCGGCGGCGCGCTCCCGTGGTGCGCCTCGCCGATCGCGTCGCCGGTAGGTTCACCGTGCTCGTCTTGGTGCTCGCCGGCGTGACGTTCGCCCTGTGGTGGCCGCGCGATCCGGGCCGGGCGGTCGAGCACGTGATCGCACTGCTCATCGTCGCCTGCCCCTGCGCGCTCGGACTGGCCACGCCGCTGGCGGTGAGTGCCGCGCTAGCGCGAGCCGCCGAGCAGCGCCTCCTCATCAAAGGTGGCGACGTGCTCGAGGTGATCAAGAATCCCGCCCTGATCGTGTTCGACAAGACCGGCACGTTGACGACGGGCTCGCTCCGCATGTGTCGCTGGGAGGGGGATGCCAGCCTCCAGCCGCTGGTGCGCGCGATCGAGGCGCACTCGATCCATCCCGTGGCGCGGGCATTCTGCAGCGTGCTGCCCGAAGCCACGCCCGAGCCAGTGTACCAGCTCGTCGAAGAACCGGGCGGAGGAATCCGCGGCAATATTGGCGGCCGCAGGCTGCAGATCGGAGCGCCGGCGTGGCTCGTGCGCTCGGGCGTGGTGCTGCCGCGTTGGGCAGAGACGGCGGTTGTCGAAGAAGCGCGGGCCGGGCACTCGCCGGTGGCGATCGCGGTGGACGAGAGGCTCGAGGCGCTCTCGTTCTTCGAGGACCCGTTGAGCGAGGGTGCGGCGCACAGCCTGGCGGAGCTCTTGAAACTCGGCTACCGCCTGACGCTGTTGTCCGGAGACGACGCTGGCGTTACCCAGCGCGTGGCGCGCACCCTCGCGGAGCTCTCGGGAGAAGCACAGCTCTTCGAGGAGGTGATTGGGGGCGCGACGCCCGAGGCCAAGCTTGCCTACGTGCGTGCGCGAAAGCAGGGCGGGCAGGTGATAGTGGTCGGCGACGGCGTGAACGACGCTGCGGCTCTGGCCGAAGCGAATGTCGGGGTCGCTGTCAAAGGTGGTGCTGAGGCAAGTTTGCTAGCTGCCGACGCGTACCTCGGGGAGACCGGTGTGCGACAAGTCGTGCTCTTGATCCACGGCGCGCGCCGCACTTTCCGCACGATTCAGCGCAGCATGGCCCTGTCTTCGGTGTACAACCTGGCGGGCATCGCGCTTGCGATGGCAGGGTTGGTGAGCCCCTTGCTCGCGGCCGTGCTCATGCCGTTGAGCTCGCTCACCGTGGTGACGAACGCATACCGCTCACGCGGGTTCGGGGGGAAGCGATGAGTGCACTATTCGTTGTATTGCCATTGGCGCTTTTGGTATCGTCCTTGGCCGTGGTCGCTTTCGTGCTTTCGGTGAAGCGAGGTGAGTTCGATGACCTCGAGACACCCGCGCGGCGTATCTTGGTGGATGACGAACCGAGCAGGCTCGAAACTCGGCCTCGGCAAAAGCCCGCGGGGTGATGCATGTCATCGATGAACCTCCAGCTACTCGGCAGTATTCGCGACTACATCGATCTCGACGAGCGCAGCGCCGAGGTCGTGGCCGAGTTTCGGCCGCGTGCCGAACCCCACTTCAAGCCGGTGGTGGACGATTTCTACGCCACCATCGAAGCGCACGCAGAGGCGCGGCTGGTGATCACGGGCGGACGCGAGCAAGTCGAGCGTCTGAAGGGGAGTCTGACCGAGTGGCTCGGCTCGCTCCTGAGCGGGCGCTATGATCAAGAATACTTGGACCGGCACGCGCGCATCGGGCGCGTCCACGTGCGCATCGGCTTGCCCCAGCATCTGATGTTCACGGCCATGTGCCGTGTGCGGCTGCACCTCACGCGCATCGCGGCGCTGGTGCTCGCCGACGATGCGCGACTGCTCGACGAAGTGACGATGGCCGTGCACAGGCTACTCGACCTCGAGCTCGCCATCATGCTGGACAGCTATCGCGAAGACTTGAGCGAGCGCCAGCGGGCGCACGAGCGTCTGGCGACGATTGGCGAGCTGGCGGCCAGTGTGGGCCACGAGCTCAGAAACCCATTGGGGACCATGGAGTCTTCGCTGTACCTGATGGGACGCCTCTTCGAGAGGCTCGGCATTAGCGACCCCCAGGTGCACAAACACCATCAGAAGGTGGCGCGTCAGGTGGAGCAGTGCAACGACACCATCACGCGCCTGCTCGACCTCGCGCGTGACCGCCCGCCGCGCCGCGAGTTCGTGACGCTGAGTGAGGTGATGGCCGAGACGCTCACTCGCATGGATCTGCCGGCGACCACCCGAGTCTCGTTGGAATTCGAGCGCGAGCTGCAGGTCTGGATGGATCCCGCGCAGATCGGACTCGTCATGGCGAATCTGATCCGCAACGCGGGCGAAGCTTCACCGGGGGGGGTGACGGTGACCATCAACGCGAAGGCCGAGCCGGGTGGTGTAGCCATCTTCGTGCGTGACGACGGCCCGGGCATTCCCGAGCAAGTGCGACCACACGTGTTCCGCGCGCTCTTCACCACGCGCAGTCAGGGCACCGGCCTCGGGCTCGCATTGGCCACCCGTATCGTCGAGGCGCACAGCGGCGAGCTGACCTTGGAACAGGCTGTGCAGGGCACGGTGTTTAGGCTCTGGCTGCCATCGCCGCAGCACGATTGACAGGCTCCGGGGGCGCTTGACCCCCACTCATTCGCTGATTTAGGGTTGAGCAGGATGACGGCTGCACAAATTCTCGTGGTCGACGACAACCGGGAACTTGCCGAGAACGTGTGCGAACTGTTGGAGGCGCTCGAAGATCGCCAGCTGGCGTGCGTGCACGCGAACGATGCGAAGGGCGCGATCGAGCAGGTCACGAGTCTGGGCGACCGCATCGATCTCGCATTCGTCGACCTGCGGTTGCCGGATTCCGACGGCATCCTGCTGTTGCGGGAGCTCAAGGCCCTCCGCCCGAGTCTGCCCGTAATCTTGATGACGGGCCACGCGACGGTCGAGAGCGCAGCTGCCGCCGTCGACAACGGCGCATTTGCCCTGGTGTTGAAACCGTTCCGCAGCTCGGAGTTCCTGCTGACGGCGCGGCGCGCCCTCGATCAGGTCGAGCAGCGCCGCGAACGGCAAGAGCTGGTGGAGCAACTCGAACGGTCCGAGCGTCGCCACCGTGACGTCGTCGAGGCCATTCCGGCGCTGGTGGTCGGGCTCGACGAACGCGACAACATTACGATCTACAACCGGCATCTCGAGCTCCTTTCCGGCTTTACGCGCGAAGAGATGCTGGGGAAACCGGGGCGCGAGTTGATCGGGAAGCGCAGTGGCGTGCGTCGCCTAGCCACCAAAGACGGCGGCCATCGGATCATTCGTTGGCAATGTCGCGAGGTCGAGGGAACGAAAGGCTCGCACACGACCTACGCCATGGGCATCGACGTCACCAACGAACGGGAGATGATGCGCCGTACCCTGCGCGCCGAACGCTTGGCGGCGGTGGGAACCTTGGCGGCTGGCCTGGCGCACGAGGTGCGCAATCCGCTGAATTCAGCGAGCCTGCAGCTTCAGGTGCTGAAACGCAGACTGGCCAAAGGCCAGCTCGAACCGGCAGTCGTGGCTGCGGAGCTGGTGCTCGGCGAGATCCAACGTCTCGACAATCTGGTCAGCGACTTCCTCGCTTTCGCCAAGCCGCAGCCGTTCAGAACGAAGCAAACCGATCCCAACCACCTGGTGCAGGGCGTCTTCGAATTGATCCGCCCCGAGGCCGATGCCAAAGGCGTCGAGCTCGAGCTCGACCTGAGCGACCGCGTCGAACCCGTCGATGCAGAAGAAGAACGCATGCGGCAGGTGCTCTTGAACCTCACGCGCAACGCCATCGAAGCCGTGGCTCCCAAGCAGCGGGTCATCGTGCGCACGCGCGCGGCGGACGTGAGCGGCGACATCAGTATCGAAGTCGAGGACAACGGCCCCGGCTTCCCCGAAGACGCGCCGGTGTTCGACGCCTTTTACACCACGAAAGAGCATGGGACGGGGCTCGGGCTCGCGATTGCCCATCGCATCGTGACCGACCACGGCGGATCTCTCGCGGTGACGTCCGAACCCGGCCGTACTTGCTTCAGCGTGACGTTGCCCCAACACACGGACGATCAAGAGCCGCTCTTCGAACGCTGAATTTGCGGTCCGCCGCGGCGACGCCGGCTTCCGCGCCAGCGCGCACCGAAGTCGTGATGCAGTATTTTCGCTGCCTGCGCTGGGGATGCAAAAATTGCGCAACTGATGCTGGGATCCATTCGGTAACTTCGTATAAATACTAAAGATTTCCGCTCACTGGGTCCGAGGCATGCGGCGTGCATCTTTGGCTGCCAGGTGCGCAACCGCACCACGCTTCCCCCAGCCGGGGATCAGACTCGGAGGACCCCAGTGAGTAAAGCCCGGATTCTTGTTGTCGACGACGAGGCCAACGCGCGCAACGCCCTCGCCGAGATTTTGCGTGAGGAAGACTATCAAGTAGAGACCGCCGCCGACGGATTCAAGGCTTTGGCGCGCGCAGAGAGCTTCGGTCCTGACCTCGTATTGAGCGACCTGAAGATGCCGGGGATGGATGGAGTCGAGCTGCTCGGGAAGCTCAAGAACACTCCGGAGCTCGACGTCGAGGTCGTCGTGATGACCGCGTTCGGTGCAGTCGAGACGGCGGTCGCGGCGATGCGCGCGGGCGCGGCAGACTACCTGACCAAACCCTTGAACACCGACGAACTGCTGGTGGTCCTCGACCGAGCGCTCGAGCGCTGCCGTTTGCGCCAAGAGGCGACGCAGTTGCGCGAGCAGCTCAAGAACCGCTACAGCTTCAGCAACATCATCGGTGCTGCACCGGAAATGCAGCAGCTGTTCAAGAGCATCTCGCAGATCGCGCCGAGTCGCGCGACGGTACTGCTCTCGGGCGAGTCGGGTACGGGCAAAGAGTTGGTCGCGGCGGCCATCCACCACAGCTCGAACCGCGCCGATCGGCCGTTCATCAAGCTGCACTGCGCCGCGCTGGCCGAGAGCTTGCTCGAGAGCGAGCTGTTCGGTCACGAGCGCGGAGCCTTCACCGGCGCTGATCGGCGCCGCGAGGGGCGCTTCGAGCGTGCTGACGGAGGTACGCTATTTCTGGATGAAATCGGTGAGATTTCCCCCGCCACGCAGGTAAAATTGCTGCGGGTGCTGCAAGAACGCGAGTTCGAACGCGTGGGTGGCAACCAGACGCTGAAGGTCGACGTACGCGTGATCGCCGCGACCAACCGCGACTTGAAAGAGATGGTCGAGAAAGGTCAATTCCGAGAAGACCTGTTCTACCGCCTGAACGTGATCAACGTGCACTTGCCGCCCTTGCGCCAGCGTGCTGGGGACATCCCCGCGCTCGCGCTGCATTTTGCCAAGCGCTACTCGCAAGACAACGGAAAGGTCGTCACGAAGCTCAGTGATCGCGCGCTTTCGCTCCTGGCGGGGCACTCGTGGCACGGCAACGTGCGTGAGCTCGAGAACGTGATCGAACGGGCGGTCGTGCTGGCTGAGGGTGACACCATCGAAATGAGCCATCTGCCAGGCGAGCTCGCCGCCGATCCCCAGCCGGGATCCATCCCCATCATCCCCGGGGCGACGATGGCGGACCTCGAGCGGCACGCTATCCTCACGACACTCGAAGCGTGCGGCGGCTCCACCAGTAAAGCCGCGGACATGCTGGGCATCAGTGTCCGCAAGATTCAGTACAAACTCCAAGAGTACGGCTCCGCTCCCAAGAGCCACGTGCCGGCGATTCACATGCGAGCTCTGAGCAGCAAGTAGTCTCGCTCGAAGCATCGAGAAAGGTGGGAAGTGAGTATGGTCGTCGTTCAAGAAATCATGACGCGAAACCCCTACGCTATCGAAGCCAACCAGTCGGTGCGTGAGGCGATGCATCGGCTGCTCTCGTTGGACATTCGGCATCTACCGGTGCTCGACAATGGGGTTCTGGTAGGGATGCTGAGCGATCGCGACGTTCGCGGTATCGCCTCGGCCACCTTGACCGGTGAGGTCAACGATCAATTGTCCGCAGCCGTGTCGGACCTGATGACGAGCGACCCCATCAGCGTGGATCCCGAAGCGGACATCGGTGAAGTGATCGACCTGATGATCGAGAACAAGGTGGGTGCGCTTGCGGTCGTGGCAGAAGACAAACTGGTCGGAATCGTGTCCTACGTCGACGTGCTTAGATATGCCAGAGCCGAACTGGAGGAATGACCATGCCGATCGAACACGACAAGACAGTGGCGCAAATCATGTCCGGCATCGAGACGGATTTGCTCCGTGGCGAGCACCCCGTCATCGTGGCCACGCCCGAGGACGATCTCGACAAAGCCATTAGGTGGTTCACCCGCTTCGACGTGCATCACTTGCCGGTGGTCAACTCACTGGAAGATCGGGCGCTCATCGGTATCGTGAGCACCGTGGATGCGCTTTCCTATATGGCCAAACATGGCAGCACCAAGGGGGCCACGGTCGGTCAAGTCATGGTGCGAGATCCGGACCGAATTGCGCCATCCACTACGATCGCTCACGCGACGCAGATTCTGGCTGAAGCGACCTATCAGAGCTTGCCGGTCGTCGATGCCCAAGGCCACTGCGTCGGCATCGTGACCGTGCGGGACCTGGTGAAGTACTTCGCCAGCCGCATCAACATAGCCCAGCACAAGGCGAGCTAGATCGAACGTGAACGTGGCGTGCCAGTGCCCGACCTTGCTGGCGTTGTTCGGGCACGCACACGGGCACGTTTGCGTTCACGTTGGTGCTCAGGGGCCACCGGAAATCGGCCAACCCTCCGCGTCCCAGACCAGCTCCGAGATGCGGAGGGTCGCCGCGCCATCCGACGCAGCGTACGCGTGGTACACGTTGTAGGCCGCGTTGCCGACGAAAATCACGGCGTTGTGTCCGGGCCCCTTCCAGGTGGCGTCGCCGCTGACCAGGAGCGTTCCGCCCCCGTCGAGCATGGGCGTGCCGTCCCGGTCGACGTAGGGGCCGAGCACGTTTTCGGAGCGGCCCACGCGGATGTTGTACGTGCTGTCTGCGCCCTGACAGCAGCTGTCGAACGAAACGAACAAGTAGTAGTAGTCGCAGCGCCGGACGATGAACGGAGCCTCGATCGCGCCGCCGCCGCGCGAGGCGAGCGGGTGAAGCTCCTCACTAGCGCGTGCGCCGTCCGGAGTGAGCTCGATGGCCCGGATGCCGTCCCAGAAACTCCCGAACGCGAGCCAGGGAGTGCCCGCCGCGTCGACGATCACGTTGGGATCGATGGCGTTGTAGTCATCGCTGCCCTGGGAGCAGACCACGGGGCCCTGGTCGCTCCAACTTCCGTTGGACAGGCTGGCCCGCGTCGCGTGCCCGATGCACGAAGTGTTGCTACCGAACGTCGACGCCGAATAATACAGGTGGTACTGCCCCTCGAAGAACGACACGTCAGGGGCCCACAGATCGCTAGCGCCCGGCACGCGATCGGCTACCCACGCCGGGTTCGCAGCGCCGAGAGCGCTGGGTGTCCCCTCCCACTGTATCAGGTTCTCCGAGGTCTTCCCGTAGATGCGCGGGCCAGTCTGGAACTCGTACCAGACTCCGTCGGCTTCGATGATGACGGGGTCATGAGTTCCGAGATTGCCGGAGAGGGTGAGCGTGCCCGGTGGGTTTTCGGGATCGTGCAGCGCGACCTCGCAAGAAGCCGAGCCACCTCCACCGCCCGTAGCGGCGGTGGAAGCACTGGTGGTCGAAGCGTCAGTGTTCGAAGTCGTGCTCGAGCCACCGGCTCCCGTCGTGGTGGGGTCGCTACCGGTCGAGCTGGTCGCTCCGCCCGGGCCGGTGGTGCCTGTCAGTGTGTTTTGTCCGCCGCTGCTGGCCGCCACGCTGCTCGTCGCGCTTGCCGCGCCCGTGGCGGCGGTAGCGCTCGTCACGCTGGCCGTGCTGGTCGCGTCGAGGCTGCTGCTGTCAGCGGTGGTCGTGTGCGTCGCTGGAGCGGGGGAGGTGGTGCCGGCAGTCGTGCCCATGCTGCCCGCGGCGTCAGGCGCACTCGGCTGCGCGTCTTCGGAGCAGCCGTTCGCGCTCAGGACCGCCAGGTAGACGGTCGCCCAGGAGATCGCGCGCACATCGTTCCGCATCGCACCAGGCATCATGGAATCTGGTCTCTGTGTGGTCGAGCGTGGCATCGATGCCGGGGCGTTCGCAGAGCGGCACTCCTGCCGCAGAGTTCTTGGCTCAGTGTTGATGGACGGCGGGTGCTCGGATTTGTCCAGGAACGATCACCGGTGGTTTCAGATCGAAACGCGTTGCGATGAACTTGCCGTGTCGCAACTCGCCGTCGACGACCGCTTCGCGTTCCATGGTGCACATGCCTTCGGGACCATGGGAGTCATGGTTCTTCGGCAGGTTCCCTTCGGCGAGGTAGTACTGGTCTTGGATTTCTACCGCCCAGAGGCAAGCGCGCACGCCTGGCATCTTGAAAATGCACATGGCGCAACCGACCCGCACCGTCTCGTCGCTGATGCGCGTCGCAGGTTCGGAGCGGCAGCCCAAAGTGAGCGCGAGCGCTGCCACCACCATTGCCACTCGCTGAATCATCGCTGCTCATCTAGCTGCTTCGTCAGCGCCGAGCAATGTGCGACCTCGTGCTCGGGGGAGCACCCGAGCCGAACCACGGATGTCTACGCAATTCTTGCGCAAATCGTCGCGTCCCGGGCGCGAAGGAAGGCTCCCCAGCGGCCACGCTGCGTGCTTTACTTCGAAGCAAACGGATGACAGTGAACGATAGCGCTAGCGGGGGCCTGCCACGGCGAGCTCGTGGCGATTCCGCTTCGGGCAGCGCTCTCCGCGCCGGGCAGCGGGGCGCCCCGCGAGCATCGGCGAACGACGTCACGCGCGCCGTCCGAGAGGCCGTATCGAGCGCCTGGGTGTGGCTCGTCCGCACCTACGCCACCGTCGATCCGCGTTCGCTCGGGGTATGTCGCATTTTGCTCGGGTTGCTCGTCTTCGCGGAGGTAGCGCGGCGCTACAAGGACCTCGACGCCTACTACACGAACGTGGGCTGGCTCACGAATCACTTTTCGTTGTTCAAGCCCATGAGCTCGCAGGTGTTCTCGATCTATCACGCGTTCGGCACGCCAGCCGAGGTCCGCGTACTGTTCTTCGTGCACTGTGCGGTCAACGTGCTGTTCTTGGTCGGCTACCGGACGCGTCTCACGCAGCTGCTCGCGTGGGTGCTGCTCAGTAGCTTGAACAGCCGCAACATCATCATCGAGAACGGCGGCTTCGTGATGCTGACCCTGCTCTTGATGTGGAGCTGGTTTTTGCCGCTGGGGCAGCGCTTCAGTGTGGACTCGTGGCTCAGGTCGTGGCGCACGCGCCGCGAAACCACGCTCGACGACCTGAACGACCGCTCGCGGCCGGTGTTGCCCGTTTCTCCGGTCGTCTCGTTGGCGGTTACTGCGATCATCTTGCAGTGGGCGGTGAACTATTTCTTGAATGTCGTCCACAAAGATGGCTCCACCTGGCGCGACGGCTCGGCCATCTACTACTTCGTCCAGCAGTCGCGTTTGCTGCATGCGCCCGGCGTGTGGCTCCGGGAACACACGCCGTACTTCGTGCTGGCCGCACTGACCCATTCCACGCTGATCATCGAGGCAGCGGTTGCGTTCCTGTGGGTGTCCCCCGTGTTCCCGAAAGTCGCGCGGATGCTGGCGTGGTTGCTGGGCGTGAGTCTGCATCTTGGCATCCTGGCCTTCGCCACGCTGGGGCCCTTCGTCTGGATCATGATGATCCCCTACGCCATGTTCATTCCCCGGGAGCTCTGGGAATGGACCAGGGCACGCATGAGGCGTGGGCGAAGCCGGCTCGTGCTGTTCCTCGACGCCGAGAGTCCGCTGTCTTTGTGTATCGGTCGCGTCGTCAAGCGTCTCGACGCGCTCGAGCTGATCCGTTTCGCGCCGGCAGCGCGCAAGAAGGTCGCCTCGAAGCTGTGCGTGGCTCCCGACCGCGGGGCAGGACCGACACGGCCCTCGACTTCCGGTCGCGCCGCGCTGGACGAGGTTGTCTTGGCGCTGCCTTGGCCGCGTTGGTGCGCGCGCCCCGCCTTGGCGCTCGGCGGGGGCTGGGCCCTCGACGCCTGCCTCGGTCGGATGTTGCGAGCGCGAGGCGCGTGGACACGACGCCTGGGCTTGGATCTGCCGCCGGACCCGGAGCAGGCGCTACCCAGTCGGGGCGTGCTCGCGCTGCAACGACGGGCGCGCGCTCTCGGCAGCGTCGCTCTCGTGTTTCTGATCGCCGTGTGCACCAGCCAGGTGTTGGTCGAAAATCGTGCAGTCCCCGTGTGGATGAAGCCCGCGAGCCGTCCCGAGTGGGTCACCGAGATGGTGGTGTACGGGCGCATGTTCCAAGGTTGGTCCATGTTCGCGCCGGACCCTCCGCGCGAAGATGGCTGGGTGGTCGTCGACGGACGCACCGCCGACGGTCGCAAGCTCGACCCGCTGACGGGCGAGGCACCCAACTTCTCGCTCAGCTTGCCCTACGGTCCGGACTTCAGCGCCCAGTGGGAGGCGTTCAACATGCGCATTCATGAAAAGCGCTTCTCGACCTACTACCCGGGGTTCGAAGATTTCCTGAAGAACCACCATCAGCTCACGGGAAAGCCCGCGGACGCACTCGTGGCGTTCGATGTTTGGTACGTGGGGCGTTACATCAATCCGCCGGGGCAGGGCTTCTCGAAAAACTTCTATCGCAAGCTGTTCAGTTTCGGCTCCGTCCCAAACAGCGGCGTGCCCGAGTCCGAGCGGCCGAAGCCGAAGCCGATTCCGCCCGCCCGCTCGTCCAAAGCTGGCTCGTCACCAGCCGCGTCCCCCCGCCTGCGTCAGCCGCGCACCCCGGGCTCACCCGCCCCCCAGCCCGGCGCACCCGACGCCGTAACTCCTAGCGGCCCCCATGGGCTCGCTCCGGCTCCTGCCGCTTCGGCAGAGTGAACGCCTCTATCATCGGGATTTCCGGGCGAGGGGGGCGTCAATGGGAGAGGGGGGCCGAGCGGGGGTGCAGGAAGAGGCTGATCACGCGCTGGTTGTCGAGGGTGCTGGGGGCGCCTGGTTCGGCGCGGGAGTCGCGCGGGACGAAGAAGGCTCCGTGCAGCACTTCGTTCGTCAAGGAGCGCGTGGTGGTGCGCAATCGGTTGGGATGCTCGACGGGCCGCGGGCTGCCGAGCACGAAGCCCCAGTCGCCGATGCTGGGTACTGCGACGTGATACGGGAGCGTGTGGAGCCCGGCGGCGCTCATGGTCGCTCTCACGTTGGCGAACGCTTTCGGTGTGCCCTGACTCGAACCAGCTTGCACCGCCACGACCCCCTCCGGAGTGAGGTGCGCGCGAATGCGTTCGAAGAAGTAGCGGGTGTAGTTCTTTCCCCAGCGCGGCAGGCTCGGATCGGGCAGATCGACGACGATCACGTCGTAGGCAGCACGCGAAGCTTCGAGCCACACGATGGCTTCTGCTTCGATGAGGTGGACGTGTGGCGAGCTCAGCGCGTTTCGGGTGCGCTCCACCAACCAGGGAGCGCGGGCAGCGTAGGCCGCGAGCGCGACGTCTTCCGTCACGACGTCCAGCCTCCGCACTTCCGGGTAGGCGAGCACCTCACTCTCGACGAAGCCGTCGCCCGCGCCCAGCGCAAGCACACGCGGAGCCGCGTGCGTGGCGGCGAAGGCGGGATGCACGAGCGCTTCGAAGTAGCGGTGCTGGTCCACATCGGCGGCGCGCAGCGCGCGGTTCACGAAGAGCTGCACACCGAGCGGTCCGGTCGTGACGACCAGCTCCGAGCGCTGGGACTTCTGGGTGTGCAAGATCGCGCCCTGAAAGTAGCTGGTCTCGCTTCGGCTCACCCAGTGCTCCGACAGCACGAGCCCGGCGCCCATCAGCGCGGCCCAGCCGACGAAGCCAAGCTGCCAACGCCGCGCATGGGGCAGGCGGCGGCGCTCGAGGTACGCATGCAGAGCGAGGTGCCAGAATCCGAGTAGCGCGCAGAAGCCGCTCGCAAGGCAGGCACTGCGCAAGAATCCGAGCAGCGGCAATAGCGTCGCCGCCACGATCGCGACGAGCACCACGAGGGCGAGTCGGAAGGGCTCGAGCAGGCGTTCGAGCAGTGAAAACTGGCGCCAGCTCGCGCGCAGCACCCGCTCCGCGGCGAAGCTCGTTGCGCCGAGCGCGAGACCAGTCGCGAACGACAGCGCCGCCCCCAGCCAGGGCTGCGCGGGGGAGCCGAACCCCACGAACAGCAGCGTGGCAGATGCCGCCACCGCGAGCGCGCTGCCCAGGAACAGCGGTGGCAACCAGGTTTCGGGCCGCGCGCGCGCTCCGGTGTAGCGCAGCGCGCACAGGCCGAGTCCGAGCGCGAACAGCCCCAGCAGCGTGGCGAGCCAGCGATCGAGTTCGTCGTTTGGGCTGGCGTAGGCCAGTGCTTGGCGCACGCAGACCTGGTGCCAGGAGAGGCCGAGCACGAGTGCCGCCGCCACCGAGAAATAGAACGGCAGGCGCCAGGCGTGGGTGGAGGCGTGCGGTGTGGGACCGACTCGATACCCCGGGGGAGGCTCGCGTGCGCCTCGAGCCAAAGGGCTACTTTCCGCCGACGAAGATGACACCGCCGCCTCCGCGGTACGTGCCCCCCGAGCTGCTCCCATCGTCCTCATCCGAGTCGAGGGCGCCAATCGCGCAGAATATCAGCACCACGACCAGCACGATCACCACCCATGCGGTGGTGCTCGAGCCACCACCCGATTGCGAGCTGCCTGCCGCAGCGAGTTGTCCGCCTGGCCCATCCACGGGCAACCCGAACGCTTGCGCGAGCACGGGCCACGCGACGGGGGTCGAGTAGCTCCATTTCACTTCGCCGCTGGACTCTTCGCGCGACAGCACGTCCTTGCCGTCGACGAAGTCCATGGTCTGCGTGGTTTCGCCGACCTCGCACTTCCAGTAAACCTCACCGAGCACGTAGTCGACGCGCGCCGAACTGCGATTGCGCACGCGGAAGTTGCGTCCGCCCCAGCGTACTTCGCTCGGCATCGACGAGAGATCGAGATCGGCGAGGTTCACGGGCATGGCCCAGCTCCAGCCACTCTCGGGATCTTTGACCAGCCACCGATAGCCGATCCCCTGGGACCAGATCAGGTACTCTTCCCACGAGAAGTAGTCGCCGTCGAAGTCGGCGCCGCGCCTGAGGTAGGCGATGCAGACGTACTGCACTCCCTCGAGCGTCCCGTGAGAGCCGACAGGAATATCCGGCATCTTCAAGGCCGCTTCTTGCTGGGCCACGACCTGCTGCGTCGCGATATCACTGACGCTACCGCAGTACGGGCAACCCAACCTGAGGGCGCGATCGCCGCTAAGCTTGGGCACGTCGCCGCCGCAATTGGGGCAGCGAATCATGTCGGTCTTGATCTTGTTGATGCTCCTCGGCCCGAGCTGGGTCACGAGCATCTGCGGTTCGTCGAAGATGTAGCCGACGAAGACCTCGTAGCTCCCGACGTTCTCGCCGTAGTCGAGCGTCGCGAATCCGTTCTGGGGCGCGTAGAGGTCCGCGTAGTACCGTTGCGATTGGGGTCGCAACGGCCCAGGCAGCTCGCCTTCTGCAGAGACGACGGTCCCCGTCTTGATCTCCGTGACGCGGTAGCTCGCCTGCCCGAGCACCACGTCGGCTTCCAGGCGCAGCATGTGATACGGCGGTATCGCGAGGCCCGGGTACGGCTGTGTGACGTACCAGTGGCCCTGCGCGTACGCGAGCCAGCCCCACGCCTGCCCGTAATCGAAGGCAACGTAGTACTCGTCCCAGGGTCCTTGACCGTGGTCGAGCTGCACGCGCCCCATCACCTTGAAGGGTCTGCCCCCGAGCGTGCCTTCGTCGCCGACCGCGACTAGCGACGGTGTGTTGGCGATGCGGGCGACCTTGCCCAGATCTTGGAGGCCATGATCACTGCGGACGACGGTCGAACCGCAGAATTCGCAGACCTTGGCGATCGAGGAGCCGACTCCGAACTGGATCGGTGCTCCACATCCCGGGCACTCCCCTTGATTGACCGCCATCAGCTCTCGGACATGTCCGTTGTTTGTCTCAAACTCCCATCAGCTTAACAAACAAGTGGCGCATGCGGGACCTTTCGCCGGCATTGGCCGAGACTTTCTGGCCGGTTGGCCTGCTTGGGCGCGCTGACCGCCTGCTGGCACGAATGGGCGTCGGGGCTCCTCGGGGCGCCGTGGGTGCGCCTCGCCTACTCGGCGCTGGCACGGCCGAAAGCTTCGGCCACCAGCTGCTTCAGGTCATCGTCTGCTGCGGGGCGTTGCCCTGGCTTGAGTGACGCTGCACGGCTGGGGCGACGCGCGGCCGACGAGGGAGGCATGTCGGTGAGCATGTTCTCGAGCTCCTCGAGCTCTGCTCCGGTGGCTAGTGCTTCGAGGGGATCGGGTTCGCGCAGTTCTTTCCTGCGGCTGAACATGCGCGACAACCAGGGCTTGGCTTCGGTCAATTCGAAGTCCCCCTGCGCCAGCTTCGACGGCGCGTTCCTGAGTTGAGTCACCACGTGCCGGTTCGATTCGAACAGCAGGTGAGCTTCGCTGAGCAACTCACACTGCGTAGCATCGAGCTCTTTCAGCGCGGCGCGCACCGAATGATCGCCGCGGACGATGAACGCAGCAAACGCGATGGCAAGCTCGGGACAGCTCATCTTGGTGACGCGCGCGATCGACGGTCCCCCGCAGCTCTTCGCGTAGATGTAGGAACCCTGCAGCATCAGCGCGCCCAACCCGAGGGCGACGGCGGTCATGTCGGCCGTGATGTCGACGGGGGGCTCGATGACTTCGTGATCTTCCTTGGTTTCTACCAAGAACACGTAGGCGAGCGAGCGGGCGATATTCGTGCTGAGGACGACGGGATGCCTCAGCTCCGCCTCGAGCAGCTGCAAACGCCAGCCATCGCCCTCATCGACCAGACGCTCGAGGCCATGAGCCGCGATCGTCGGGACGGCGCAGCCCCCCGAGGAGCAACTGCTGTGTTCGGCGCTGGCCGCGTCGTCATTCGACACGACGCTGACGCGGATGGGGATGTCGCTGATGCCAGCATGCTCTTGCATGCGAGCGACGAGCTTTTGCACGCTGCGCTGGTCACCCCTGAAACGATCTGGAAAGAAGTCACCGTCGGGGAGCACCATCGGGCGTTCTCCCAGTTCGTCCCCGAGGCGCGAGATCAAGCGCGAATAGCGTTGGATGACGGCACGCACCACCTGGCCTGATGGCAACTCCATGACCGTTACTGTGGCAAAGGTTGGGCGGATTGACCAGACTGACGCGCGTGTCATACCCGCGGGAACACCCGGGATCGTTGACAAATTCAGGTAGCGCCAGCGAATTTCGGGGAGCGTGAAATGTTTCAAAGAGGGTATCCACAAGTTGCTCAGACTTGGATGCCCCCAGGGTGTCCCCGCCTCAGTCTAGCCCGCGCCGTCGCCGCTCCAACTGGGCAAGGCGGTTGATGACGCCGCGCGCGACGATTTCGAGTACCTGTTTGATCACCGCGCGCTGCGCGTTGGCAGCGCCGCTGAAGGTAAGCTGGCTCTTCGCCGTCCTGCCCCCTGGTAGCGCTCCGCGTGCGGTACACGAGACCTCCACCACGTCTCCTTTCACGGAGAGGTCGAGCTTCGTGACGCTGAAGCGGTATTCGATGCGATTGTCGCGGCCCGCTCCCCACTCGACGCGTCTCACCTCCTTGCCCAGCACGCGCTCCAGGTGCAGCTTGAGCTCGCGGCTGCCAGCGACGTGGTCGGGGAAGTCCAGCCGATCGAGGTGCACGTCCGGCCGCCCCTCGGGCGTCTTGCCAGTGCCGAGGCGGATCGCGTTGCTGAGTGGCCTTGCGCTGCCGAATCGAACGGCGTCGCTGCCTTGACCCGGGGCCCCGTTTGCTGCGGCGGCTGCACAACACAGCGCGAGTCCGAACCGGCAGGCGTGGCTGGAAAATCGCATGCCCTCGCGCCATACGCGTGTATCCGCCGGAGGGCCAAGTTTTCGGGTAGGGAATCGACACACCGCTCCGCCGCGCAGCGCCTGGCAGGCTCGCTTGCCCCTGGTGCGGGCAAGGGGCCGCACCCAGTCGAAGCAGAGCTGGGGTCGCGCGACGCTCTCACGAGTCGCTCCGCGGATGCCGGGGGTCACGCGAGCGAGAGGCTGGTTGTGGCTTCCGCGGGCGCGGGCTACAAACTAGAAGGGCCATGACCTCGTCCAACCACACTCTGCCGGCGTCAGCGCAGCCGGCGCTAACGTCGACGCCCGATGTCGATGTGATCGTCGTGGGTGGCGGCGTGAATGGCACCGGCGTTGCTCGCGACGCGACGTTGCGGGGCCTCACGGTAGCGCTGTTCGAGCGCAACGACATCGGCTTCGGCGCCAGCGGCAACTCGAGCGGCATGATCCACGGCGGGCCGCGCTATCTGACACACGATCCGGACGTCACGTACACTTCGTGTCTGGATTCGGGGCACATTCAGCGCATCGCGCCGCACCTGTTGTTTCGCATCCCGTTCTTGATGCCGGTGTTCGGGCGGAGCGGGTATCGTGCCCGCACTCAACTCTTGGCCTATGACGCCTTTTTCGGCCTGTACGACAAGTACCAGGAGCTGAAATCGGGCAAACCTCACGTGCGCCTCAGCGCCGCCGAAGTGCACGCGCTGGAGCCGGGGTTGATCGAGTCTGCCGGCGGCGTCACGTTCGACGAGTGGGGCATCGACGGGGTGCGTCTGTGTATCGGCAGTCTGGTGGACGCCATCGAACGCGGAGCCCGCGCGCGCATCCATTGCACAGTCACCGAACTCTTGCGCCGAGACGACGGCAGCGTCTACGGCGTCCGCTATCGTGATCGCGCGAACGGAACGACGGGGGCGCTCACCGCGCGCGTCGTAGTCAACGCGACCGGCGCCTGGGCGCCGCTCACCACGGCGCTGGGCGGGGTCGAAACGCGTGCCGCGCGGGTGCGCCCCGGCAAGGGCATTCACGTGTTCTTGGATCGCCGGCTCACGAACTACGCAGTGATCGCGACGGCGATCGATGGCCGGCAAGTATTTCTGCTGCCCTGGCAGAACATGAGCGTGCTGGGCACGACGGACGACGACTACTACGGCGATCTCGATGAGGTCGTGGCCACCAGCGACGAGGTCAGGTACCTGTTCCAAGCCGTCGAACGCGTGTTTCCCGCCGTCAGGCAGGCTCGCATGCTCGGCACCTGGGGCGGCGTGCGGCCCACGCTCTACGAATGGGGACCCGGTGAAGACGAATTGTCGCGCGACCATCGGGTGGTCGACCACGCCAGCGAAGGCGCCGACGGGTTGTACTCGATGGTGGGCGGCAAGCTCGCGAGCTACCGGCTATTCGCCGAAGAGATGACCGACGTGATCGCCAAGCGGCTCGGCAATGAACGCCCGTGCCAGACGCACCTGTTGCCGCTGCCCGGCGGTGACGAACAGATCGATCCGATGCGCCTGGTGCGCGAAGGAGGCATGGAAGCCGTGACGGCGACTCGCCTCGAGTACCGCCACGGCGCTCGCAGTCTCAGGGTGCTCGATCGGATGTTGAAGCACCCGCGCGAGGCGGCCGTCGTGTGCCCGTGCGAACCGGTGACGGAGGCCGAGATTCGCTACGTGATCGAAAGCGAGCTCGCTGCGAGCGTCGAAGACGTAGCGCGGCGCACGCGGCTCGGTCTGGGCGCGTGCGGGGGTATGCGCTGTGCCGTGCGCTGCGGTAGAATCGTCGCTGAGATGACCGGCGCCACCGCAGGCGAGGGGCTGGGCATGGCGTTCGAGTTCCTGCACTCGGCGGCCAAACGCCGCGTGAGTGGCATCGGGCCTGAGCAAGCCCGTCAAGAGGCGCTCGCACTGGCAGCGCTCGGTGCCGAGGTGGGCGTTGCTCCCTCGGGGTTCAAATGAGATCTCCGCGAGTGCCCATGCGCGGCGACGTCCTAGTGTCGCGAGGCTCACGGTGAAGGTGTTGGTCATCGGCGCTGGGATCGCGGGCGCTGCCGCCGCGCTGCAGGCTCGACTGCGCGGCGCCGAGGTGCGTGTGGTTCACGATCGCGCGGGCGCGACCGAGCTGACCTCGGGCGCGGTCGACTTGCAGCCATGGACCAGGCGCGGGCGGGCGGGGCTCAGTGCGGCAGCCGAGCACTTCGTAGCAGAAGTCGGCCTCTGGTCGCTGGCACGCGACATGCGCGTCGCGACCGGTGCGGGCGTCGTGCGGCCAGCGCAGGGTGCGGACCGCGCGCTCTTGAACCTCACGCTGCTCGGCGGGACGACAATCGCGGTGGCGAGCGTGGAGCGCGACGACTGGGACGCAGCGCTGCTCGTTCGGTCTCTCCGCGATTCCGGTTGGGCGCGCGCTACCGGCACGCGCTTCGAGTGCGTCGACGTACCGCTGCTTCGGCACGGCTATGAACGCCGCATCGCACTCCACGACTTTGCGGCGCTCTCGGACGCTCCCGAGCGACGCGGCTTCATGTGTGAGCGCCTGCGCGATGCGGCAGAGCCCGACGCCTGGCTGCTGGGGCCGTGGCTCGGGATCGACTCGGCAACGGCCGAGGCGATCCGAGGGGAGCTGGGGGTTCCCGTTGGCGAGACGACGTCGCCGCCGGGGGGGCCTGCCGGTGCTCGCTTCGTGCTGGCCCGCGACGCACTGTTTGCGCGGCACGCGGTGTCGGTCAAGCGTGGGCGCGTCGATCAGGTAGCGCGGCGCGGCCGCCGCTGGGAAGTGCTGCTCTCGGGTGGTGAGCTGCTGCACGCTGACGCCGTGGTGATTGCGGTCGGAGGCGTGGCTGCCGGCGGCATCGTGCTCGAGTCGCCGGCTCGCCAAACCAGTCATGCGAGTTTCCGGCTCTCGCTCTCGGCGCCGGTGGAGCTGTTCGTCAAACAGAAGCCTCTCGAGAACGTCGCCAGCGCCCACGGGTTCGACTTTGCGGCGCATGGCGTCGGCATTCTCGAACACGTGGGTGCCCGACCGAAGCCTGGTGAAGATGGCTTGTACCTGGCAGGTGATGTGATGGCCGGCCGCCCCAACACGATGCTCGCGGCCGTCGAAATGGGTGTCGCGGCAGCGGACGAGATCTGTTGCCACGGCAGCACGGCCGAGAACCTGCCCGGCTGAGCGGGTCCCCGCTTGCCGGCTCACACGAGCTCCGGCATCCAAGCCGAGGGCGCAGGCACCGCTTGCGGATCGGCGCGTGCTGCTCGATGATCGAGCTCCGTGAGAGGAGTTCGAAGATGTCCAACTCTCTGAACACATTTGGGGCGCGCGCATCGCTCACGGTGGGCGAAGCAACGTACAGCTACTTCAGCCTACCGAAGTTCGCGGAGGCCACCGGCGTGGACATCACGCGCTTGCCGTACTCGTTGAAGATCCTGCTCGAGAATCTGCTGCGCTCGGAAGATGGCAAGGCCGTGCGCGGCGCCGAGATCACGCGCCTGTCCCGGTGGGACGCAGCGGCCGCGCCGAATCACGAAATAGCCTTCCATCCCGCGCGGGTCGTGCTTCAAGATTTCACCGGTGTGCCGGCAGTCGTCGATCTCGCGGCGATGCGCGATGCGATGGCCGACATGGGTGGGGACGCGACCAAGATCAATCCCCTGTTTCCTTCGGAACTGGTCATCGACCACTCGGTACAGGTGGATTCGTACGGCAGCCCGAACTCGCTCACTCTGAACAGTGCGCGCGAATACGAGCGGAACACCGAGCGCTACACGTTGCTCCGCTGGGGCCAGAAGGCTTTCGCCAATTTCAAGGTAGTCCCGCCGGCGACCGGCATCGTGCACCAGGTCAACCTCGAGTACCTCGCTCGCGTGGTGTTCGAGAACGAGGGCGTGCTCTATCCCGATAGTTTGGTGGGCACGGACAGCCACACCACCATGATCAACGGCCTCGGTGTGCTGGGTTGGGGCGTGGGCGGCATCGAGGCAGAGGCCGCCATGTTGGGTCAACCCATCAACCTGCTGGTTCCCAACGTGATTGGCTTCCGCTTGGTGGGGCGCTTGCCCGAGGGTAGCACCGCGACGGATCTGGTGCTGACCGTGACGCGCATGCTCCGGGACAAGGGCGTGGTGGGAAAGTTCGTGGAGTTCTTCGGCCAAGGCCTCGATCATCTGCCGCTGGCCGACCGCGCTACCATCGCCAACATGAGTCCAGAGTTCGGTTCGACCTGCGCCATGTTTCCGATCGATCACGAGACCCTGAGCTACCTGGCGATGTCCGGGCGTTCGAGCGAACGGCGCGCCTTGATCGAAAGCTACGCGCGTGCGCAGGGCTTGTTCCGCAGCGCCGAAACGCCGGATCCGAGCTACACCGACACGCTCGAACTCGATCTAGGCAGCGTGGTGCCCACCATCAGCGGCCCCAAACGGCCACAAGACAAGACGCTGCTTCGGGACGCGAAGTCGAAGTGGACGGAAGCCCTCGCAGAGCAACTCGCCGTTACCCAGAAAAAATCCAGGCCCGACCTGAGCGTGAAGACCAGCCTCGATGGTCGAGAGTTCGAGCTAACACACGGTGACGTGGTGATCGCGGCGATCACTTCCTGCACGAACACCTCGAACCCGCACGTGCTGATGGGCGCCGGGCTCTTGGCTCGGAAGGCGGTCGAGCGCGGTCTCGAGCCCAAACCTTGGGTGAAGTCGAGCCTCGCCCCCGGCTCGAAGGTCGTGACCCGTTACCTCGAGAATGCAGGTCTCTTGAGTGCGCTCGAGGCGCTCAAGTTCCATGTCGTCGGCTATGGCTGCACCACCTGCATCGGCAACAGCGGTCCGCTCCCCGAGCCCATCTCGCAGGCCATCAACGACAACGGGCTCGTGGCAGTCAGCGTGCTCAGCGGCAACCGGAACTTCGAAGGGCGTATCAGCCCCGATGTCCGCGCCAACTACCTCGCGAGTCCGCCGTTGGTCGTCGCGTACGCGCTGGCCGGGCGCATGAACATCGACCTCACCAGCGAACCTTTGGGGCAGGGCCGCGACGGTGAGGACGTGTATCTGAGAGACCTCTGGCCGACCACTCGAGAGATCTCCGAGCTGGTGGCCAAGCACGTCAACGCAGAGCTTTTCAGCCAAGAGTACGAAGCCGTGTTCGAGGGTGACGAGCGCTGGCGAGCGCTGCCCGTGCCCGAGGGCAGTCGCTACGTTTGGGACGCGAACAGCACCTACGTGCGCCGCCCTTCGTTCTTCGATGGCGTCCCGCGGCACCCGGCCCCACTGGTCGACATCGCGGGTGCCCGTGTGCTCGCGCTGCTCGGTGACATGGTCACCACCGACCACATTTCTCCAGCCGGTTCGATCGCCAAAGACTCTCCCGCCGCCAAATACCTGCAGGAGCACGGCGTGAGCCTGCGAGACTTCAACTCGTACGGGTCGCGGCGTGGCAATCACGAGGTGATGATGCGGGGCACCTTCGCGAACGTGAGACTCAAGAATCAGCTGGCTCCCGGCACGGAGGGCGGCATCACTCGCCACCTTCCCGACGGAGAGCAGATGTCGATCTACGACGCCTCCGTCAAGTATCAGCAAGCTAAGGTGCCGCTCTTGGTGATCGCCGGCAAGGAGTACGGTTCCGGCTCGTCGCGCGACTGGGCAGCGAAGGGTACGTACATGCTCGGTGTGCGCGCGGTCATCGCCGAGTCTTTCGAGCGCATCCATCGTTCGAACCTGATCGGCATGGGCGTCTTGCCCGTGGAGTTCGTCGGTGGCCAAACGCGCGAAACGCTCTCGCTCACCGGCGAAGAAAGCTACGCCATCACCGGCATCGCCCAAGGCCTAGCCCCCGGCGCCCGCCTCGCCGTCGTCGCCCACGCGGCCCCCAAAACCCGAGAGTTCGAAGTCATCGCACGCATCGATACCGCGGTCGAACTCGACTACTACCGCCACGGCGGCATCCTGCAGTACGTCCTACGCCAACTCCTCGGCTGACCCTGCTCTGGGCTTCACCTCCTCGGCACGCCCCCCCGGCGCGTGCTCCCAGCGCTCGTTCTTGCGGCGACGTTTCTTTTTGCCGCCAAGGCGGCCAAGAGCGCCAAGCACGCCAGGATTTTTCTTCTGCCGGTCGCGCGTTGTTGGCTTCGGTCGATCCTTCCGCCCTTCTTGTGAAGCATGGAGTGCTCATCACTCGGTCATGGTTCGTCAGCGCGGCCCGCGCGAAGCGCGCAGTATGATTCCCTTGGCGAGGTCTTGGCGCACTTGGCGTCCTGGCGGTTGCTTGGCTTTTCCGGTTGGAAAGCGCTGGCGATGCAGCGGAGGTGCGCTGCCGGTAGACCGAGCT
>Ga0315910_10000457_pt1 | contig 40543 bp, 33 predicted proteins | sample EdamamesoilMG_FD_204470 | JGI IMG/M metagenome (GOLD analysis project Ga0315910, IMG submission 204470) | Garden soil microbial communities collected in Santa Monica, California, United States - Edamame soil | ecosystem: Environmental > Terrestrial > Soil > Garden | place: USA: California...
CCGGTCGCGGAGCGCGTCTAAACCCTTTTGTTCCTTCGTGTGTTTCACCCCAACAGGCTCACACCCGCCTCCCTCCGCCGCGCCTCACTTTCAAGGGCACTCACCCGGATGGACACAGGCGGGGAACTCCTTCGCGAGGGAGTGCGCCATCCATCGCGAGTCCACCCCCACGACGACGACGAAGACATCGAAGGAGAGCAAAAGATGGATCGCCTGCAAGACCTCGACCACGCGATCGGAAGGGCATCGGTCGAGGTCGTCGATGTAGAGGACGATCCGGTTGATGCCGAGCTGCTCGAAGTACTGATCGAGGTCCTGCTCCTCGATGTCGGGTCGCGCGCGCCGGAGCGCCGCGCGGATCTTCGGTGTGGCGTCACCCAAGCCCAAACGGTGCGCGTTGTAGGCCTCGATCAGCTGGCTGAGTTGTTCGAAGTCGCGGCGGATCAGCGCGATGAGACCAAGGTGCTTCTGATAGTCTCCGCTGGCGAGTCTGTTCTCGAGGAAGCGCCGGATGGCCCGTCCCGTGAGGGCCTCCTTCAACCGCTCCTGGGCGATGCGAAGCGCCTCTTCGCGCTGGGCGAGGGTGGACTCTGCCGTTTCGAGCGCGGTCTGGCTCGCGGCGAGCGCTTGTTCCCGGCTCGCGACGTTGGCGGCCTTCTCGAGCTCAGCGCGCTCGAGCTCTTGGTCGATCGCGCGCCGCTTCTCCGCGAGGGTCTTGAGCACCTCGGCGGCGCTGCTCGCGTGTGTCTTGACCCACGTCACCCCTTGCGTGAGCACGGCGAGTAGACCCGCCGCGGTCGAGCCGAGCCATACGCCTGCGCCGCGAAGCTGGTCCACGTAGATCGAACCCACGAACATTGCGGCGAGCAGCAGACCCATGGTGAGCGCTACCCGAATCACGAAGGTCCGGAGATCGGCTTCGAGGAGCTTGGCCGCGATGGTGGTCGCCGCTCCCCGGGGTGTCGTCAGATCCTTGAGCCGTGCGTGGACGAGCTGCAGCGACTCCTTGGTCTCATGCGAGGTCACCCCGAGCTCCTTGAGCTTGGGGACGATGGCCTCCACGCCCAGGTCTGGATGCTTGCCCAGCTTTTCTTCGACCGTCTTCCAGAGCGTGCGTGAGATCGCTTGCGTGAGCTCCTTGGCGTCCGCGTCCCGTTGTTTGCGTGCTTGGCTGACGTGAGCCTCGGCGTCGTGCAGCGCCTTCTCGGCTTCGTCTTTGCGTTTCTTGGCTTCGTTGCGGCTCTCCGTCGCTACGCCGAGGTTGTCGAGCGCAGCCCAGTGTGCAGGCCGCTCGGCGTTCTCGCCCTCAGGGGTCCATTGCCACAGCTCCCCGAGCAGATGCGACATGAGCGAGGCCCACAAGTTCGCATCGACGTAGTGCCACGCGTTGAACTCGACCTGCACGACGTTTGGCCAAACCGTCGGCGCCTTCGCGTTGCCCGGAGGCTCCGCGTGACGTGCGACCCGACTGAGATCATCGATCGTCGCTCGAAGCGACCGCATGAAGAAGCTCTTCCCGGAACCCCAATTGCCGAATACACCGAGCGAAAGGTTGCCCTCAAGTTTCGGTGAGACGATGAGATTGGCCAGTGCCGCCACCGTCGATTCGATGCTGAGGCAATCGTCGCTGCGATTCCCGGTCGGCTTGTCGGAGCCATAGCCGGCGATCCACATCCCCGCAGGTCGCGTCTTTCGTGCTGGGGATTGCGCCAACTCAGAGGGGGTGCTCGCAGGTATCCAGCCATTTTGCAAAGCGAGGGTATCCCAACCCTCGCGTTCGCCTACCGGCCCGCCGCGGACGAGGCTCTCCATGAACCTCGAGAGAAGCACCGCCGGGTCGATTTCCGCGTCGCGCAGAAGCCGGACCGCATTCGTCGGCTCCCTGCGGTTGAGTGGACGATGCGCGAGCAAGGCGACCACGAGGTGGCGCCCAGCCACCGTCCCGTCGTGGCTGGGGAGGTTGGCGGCGTACTGGAGCGCCCCGTAGAGGCTTCTGGAAATATTCGCGGTCCCAGGCTTACCCGCCCCCGCGCGACGGTTGGCTTCTAGGAACCTCATGCGCGCAGCGGGAAATCCACCACTGCCGACGTCGTCGAGAATCTTCACGAAGATTGTCGAAGCGGCGACACTATTTCGTGACCGATCGGCCCGTCCGATTTCCTCAAGGGCAAGGAGCACGAGACCAGTGCCGAGCAGGCCATTTGTTTGATTTTCGCGAGCTAGCTGCGCACGCATCAAAATCGAACGAACCGAGTCCGATAGTTTCAGACGACTGATCGCGGTCATCGCAATGCCCGGGTCACCCGACTCGTGCTCGGCATCGTCCTCGGGTCCATCCGTCCTCTCCATCGACGGCTCGCCTTCCATCGGTCTAGTGGCCACGACGCTCCACCCTCCCCGCGCTCAGGATACACACGACGGAAGCGTGCGGACGAGGTCGCAACGCTCCGAAATCCAGGTTCGGAGATCCGTGGCCAGAAAACGACTCACTCGCCGTCGGCGAGCGCCAGGTCCCAATCGCGCGGCACCTCGGGCGACCGCAGCCTCCCCTTCATGTACAGCGCCCGCGCCGTCACGATCTCGAACGCCCGCAGCAGCGGCTCCACCACCGCTCGCCCCTCGAGGATCTCGATCACCCGCACGCCAGCCTCGAACGTCGACATCCCCCGCGCGTCATGCTGAGTCCGGACCCGCCAGATCGAAGCAGGCCCCTCCGGCAACGCCACGCACGGAAAGTCGCGCACGCGAGGCACCCTACGGCTCATGCGTGAGCACTGGTGCCACGTCCCATCCAGGATCGCGATCCCCACCGGCTCGGACGGCGCACCCACGAGCGGCTCCGCGTCTTCGCGCGGATACAGCGTTTTGAACACCACGTCCTGCCTGTCGAACGGCGTCTCGTCGAACGAGCGATCGAGCAGCGGAAAATGGATCATCTGCACGGAGGGCACCATCGCCGCGAGCATCTTCGCGGTGTTGGTCGGCTTGGCCCGCTCGCCCACGTGCTGCACGATGACCAGCGGCGTACGAACCTCGATCTTCGGAAACTCGGCGCAGGCGCAGAGCTCCGGCATGAGGCCGCAGCCTTCGCAGCGTGGTCGACCTCGGCGGCGTTGCGACATGGGGGCGCGAGGATATCAGCGGAGATCCGCGAGGGCTTGCCGCGCGGGTTCTCGGAGGGTCTCGGGGAAGATCGCCCGGTAGTGGACGAAGGTCTCGGCGCTCAGGCCATGCAGGACGGGGGAGGCCTCGCGCAGCCGCACGGAGCGGCCACTGGTGAGCACCATGATGGCCTCGTCTTCCTGGTAGGCCTGCACCTCGACGCGGTCGATGGTCGCGAGGTAGGAGGGGCCGTGGCCGTGCATGAGCTCGTCGAGGCGGGCCTTGGCGAGGTCGTGGGGGACGTCGGGGCGCAGGCGTATGGACTTGAACAACCGGCGCGTTCGCAGGCGCGAGGCGAGGTCGGCGAGGACGGGGTCGCGACTCTGGCTGTACCGAGCGAACGCGTGTTCGAGCGCGATATCGTCGAGCTCGAGGAACTCGCCGAGGGTCGGGCGGTCGCCGCGAAGGAGTTTGAGGAGGGCGGGCGGGGTGCCTTCGGGGGCGTCCAGCTCCCGGAGGCGGCGGACGAGGGCGACCATGACGGCCTCCGCGGCGCGTACGGCCTTGTGGAGGTAGACCTGGCGATACATGTAAAGGCGGCCCAGGAAGAACCCTTCGACGGCGGTGAGGCCTTTCTCACCGTCCACCGCGAGCCGCGCGGGGCGACCGGGCTCGGCGTGCAACCGCAGCGATTGCAGCAACCAGTCGAGGTCGAGGACGCCATAGCGAACGCCGGTCATGTGCGAATCGCGGAGGAGGTAGTCGCAGCGGTCCACGTCGAAGGTGCCCGAAACGGCGCGGGCCAAATGGGGGATCTCGCCTTCGCCGTGGACGAGCCGCTCGACCCGTTTGGGGGCGGAGGGGTCGATCTCCCGCAGAACGCGGTGCACCTGGCTCTGCGGGTCCAAGATGAGCTCGGAGGTCCATTCCTCGTGAACGAATGTCCCGGGGATCACAGCCTCGAAAGCGTGGCTGAATGGGCCATGCCCGAGGTCGTGCAGGAGCGCGGCTGCGAGGGCGATCTGTTCCGCTCGTGTGTCGATCCGGTCCTGTTCGGGGATCTCGTTGGCGAGCTTACCAACGCGCTGCAGGTACCGCTTCATCACGTAGGCTGAGCCGAGGGCGTGCGCGAACCGTGAATGTTCCGCACCCGGGAATGCGAGCGCAGCAGGGCCCAGACACTTGATCCTACGCAGCCGTTGCACCTCGGCGGTGTCGATGAGCCGGACGATCCCGGCCTCTGTGGGCCCCTCGAACGCGATGAGGCCGTGGACAGGGTCGCGCAGGATCACGGACCGCAGGCTACACCTGCAGCCCGCGGTGCGGTGCGTGTTATGCTTTGGCTGGCGCGCGATGTCGACTTGCACCCACTGTGGTTTTGAGCTCACGCATCTCCAGCCGCTCCCCGCGAGTTGCCCTCGCTGTGGAACCGCGTTGGGCAAGACGCCTCCGATGGGCCCGGGTGTCGGGGGTCCACCTCGCTTCGGCGCGGGCGATCCGGGGTCCACGTTGTTCGGAGTGCCAGGCGGCTTCGACGACGAAGACTCGATGCTCGCGGATCTCGGAGAGCTGCTGGATCCCGGCCTGGAACCGAGCCAAGCCTCGGTCCCCCCGCCACCACCACCGTTTCGATTCGCGCCTCCTCCATCGCCCACACCGGCGCCGCGCGTCTCTCCGCCGCCACCACCTCCGGCCAATCCCTCGCGGCACAACGAGCTCGATCTCGTGTTCGAGCAGGCCGAGAGCGATGCGCTCGAGCTGGATCTTCCGGACGATGACGCTGGCTTCGACCTTCCGATGCCGGCTGCGGCCTCGCCCGCGCGCGCTCCTCGCGGGCCCGGAGGCATGAGTCTGCCGCCGCCGCCGGGAGAGCTCGACCTTCCCGGCCCGACCGCGGCAGGCCGCCGCCCGCCGCCGCCCCCACCCGGGGCTGCGGAGCTCCGCAACCCGGGTGGCCCGGCGCGGTCGCCCATGGGACTCCCGCCGCCGCCTTCGCGCTTCAACGATCTGCCGCAACCGGCAAACTCGACCAGCGCGTCGACGATGGATCTGCCGCCCCCGCCGTCGCGATTCGCCGATCTGCCGCGGCCGGCCAGCTCTGGATCGTCGTTCGATCTGCCGCCCCCGCCGGCTCCATTCAGCAATCTTCCCACGCCTGCAGGGCCGTCTCCGCACGGGCTGGACCTCCCGCCGCCCCCGGGGGCGGCACCTCCTCCGCGCGTCCCCGCGACCCGGGCGCGTCCGCACGACCTGCCCGTTCCCCTCGATCTCGATCTTCCGCAGCCACGCCTGGATCTGCCGCAGCCGCGGCACGATCTCCCTCGCCCAGCGCAAGGGTACGGCTACGGGAACCTGCCGCAACCGCGCCAAGACCTGCTGCGGCCGGTCGACGGCAACGGGAACCTGCTCCAGCCGCACGAGCAAAGGCTCGAGCCTGCGGAGCAGCGACTTCAGCCTGCGAGCCAAGAGCTCCAGTCCAAAGATCAGTTCCTCACGCCGGCGGAGCAGAACCTCACTCCGGCGCAGCGTGCCGCAGCGGGTCTCGCTACGCGAGGGGGACCCGGGGCGGCGGCATCCCACGCGGGCGCCGCGGCGTCGGCGGTTCGCGGACCTCGGACGCCGCAACCGCGTGCGATCCCCGAAGCGCGTGGAAAGTTCCGTGGCCTCGCGCTGACCTCGGCGGGGTTGCTCGTCGTGCTCGGCGGGGCCGGAGGGCTCTACTACTCGGGGCTCCTCGATGGTGAGCGCGGGGATGGACAACGCGGGGCGCCGGCGCTCAAAGGCAAAGACACCAAGGCGCCCGTGGACGCAGCGAGGAGCGACCGTAGCCCCGAGGTCCTCGCGCAGATCCGGCGCGACGAAGCGATCGGCTACCGCGAGGCGATCAAGCTCGCCGCCGCCGAAGGCGACGCCGTGGGCCAAGCCGAGGCCGCGTTGCTGCTCCACTTCCGTTATGGCCCCGACGGGGTTTCGGCAGGGCAGGGTCGCGAGCTGCTGTCGTCCGCCAAAGAAAAGTCGGCCCCGGCGGTACGGCGTGTGCTCGGGCTCGATGCGCTGACCAAAGGTGATCTCGCCGCGGCCGAGGCCGCGCTGCAGGGTGATGACGCGCGCACGCGCCTCTATCGCGGGTTCTTGCGGCTCGCGCAGGGGAACTATGACGCGGCACGAGAAGAGGCCGAGGCCGCCCTAGCCTCCAACGGCGACGATGCTGCAGCCCTCGCCGTGCGGCACGCCGCCAACCTCGAGCTCGATCCCAAGAACGAGCTGGCGCTGCTGTTGCAGAGCGTCACCACGCGCCCCAAGAGCGGCGTGCTGCGCATGCTCGCCGCGGAGGCCACGCTCGAGCAGGGGCAGCTCGCCAAAGCGGAGGCGCTGGCTTCGGGCTTCGAGGAAGACGAGGCGCTGGCTCCGGGCTACCGCGCGCGCGTCAAGGGGCTGCAGGCTCGCGTGGCGATCGCACAGGGAGACACGGCGACCGCGAGCCAACGCTTGGAGGAGGCGCTGGAGCTCGACAAGCAGAACCTCGCGCTCGCATTGCTTCGCGTGGAACTGCTGCGCAACACGGCTCCTCTCACGGAAGCGAGTCTGGCGGCCAAGGCGGTGGCCGAGGCCCATCCCAAATCGCTCGAGGCGGCGCAGCTCGTCGCCGAGGTCGACCTCGCGAGTGGAAAGGGGGACGAGGCGCTCGCGCAGCTCGTCAAGTTGGCCGCGGCGCACCCCAAAGCCGCCGGGATCCCGCTGCTCGAGGGCAAGGTCCACGCGATGCGGCTCGCCGTCGAAGACGGAGAGAAGGCGTTCGCGCGCGCGCTCGAGCTCGATCCCACGCTCACGGAGGCGGTGATCGCCCATGCGAGGATGTTGGCGAACGCGCGCCAGGTGGAGCCTGGGCTCGCGTTGCTGGACGCGAGGTTGCCCTCCGAGACGATGCCCAAGGCCAAGGTCGCCTTGCTGCTGGCCAAGGCGGAGCTTCAAGAAGCCGCCCTGGATCTTCCGGGCGTCCTCAAGACGCTCGATGCCGCGGACGCGATCGATCCGCAGAACAACGCCGTGCAGACGCGGCGGGGAGTTGCACGCCTACGCGGTGGTGACTTTACGGGCGGGCGCCAGGATCTCGCGGCGGTCTACGAGCGCACGGGTGGCTATCCCGGCATGACGGCCCCGTTTGGTCGCATCCTCTCGCGGGAAGGCGACATCGAGCGCCTCGAGAAGCTCGTGGGCGACCGGGCGGAGGATCCCCGCGCGGACATCGAGCTCAAGCTCGTGGGCACGCGCCTGCGCCTGCTGCAGGGCAACTCCGAGGCCGCCAAGCAGCTCGCCCAAGAGGTGCTGCTCAAGGAGCCGAGCAACTGGGAGGCTCACATGCTGCTCGCCGATGGCTTCCGTCAATCGCGAGACTACCCCGAGGCGCTCGAGCGCATCAAGATGGTGCAGCCGCCGGAGCCCCAGGCCGAGTACTATCTCCTCAAGGGCAAGATCCTCGAGTTCAATGGCCGCTACGCGGAGGCGCGGCCCGAGTATCAGCGCGCGTTGGCGGTGGACCCTTCGCTCAGCGAAGCGCGGTTCCTCTACGGGCGTAGCTTGGCCTACGCTGGGGCGGGCAAGGCCGCCGTCGATGAGCTCTCGCGGGTGATCCGCGAGACGGGCGATCACTATCCCGCCGCCTACGCGGCGATGGGACGCGCGCAAAAAGAGCTCGGGGATTATGGGCAGGCCGTCGCGAGCCTCTCCAAGGCGGTGGAGCTCGACCCGGCGCAGTACGAGGCCTGGTACCACAAGGGCACCGTTCACGCGCACAAGAACCAACACAAGCTCGCCGCGGAGGCGCTCGAGCACGCGGTTGCCGACGAGGCGAGCAGCAACGACTGGTACCTCGACGCGTGGGTTCGGCTCGGGCGGGCCAAGTTCCACTTGGGCGACGCTACCGGGGCCAGGCAAGCGCTGGAGCGCTACCTCGCGATCGCGCCGCCCAACCACGCGAGCCGTGGGGCGGCGGAGCGGCTGCTGCGAGACCTCGGGTAGACCGTGGTCGGTCTAGGCCGCCCGTGGCTGGTGTTCGGGGCGTTGCTGCTCGCGTTCATCATCGTCCCGTTCATCCTGTTCGGCGCGGCGATCGAGGCGTTCATCGGCGAGCAGCTCGGGCATCCGCACGCGCCGTGGGTGGGCGCCGGGCTGACGGCGCTGACGATGGCCTCCGACGTCCTGCTTCCGGTCCCTTCGAGCCTCCTGGGGGTCGGAGCTGGCGCGGCGTTGGGATGGCCGTTGGCCACGTTGGCGCTGGCGGCAGGGGCCACGCTCGGTTGCCTGCTCGGCTATGCACTCGGACGAGCCGCGGGCGCCGTTGGCCTCGATCGCTACGTCTCCGGAGCGGATCGCGAAACGCTGGAGCGATACTTCGAACGCCGCGGCGCGGCCACGATCGTGCTCCTGCGTGCCGTGCCCGTGCTCGCCGAAGCCAGCGTCATCGCGGCGGGTGCAGCCAAGATGGCGATGGGGCCCTTCGTGCTCGCGAGCGTCTTCGCGAACGTGTTGCTCGCGGGGATCTACGCGTATGCCGGCGACTGGAGCACCCAAGTGGGCAACCCCGCGGTCGCGATCGCGGTGGGCCTGGTGTTGCCCGGCGTCGCGTTGTTCCTCCGTCCACGTCGCGGACGCTGATCCCACACGGTTTCCCGAGCTCGTCGCGCCCGAGCGGCGACGGCTCGCGCGCAACCTGGTGACCGATCCTCGCGGCGAACGGGTGATCGCCTATCTCGGAGTCGTCCGCTGCAGCGTCGCTTCGCGCGGGCGATCAGGACCGGCGCTTTCGCCCGCGCGTGGGCTCGAGGATCCGCTGCACGAGCACGAGGTCGCGCCACCGACCGAGCTTTTGCCCGATCTCCGGCATGCGTCCCACCTCGACGAATCCATGTTTCACGTGAAAGGCCAACGAAGCCACGTTGTGCGCATCGATGCCGCCGACGATCACGTGCATCCCACTGCCGCGCGCACGCTCGATGAGCGCCCGCAGGAGAAGCGTGCCGGCGCCGCTCCTTCGCTGCGCTGGGGCCACGTAGAGCGAGTGCTCCACGGTGAAGCGGTGGCTTTGGAGCGGACGAAACGGGCCGAACGATCCCGTGCCGATGACCTCGCCGTCGCGCTCCGCGACCAGGACCGGGAGCCCGGAGCGGACGCGGCGACGCCACCACGCGCGGCGGTCGGCGAGCGAGACGGGGGTCTCCGTCCAGCTGATCGAGGCATCCGCGATGGCGTCGTTGTAGAACTCCGTCAGGCGCACGAGGTCGCGCGAGGTCGCGTCGCGAACGACGATCTCGGGCTTATGTGGACGCAACGGCACGACGGGATACACCCTACATGTAGGCGCGGGTTTGCGACGATTTTTTGAGGCCGTCTGCGCTTTCGTTCACGGTCGACGCATGAGTGCCGCCCTCCTTCAAGCGCCCCTTCGGGGCAACCTCGGCACCCTGTCCTTCGCGGGGGGCATGGGTGATGTCCCCCACACCAAACACTACCGCGTGATCCGCAAAGTCGGTGAAGGCGGTATGGGCCACGTCTACCGGGCCCACGATCCGATCCTCGCGCGCGACGCCGCGCTCAAGGTGATCAAACCCGATCTTCCTGGGGCGGCGCGACGCCGCTTCATTCGAGAGGCTCGCTATGGCGCGCGCCTCTGCCACCCCAACGTGGTTCGAGTCTACGACTTGGGTCAGCTCGATGGGAGCGGACTCGATTGGTTCGCGATGGAGTACCTCGTGGGCCGAGATCTCGGCGACTTGCTCGCGCGTGCCAACGCGCGCGGCAAGTTGCTGCCACCCCGCATCGTGCTCACGGCGTTCGACCGCGTGCTCGATGCCCTGACGCACGCACACGGCCGCGGTCTCGTCCACCGCGATGTCAAACCGGCCAACGTCTTCATCACGCGCGAGCAGCAGGGCTACCGCTTCGGGGTCAAGCTGCTCGACTTCGGTGTCGCGCTCCGCCAAGGCAACATCGAGGATGCCATCGATCTCTGCGGCGATCCGCGCTATTGCCCGCCGGAGCAGATCTTGAGCACCGAGGGCATCGACGCCCGGGCCGATCTCTACGCCTGCGGCGTCGCCCTGTTCGAGACGCTCACGGGACGCCACCCGTTCCAAGACGCGCTCGAGGGCGCGCCACTCTCCCTGGTGACGGCCCATCGTGAGCTCGAGATCCCCTCGCTCACGTCGTATTTGTGCGAAGGCTTCCGCGCGCCCGCCCTCACGGCCCTCGACGCCTTGATCCGTCGCGCGAGCGCCAAGGACCCAAGCGACCGCTTTGCCTCCGCCGATGAGATGCGGGCGGCCCTGCGCGGCGTGGCGCCCGAGATGATCGGGTAGCGGCATCGCCTCAGGCGCGATCGAGCTGGACCTCCGCGTCGCCGTGTTCGTCACGCGACACGAACACCCGCCATGGGCGGCAACAGACGTCACAATCTTGGATCATCTCGCCCTCCGTCTGCGGATCCAGCCAGAGCTCTTGCAGTTCACCGCACCAGGGGCACGAGACCATCGCCGCGTCGTCCATGACGCCACGATAGCCGTGGTCAGCTCCCGACGCGACCGAAAAGACCTCCGACAGGTCATGCGCGCCGCATTGCGGATATGCCAATGCTGCGAGCTCATGGAGCTCCATGCGCGTAATCGAGGGCGATCACACCGTACGCGTCGTGGTTACCGTTTGACCGTTCGTTCTCGAAAACAAGGCGGGTTCGCAGGTTCGATCGGTGCTACTGGCAGCGCCATGGGACGTCATCGGACTTTCACTCGCTTTGGTTGTGCGAGTGCACTCATCACGCTGGGCGCGTGCACGACCGCGCCCTATCACAACCAGAGCTTCGGATCCACGGGATCCAATGTGCGCGTCGAAGGATGGACACTCTTCGAAGACCGCGACATCACCGTGCAGTGTCGCCCGTACTTCATCGGAACCACGTGGACGCCCGTCTCACCCTCGGTGTCGACGACGGGGTTCGACATCACGATCGCGGGCGAAACCTGGTACTACTTCTCCGGGAACGTCCGGATCCCCAACTCGTGCTGGTTCCGCTGGCATTCGCAGCACACCGCGGAGCTTCGCTTCGTGGACAACGACGGATACACCTACGAGGTGTTCGACCAGGACGGCCTGGACTGCGTCTACGACCAGACGCTCGGCGATGGCATCGCGCCCTCGGTCGCGGGTACGGACTGCGGACAGGACGTCCACCAGATCTACATCCACGCGCCCGGCTAAGCCCCACGAGCTCGCGCACCCGCTTGGATCCGGTGGGCCAAGGAGCGCACGGGTGCCCGCGAGCGACCCGTCAGAACCTCACGACGGCGCCCAACCCCGCCTGCGTGGGGCTCAAGCGCGGGAGCACGGCGATCTGGGCTCTCGCGGCCGTAGCTGCGGCACGCTTCGTGGGGATCCCGATGCCGAGCAGGACGGCACCCGTGAGGACGAGCGAGCCGCCGACGATGCCCATCGCGAGCTCTTCCTCGTAGTCGTTGTCGTAATAGTAATAGTCTCCGTTCGCGTTCTGCTTGTCGAAATAGGAGACCAGGGCGACGATCGAGAGCACTCCACCCACGCCCACGAAGATTCCACCAAACACGCTCATCGTCTTCCCGCGGCGGTATTGCGCGCCCAGCTCGGGGTTGCTCCGCAAGACGTCGCGAACCGTCATGGGTCGCATCTGCGGGGGTGGTGGGGCCACCTGGGGTTGTAGGGCGACGGGCTGCGGGGCGACCACGGGCTGCGTGGCGATCGCGGGCTGCGTGGCGACCGCGGGAGGAGCCGTGAGGGCTGCGAGCTGTTGTTGCATCGCCACGATGCGGGCACCGACCTCGGCGAGGTGCTGCTCGCCATTGGCATCCACCGCGTAGATCGAGCGGTACTCGGCCGAATACCGTTGGAGCAGCGCCACGCCTTGATGCAGGTGCGCGATGTCGTGGTCCTGGCCGTACGCGAGTTCGTGGGCGAGGCCCATCGCGTGGAGCACCCCCGCCTTGAACTGCCGTTCCTCGAGACCCTCGCCGACCATCGCATAGGCCTGCGTCCAGATCGCGATGGCGCCCTCGTAGTCGAAGGTCTCGTACGAGGCGCCTCCGCGCGCGTAGACGGCCTGCGCCTCGCTCAGCGCCGACGGGGCAGGCGCTTGCGCGGCCCAGGCCGTGCGGACCGGAGCTCCCACGGCGACCGACAGAGCGAGCGACAAACAACAAGCGAGGCGTGTCGATACCACGCCCAGACGATAGCGCACCTCGGGCGGGGTCGGGGTCTTCCGCGGATCTCGGCCGGATCGACAGACGCGGGTCATGCACGCGAAACACGTTGGACGCGATGCGGCGCGCCCGCGTTCGGCCTTCCGGCCTTCCCGCCTCCCTGACGCAAGGTAGCTGGCGGCCCGACTCTGGACTCCTCGCCAACGCACGGGCTCCGGAACAAAGATTTCATCGCTGCGGATCGAGCAGGACCTTGAGCACGCCGCGTCGACGCGCGTGCTCGAACGCCAGGACGCCTTCCGACAGGGGATACGTCGCCGCGATGAGCGGCTGGAGATCGAGCTTGCGGAGCCATTCCACCGCGGAGTCCATGGGTCCGCAGCGCGAGCCGACGATGTCGATCTCGTCGACGACGACCCGCTCGAGCCCTACCTGGGTCAAACCGGGCAGGGTGCTCTTGAGCACCACGGTTCCGCGCGGCCGGACCCTCGCCAGCGCCTCGGTCAAACCCTCCGCGCTCCCCGTCGCCTCCACCACCACGTCTTGGTCGGCGTTCGCGGGGGACCCCTCGATGCGCGCACCAAAGCCGTGCGCGATGCGGAGCTTGTGTTCGTGACGTCCAACCACGTGCACCGCGGCGCCCAACTCGACGAGGACCGCCGCGACGAGGAGCCCGAGCTTGCCATCGCCGACCACCGTCACACGGCAGCCGCGGGCGATCGCGACCTGCTCCGCGATTCGGAGCGCCGCCGCGAGCGGCTCGGCAAAGACTGCTTGGGTGTCAGAGACGTCCTGCGGCACCGCATGCAGGTTCGCGATGGGCACGGCGATCCGCTCCGCGAACGCTCCGTCGCGCCCGCGGATCCCAAGGACGCTCCGTCGCTCGCAGTGCGTCCGCTCCCCAGCTCTGCATCGCGCACAGCTCCCGCACGTGACGTTGATCTCCGCGACCGCCCGCTTCCCCTCCCAATGCCTCGCGGCTGGACACGAACGCACGGTGCCCACCATCTCGTGTCCGAGCGTCCCCGCGAACCCTGCGTATCCCGCGACGATCGCCCGATCCGTCGCGCAGATCCCCGCGCGCAGGACCTCCAAGAGCGCCTCATCCGGGCCCAAGACCGGCTCCGGCACGTCCGCCAGCTTCAATCGACCCTCGAATCGCAACGCCCGCATGCCTTGGTCCTTGTGGCCCGACGCCCAAGCCAGCATACTCCCGCCCCGGAGGAGTGGCCGAGCGGTCGAAGGCGGCGGACTTGAAATCCGTTGTGGGGTCAAACTCACCGGGGGTTCGAATCCCTCCTCCTCCGCCATTGTCGCTGGTGGAATTGCGGTAGGTTCTTGGGCATGGACCTCAAGAGATACGCGTTCGCGTTCGCGCTGGTATCCGCCTGTGACTCGCCGAAGCCATCGCCCGCGGTCGCAGAGAAGCCCGCGGCGCCGGCACCCGAGAAAAAAGCCGAACCGCCAACGGTGGTCGCACCGCAGGCGCCCGAGCCGAGTGTGCCACCGAGGCCGTCGGCTCGCCCGGCGCCTTGGGGGTATGGCGGCGGAGAGGGGCCCGAGCACTGGTCGAGCCTCAGCCCCGCGTATGCGGCGTGTGCCGAGAAGGAAGGCCAGTCGCCGATCGATCTCGCGAGCAAGACGGGGGAATCTGCGGACGGGTGGTCGCTCACCTACGGGACCTCGTCGCTACGCATCACGCACCATGAGCACGTCCATGATCTCGTCGACAACGGTCACACGATCCAGGTGACCGTAGACGCGGGGAGCACCCTGAAGACGAAGAAAGACACCTACGAGCTCCTGCAGTTTCACTTCCATACGCCGAGCGAAAACACGGTGGACGGCAAGCACTACCCCATGGAGGCGCACTTCGTGCACCAGGCCAAAGACGGGAAGTTTGGCGTCGTCGCGATGTTCTTCGAGGAGGGGGAAGAGAACCCGGAGCTCGCCAAGCTCATCCCGCACTTTCCGGCAGAGAAGGGGCAGACGACGCATCTGCCGGACCAGCAGCTCGATCTGCGCCTCCACTTGCCCAAAACGATGGATGCCTTCGTCTTCACGGGATCCTTCACCACGCCGCCTTGCACGGAGGATGTCGAATGGGTCGTCTTGAAGCAACCCGTGCAGGCCAGCGGAAGCCAGGTCGAGGCGTTCGCGCAGCGGCTCGGTCACAACAATCGTCCGGTGCAACCGCTCGCCAGCCGTTCGATCGTCATCGGCAGGCTCGGCGAGAGCCCCTGACGGCAGAGATCGGCCGGGCCGGAGGCTACGCGGCGATCGGGGTGTCGCGCAGCCACGCGCGAACCTTCGCGAAGAAGAGCTCCGGCTCCTCGAGGAAGGCGTTGTGGGCCGACTCTTCGAAGATCTCGAACCGGGCGCCCGCGATGAGGCCCGCGAGCTCTCGGCCGAGGTGGCACGGGATCACGATGTCATGCCGCCCGGCGAGTACGAGCGTGGGAACGTGGATCGCGTGCAGACGCGGACGGATGTCCCAACCGTTCAAGATCCAATCGCCCACCCGAGCCGCGTTGGCTCGCCAGAGGATGTCTTTGTAGTGCGCCTCCGCGAGCGCCGGATCGAAACGGCGGAAGAAGATCGGCGCGAAACGTGACGCCTGCTGTGAAACGGTGGCGTCGTCCCCTCCCCACGGCTCGTCCAGCAGCGTCTCCAACTCTGGCCATCGACCGACGATCTGCTCCATCTGCAACTGCCGCTCGACCACGGTGAGGCCGCGGGCCGCCGTGTCGACGAGCAGCAGCCGCGTCAGACGTTGCGGGTTGTGCACGGCATACTCGAGCGCGACGTAGCCTCCGAACGACTGTCCCATCAAGCCGAAACGCTCGAGACCCAGGGCGTCGGCGAGCTCGTCGATGTCGCGACGAAGAGCCTCGAACGTGATGCTCTCACTCTGGGCGCTGTCCGAACGCCCGTGACCACGCTGGTCCACGAATACGAGGCGCACGGTGTTGGCCAGCACCTCGAAGCACCGCAGATAGGTGTGGTCCGACCCAGGGCCGCCATGCAAGACGATGAGGGGCTCGCCTTCGCCGATCTCTCGGTAGAAGAGGGACGTCTCGCGCAAGCGGAGTAGAGGCATGAAGGGGTCTTCTAGCTGTAGCAGCCCCCCGCGCGAGTGCGCGTCCCAGTCTCGGTCCGCTGCGCCCGCATTGCGGCACGCGCGGACGGGCACACGTCCGCCCCCTGGGCGCCCGCGTGCTGGCGGACGCGAGTCACTTAGCTGCTCCCACGAGCGCCGCCGTGCTTCGACGCGAGGATGGTGGACGGAACGGCGTCCTTCAAGGTCAGAACTTTTCGGTCACGGCTAGAGGAAGCTCGCGTCGTAGTGCGGGTCCGCGGACTCGATCGCCGCGGTGGTGAGGCGCAGCGGGTTTGCGCAGTCGAGCATCACGGCGAGCTCGGCGGTGGACCGCACGCCGATGCTCGCCTCGTAGCGGCCCGGGTGCGGACCGTGGGGAATGCCGCGCGGGTGGAGCGAGAGGCTCCCAGGACCCACGCCGGTGCGGGAGGTGAAGTCACCCGCGGCGTAGAAGATCACCTCGTCCACGTCCACGGAGGCATGCGGATACGGACAGGGGATCGCCTCCGGATCGAAGTCGAGCGGGCGGGGTACGAAGCTGCAGACGAGGGCGCCGCGAGCCGCGAACGTGGCGTGGATCGTCGGCGGGAGGTGGACCCTGCCCACCTTGGGCTGGAAATCGAGGATGGAGAACGCGAGCGGGTAGACGGTGCCGTCGTAACCCACCACGTCGAGGGGCGTGTGGTCGTACTCGATGGTCGCGCGCAAGCCCTGTTTCACGATCTCGACGCGGCGGATTCCTTCTTCGATGGGTCCCTCGAAGCGAGGCCGGCGAAAGTCGCGATGGGTGTATGGGGCGTCCATCTTCAACTGGCCCACGGGGTTGCAATATTGCCGGGGGAGGGCCAGGGGGGCGGCGAACTGACACTCGAGGAAGTGGTGTCCGTCGCCTTCGAGCACGAGGCGATGGACGATGCCTTTGGGGATGAAGACATAGTCGTTCGTGCCAAAGCGGAGCTGGCCAAATCCACTGACGACGACGCCCGCCCCGGAATGGACATAGAGGAGCGTGTCCGTATCCGCGTACTGCAGGTAGGTCGCATCGCTCGACGTGGGTTGGCAGCGCGAGATCGTCACGTCTTGATTGAAGAGCAGCGGACGGCGGCCAGCGAGGTCGCGCGAACGGAGGTGCCACCGCGTCAGTCCGACCTCGTACGCGCCGGGATCGTCTTCACGCTTGGGTTCGCCCACCGTGCGAAACGCATGGGGCCGCCCCTCGTGATAGAGGATGGTGTAGGGGCCGTCGAAACCTTCTCGCGTGAGGCAGAGCTCGTACCGCAGTCCGTGAGCGCCGGGGAACCGCGTGTGGGGCTTGGCCGGGAGGTCGCCGCAGGCGATGCGCTCGAGCACGCTAGTGGCCCTCCTGCTCGCGCTCGATGCTCTCGAACAACGCCCTGAAGTTGCCCGCGCCAAAGCCAGGATCTCCCTTGCGCTCGATGAGCTCGAAGAAGAACGGCCCCGCCTCTGCGCTGTGATAGAGCGCGGCGGAATCCTTGAGGAAGATCTGGAGCAGATATTGGCCTGGACCCGCGCCGTCCACGAGGACGCCGAGCTCCTGCAGGGTTTCGACCGGCTCGTCGATCTTGCCCACGCCGAGCTGCGAGAGGCGGGCGGGCAGCGCGTCATAGTAGCTGCGGGGCGTCTCCATGAACTCGACGTGCCGCTCCCGAAGGCCCCGCACGGCGTCCATGATGCTGGGGGCGCGCAGGGCGATGTGTTGGACCCCGTCGCCGCGGTGGTCCTCGTGGAACATGTTGATCTGCGATTGCTTGAAGAACGGTCGGTAGGGCTCGTTGTTCGCGAGCTTGGTGCCGCTGCGGGGCTCCCACATGACCTGCGATCGGAGGCCGGAGCCGTTGGCCATGCGCTTCACGGCGACGTCCTTGGTGTGGAACTCGATGTTCCAAAACGGCTGGAATCCGAGCACGTGTTCGAGCCACAGGAGCGCGGGCTTCATGGTCTGGAAGTTGCTCGTGATGTGATCGATGCCGGTGAAACCAAAGCGGTTGCGACCGCCGCGAGGCTCCGGGTAGAGGTCCATCCCGGGGAACAGCCCATGGTACCCGTGGCTCTCGATGAACCGGAAGGTCGTGTCACCGAACGGGGTCGTGATGGCGAAGGTCGCGAGTTCGCCAAAGTCGTCGCGGTACGTCTGGACCTCCGTGATGGGGGTGCCGCCGTTGTGATCCAGCAGCGCGAACGCCCGCGCGGCGTCCTCGACCTCGAAGGCGATGGTCCCGATGCCGTCGGGGTGCTTGTTGAGATAGCGCCAGGCGCGGCCGCCTGTGCCGAGCGGCCGCGAGCACGTGATCACGCAGTCGCCGGCTTGGAACACGACCGATTGCTGATGCCCGGCCTCCTCCAACCCGGGCGAGCTGCACCCGATCTCCATGAAGTCCATGGCGTCGGCGTAGAAGCGCCGGCTCCGCTCGAGATCATGGACGTAGTAGTGCACGCCGATGAGCCGCTTGATCCCTAGATTCATGGGCGATCCTTTTGCTGGTCGGGGTGGCTACGGACGAACTCTGGACGGGCGGAACACTGCGATTCCGCCGCGCAAAGCCGTGGGAACGGAGCGAGGTCCAGGGCGTAGCGGCGGGCATTGTAGAGCTGGGGGACGAGGTAGACGTCCGCGAGCGTGAGCTGCGGGCCGAGCAGATAGGGGCCCCCGTGCGTGGCGGCGAGCGCTTCGAGGGCGGCGAGACCATCACCCATGAACGTGCGCGCCCAGCTCCCCGCATCACCGCCGAGATCGTCGACGCGCTGCAATACGCCGGCGTTCTGGAGCGGTTGGATCCCCGAGTTCACGATCTCCACCGCTTGCCACACCTGGGCTGCAAACCACGGATCATCGAAGGTGAAGAGCGCGGGCGTGGGGTAGAGGCGCTCGAGGTAGTGGATGATCGCGACTGATTGCGTCAGGCGGGCGCCGTCCTCGAGTTCGAGGCACGGTACCTGGGCGAGGGGATTCTTCGCGCGGTAGCTGTCTTGGCGGTGCTCACGATGGGTGGGCGCCAAGTTGACGGGGACGGACTCGCAGGCGATGCCCTTGAGCTCGAGGACGATCCGCACGCGCCACGCGGAGCTGCTGCGCCAGTAACCGTAGAGTTTCATACGCTCACGACCTTCTGGTGGATCGTCCCAAACAAACTGCTGCCGTGCTCGTCGAACATCGCGATCGCGATCTCGTCACCCACCGCGAGAAATGGGGTGCTCGCGGAGCCCGTGGCCACGATCTCCCGCATACGACGTTCGGCCAGACACGAGACGCCTACGTCGCTCGCGCGGTTCGACACCGTGCCGCTCCCCAAAATCGTTCCCGCGGTGAAGCTCCGCGTCTTGCAGAGGTGCGCGACGAGATCGAAGAACGAAAAGTGCATCTCGGGGCCCGCCTGCACTTCTCCGACGACGACGCCGTTGAGGGTGGAGCGCAATGGACGATGCACGCGGCCGCCCGACCAGGCGGAGCCGAGCTCGCTCGGGGTGATCGCGAACGGGGAGAACGCCGTCGCCGGCTTGGACTGCACGAAGCCAAAGCCCTTCTCGAGCTCGGCGGGGATGAGGTTCCGGTAGCTCCAATCGTTGGCGAGCAGCAGCAGCCGCACGTGCTTGGCCGCCTGCTCCGCGGTGGTGCCACGCGGCGTGTCGCCCAGCACCACGCAGACCTCGGCCTCGAAGTCCAACCCCCAGGCGGGATCGGGGAGCTCGAACGGATCGCGAGGGCCAAGCAGCACGCCCGAGCCCCCTTGATAGACGAGCGGGTCCGTGAGGAGGCGGTCCGGCATGCTCGCGCCGCGAGCCTTGCGTACGAGCTCGACGTGGCTGAGGTACGCGGAACCATCGATCCACTCGAACGCGCGCGGCAGCGGTGCGAGCAGGTCGCGCTCCACGAGCGGCTCCCCTTCGCCGCTTTGGAGGCGTTCGTCCACGGCTTCTAGGGCGGGCGCGCACTCGGGCCACGCGTCGAGTGCAGACTGCAACGTGGGTGCGATCCGTGGCACGGCGAGGCAGCGCTCGCCGTTGGGACCGACGACGACGAGCTCGCCGTCGCGTTGACCGGGTTTGGCTCGCGTCGCGAGTTTCATTGAGGTCGTTCCTCCCGTGCGAAACCCAGCCGCCGGAGGGACCGCAGCCCCGTGGCGATGGGTTGTTCGTGCGCGAACCGGACCTCCAGGGCCCGCAGTTCGTCCTCGAGTCCGCTGTCCGAAGCGCCGAGCCTCACCAGGCTCTCGAGCAAGTTCCAGCGCAGCAGCCAGTCGTCTGGAAACGCCGCGAGACGCCGATGGACCGCGCCGAAGATGGCAACGACGTCCGAGCCGACACGATCGCGCCACGCTGCATAGGCGCGTTCATAGAGCGCGCGGAGCTGGCGATCCGAGGGCTGGCGAACGGGGATCCGCGGCCCGATCCGAGGTCCGGGCTCGCCCGCGGGGAGGAGGGCGTCGTCCGCTGGGCGAATGCCGACCACGCCGCCCCGCGGGAGGACCATCGCCGCGGTCATCCACGTGAAGGCTCCTGCGCAGACCCCTGCGGCGTGCAGCTCGAGGCTGTCGGCATCCAACCGATACAGCGTTCCGGTGATCGTCGCGCCCCGCGAGAGCTCGAGTGTGCAAGGGCGATCGATGCGAAGGTCCTCGATCGCGGGATCTTCCACCGGGAGGACGCGGCCGTCCTCGAACACGAGCGCCGTGAGCTCGCCGGACGCAGGGGCGCAGACGACCGCCGTGATCCTTCCGACGATCGCTTGGCCGCGCGCGAAGGTCACAGCCGCGGGCAAACGGCTACGGATGGCCGCCTCGGCGGCCTCGCGTAGGGTCCTCGCGGCGGCGAGACTGGCTTCCGCGTCCGCGAGGACCTCCAAGAGATGATCGAAGTCCCGCGCGACGAACAGCTGCGGCTGCGGTTTGGTGATGTCGTAGTCCACCTCGAGGCACGCGAGGTCGAGCGGTACCTTGGCGACCTCCGGCTTGTGGCAGAAGAAAGCTTCTCCCAACGACGACAGCAACCCGGCGCCGTACAGGCGATAGTCTTCCGGCGTCCCCACCAGGCCGTATTCTGCCGTCCACCAATACAGGCGAGCGATGCGGGTCGCCTCGCTCACCTCCGTTTGGGCAGCGAGGGCGATCCGGAGGCGGAGGGCGGCGTGGTCGATCTGCTCGCGACTCGCCGCTGGTTGTTCCTTGACCTCCGAGAGCTGGGCGATCGCGCGGTACACCTCCATGTCCTCGGGGCACGAGAACGCCAACTTCCCCACCTCGCCGATGCGCTTCAAGTATCCGGCGTAAGCGTCGTTCACCAAGATGGGTGCGTGTCCGGCCGCCTCGTGGATGATGTCGGGTGCCGGCGTGTACGCGACGTGCCGGGGATCTCGGATCTCGGCCGCGATCGGCAAGATACCCGCCGCTTGGAACGACTGGAACGCTCGCGGCGGGATGAAGCCGGAGACGCACACGGCGCGCCAACCGAACGCCTGCAGCGCGTGGTCGACCTCCGCGATGCGCGGGATCCTCTCGACGCGGAGGCCGGTATCCAACAACCCTCGCGTGTAGCTCTCATGCGCGTGGGCCTTGAGGTGATCGTGCAAGTGGAGGAGCACGAAGCGCCACGTCGCGTGGTCGGCCTCGTCGTAGCGAGCGTAGTCCTGTTCGACCACGAAAGGCTCGAGTGGAGCGGGTACGAAAAGCTCCATGGTCTATTCCACACTAGCCCACCGCGCGGTCGTTTCAATCCCGAACCGAACGTGCGGAGTGGGAGGCGCGCGCCGATCACCCGAGCTGTCGTTGCGATCCGCGAGTCGGGTGCGAGGCAGGTGGGCGCTGCGCTGCGAGCAAACGAGCGACCTCTGCAATGAGGTCGCTCGCGCCGAACGGCTTGGCAAGAAATCCGCGGCCAGGGCCTCGCAGGCGCTCTGGATCGAGCGACGGCTCTAGGTAACCGCTGCAGAACAGAAACGGGAGGTTGGGCGATTCCCCGGTGAGGACTTGGCACAGCCGCTCGCCGGGTACGCGAGGTAGTACCGAGTCCGTCAGCACGAGCGCGACCACGGGATCTGCCGTGTGGAAGCGCTCGATCGCCTCGGCCCCATCCGCAGCGGCGATCGTGCGATACCCAGCCCGCTCGAGCGTGCGGATCATGACCGAACGCACGGCGTCGTCGTCATCCACGACCAGGATCGTCTCGCCGCGGCCGCGCGTGTCGACCTCGAGCGCGCGCGGCAGCGGGTCCGTGGCGTCTCCACACGGAAGCGTGATCCGAAACGTGGTGCCCGCGCCCACCTTGGACTCGACCTCGATCGTGCCGCCGACCGACCGCACGATTCCATGCACCACGCTAAGCCCGAGCCCGGTTCCTTTGGACGGTCCTTTCGTGGTGAAGAAGGGCTCGAACACGTGTTCGAGGACCTCTTGCGCCATGCCGGTCCCGGAGTCGGAGACGCCGATGGAGAACGTCTCACCATCCCGCGATCCGGAGATCTTCAAGGTTCCCCCCTGGGGCATGGCGTCTCTGGCGTTGAGGGTCAGGTTCATCAGGATCTGGTTGAGATCCGAGCGGCTGGCAGCCACGGCGCCGTCTCGTGCGTCGCACTCGACCCGGAGCGTGACGGACTCAGGCAGGAGTCGAGCGACGAACCGGGTGGTCTCCTCGAACGCTGGCGCGAACTCGATGCCGCGCACCGTCGCGACGCTGCGACCCGTGAAGTCGAGCAATTGCCGCGTCAGGTCTGCGCCCCGTCGCGCCGCGACGCCGATCTCTTCGAGCGCCGTCATCCGTTCGGCGTGATCCCAAGTCGACCGCGCGAGCTCGGCGTTGCCTTGGACGATCATGAGGAGATTGTTGAAGTCGTGGCAGATCCCACCAGACAGGCGACCGAGCGCTTCGAGCCGCTGGGCGGACTTGAGCGCCAGGAGGTTGGCCTCGCGTTGCTCCGATTCTCGCTGTAAAGCGACAAGGAGCTTCTGGCTGTGGAGCAACGAGTTCTTGAGCGCCAGGAGGAAACGATCGATGCAAAAGAGCACGCCCAGGGTCACGACGGTGAACACGGTCGTGACCCGCACCCAGTTCCACGGGTCTTGAGAGTTGAGCTGTGGCACCTTGGGAACGGGCGCCTGGACGAAATAGAGCGCAGCGCCCACGACCATGACCAGGCTCGTGGCAAACAGCAACGCGGTGAGGGTCCGCTCCAGTAGCAAGCTGCCCAGCACCATCAAGGCAAACAGCACGACGAAGGGGTTGGGTGTACCGAAGCCCACGATCCCGAGTGCGGCGGCCACGGTCGCGCAGGTGAACAGGAGCGTCATGGCCACTCGGGGACCGGAGGGCAGCCATCGGTGGGTCGCAACGCATGCGGCGCAAACGATGGCCGTGCTGGCGAGAAAGACAGGTAGCGGCGGGGGTAGGTCGAACGTGGAGGCCGTGGTCGCGCTCACTGCCAACACCGCGGACATGCCTACGCTCGCGCGTTCTTTCCACTGCCGCAGGGACTGCGCCGCGCCTACGTCTCGTGGGGGAGCCACGATCAACGATAGAGGTTCCGGTGCCGCGGATACGGAGCCGTCGCGGTTGGAGATCGACCTATTGTCGGACGTGCGCGAGTCCTGGGGCGACCTTCGTCCGGCTTCGGACCGCTCGGACCGGAGGCGCGCGCGAGTTCGACCCCGGCGCAGGGGCGTTGCGGGCGACCCGGCGCTTCACAGCTTCTGGCTGCGCGATTCGTTCAGGCGCTCGGGGAGGTCCGTGGCGCACTGGCTGGCGCGGAACTCGATGATGCGAAAGTCGGCCAACCCGTGGTGGTGGAATGGATCCTCGCGGACGAGGGCCTCGATCTCCGCGCGATCGTTGCCCGTGGCCACGATGATGCCGCCTTCGCGCGGGATCTTCCGCCCCGAGACGACGAAGCGCCCTGCGTCGTAATGCCGGCGCAGGAAGGTCATGTGCGCGCCCATGTGCGCGTCGATTTCCGTGAGGTCGGCCGTGTACGTGAGTTCGATGATGAACACCGGGTGAGTATGCCGAACCGCTCCGGGGACGGAGGAGCCGTCGCGCAAAGACACCGCTGGCAGGCCTGCGCACCCGATGAACGACGCGGCCTACGCGGGCTCGTCAATAGCAGCTCTTGTCGAAGCGGTGCGCCGCCAGCAGCATATAGATTGGCCGCAGCGTGCCAGGGAAGTAGGTTCCGTCGTCCGTCGAGGTCGTGAGCCAGTCGTTGGCGTACGTCTGAGCCTTCGAGGGATCTTGGTGGAGGGCGCTCATGGACATCGCGCCGCGGAAGTTGCTGTTGGGGGCGAACATGCGCCCGACCCCGCCATTGCCATCGACATAGGCCGAGAGGTTGTCCAGGAAGGTGACCGCGCGAGGTTCGTCGTTCCAGACGTAGTCCGTGGCGATGCGCCACGGCGTCCGCGAGGCATCGGGGCCGTATTGGCCGCGCGAGCCCGCCTCCGGGTTGCCATCGGCGTCCGCCCAATCGGGGACGAGCCCGCCCTGACGCGCCTGCATGGTCTCCATCCAAACGTAGTCGTCGTCGATGAGGTCGGTCCACGTCTCGTCGCCGGTGAGATCCAGGAAGGCCTTGTAGTAGGCGGGCGCGAAATACGAGGGGTTGGCTTGGTTGCAGCCTCCGAAATTGTCGCCAGGCTTGAGCACCGTGCGGTCGCCACAAGAGGTGACCTCGCTCTGGCGGATCGCATCGATGAGCTCGAGGGCGTCGGCTTTGTACGCCTCGTCCCACTTGCAGCTGGCCTGGATCAGCGCCATCGCGGCGTCGAGCTCTCCGTCGCTGGCCGAGCCGGTGCTGATCGTGCTTCCGCAGGCGTTGGTCCGCCAGTTCATCACGCCGTTGGCGTTGAGGTGGCGCTGGAAGTAGGCCCACAGTTTGTCGAACGCCTCGCGGTCGTCGTACCCGGCGGCGAGCAGCATGCCGTAGGCGACCCCCTCGGAGATGCAGTCCCCCTCGTCGCGTGGGATGCAAGCGGTGCCGTCGTTGCAGTCACGGAAATGGCGTGACTTCCAGGTCTGATACTCGTCCTCGAGGATGCGCGGATCGATCGTGCGGACGCCGTGAAAACCGTCTGCGCCGGGCTGTGCGGGCGCGGAGAGCTGTGCGGCGGTCCCGGGCAGGAACTCCTCCACGCACACCTCGAAGGGACCCGAACCCGCCGTACCCTCGAGATAGACACGAACGGCATAGAACGAGTCCCCGACGGTGCGACCGGCGTTGCTCGAGCTCCACGTCGCGGGCACCTGGGCGCGATCCGCAAAGTAGTGCATCGTCCGGTCGAGGGCGCCCACGAGGAAGGGTTGCTCCCCCTGCTCCGGATTGTTGACGAGGAACTGGATCCGTACGCCTCCGGGGGTATGGCCGCTCAGACGGATCCTAAACCCGTCCACGACGCCGCGGTGGGCCAACGGCTGGCGGTTGTTTCCCGAGGGATTGTTGACATCGAACGCAATGCCTACACCCCAACTCGAGGTGGCACCCGTGAACTGCCCGGCGATGCAGTATTTGCCATCGCGATAGGGGTTGCCGGTCTGATTGGTGGAGTTCCCGTCGCCAAATACGTACACGGGGCCCGCAATGCCCGGTTCATTGCTCGATGCCTCGATGACCCCCTCGGCGTTGATGAACGCATGCGGATCGCCCACGGGCCCGGTGTACGCGGGCTCGAGGATCGGCTCGAACTCCGTGACGCAAAGGTCGATCGGGCCGTCGCTTTCTCCGCCCGGAGCCACGATCCGCAGCGATCGGAGGGGTCGCTCCATGATGCGTTCGCCCGCGTCCGCCGTGGTCCACGAGAGCGGGACCCCGGCTTCGGCGATCCAATACTGCGTTGCGAAGTCGTAGACCATCTCGGTGAAGGGCGAGACCTCGGCGTCTTCGTCATGGTCCAGGTGGAGGCGGGGCGGGGTGGGCGAGCTCCCGGCGAGCTTGATGAGGAAGCCGTTGATCTTGCCCACGTGTTCGTAGGGCTGAGGCTCCCCATCCACGGCGTTGAGGTCCAAACGTAGCCCCGCACCCCACCGCGTGCTCGGGTCGCCGGCGCTCGAGGCCTCGCCCGTGATGCAGTACGCGCCGTCGCGATAGGGGTTGCCGGTCTGCGTGGACGTCACGCCGTCGCTCACCGCGGTCCAGTCCCCGACGATCCCGAACTCGTTGCGATCCGCCGCGACGTGGGCGTCCTCGTTGATGTAGACGTCTTGGGCCGGCGGCTCCCCACTCTCGGAGCCGGAGGGGTCCACGGAAGTTTCCTCGCCGTCGTCGTCGTCGGAGGTCGCTGGGGTGGGGTCGCTCTCCGTGGTCGAACCCGGAGCCGAGGTCTCGCCGTCCTCGGGTCCGTCGTCGTCGTCATCATCCTCGCTGGCGGTGCCCCCGTCCGAGCTCCCGTTCTGCGGTCCCGCATCGCTTTCGTCTACGCCCCCGGAGGAGGACCCCTCGGGGTTTCCACGCGTCGATTCATCTTCGCCGTGCTCCGTCGTCGGCGTCGCAGACGACGGATTGCACGCGACCGCGGCTACGGCGAGCGCGATGGTCCAGCCAGATTGAAACCAAGCTGTGCGGGTCATCAGAAACAGGTTGGCGAGCAACCTCGTCAATGTCGCGCAGGCGTCCGGTTGCGTGCAACCCCAAGCGACGCCGTGTGGGCTCGCAGATCCGCGCAAGAACGACGCGGCGCTGATGGTCGTGTAGGCACAGCAACCGAAAAAGCGCGCTCGTCAATCGAGCTCGAGGCAGCTGCGTCGGATCAAGCGGCGCAACGTGGAGGCGCGCTCGACGGTGTAGTACTGCTGCGCCTCGGCGCGCGCGGCCTCGGGATCCTCGATGCAGTCCGCGAGGATCTCGTACCCCGCTTGCATCGCGTGCGGATCGTCCTGGTGCACGTGGCGGTACTCCGCGAGGAGGACCCGCATCGCGGCCGAATCCTGGCGATCATAGGCGTCGCTGAGTTGGCGGATCAGGCCGAGTTCGTGCTGGATCCGCGCATGCTCGGGGGTGGTCGGATGCGACGGCGCGCGCGGTGTCTCCCGAGGAAGGGTGGGGCCCGTGCTGGCACGCGTCTCATTCCGGGTCTGGACCGTGGGGGTCGGCGGGTGGACGCGAGCCTCGATCGTCGCGTCCTGTTTGGCTCGGGGAGGGCGTTCCCGCGAGGCCACGGAGCGCGGGCCTCGGGGTTCGCCCGTGCCCATGGAGGTGATGATCGCTGCACACGCCGCCAACGCCACCGTCAACCCGAGGAGGGCTCGACGGAGCCCGGGCAACCGCGCGCTCATGGGACGGTCACGGTCCACGTCACGGTCTGCTGCGAACGGCTCCAGTTCTCGCGCCCGTGTTCCCCACCGTCGCGGTAGCGCACGAGGTCCTCCCCGGCATTGTCGTACGCACGCGCGGTGATCGTGTGCGTCCCCGACGAAAGGCCCGCATCCGCGAGATCGAACCTGGATCCTCCGTCTTCGGAGACGACGGTGTCGTCCACCGCCCAGTCGACGTCGATGACCTCAGGGTCGATCACGTGCACCGTCAACGTCGACCCCGCCGGCACGTCGCCCTCGGGGGGCTCCACGGCATCGACCGGCGTGACGATCCGCCAGATGTCCATGATCATCTTCTCGCGCGAGACCGCATTGAACGCGGTGTCGTCCGCATCGCCGAACAGCGAGTTCATCATCGAGTTGTCCGAGGGACGCCACTGGCCTTGCGTGCAATAGCGGCTGCCCAAGAACGAGCCTTGCTCGCCCGTGCCGGGAAGCTGCTCGTAGCCTAGCCACAGGTCCCATTTCCCGGCGGTCTGGTCCGGATCTGCCGTGCTGTTGACTTCCCACTCCTCGCGCGAGCACGTGCTGTTGGACGTGTACTCGTCGGCGAGCTGATGGAACCCGTGGCCACCTTCGTGGAGCGCGGCTCCATCGGCGTCGCCGTGCGCTCCAGACCACAGCATGAGGACGGATCCCGTGTTCCACCAGCTGTCGCCGTTGAGCACGACCGCCTTCCAATCGACCTCGAAGGTTTCCGGCAGGGCGTTGGCGATCGCCTGGTTCGCGGCTTGGCTATCGCAAGTGGCGAGCCGCGATTGATCGTCTCCGCAGCACCCGAGCGCGCTGTTCCCACAGATCGATCCTTCGCTCACGATCTGGATCGCACAGATGTTGACGAACTTGCGGTAGCGCAGGTACGGCTCGCCGATCACGTCGTCGAAGCGTTTGACCATCGCGAACTCGATGTGTTCGAGGAAGGTGGTGTCGACTTCTTCGGCGGAGTAGCCATCGCCAAGGATCACGTAGTTGACGCGATTCTCGGGCGGTCCTGCGTTCTCGATCGCGACGCCCTGGGGGCCGCAGTCGAGCGGAGGCGGTTCGGGTGGGCCTCCAGACTCGTCACTCGCCTCGGAGTCCGAGGACGTGTCACCCATGGGCTCGCCCGTCGATTCTTGCGGCGCCTCGGTGGAGGTGCCGGGCGAGGCCTCCGACGAGGGACTCTCGGTGCTGCTCGAAGTGGCCGCTTCGCCCGTGGACTCTGCCATCGTCGAAGCCTCACCCGCGTCGGAGGCACCTTCGGCGTCCCCCGGTGGCGAAGACTCCGAAGCGCTCTCCTCGGACTCAGAACTCGAGCCCGAAGCCTCGGCTGCAGGTGCGCCGGGCGCTACTCCGCAGGCTGCGGCGCATGGGAGCGCGAACAGGAAGACCCAAGCCGCGCGCGGCGGGACGCGTTCGATCGTTCGAAAAACCACCATCACGATTCCACCCCGCCACCAGCCTACACGATTCAGGCGGACACGCAGCTGCAAGCCGCTCGCGGCTCGCGGCGCTCGGGATGGTTTCACAAGCCATCGCACCATGGGCCGACATCGCACCTCCGCTCCGCGTTCGAGCGTCGATCGTCGCGGAGCTCACCGAACAAACACGGTAATTCGTGAGCCACGGGAGGGGAGTTGCGGCTCTTATTGGTTCTGACGCGCCCAAGCGCGAGTCATCGGTGGTCATGATGCGTCTACCCGCATTTCTCTGCGTTCCCATGCTTCTTGCGCTCGCGTGCCAAGGAGGCGCCTCGGGAACGGGCTCGAACGAAGACGGCTCCGGTGCCGACGACGAAGAGGGCAGCGACGGCGACTCCTCCGGCGAAGACGACGAGAGCGAAGGCTCGGACGAGGAGGGGTCGGGGACCGCCAGTGACGACGACTCCGGCGGTGACGAGACCGAAGGCTCTCCGGCGGCCGAATGCGAGGCGGACGGCGAGCGCCTCGTGCAACCCAAACGCGTCGTGCGACTCACGTTCAACCAGCAGATCAACACGATCGGCAAGGTGTTCGGGACGACGCTCGCCCAAGAGATCGCCACCGAGTTCGACCTCCAGGCAGACACCGCGCGGACGTTCCCACCGCTCGCCAATCCGCGCGAGGGCTCCATCGTCACCGACAGCCAGTTCCAGACGGGCGACAACATCGCCCAGGCCGTAGCGCAGCACGTCCGTGAGAACTTCGCGGAGGTCACGGGTTGCGGTGAGGCCCCCACGGCAGAATGCGGGCGTGCGTATGTCCTCTCCGTGGCGGAGCAAGCGTTCCGTCGGCCGCTGACCTCGGACGACGAGGGCGCCCTCTTGGGGGTCTTCGATGCGGTGGAGGCCGAAGGCGGAAGTGTCGCCGAGTCGACGGAGTACGGCATCTATGCCGCGTTCATCTCTCCGCATTTCACGTACCGCACGGAGCTCGGTGAAGATCCGGAGGTCGCCGGTCGGCTGACGCCGCTCGAGCTCGCGAGTGCGCTCTCCTATTTCCTCGCGGACGCGCCGCCCGACGACGATCTCCTGGAGGCCGCGCAGGCAGGCGACCTCGAGACGGCCGAAGGCATCCGCGCCCAAGTCACGCGCATGCTGGCGGACGCGCAAGTCCAGCGAAACCTGGAATCCGCGATGTTCGCCTACTTCCAGATCGGGACCCTCACCACGGTCGTCATCGACCCAGCGCGCGCACCGACCTTCGACAACGGCCTGCGAAACTCGATGTATCGCGAAGCCGAGGTGTTCCTCCAGACGGCGATGTGGTCGGACTCGATGGCGACGTTCTTGACGGGCCGCGAGTCGTTCGTCAACGAGCGCCTCGCGACGCTCTACGGCATCGACTTCCCACCGAGCGGTGCCACGCTCGACGAAGACGGCTTTACCGCCGTGACGCTGCCCGCAGAGCGGAGCGGACTGCTCACGCTCCCGGGGTTCCTGACGGCGCGCTCACGCCCCGACCAACCGAGCGTCGTGGGCCGAGGCCTCGCGGTCAACGCCGCGTTCCTCTGCGCCGAGAACCCGCCGTTTCCCGAGACCCTCGTCGACGAGATCGAGGCTGTCGAAGAGACGCTGCACGATCAGAGCGAGCGCGAGAAAGCCGAGTACCGCATGGAGACCGGTCCGTGCAACGGATGCCACATCGGGTTCGACCCGTACGGGCTCGCGTTGGATCAGTTCGACATCATCGGGCAATACCGTGAGGTGGACGAAATGGATCGCCCCATCGACGCCTCGGTGACGCTCCCGCCGAACGCGGGGGGCGGCATGGTCGAGAACGCCGCCGAGATGGCGCAGGTGCTGTCGCAGACCGAGGCGTTCATGACCTGCATGTCCAAGAACCTGCTCGCGTATTCCCTCGCGGAGGGCGGCGCGTCCACGCGGAGCTGTGGAACCAAACAGATCGTGGAGCGGTTCGCGGAGACGGACGGCAGCTTCACTTCGCTCGTGATGGAGGTCGCCGTGGCGCAGGCGTTCACCGAGCGCTCGGCCGGCCAAGGAGAGTCACCATAATGATGTCGTACCGGGTCCATCGCCGCAGGTTCCTCGCCGGGGTCGGGGGAGCGCTCGGGCTGCACGCGATCTTGAACAACCTCGAGGCGGGCGCGGCTGGGGCCACGCCGCCGCCGCGGTTCTTGATGATGCATTGGCCCGTGGGGACCGTGCGGTACAACTTCGTCCCGTCCGGCGGCCGCACCGACTACACCATGTCGCGGATCCTGCAGCCGTTCGAAGACGCAGGGTTGCGCGACGACGTCTCCATCATCTATGGACTCACCCACCAGGGGATCGACGCGGGCGGTGGTGGAGGCCACGAGGCGGGGACGCCGATGACCTCCACGGGCGCCAACTGCCCAGGGACGCGCCGCAACGGCGGGGAGCCCGACGATGCGTCCGCGGGAGGTCCCTCATGGGATCAGATCCTGCTCAACCGCGTGCCCGAGCTCCAGCGACCAGGCTCCGGATACGTGAACGCGATCTGTGACGCGCGCGTGGACTCGCTCGAGACGTCGACGCAGTGCCTCTCGTACGGCTACACCACGCGCTCGGTCACCTCGGAACGCCCCGTGGCAGGCGGGCAGATCGAGGAGAACATCCCGCTGCTGCCGACGCTGAGCCCCATCCAGCTCTACACGAACTTGTTTTCGGGGTTCATGCCGGGGGGCGGCACCCCTGGCAACACCGAGGCGCTGCGCCGCGCCCTGCTCGCGCGCAAGAGCGTGCTCGACTACGCGTCGAACGAGCTCGTCAATCTTCGCAGCCTCTCGCCAGCGAGTGAGCGCTCGAAGCTCGAGCTCCACGAGCAGGCGATCCGCTCCGTGGAGATGCAGCTGACGGCGCAGCTCGAAGACGGGGTCTCCCCGATGTGCACGATCCCCGATGCACCGCCCGACAGTCTGCGCGGTGAGACGGGTTCGCGCTTCGACTACAACAACCCCGAGACCTCCGAACCCGACGACGAGCTCCACGCCGAGATCGGCCGCGCCCACATGGCGATCATTCGGGCAGCGTTCCAATGCGACATCATCCGCGTCGCCACGTTCCAGTGGTCGCCGGGGACGAACCATGTCTCGTTTGGTGGCCTCTACCCGGGGAACGCCAACGCGGTGTACATGCATCACCCGCTCAGCCACCGCATCACGAACCGCGATCATGTGATGGGCTCGGCCCCGAGCGGTGAGTTCGGGGACATCGTGGAGTTCTTGACGGAGGTCCATACCTGGTACAACCGTCACATCGCGGAGCTGCTCAACACGCTCAAGACGGCCGAGGACGTCTTTGGCGGCAACGTGCTCGATCACACCGTGGTTCCCTGCATCACCGAGGTGGCAGAGACCACGCACTCGCGCTCCCCGATGCCGGCGCTCATCGCAGGAGGTCGAGCGCTCGGGATGCAAGGCGGGCAATACGTCAACTTCGAGGACAGGCCGCGCAACCACAACGACCTCTGGGTCACCGTTGCACAGGCGTATTTGCAGTCGGACGATCCGCTCGAGGCGTTGGCGGACGAGGTGTTCCACAAGAACGGCGTCTCTCCCATCGATGGACTATGGGCGTAGGCCGTCTGCCCGCCCGCATGACGCGCTCCGGCTTGCCGGGGGGCGTGGCCAAGCTCGTCTGTAGCGAGCAGATCGCGGCCAACCGCAGCGGTCTACCGCACTTCGAGCTGTTCGCGTCGCACCGGCGCCGCCTGACGGATCTCGTCGTCCGTGCCGCGGAGTCGTCTTCGGCGCGGCTGTGCGTCCTCGGCGCGGGCAACGGCTACGACCTCGACCTCCCGCGGCTGCTCGAGGCCTTCAAGGAGATCCACCTCGTCGACCTCGACAAGCAGGCGCTCGAAGGCCTCAAGCGCAGGATCCCGCCGGAACGCCAAGCCGATATCACCGTGCACGCGCCCGTCGATCTCTCGGGGATCCTCGCGCGTCTGCGCGACTGGAAAGAGCGCCGCCTCGACCCCGAGCAGCTGATCCGCTGGCCCTACACGGCGACCGAGCGGATCGTGAACGAGATCGGGCAGAACTTCGATGTCGTGGCCTCCACGTGCGTGCTCAGCCAGATGCAGCTGGGCCTCGTGCAAGCGCTCGGCGAAACCCACCCGTTCTTCCAGGCCGCGCGCTTCACGGTGAACGTGGCACACCTCCGGACGCTCTGCCGCTTGCTCGCTCCCGGCGGCCGCGCGGTGTTGGCCACGGACGTGGCGTCGGACCTCGACTGCGACTTCACGGCCGTGTCCGAGGCCGACGATCTGCGGCCGCTGCTGCGCTCGCAGGCCACCGTGGCCAAGATGATGGACATGATGGATCCGGAGCTGCTGCACCGGATGTTCCTCGAGGATCCCCTCTTGAGCCAGCGCGCGACGCTCTCGGAGCCCGTCGACGCGTGGCTATGGCGCAACGGCCCCGACCGCACGTTCTTGGTCTACGCCGTCGAGCTGCGGCTCTCCTGAGCCAAGTCAGCCGTGGTTGGCGACCGTCGTGGTCTTGGTGCCCCCGGAGGCCTGGAGTTCGATCGCCTCTGGGTAGTTGTCGTAGTGCGTGCGGAGGGCGGCCGCGAGCCGGAGCTTGGCGTCCTTGGTGACCGCGGCGCCCCCGAGCGCATCGATGATCGCGAGCACGAGCGAGGCCTGGGGATCGGGCACCTTCTCCACCCACGCGGTGAGCAGCGCGAGATCCACGGTCGCCGGTAGGGAGCCGAGGATGCCCACGTCGTTTTGATCGTGGACGAGCAAACCCGTCGTGGTCCCGCGATCGAGCGTCAGGACTTGGAACAGGTACAGCGTATGGTAGGCGAGCTGCGCTTGGCGCTGCTCCTCCGTCGGAGGTGCCGCCGCCGGGAGGATCCGCGCCAAGATCTCGCTGTACGTGTCGATGACGGTCTCGCCAAAGGTCTGCGCGAACGCCTCGTCCGTGGCCGCGTCCCCTGTCGTGTGTCCCTCGAGGTAGAAATGCGACGCGCCGCGATGGCGGCCGAGCGCGGGGATGAAGAAGTAACGATCGCCCTCGTTGCGCGCCTCTTCGTAGCGCTCGGGAGCGACCTGCCGCAGCGCGTCCGAGAACGTTTGGGTGTCCTCCGGCCGCTCGATCGCGGGGTTGAGATCCGCCATCAAACGCCACGAAGCTTCGCCCGACCGCAGTTCGGTCCAGCTCAGGTGCAGGTGGACGGACGGCGCCAACGGATGCCGCGGATGGATGATCGAGGACAGCGCAGTGGCCGAGCCGAGCCGGCGGTCAGGGAGATCGTCGTAGTGGACCTGCGAGACGTTGACCGAGCCGCGATTGAAGGTGGGCGTGTCACCGAGCTCATAGCGGACGCCGCCGCCATGACGGCCCCCGTCGCGCAGCCAGGCGACGGGCGAGAATCGGTCGTCGCTGAGCTCCTCGAGGCGAGCCACGAAGCGCTGCTGTAGGGCGCTTGCGAGCGTGAAAGCCGACGCGGCGAGAAGGGACTGCGCGGGCGTACTGACCATGCCCGACCATATCGCGCGGCGAGGCCCTCGCGGTATAGGGCGGCCCGCGGCCACCCGCACCCGATCGCGAGGATTCGCGCCCGAAGCTTGCGCCTGAAGCAACGCCGCGCGCGTAGTTTGCCGCTTTGCGCGAAAATTGCAGCGAATCCGACCTCCGCGCGGGAAACCGCGTTCAGGTGAGGTCGCCCAAGTAGGGTTCGCCGTTGGTCGAGTCTCCGCCGGTACGGAACCGATAGCCCACGCCTCGCAGCGTCTCGATGTACGCCGCGACGGGGCCTAGCTTCTTGCGGAGGCGCTGAATGTGCGTGTCGACGGTGCGGGTAGGGAGTCCGGGGGTGTGGCCCCAAACGTCGTGCAGCAACGCATCCCGCGTCTGGACCCGTCCGCGCCGCGTGAGGAACGTGGAAAGCAGGCGGAACTCGAGCGCGGTCAGAGATACCTCGTCGTCATCCACCCAAACACGGTGGGCTGCCGTGTCGACGCGGAGGCGACCGAAGTTGAGCTCGGTCTCTGCGCGCTTGGGTTTGTCGAGGCGGCGCAAGATCGCTTTGATCCGCAGCAAGAGCTCGCGCATGCTGAACGGCTTCGTGACGTAGTCGTCGGCGCCCACTTCGAATCCCACGACGCGGTCGATTTCCTCGTCGCGGGCCGTAATCATGATCACGGGGATCTCGCGCGTGTCGTCGGCGGAGCGGAGAGCGCGACAGACTTCCGTCCCCTTGACGTCCGGCAGCATGAGGTCGAGCAGGATGAGGTCCGGCTTCGGGTCCCGCGCGATCGCCGACAACGCACTTTGCCCATCGAACGCGCACTGCGTGCGCCAGCCCTCTCGTTCCAACGCGAACTGGATCGAGTGAACGAGATCTCGCTCATCGTCGACGATGAGGATCGTGGCGCTCACGGGGCGCTACATATCCACGGGGGTGGTAACGGCGGGGTGACGCCGCGGCAAAATCCCCGAAGCATCCCGCGCACCCGCGACCAGAGCGCTCGCACGCCGAGTTGTGGGGCCTCTGTCGCATATCTGTGACATTCACGACACGCCGTGTCCACCGGACGCCCCCTATAGTGCGCCGGCTCATGCTGAACGGCTTTCTGCGCACTGAAGCCGCGCTCTTCTTCGAGCGACGCCGCGCCTATAGCTTGCTGTTCGCCATCGCGATGATCGGTGGGCCGGTGGCCTACATCGCGGAGACGTCGACCCGTCCCGAGGCCACCATCCAGGTCGAACTCGAACCGGAGATCAAGAACTTCGCGGTCGAGGAAGAAGAGGAGCCCGAGGTCGAAGAGGAAGAACCGCCTCCGCCCCCGCCTCCGAACGCGAAGATCAAGGTCGTGAAGAACCCGGTTCGGCGACCTGAAGTGAAGACGCCGGACAAGAAGATCACCGAGGTCGCCGCGGAGACCGATGTGGAGAAGGTCGTCGAGGTCGCAGCCGAGCGCAGCGATCCGGCCAACCTCGCGTCACGCGGAACCAAGGCCAAGGACGAAGGTTCCAAGCCGGGTCCCGCGGCCACGACCGGCACGGCAGAGAAGCCCAAACCGCGCCCCAAGAAGGTCGAGAAGATCGATCCCACCAAGGCGATCGATCGCCCGGCCAACGCCTCGGCGCCCAAGCCCCTCAAGGACAACGCCAATCCGGAGTATCCCAAGAAGCTCCGCGATGAAGGCGTGACGGGGCGCTATGTCGTCAAGTTGCTCGTCTACCGTGACGGGTCGGTGCGGGGCATGAAGATCCTCCGCAAGAGCAACACAGCCACAGGAAGCGCGGCTCAAGCCGCCGCCGACAAGGCGTTCCTGGCGGAGGTCGTGAAGGTCGTGAAAAACTGGAAGTACAGTCCTTCCAACCTGGCGGGGACGTCCATCTCCGTTTGGCACACCGTCACGATCCCGTTCACCCTCACCAAATGATTTCAGAAGCGTAGGAGCGGCACCGATGTTAGCGATGGCGGAACTTTCACTGGTCGAAATCTGGGCGTCGATGGGCATCCTGTCGAAGGCGGTGGCCGTTGGCCTCGTCGGGATGGGGCTCGCGAGCACCTTCGTCATCATCGAGCGCTTGCTCGTGATGCAGAAGGCAATGCGCGTTTCCGCCGAGTTCGCGAACAAGGCCCGTACCTTCCTGCACGAGCGCGACCTCGACGGACTCCTGGCGCTCGCCAAGTCGCCTCAGTTCGGCGTCGCACCGCTGCCTCGGCTGTTCCGGTTCGGACTCGAGTCGTTCCACGCGAACAAGGACGACCGCGCGATCGGACCCGTCGAGATGGCGAAGCGGGACATGCATCGCAAGCTCGAGCTGCTCGCCGCCGAGGCGCGCCGCGGTGTCGGGATCTTGGCCTCGACGGGTTCCACCGCGCCGTTCATCGGACTGTTCGGAACCGTCATCGGTATCATCACGGCGTTCCAGGGCATCGCGGCCGCGGGCGGCGGTGGTATCGGCGCCGTGTCTGCCGGTATCGCGGAAGCGCTCATCGTGACCGCGGTGGGTCTCGTGGTCGCCATCGCAGCGGTGCTCGCGTTCAACTACCTCACGAACCGGTTCGAGCGCTTCGACATGATGATGCAGCACGCCGCCGGCGAGCTCGGTGACTATCTGGAGGGCGCCGCCCATGGGCGTTCAACTTGAGACTGGCGGCAAGAGCAAAGGCGCCAAGCCCAACATCAATGTCACGCCGCTCGTGGACGTGGTCTTGGTGCTCCTCATCATCTTCATGGTGGTCTTGCCGAACGTTCAGGACGGCAAGCCCATCGAGATGGTGAAGGTCGATCAGGCCGAGAAATCCACCGAGGGCGGTGAGCCCCTCACGGTGACGATCAACGCGCAAGAGGTCTACACGCTCGACAAGGCGGACACGACCCGCGCGGAAGTCCTCGCCACGCTCAAGGCAGAGTTCGCGCGCGACCCTGGCCGCCAAGTCCTTCTCCGCGCAGACGCCGGTCTCCCCTACAAGACGGTGCGTGCCATGTTCGCGGACATTCAGAGCATCGGATTCAAAGTCATTGCCTTGGCGGTGGGGGTCAGCGCCGAGTGGAAAGCGAAGCACGGCGGGTGAACCATGGGAATGTCAGTCGGCGGCAGTAAGGCCAAAGTACAGCCCGACATGAACGTCACCCCGTTGGTCGACGTCGTGCTCGTACTCCTCATCATCTTCATGGTGCTCGCGCCCGTCGTGAGCGAAGCGTTCTACGTCCAGGTACCTCCCAAGGACGACACGGACAAGCAGCTCGATGCCGTCAACGACGCCAAGCAACCATTGGTCTTGAGCGTCCACCAAGACGGAAAGGTCGATGTCAACTCCGTCGACATCGATCGTAACGAACTTGCCACACGGCTGCACCGAATGTTCAACGCAAGGCCCGATAATGTCCTCTACCTTGACGGACATGACGAGGTGCCTTTCCGTCACGTGCTCACGGCCATCGACGAGGCGCGCGAAGGCAGTGCGTCGCCGATCGTCATGATCACGAAGAAACTCGAATAGCCTCTCCCCCTCCTTCTCTCACGCGTCCTCGGCCCGGCATTTCCGCTGTGCTGAGCTGTGCTGTGCCCGAACTTCTCGCATGAACGTCGTATCCATTGGCCTGGGCGCCGCAGAGCGCCGCACGGCGTTGCTCTTGGCCGCGCTTGCGTGCGTCTTGCCGCGCACCGCGGCCGCGGAGCCAGCCCTTTCCCTGGCGCCGCGCGTGCCCGAGACGTCGCTTGGCGACGAGCCGCCGGTTCCCGCAGGAACGTTGGCGCAGGACCCTCCCGCGGAGGACGCCCCCGAACCCGAGGAGGACAGCGACGACGGCGAGGAGGAGTCACCCGAGGACGGCGACTTCGGCGGGTTCGAGGTCATCGACCTCACCGAGGACGAGGAAGCGCTCAAGGAAGAGCTCAAGGTCGAGACGCCCAAGATCCGCGGAGAGCAAGGCAAGCTCCGCGGGCGCGTGATCGACAAGACCTCCGGCGAGCCCCTCATCGGTGCCTACGTCGAGGCCTTGGGCACGGACTATCAGGTCAAGACGGACCTCCAAGGTGACTTCGAGCTTCCGCTTCCGGCGGGCAGCCACGACATCCGCGTCCGCTACGACACGTTCGAGACCCGCGAATATGCAGACGTCGCGATCGCGGCCAACGCAGAAGCTCAGCTCAAGGTCGAGCTGAACCCGCTCGAAGGTGCGAGCCAGCGTGTCGTCGTCGAGGCCGAGATGAACCGCGAAAGCGGAGGCGCCCAGCTCCTCCAACGCAAAGAGGCTACGGGCACCCAGGACATCATGAGCCGCGACGACATCGAGAAGTCGGGCGGAGGCTCTACGGCCAGCGTGGCGCAGCGCATCGTCGGCGCCACGATCATCAACGGCAAGTACCTGTTCATCCGCGGCCTTGGTCATCGCTACGGCAACACGCTGTTCGATCGCGCGCGACTCTCGAGCCCCGATCCGGATCTGCGCACGGTGCAGCTCGACATCGTCCCCTCGGGCGGCCTCTCGGCGATCAACGTGCGGAAGAGCTTCACGCCCGATCTCCCCGCCGACTTCGCAGGTGGTTCGACCAACCTCGAGACCCGCGAGACACCGGACGAGACGATGTTCGAGATCGGGCTCGAGATCGGGGCCAACACCGCGACGACGGGACGTACGGGGGTCACGCGAGATCGCTATCCTGGGTACGACTCGTTCGGCTATGGCTACATCCCGCTCGGGTTGCCCAAGACCTTTCCCGAGGACCGCGTCGTCGACCTTCGTCTCCAAGACGAGAACCTCAACCCGGTTTGGACGCCCCAAGAGATCGAGGAGTTCGGCGAGGCCCTTCACACGAAGACGCGGGTGATCAGCAAGCCCATGCCGATAAACTTCGGCGTCGATCTCACCGCCGGTCACACGTGGCACCCGGGGAAGACGGAGCTCGGGATCATCGCGGGGGTCGCCTACAAGAACGCCTGGTCCACGCTCCCGGACAACTACCGTGCGCTCTATAACCGCTCGTCGGACGACTTGCCGCTCGAGCGCGTCGTCGAGTTCGAGGGCAAGCAAACCGAGCACCGCGTGGCGTGGGGTGCCCTCAACGTGCTCAAGTGGAAGCTCGACCGCAATCACAAGCTCGAGTGGTCGACGATCTACACGCACGACAGCGAAGACCAGGTCCAGCAGTTCGACGGATTCTCGGTGCCGACGGGCGGTGTTGCGCCCATCCGCACTACGCGAAATCGATACACGGCCCGCTCGCTGTTCTTGACGCGCTTGGGTGGACGCCACGTCCTCCCGAAGGCCGCGGATTTCCTGATCGACTGGTTTGGCGCGTACACGCAAGCGCGCAACAGCGCACCCATGCGCGACATGGTGTTCCGCGACGACGACCTCAACGACGTGTACACCCTCCACGAGAACAACTCGGGGTTGTTCTTGTTTCCGGAGCTCGTCGACAACGTTGGCAACGGCGCGATCGATCTCGCGCTGCCGTTCAAGGTCGCGAAACGTTCCGGTGGAAAGCTCAAGGCTGGCGCTTGGATCGAGGCCCGCAACCGCGAGTTCCTCGCGCGTCGCTTCCGCTACGAGAGTGTCTCCGGCACGACGATCCCGACGGGCACCGGCAACATCTTGAACGACGACACGATCGGGCAAGGGCCGTCGGATCCGGTGATGAGCCCGTTCTACCTGCGTGAGAACAATCGCCCCGAGGACAGCTACGACGCCAACCAACAGGTGTATGCGTCCTACCTCGAGGTCGAGCTTCCCCTGGCGTGGTGGTTCCGCGTTTCGGGCGGTGGCCGCTTCGAGGCCAGCAACATCGCGGTCCAGCCCTTCGATTTCTCGGACCCCGATCGCGAGTACCCCGACAGCGTGAAGGCGCGGTTGCGCAACCGCAACTGGCTCCCGGCGCTCGCGTTGGTGTTCTCGCCGCGGGAGGACCTCAACGTTCGCGTGGGCGGTAGCCAAACCGTGGCACGTCCGGAGTTCCGCGAACTCGCGCCGTTCCAGTTCCCGGTCTACTCGGTCGGCCTCAGCATGGCCGGAAACCCGTCGCTCCAGTCGAGCACGATCTGGAACGCGGATGCGCGCGTGGAGTGGTTCCCGTCTTCGAGCGAAGTGCTCGCCGCGGGTGTATTCTACAAATACTTCGATGATCCCATCGAGCGCGTGATGTTGTCGCAGGGCGCTCAAGGTCTCATGACCTTCGGGAACGCCGACCATGCCCACAACGTCGGCGCCGAGCTCGAAATCCGGAAGAACCTCGAGTTCCTGGCTCCGGAGAAGAAAGACGTGCCGGAGGCGGAGATCGAACGCCGGCAGAAGACTCGGGAGCTACTCGCGGAGTTCTCCATCGGGATCAACGCGGCGTACATCTACTCGACCGTGAACCTCGGCGAATCCTGCCTCGATCCCGCGACGCGGGAAGAGTGTCTCGCGGGCGGTGGATCGCCGGATATCTCGACCTCGCGAGAACGCCCCCTGATGGACCAGTCGCCGTACGTCGCCAACATCTTCTTTGGCTACGACAGCGAGCGCTTCGGGACCCACGCGCGCCTCCTCTACAATACGTTCGGTCGCCGCATCGATGCCGTGGGGGTCGCAGGCTTGCCCGATGTCTACCTCGAAGCGCAGCACCGGCTGGACTTCGTGTTCAAGCAGCGCGCATGGCATTCGAAAACGCGCGGTCACGAGCTCAATGTTTCCGGGAGTGCGAGCAATCTCCTCAATTGGCGCACCCGCTATACGCAAGGCGGAGAGACGTGGGCCAGCTTTCGCGAAGGGGTGACGTTTACGCTCGGCGTGAGCTTTTCCCTGTAATGAGTAAGGAGGGGCCTCGCGCCCCTCCCCCGTGCCGGCAAAGCCGTCACAGGACCCCCTCCCCAGCGGTCGCCGCTTTGCGGCTCCATTCCTGCAATGAGTAAGGAGGGGCCTCG
>Ga0315910_10000458_pt1 | contig 40535 bp, 42 predicted proteins | sample EdamamesoilMG_FD_204470 | JGI IMG/M metagenome (GOLD analysis project Ga0315910, IMG submission 204470) | Garden soil microbial communities collected in Santa Monica, California, United States - Edamame soil | ecosystem: Environmental > Terrestrial > Soil > Garden | place: USA: California...
TATCTCAGTGCCAGTGTGGGGGATCAACCTCTCAGTTCCCCTACTGATCATCGTCTTGGTGGGCCGTTACCCCGCCAACTAACTAATCAGACGCATGCCCATCCTTTACCACCTGAGTTTTAATCACTAAATGATGCCATTCAATGATACTATGAAGGATTAATTCGAGTTTCCCCGAGCTATACTCCTGTAAAGGGTAGGTTGCATACGTGTTACGCACCCGTACGTCACTCTAGGATCAGTATTGCTACCAATCTTACCGTTCGACTTGCATGTATTAGGCCTGCCGCTAGCGTTCATCCTGAGCCAGGATCAAACTCTCCATTGTAATAATTTAAGCCCTAGCATCTCTGCCAGAACCCGGTGTTGTATTTCATCCCTTTCGAAATCGAAACCAACATCCAATGTGTTTGTCCTCAACTCTTATTTCAATCCGTTTATAGAATCGACTTGTCAAAAATCTCTCCTTGACAATTTCCTGTAATTATTACCCATTATAAAGCAACAATTCAGGGTCCGCTATCAATCTCCATTCATTCAAAGAACGTGATGAATTTCACTTCTGAAATTCAATGTGGTTTTTCAACCTTAACTGCTGACTTCCTTCCGAATTCAGCCCCTATTTTCAATTTGGGAGTGCAAAGGTAACAGAGGTTATTTCACTTTGCAATAGTCTTCAAAAATTATTTTTTTCCTCTGCCCATCTGACAAAAGGGTCCCAAAGGTACTTCGCGAAAGTTGAGACGCAAAAAAAACTCAAAATAAAGTTATCCACATTAAATAGGGTCCTCATTTTAAACCAATTACACGGAAGATCTAACCAGAGATTTTTGGTTTCTTATAAAGCGGTACCGTGCTACAGGCTTCACCAAACATGAGGCTGGACACCAGTGGCTGCAATTTATTGGCTGCTTCGACATAAACTGCTGCGGGTACATTGACTTTACTACATCCTTTTACAACCACCTTGGCGTCTTTGTAGACGGACCAATCAAGGGTTAACAGTTTCTCATTAAAAAGTGTGATCTCCAATTCCTCGAGTGAGCCAAAAATAATCCTTTTGGCAAACGGCCGAAGGGCAATCGAAAGTAACATATAAGCCCAAGTGGGAACAATCGCATCTGCCGAACAGGTAATGGCCACAAACTTTTCGTTGTAAACTGACCAGTTGTGCGTTTTAATAAAGTCTCTGAAATCCTTCTCTCTCAAAATCAACCCGTGAAAAAGCTGATCTTTGATGTCCAACAAAACCCGTTCCCCGGGCTGATAGTATTCCTCCAGATCGAATGTGATGAGCGAACTGGTAGCAACACGATTTATGATCTGACCTTCTTCTTCTATCATAGCCTTACAACATCATTACAACTCAAATTTGTTCAGTGCTTACCGATTCTTTGCCCGCGGGTTTCTTGATCATAAACTCTTTGAGGTATTGTGGCTCAAGGTGAACCAGATCCTCCACCTGATTGTGCTTATATTTTTCAAAAGCAAGTTCCCCTAATTGTTCTGCCGAAGGGTAAATATCATCAACAAAGACAGCATTTTTATGCTGAATTACTGATTTACATTTTGAGGCTCCATTGCCAAAAAAAACAATTTGATTACTCCGTAACTGATCAGCAAAACTTTTTTCGTCAATTATCTTCGCCTGCACAGGTTCTATCTCTACTCCCATTGCGTCAATCAAAAAACAGTAAACCTCCATTCTTCGCGCGTCAATCATTGGACATCGATAGGTGTTTTCAATATTACCAGAACCTACCTGCGCAGCCAACAATTGAAGTGTACCGACTGCGATCAATGGAATTCCCAATGAATAACAAAGGCCCTTTGCCGTTGATGTTCCGATACGAAGACCGGTATACGAACCTGGGCCCAATGAAATCGCCACAGCATTGACCTGATTGATCTTTACATCGGCAAGACTCAACACTTCATCAATCAGCACAGCAAGTTTGGAGGCATGTGATTGTTCCCGTTGGATCTCCAGCGCAGCCAACAATTTTCCCTTCTCGTGAAGGGCAACCGAACAAACGGTGGTAGATGTCTCCAGACTTAAAATAATAGCCATTAGTTTGGTTGAAGTAATTTCTGGTAGGCTGCCAGATCGTTCAAAATTTTTCGTGCTTCCTTTACAGCGCTGTCCTTGCTTAACGAAACTTCAGCCTGACCTTCATTCAGCTTGTAATGAAATGCAATTTGCTCTTCTACTACTTCTTTGATCTCGGATTTAAACCGAACCAGATCGGTAGCCTTGCCGGCTTCAATTTTACTTTTCAACGATGATAAATTACCTTCCAGTTCAGTGTAGTACTTCTCTTGTTTGGCTGTTTCAATCAGTTGCTTTGTATTTCGTTCCAGGGGCGTGGAGTAAGTAAACTTCTGGTCCTTCAAGAATTTCAGGAAGTTTTCATACTCCTTATCACTCAACTGAAAGCTGGCCAGCGATGGTATCGTTGAATTTTCAGCACAGTATCGTGAAGCATATTCGAAGATCAATCCAGAATTAATCAGGGCGGCTGTTACGGTTCCTACGTATTCATGTGCTACTTCTACATCGGGATCAAGACCGCCACCATCAAAAACTTTGCGACCACCTTTCGTACTAAATTCCGACTTTAATGAATCGGCTACTCGCTGAACGGTACCATCATCTTGCCGGTGTGAGTAGTCCAGGGCTTGTATGCAGCGGCCACTTGGAATGTAATACTTAGCCGTAGTTACCTTCAATTGTGAGTTGTACGCCAGCGGTCGGGTAGTTTGCACCAGCCCCTTTCCAAATGTTTTGTTACCTATCAGTAAGGCACGATCGTAATCCTGAAGGGAACCCGCAACAATTTCAGAAGCTGATGCACTGCCTTCACTCACCAATACCACCATTGGAATTTCGGTATCCACCGGGCTGTTCAGGGTAGTATACGTTTTGCTCCACTCCTCCACTTTACCTTTTGTTGATACTACCTCCTGTCCTTTCGGGATAAAAAGACTTACAATGTTTACGGCCTCGTGCAACAACCCTCCGGGATTTTCGCGCAAATCCAATATCAATTTTTTAGCACCTTTTTCTTTCAGTTTACTGATGGCTTCGGATACTTCGCGAGCCGCACCGGGGGTAAAATCATCCAATCGTATGTAGCCAATCTCCGGCTCCACTAATCCTGTATACGCCAGGTTGGTGATGTTGATTTTCTCGCGCTTGATCGTGAGCGTGAGATTGTCGCGTATGCCCATTCGCTTAATCGTTACCTGTACATCAGTCTTGGGCTGGCCTTTTAACAAGGTACTTATCTCGGTGGTTGTTTTTCCCTTCACATTCTTACCATCCACTTCGACAATTTCATCGCCTACTTTTATTCCGGATTTGAAAGCTGGAAAATCTTTATACGGATGTGTTACTACTGTCTTCTTATTAATTACACCAATCAACGCACCGATACCACCATACTGGCCGGTGGTGGAAATACGAAATGACTCGATTTCATCTTCAGGAATGTAATCGGTGTACGGATCCAGCGATTCCAGCATGCCATCGATACCTACCCGGATTAATTTCTGTGGTTCTACTTCATCAACATAGTAGGCGTTAACTTCTTTAAAAAGCGTGGCAAAAATATCGAGGCTCTTGGCGATGTCGAAGTATTTTTCAGCAGGCTTGCGCAAGGCTACTCCACCAACCATAATGGCACCCAGCACAACAATCCATTTCAGCTTCTTCCACATAGACGTTTGATTTTTGGTGAAAAAGAGATGGCTTTTTTTTGATACAGTAAATATAACACGGAATGGTTTACGATGGCCTTTCGGCTACGGCCGACAGCTTCGCCAGGCGTACCAGGCATTGATTCATTTTCGGTTGAATTTCAGCATACGACAGTACTTCCTTATGGGTATATACAAAACCGATCAGCATTTTTGGCGATGCCTGTAGCGAACTCTTCTGCAACCTGTACGCTTCGCGCATTCTTCGTTTCAAGAGGTTTCTATCAACCGCTTTTTTAAAATTTCGCTTAGAGGCAGAGAGCAAAACCTGATGAACCGGGATAGCTTGATCTGGATTCAGCCGGTAAAAGACCTTGAATGGGTATAAATAAAAAGAGGAACCCCTGTTGAAGAGTTCCTGTATGACCATTTCTTTCCGTAACCGTTCTTCCTTGCGGAATACAAATTTCCCCATGCGAGTTGAAATTAATCCATCTCTTCGGGGGATGTTAACGCCCGAAAAGGATTATTTATGCTTTACTGTCTTCTCGTCAGAAACGGTAAGTTTTTTTCTACCCTTTCTTCTGCGCGCTGCAAGCACTCTGCGACCGTTAGCGCTGGCCATTCTTTCGCGGAAACCGTGCTTGTTTTTTCTCTTTCTTTTGGAAGGTTGATACGTGCGTTTCATATGCTATCCGTTTATCCTTAAATTTTTAAGGGCTGCAAAGATGGCCAGGATTTGCGGAATATACAACCTGTCATCGCATAAATTTAAAGTATTCAGCCCCGATTCTGTTGATTATAAAGTACTTAGTGTGAAATTAAGTCGGCCAGAATAGTTTGGGCTTGCTGTGGTTCAAGTCTTGGGCCCCACTGCGAAACCACCCTCGATGAAGCCAGCGAAGCCAATTTTCCGGCTTCGGCATAACTGTGCCCGTGGGTAATGCCATACATAAAAGCTCCGGCAAACATATCGCCCGCACCGTTGGTATCGACTGCGCGAACTTTATACGGTTCAATCTGAATGAAGGTATCGCCATCATAAATAAGGGCACCGTTGGCCCCAAGTGTAATAACAAAGCGCCTGGCTACCTGCTTCAGTTTTTCGCGCGCCTCAGCAATAGTATTGGTTCCGGTGAAAATCAATGCCTCTTCATCGTTGCAGAACAGCAGGTCAACACTGGCACCAACTATTTCTTCCATCTGTTTGGAGAAATACTTCACCATGCTTGGATCGGAAAAGGTAAGTGCTACGTCAATCTTGTTGCGCTCGCCAATTCGCTTGGCTTCCTTGATGGCTTCAAGCCCTTTCGGGCTGGCTACCAGGTATCCTTCCAGGTAAACATAGGATGAACTTTTGATCGCAGCTTCGTCCAGGTGTTCGGGCGAAAGAAAAGAACTCACACCCAGGAACGTATTCATGGTTCGGTGTGCATCCGGTGAGGTCATCACCAGGCAACGACCCGAGTGACCTTGCGGACAGTTTTCATACTTCAGGTTGGTATCAACACCATTTCGCTTTAAATCTTCCAGAAAAAATTTTCCCATGTCATCGTGAGCCACCAGGCAGGAATAAAAACTTTTTCCGCCAAACTGATTCACCGCCACCACTGTATTACCGGCCGAACCACCACCCGACATTTTGCTGCGTTTCATGTCGATGGCCTTCATCAACTCGATTTGGCGTTTTTCATCCACCAAGGTCATCACACCCTTTTCAACATTGTTCTTCTCAAAGAAATCGTGGTCTACTTCGGTTACGATATCCACAATGGCGTTGCCGATGCCATACACATCATATTTTTTCATGCAGAATTTTTTTGCAAGGATACAGAATTTAGAAATCAGAAGTTAATCTGGAGTGAATGAATCCTGAACAAAGATTGCCTTAGCGCTTACCGCCTGCATTGCTTTGAAGGTTCAGTGTCATTTTATACTTGCGGGCACGATCAGGATAATCGGTGATAAAACCATCCACACCCATGCCTTTTAAGGCCAGCATATCAGCTTCTTCGTTCACCGTCCACGGAATGACACGGATTTTCTTTTTGCGCAGATACTGTACCTGTTCCTTTGTAAGCAGTTTGAAATACGGACTATAAATGGAAGGATTGAATCCCAACTGCTGCAGGTTGACCTCAACGGAATTCTTGTTTTCGATCAACAACGCCAACCGCACCTCCGGATATTTTTTATGCCAATACTGCAACACCCGCGGATCGAATGACTGAATAACGATGCGCTCCAGCGGAAGGTAATCATTCACCAGGGCATACACCAAGTCAGAATACTCCTGCACCGTAGGATGAAATTTCTTATCGCTTTCGGGCGAACTTTTGATCTCTATATTATAGTCTACTTCATATAGTGTAAAATTCCGGATGTGGGTTTCTACCGCCACGATCACATCTTGCAATAAAGGTTTTGCAATCGCCATCTTTTCCTGCATCGGAAAACTCACATTGCCTTTCGAGCCACAATCAAACTGTTTCACTTCAGCATAGGTCATCTGATACAGATTGAATTTCCGCTCTTCCGTTGCCGATAATGTATCGCCTTTGGCATCCAGGCAAATCTTTGGCGATATCCAGGGTTCGTGCGAAAGCACCACTTGCTTGTCTTTGGTGATGACCACATCCATCTCTATCGTCATCACACCCGAGTCAAGTGCGGTGAGAAAACCAGGAATGGTATTCTCTGGCTTTAGTCCGCGCGCACCGCGATGTCCTTGTACATCAAACCGGGGAATGTATTGTGCCTGTACACCAGCATACAGAAAAAAGAATGTAATCGAAACTAAAAATCTCATGCAACGAAGGTAATGCGCCCATGCGCAGATGTGCAAATTATCAATGTATGAATACCCTGCATTGACAATTTGCAAGCATCAGGTTCGGGACTGAAGGTATTGTTGACTGGAAATACTCTTAACTTCTCAGATCCTGCACAAGAATAGTTTTAACGTTGGAGTTCCTCGGTCCATTTTCAAAATTAATCACGAATGATCATGCGCATGCCACCTCTTCGGCCACCCATGCCTGCCATCGGGTTAAGATGCTTATTGAGTATATAAGTAAAACTCACCATGTAATACCGGCCCAGGTTGTTGGTGGTTTGCTGTTGAATGTAATTTTCACCAGTAGTCTGTGCCACATTATAGTTTTGATCCAGCAGGTTGTTCACACTAAACTTCACTTCGCCTGCCTTATTCTTCAATACAAAACGCGACACCGAAATATTCAAAAACTCCGCTGTCTGCCGGAAGTCAGTAGTGGTGCTGGAGTAAATAAAGTAATCGTACACCGTGTTGAATGCATAGTACTTCAGGAAATTCAAATTCAATTCTGCCGTATAGGTTTGATTAAAGTATTCCTGATCTGGCGTGCTGAAATCATACGTAGTGCGCTGATGACTCCAGTTTCCGCTCAAATCAAAAATAACAAACTCCTTGAAGCTGAAATTGTATCGGGCTGTTCCCCCCACGGTACGACTCCTGGCTGTGTTCTCCTGCTCGTTCAGCATGGTAATGTTTTCCGACAAGCGAGCCGTGGGTCCAACATTAAAACGGCTGTTGATTTTTTTTATGGGAACGCCAACATTGAAATTGGCGCTCAGGCTTTTTGAATAATCCACATTTACCGGTTGAGTAACCCGTACAAGACTATCGTTTACGGTTTGTGAGTTCGTAATGGCATTGTGCGTGTACGTGCCGGTTACAAACGCAAACATGTTGATGAACCGTGCCGGGTTAAACGACATGAAGTTGGCGTTTAGTCGATGCAGATAAGCCGGCTGAAGGGTTGGATTACCCATCGAAATATTAAGCGGATCGCTGTTATCGATAATGGGTTGAAGTTGTTGAATGGTTGGCTCTTGCATGGACGTAACATAATCAACGCGCAAATGCCGTGTTGACGAAAAATCATAATTATAGTGTAGCGAAGGAAGTAAGTTGCTAAACGTGCGGTCGATGTTGACATCGTGTAGAAGAAGATCTCCTTTCAATCGAGTCATCTGGTAGCTAACGCCTGCCGTAAGACTTGACTTGTCGCGATTCATTTTAAAGTTTAATCCAGGGCGATTATAAATGTAATTGCTGTTGTACTTGTTACTAAGCCCGGTATTGAATTCGGGTGTACCACTGTCAACATCATACACTTCGCGGTCTACTTTGTTGGCGTTGGTTTGAAAATTATAATTGGCTTCGAGGTACTTTCTTCCTCCCAGAGGCTCGGTGTATGAAACCGAAGCTCCGTAAACCTGGTTGGTAGTAGTCTGCGAATTAATCTGTTCGATGGTTTGATTCTCTTCGGTATCCGAATAGTAGGTGTTGTCAGAATTCTGGCCCCCATCACTTTCCGTTGAACTTAGCGTGGTGTTGAGCGATGTCGACATGCTTCTTCCTTTTTTGGCAAAGCGATGACGCCACAAGAAACTGGCATTCAGATTCCCGACCGTTTGATCATTATATGTAACGCGTTCACTTTCATTCTGCACATCCGTATTTCCAATGGTCATGGTGCGGCTCACACTCTTGGTATCTTGCTGTGAGGTAGTATAGGTTGCATTGGCTGTAGCCCGAATGACGTTGGCCGAGTCAATGGTATGATCAATCGTAAAAGTACCGCGATGATTATCGCTGGTGCTCGACTGCTGGCTTACCTGCTCATAATTATATTCGCCAACATCCGGCAATGTATTAATCCGTGTGAGGGCGCTGTTGATATCACGATCGAGATGATTGTAAAAATAACTTGATGTGATCTTGGTGTCTTTATTGAGATCGCGGTTAAAATTTAATCCTCCGGCATAGTTGGTCATAATGCCACTGGGTCGCCCGCCCAGGTTCATGGATGGCCCGCCACCACCCCCGTCCGATCGAATGGTTATGGTTTGCGTTCCACTACCCAGGCCACCGGCTCCGCCCGAAAAATTCATAAAGTCACCAGTCGAAAAGCCCTGCTCATTAATATTGTTAGCCATGCCCAGAAAGGAAAGCTGTTGTGTTTTAGCAAAACGATTAATACTGGCATTGGCCGTAAAGCGGTTGTCTGTTCCTAACCCGCCACTCAGATTTCCAAAAGCGCCTTTACGTTTCTCTTCTTTCAGTTCGAGGTTGATAGTCTTTTCGCGCTGGCCGTCATCCACACCGGTAAACTGCGCCTGATCGGAAAGCTTATCGAATACCTGTACTTTGTTAATGGCATCGGCCGGCAAGTTGCGTGTGGCAAGTTTTGGATCGCGACCAAAAAATTCGCGACCATCTACCGTTACCCGTTTTACTTCTTCGCCTTGCGCTCTAACGGTTCCATCCTTTTCTACTTCCATGCCCGGCATTACTTTAAGCAAATCTTCTACCGTGCCATTCGTTTTTGTTTTAAATGAACCGGCATTGAACTCAATTGTATCGCGCTTTACTACTACCGGGTCTTTATCGGCCGTTACCATGATTTCTTTCAACGCATTGGTAGCCGAAACCATCTTTAATTTTCCAAGCTCCAATACCTGGCCTTCTGTTGGCGTGCTGATCAGTTTGTTGAAGGTGCTGTACCCAACAAATGAAATGCGTAACAGGTAGTCGCCCTTGTTTACATTTTTAATCTCGAACAAACCATCAGTGTTGCTCACCCCGAAATTTACAAGCGTTGAATCTTTCGGGTTCATCAACATTACCGTAGCCGATGGCAATGTACTGGAGAGAGAATCGATCACTTGTCCTTTAATGGAATACTTCTGTGCGAACGTTACTGCTGACATCAACAGAAGTACGTAGAGAATGGAAAATTTTTTCATGTAGCTGACGCTCCTTTATAATATTAGTTACCAATTATCACTCTACCGGGGCCGCCACCCATTTGTTTCATCTGCTCTTGCATCAGCTTTTGAAATTCTTCTTGCGTAACTTTTGTACCTGAGGTGGGCTCCTTCAATTCATTCTTCTTTAACGAACGAAGTTCAACGGCCGTAGCCACGAACACGCGCTCACCATTATTAATATCGATCGCCAACACTGTACCGGGCAATGTGTTGTAGCGTTCCGGTCCGAGGAACGGCTTGATCTTATCCGTATACCAGGCAGTGATTTCTGAAGTACGCACGCGTTTCTCCGGATTATCCGGTCCGTTCATTACGCGGATCGTATCCGTGCGGGTAAAGTAAGCCATCTTGCACTCGTAGTTAGCAATGGTTCGTGTTTCGGTTCCAAACTTCCAGGGCGACATTTTTACAGAATCTGTAATGAGATAATTCTTCCCCATGAATTCCTGCTTCGAAACGATCCTGCCTGTTTCCTGATTAAAGTACATTTCGATATTCGGCATTCTGAACACCATGCGCATGCCTCCTCCACCGGGGGCTGTGCCCGAAAACGAAGCTTCTTCTTCATCTTCAACAACCGTTTTATAAAACGACTCAGTGTTGTTAAAGAAAAGTTGTTGCTTGGTGGTACGATACTCCGGTATCATGTTCTTCATGCCTTCGCGTTCTTTAGGAATGTTACGGTGCATGTTCATTTTTACTTCATAAGAGATAATACCTTCAGACTGACCAAATACAATCTGAGCGGTTGCGAGTGACACCAGCACTCCAACTAATAGGATAATTCGCTTCATGGTTGTTGAGATTTGCATGTTCATTACTGGTGTAAATGTACGGCTATGGATGGCTAAGCATGGTTAATGGTCCTGAAAGCAATGTTAATTAAGGTTAAAGATGCATCGGGATGGGGAGTACCTGCGTTACCTTTAAGGCGTAAACGTTATCCGGCACACATTAACCGTGGCATGGGTAGTGTGTCAAACAACGGATAACCAACGATCAGTAATGAAACAAAAAAATACCATCACCTTGATTCTGATGATCAGCAGCATCGCCCTGCTGGTGGTGTTGCAGTTTTTGTGGATTCAGAATTCGTACGAGAAAGCATTCTTCGATTTCAGGCGCGACACCAACATGCTGTTTCGTGGCACGATAGTCTCCATGCGCGATTCGTTATTTGACATCCAAACCATTTCATCAACCGATACCAACAAGTTTTCTTTTCAAACCCGAAGTGACAACCTGGCTGACTCCATCCGTGCCCGCGTTCAACCCGGAGCAAAAAGCGAAAGTGTTCAAATCTTTCTTTCCTCTACTTCAGAAGATTCCATAACACAGGATAAACTCAAACCACTGGTGTCGCGAATACAGACTATGCGTGTGGATGGAAGAAGCGGAGCCCAGCGCACCTTTGTTGTGCGGTTAAGTCCGGATAGTTTAAATCACGACAGCATAGCCAGCAACTTCAGAAGGGTGCTAAAGCGAGCAGGAATTCATGCACCGTTTATTGTCAGACGTCATACCATTCATCACCTGCAGGATGAACTGCCCGTGTTTGCGCCTCCGTTTGATTCGCACGACCGTGGCCAACAACACCTGCACGACAACATTTACCGCGATACCATTACCTCCGAAATGATTCGGCTTAATCCGATAACACGCTACACTGTGTCGATGTTAAATGTACGCGGCCTGTTACTTCGCGAAATTTCACTTCAACTTTTGTTCTCGATATTCCTGACCAGTATTACCATTGGGGCATTTCTGGTGATGTACCGAAGTATTCGATCACAACAACGGCTCATGGAATTAAAAAATGATTTCATCAGCAACGTAACCCACGAATTGAAAACCCCTGTGGCCACCGTAAGCGTTGCCCTTGAAGCACTCCGGAATTTCCAGGCTATCGATAACCCGGCTTTGACAAAAGAATATCTTGATATCGCTCAGAATGAATTGAACCGGCTAACGATGATGACGGATAAAATCCTGAAAACATCTATTTACGAAAGTCACGGAGTGAGCCTGCACAAGACAACCGTTAATCTGGAAACCCTTGCCACGGAAGTAGTAGACGCCATGCGGTTGCTGCTAACGAAACAAAAGGCCACAGTTACCATCACAAAAGAAGGCCATGACGTAACACTGGCAGGCGATGAACTCCACCTCACCAATGTTATTTCCAATTTGCTGGACAACGCCTTAAAGTACAGCGGTGAAAACGCCATTATCAATATTCACCTGCAGGAAACAAACGACAAGCTGATTTTCTCCATCCGCGATAACGGGCCAGGTATTGCCCCTGAATATCAAAAAAAGGTATTCGAAAAATTCTTTCGCGTTCCCACCGGTAATATTCACAATACGAAAGGATACGGCCTTGGCTTAAGTTATGTTCATAGTGTAGTAGAAAGTCATGGTGGAAAAATTCATGTGGAGAGTGAGCCCGGAAAAGGAAGTTTGTTTATAATCGTACTCCCAAAATAGACGAAGACACACTATGCGGAAAACAAAAATACTTTACGTTGAAGACGAACCCTTTCTTGGGCGCATCGTAAAGGAAAGCCTGGAGAGCCGCGACTTCGAAGTATCAATGGTGAGTGATGGCAACGAAGCGCTTCCGGAATTTCTGAAATTTCAACCCGACATTTGTGTACTCGATGTGATGCTTCCGTCCAAAGATGGCTTTGCCATTGCCACGGAAATACGGCAACACACACCAACCATGCCCATTATCTTTGTAACAGCCAAAACACAAACCGAAGATCTCTTAAAAGGGTTTGAAGCGGGTGGAAATGATTACATCCGCAAGCCGTTCAGCATGGAAGAGCTGATTGTGCGGGTAAAAAATATTTTGCAGCTGGCGCAATCAGCCCAAGTCAGTGCCAAGCCCTCCGAAAATATTGTACTGGGTAAGTACGAGTTTATACCGCTGCGCTTTGAGCTTCGCTTGAACGAGGTAACAAAAAAACTGTCGCATCGCGAAAGCACCTTGCTGCAATTGCTTTACGAAAACAAGAATGCCACACTGCTGCGCAAAGACATACTGCTGAAATTGTGGGGCGATGATTCTTTCTTCAATTCCAGAAACCTCGATGTGTACATCACCAAACTTCGCGACTATCTGAAAGAAGACAAGTCGATTGAAATTATTACCATTAAAGGGATAGGCTACCAGTTTACAGTGGATTAGCGACTTCGAGCTTGTACCCAACACCGTGCACATTAATGATGGAAACAGCGGGATCATCCTTCAATAATTTCCGCAACCGCGAAATAAAAACATCCATACTTCTTCCCACAAAATACCCTTCATCTTCCCAGATTGCTTTCTGAATGATGTCTCGGTTGATTACAGTGTTCGGATTGAGACAAAAGAGTTTAAGAAGCTTTGCCTCCTTATTTGTTAATTCCTGCGTACGCATGGCGGATTGAATCTGTTGATTGGTAAAATCGCATACTAACGTGCCCAGCGTATACACAAATTGGTCATCGGCTTTAGTGTGCTGATTATACACGCGCTTCAGAATTGTTTCGATTCGCAGTAAAAATTCTTCTACACTGAATGGCTTGGTAATGTAATCATCCGCTCCCAGCTTAAATCCCAGAATGCGGTCTTCCTTCAATACTCTGGCCGTAACAAAAACAATGGGAACGCTAATGCTCAGTTTGCGGATATCCTGCGCGAGGGCAAATCCATCCTTGCGCGGCAACATCACATCCAGCACACACAAGTCGTGCTTGCCTTTCACATAAGCACTCAATGCCGTTTGGCCATCTTCAAAAGCTTCTACTTCGTAGCCGGCCATTTCGAGGTTATCCTTCATCATGAAATTCATGTTCGGATCATCCTCTACCAAAAGAATTTTACGATGCTTACCACTCATGCCTGACTGCTTTGAAAAAACACATCGAACCGACTTCCTTTGCTTTCCTCGCTGCTTACAGTAACGCTGCCGCCATGTGCCTTTACGATCTGTTGCACGTACGACAGCCCAATACCAAATCCTTTTACATCATGCTGGTTGCCGGTGGATGCGCGATAAAATTTATCAAAAATAAATTTCTGCACCTCCCGGCTGATGCCGATTCCCTTGTCGGCAATGCTGATGAGAATTCCTTTATCCTGATTTTGTGTTGTGATGGTAATCTCCGGATTTTCAATCGAATACTTATCGGCATTATCCAGCAGGTTGTAAAAAATGTTGGCAAGGTGAAACGGATCGCCTACCACCGTAGTACTTGATGCCGCAAGGTGTTTGATGATTTTTCCCTGCCGGTTATGAAGTCGTGTTTCAAAATTACGAATTACCTCTGCAACCAGTTCGTTAAGATCGACCTCTTTCTTATTCATCTCAACTTCACCCTTCTCCATCCGGGCCAACTGAAGCACCTGCTCCATGTGAAACTTCAGCCGCTGGTTCTCATCGTGAATGATGGTTGCATACCGCGCTGTCTTCTCTTTATCCAACAACGCATTACCCGAACGAAGCACTTCAGTGGCCATGGCAATGTTGGCAATGGGGGTTTGCAGCTCGTGCGTCATGTTGTTCAGAAAATCAACTTTTACTTCGGCCAGCTTTTTCTGTTTCGATAAATCGACAAGCATAAAGCCGAATACAACCAGGATAAGCAAAAACGTAAAGGCTGTAAATATCCAGATGTTCATGGCACCCAGTATGGCTGACTTCTTTTCAGAAAAGGTGATGGAAAAATCCATCGCTACATTTATCTGTTCGCGCTCCAGGCAAGCTGCCGGTTCCTCTGTTAATACACCTTGCTTATAAAAATTGCCGAGCATCAGCGAATAATCCAGGTGATTATAAACCGCCAGTTCGAACGGAGAAAATATTTCTGCCTTTTTGAATTCCGACTTCACCAAAGAATCCAGCACCTGGTATTCAATGATGTTGCCCACTTCGGCATAGTAGGTATTAGACGATGTTTGTTTTATTGGAATGATTCGTACCGATCGCTCACCGCTTAATCGCAGCAGCTTATCGGTTACACTTCGAAGCGTAAGGTTTACGGTACGATCAAACTGCTTTTCCTGAATATCATACGCTTTCACAAACCAATACACCTGCACCACCAACAGCCCGGTTAAGGCAATCAGTGCGGCAAGTATAAGTGTTCTGTAAACCCGGGCTTTCATTTAGTCTGCTCAAGTAAAGGTAGCGCTTATCCAAATCACTCTTCTAAATTTTACATTTCGTTAACATCTTTTTACAGCCCCTTTACAAAAAGCAATTCGGGCTCTGCTACGTTTGAGTAATTCATAATCAACACATCTAAATCCATGCAACTAAAAAACTACCTCTTCACTATTGCTATCTTTTGCTTGACCCCCCTTGGTGCTGTCGCACAATCCGATGGAAGAATATTTTTAAGTCGCGATCAGGGCGAAAGCTGGGTGCGGGCCGACAGGGGATTTCCTGTTGATGAATCGGTTAACGCCATGGTGCTTTCCGATAATCATGTAGTGCTGGCAACTGAAGAACACGGCATCATCATCTCAGACGATGGCTTGAAGAGCTGGCATACCTCAAGCAATGGAATCGGAAATCAAAAGGTAAAGGCGTTGCTGGTTTACCAAAACCTTATACTGGCCGGAACTTCCGCCAATGGCGTTTTCATCTCCTACAACCAGGGAATTTCATGGGTGGCCTCCAGCAGAGGGCTGGGTGCTGATCTGACTATCCGGTGCTTCCTGGGCAACGAATCTTCCATTCTGGTTGGCACGGATAACGGCATTTATATTTCACACGATCTTGGAAAGACCTGGGTTGTAACCATGCATGGTGTTCAGCTGAATACCTTCACAGAAGCCGATGGAAAAATATTTGCAGCCACTAACCTGGGCGCATTACGCTCAACAGATTTCGGGAAAACCTGGAGCTGGATTTGGAAGGAACGTGCCGTGCTTAACCTGGCCTTAGAAGGTAACAGGCTTATCACCTTTGATATTCCGTTTGGCAAAATCTACATCGGTGTGGATTATGGCACGTTCTGGATGCCGAGCTTTGATCTGCCGTACACGCAGTTGATTTTCAGAATTACACCGGCCAGCAGCCCGTTGCTGATCTCAACCTGGAAAAATGAATTTAAATCGCTGCGCACCACCCGCACCTTTCGCTACGATGGGTTACCCGAAAAAAAATCGTTCTCCAAAATACTGGTTACACCCTACGGAATTCTGGTGGCGGTTAGTGCCGATGGCTGCTAACGACTGCTAATCTGGTGAACGGGCACTTGTTCATCTCCCGGTTTAGTTTCATCTTTACAGAGAGTCATGAAACGCCTGTTCGCCATAGTATTTCTTTTTCTAATCCTGCTGAACACATTCGGCTACTACTCCGCCCTGCGTTTAATCGAAACAGCCATTCTGCAAGAGGCCGCTTTGAAAGTAAACGGCACCGAGCACGTGATTAATGGCAACCTGCTGTTGCAAATCCCCATGTCGTTGCCCTATGCACAAAACGATGAAGCGTACTACGACACACACGGCAAAATTGAAATAGAAGGCGACATCTACCTGCTGATAAAACAAAAGTACTACAACGGCACCATGCTGATTGTTGGCATGAAGGATGAACAGGCCACAAAAATTAAACACACCATCACCGATTTCTCTAAAACATTTTCCGATCAACACCCTGAAAGCCAGACCACCGGCAAGCGACTACTGCTCAGCTTTACCAATTTATACCTGCCCGGCAAATCAAACAATCATTCTACGGCTCGTGAATACACGACCCTTGTTTCTGCAACACCGGTAATCAATCTCTACACATCCTCTTCGCAAAACCCGATCTTTCGTCCACCCTGCTAAGCTTGCAGATTTTTTTTAGACGACACTCATCCTTTATTTTCAATCTACACTAAACCATGCTGCATACCTTCTGGTAAGGCTATGGAGCGCTAACAACCAGCAATCATGAAAGCCCGATACTTGATTTTAATAGTCGTACTGATTACGGCAGCCTGCTCAGCCACAAATGAATATCGTGTGGCGGTAGCCGATGCCAGTCACTTGCACCAATCGATCAAGAGAGTAACCGACATTATTGTTCACGATATTTTTTCGCCTCCCGTGGCCAGTCGTATTTATGCTTATGTGAGTATTGCCGGATACGAAACAGCCCGCCACATGGATACTACCTTAACCACACTGGCCGGTAAACTGAATGACCTGCCACCCGTACCTACGCCAGAAAAAAATGCCGAGTACTGTTTTGAACTGGCATCGGTGCATGCCACACTGCTAACCGCGCGGGCTTTTTTATTCTCGGAAGATAAGCTCGATGAATTCTATAATGCTGAGATGCAATTCTATCGCGAGGCCGGTATGCCTGATGATGTTTTCAATCGCTCCATCGACTACGGTTCAAAAGTTTCCGAACACATCATCAAGTGGTCATCTAAGGATAACTACAAACAAACACGGTCATTTCCGAAGTACTCCATCGACAACAGTCCGTCTACGTGGAAACCCACACCACCCGCTTACATGGATGCCGTGGAACCGCACTGGAATAAAATCAGACCCTTCACGATCGACTCCGCATCACAGTTCAGATGCTCACCCCCTCCGGCATTTTCCACCGATCCGAAAAGTGAATTTTATAAACTCGCCCACGAAGTATATGAAGTAGGTGTAAACCTTACAGAAGAACAACGCAGCATTGCAGCCTTCTGGGATTGCAATCCGTTTATGATGAATGTGAAAGGCCACGTGATGTTCGCCACCAAAAAAATTTCTCCGGGTGGCCATTGGATGAACATCACCCGCGTTGCCTGCGAAACAGCCAAGCGTGATTTTGCGCATTGTACTGAAGCCTATGTGCGCGTGGCCATTGCACTGGCCGATGGGTTCATTGCCTGCTGGGACGAAAAGTACAGAAGCCTTTTGATTCGACCGGAGTCATACATCAATCAGTACATTGATGAGAACTGGGTACCCATGCTGCAAACACCGCCCTTCCCCGAATACATCAGTGGCCACAGTACTATTTCTGGTGCGGCTGCATTAACCCTTACCGATGTATTTGGCGATAACTTTGCGTTCACCGATTCTACCGAAGTAGAGTTCGGCATGCCGTCCAGAAGTTTTACATCGTTCAACAAAGCGGCTGATGAAGCTGCCGTGAGCCGACTCTATGGTGGTATTCACTATCGTGCAGCCAACGATACAGGGTTAATCATGGGCAGAAGGATTGGTGAATTCATCAATCGGAAACTTGGTGCCGGCACTACAATGGCAAAGTAACCGGTGATGAACAATTCGCTTGAATTCAGATACTATGTTTTCCGCATAGCCTGTGCCATGTGCCTGATCGGGCACGGTGCCTTTGGTATAATCACCAAGCCTGTCTGGTGTAATTACTTTGGTGTTTTTGGAATCGGCACCGACACAGCGTATCAACTGATGCCCATCGTGGGTACCATGGATATTGCGCTGGGTTTACTACTGCTTTTTTATCCGTTGCGTTTTGCAGCCGCGTGGCTGGTTTTGTGGGGAGTGTTTACAGCACTACTTCGTCCGTTGTCAGGCGAACCTTTCGCGGAGTTTATGGAACGTGCCGGCAATTTTGGAGCTCCGTTTGTTTTGCTGCTGCTGTCAGAAAAAGGCGGGGTCTTTCAAAAACTTCAACCGGCTCACCTGCACATACAACAAGAGCAAACCATACTTCGCTGCCTGCAGGTGTTTGCTTTTCTGTTGCTGGCGGGTCACGGCTGGCTTAATCTGCTAGAGAAGCAGGGGTTGATTAAACAGTATGAAGCACTTGGCTTTGATGATCCTTACGCAGTTGCCCGGTATGTAGGCATCACCGAAGTTGTTGCAGCGGTATCATTTTTAATCAAACCAATACGGGCGATTATTCTTGCTTTGTTTGTGTGGAAAATGGCGAGTGAATTATTTTACCCTGCCCATCCATTTTTCGAATGGGTAGAACGCGGTGGCAGCTATGCCGTGCTGCTGGGGCTGGGGATGGTTGCGGGTAAAAGAAAGGAAAGGAAGGTATTGCTTGTATGATTACATCTGAAATTGTAAACTGTTCATACTATCTCAAGCAGTATCGGGAACGCGATTTATGAAATTGAGTAGCTGATAAATTTAGCCATAATAAACTACTAAACTCAAAGCGTTCGATGAGTTCGCGTTGAAGAATACTGTGAAATGCTTCGATGTACGAATTTTCTTCAGGCGTTGCCACGTGTGTAACTCTTGTTTGGCTTCAAGCTGCACCAGGAAGCTTCGTACCTGATTTGCAAGAAATTGTGAGCCGTTATCATTTCTAATAATGACTCCTTTCAGGTTGTAGACCATATGCAGCCAACGGAACATATTGATTACATCCACTTGGCGAACGCTCTTCTGAAAAATCCAATGCAGGATTTTCCGGCTGAACACATCCATGATCGATAGCAAGTAATACCACCTTCCTTCACCTTGCACCCATACGTATTTGATATCAAGACAAAGATACTCCAGCGGTTGATTGGCCAGTATTTTCCTGTATTGAACCCAGCTACGTTTACCGCTGGTACGGATCACTTTACCAAGAAGAAGTTTATGGAAGTCCATGAGCCCGTAGGTTTTCTTGTGGTTAATCAAATAACCTAATGCACGTAAATCATCATTGATAGACTGATACCCGTAAGCATTGTAAGGCCCGTTGATCAACTCCTTAATCTTTTCAACGACTTCCTCATTGGCTATCAATGATCCTTTATAAAGCGTATGTGTACTGGGCTTCATACCACGTTGTCCAACATGAGGCTTATAGTAAAACGTACTTCGCGGCAATTGAAGCCAGCTTGAAAGTAACTGCACCGGTGCGCGGCCTGAGAATCGTTTGGTCAACATCACTTTTTCTTGGGTTGGATAGGAGTTTTTTTTAGTAGCTCCGACTTTACTTCTAACTCAAGAGCCTGTCGGGTGATGAATCGCTTTAGCCTTTCGTTCTCTTCTTCCAAAGCCCGAACCTCAGGATCTACGCGCTTGTAGGCTGGCTTGAGGCCTTCGGCTCCTTTAGCCAAATACCGATGCTTACACTTCGATAATAGGGTCGGTGATAAATTGTACTTGCGACAGGTTTCCATGTATCCTTCGCGTTCTGCTTCTTGAAGAAGGCTTAACCGTTCTTCTGGTGTGAATGATCTTTTTACTCTTGACATAGTTCCCTAATTTAACTGTTACAAATCTGCTTTCAGATTCTTGTCCAGTCTTATAGGGGGTTAGTACACCAGCGCATAACCATGCGCTGGTGTTTTTCTTTCAAGACCTTTTGAATGATGAAGAATCTCCGGTTCTTTACATTTTTTTTCCATAACCCGCAAAGAGAATTTGTCATCCGCCAATTAGGCTGTGCAGCTATTGTCCACAACGATCGTCTATACGCCAATTAATGGTCTATAGCTCCATTGTCATCTTTCCAAAGTATTGGTTTTAGCGTATGTAGCTGCTGCAATCAGATATATTTCAAATCGGTGGTATCGTCATCGCGCGGCTGCCATGTAAGCACGGGGTAATTTCAGTACGCTGGTTCGCTGGTTGGTAGTACGCTTCGTTGCTAACTGAAGCGTACATCCATTTCTACTTCAGGCTGCTTGGGTCGATAAACTTGTAGAGGTTGTCTTTGTAATGGTCGCTTATGGGTATCTGCGCTTTCAGCAAAGCAATTCTTCCTTTGCGTATGGACGTAATTTTGCTAAGTGAAACAATAAATGATTTATGCACGCGCACAAACCGGTCGGCCGGTAATTTTTCTTCCAGCGATTTCATGCTCATGCGCGTAATCACCGGCCACTGGGCCGACATCAAAAAAATCTTCACATAATCCTTTAGCCCTTCAATGTAGGCAATGTCAGTAAAGTCGATGCGCACCAGGTTGTACTCCGAATTCACAAAGAGAAAATCTGTATTGGTAGCCGGGGCCACTACATTACCTTTGCGTGTCGTTACTTTTTCATACGCTTTGTTGGCCGCCTTTAAGAAACGTTCGAACGAAACCGGCTTCAGCAGGTAGTCAACCACATCAAGGTTAAAGCCATCGATGGCATACTGCTCGTAAGCCGTTACAAAAATTACCAGGGGCTGCGTTCCGGAAAGCCCCTGTAAAAATTGAATTCCCGTAATGCCCGGCATCTGGATGTCGAGAAAAATCAAATCAATGGATTGCTCACGCATTACCTGGTTGGCTTCAAATGCATTGGAGCATTTTTTCACCAGCGTGAGAAACGGAATTTTCTTGATGTTGTCCTCCAGCAGGTCTAAGGCCAGCGGCTCATCATCTACAGCTAGGCAGGTCATCATTGCGGAATAAGTTTTAGTTCAGTTACAAACCAATGCTCATCGGTGGTGTACGTTTTGAACGTGTAGAGGTCAGGATACAAAAGGTCAAGTCTGCGTTTCACGTTCTGTAACCCGATACCCGAACTGGAATCTTTCACTTCATTTTGTGCAGGATTGAATTTATTGCGCACGGTTAAACTAATCTGGTAGGCTGATCCTTCCAGTATAATCATGATCACCGGTTCGTGTATCATTCCCACCCCATGCTTAAAAGCATTTTCAACAAAGGGAATCAGCAGCATGGGCTCAAGGGTTAAATCACGCTTCTCGATATCAACATGAAAGTGCATGTGCACGGTGTCGCCAAACCGAAGCTTCTGCAAGTTGATGTAGTTGCTGATGTACTCGGCTTCCTGTTCCAGCGAAACTTTTTTATCGGCATGATACAAGGTATAGCGCATCAACTGCGACAATTGAATAATGGCTGATTCTACCTGATCAGATTTCTTGCGCGCCAGCGAGGCCAGGCTGTTCAACACGTTGAACATAAAATGCGGACTTACCTGCGAACGTAAAAACGAGAGCTCTGATTTAAGTCGCTCAGTCTCTTGTTCCTTCAATGATTTTTCGAACACCGCCCGATCTTGCATGATGCGCAACGCCAGGCTCAGCCCAAAGATCATGACAAAGTTAGGCACTCCAATAAACAAGGGTGGCTTCATAAATCCATGCATGGGTACAAACGCCAGGCGTATCCAGTAGGTACCAAACAAGTACACCACAAACGAGACCAGCACCAGCACCACATACGGTTTCCAACCACGGGCCGTTAACACACGCGGAACAAATACCATTAAGTTGAGGTAAAAGAATATCGCCAGCACAACATGCGTTGACAACACCTCGATGCGCATCCAGGTAGGATCAATCACAGGTCTTTCAAAACCGTTGGCAGGTTCGAGGTTCATGCCCGGATCGATACTACCCTGACCTTGACCAACACCCGGACCAGTACCGGGTGCCGGAACAAAATACGGTTGACTCCGTGGCCCGGGTGGCCGCCCTTGATTATTCATAAACGCCCGCGACACAAAACCAAACTGCAGTGAAATCAACAGCGCCCATCCGCACAAGTGAAGGGTGATTATTAAAATCCGGTTGGCGATTGATTTCTTCACGCGCGTTGGGTTAACGTAACAAAGATGCACAGATATTGTTTCTCACGAAAAGTACTGAAACTGTGGCCCACCATCCAGTTCGGCACCTTCCGCAAAAAACAAACGTTTCATAAATGATTACACAAGGTCTAAAACCTAGGGTTTAGCGAACCAATGTCAATTGATCAATACGTGTCATCGTATTCGTCTTTAGGTTTAAATTCCCACATGTCGTCAAAGCGGCTGCTGGAATTCTGACCAGTCGTAACGAACGCACGACTGTCCAACACAAAGCCTATCGCCAGGCTGCGAGCCGATCCTTCAAAGGAAGTTTTCTGCGTCCATGTGAAGGAGGTAGCATCAAACTCATACACCGCGTTATCCACCGCACCGCTTGATGCTATCCCTCCAACAACATAGGCCTTCATATCGATTGTAAACGTAACGGTGTTGTGCCTGCGCACGGCCAGCACAAACTCATCATAGTACGATTCGTCATCGTCTGGTGTGCGGGTTGTCCAGGTTCCTGCTTCCGGATCGAACTCCCAAAAATCATTGTTATACAATCCGTTGTTTCGTCCGCCAAAAACATACGCTTTATCTTCGATCACAAACGAAGTACCTTCTTCAATTTTTTCTCCGGGGTAACTTTTTATTTCTGTCCATTCGTCAGTGGTTGGATTGTACTCCCAGAAATCACTATTGTAACTATCACCATCGTAACCAGTGCCCACATAACCCTTTGATCCGATGGCAAAGCTCACTGCATTGTAGCGCGCGGTTCCTTCAAAGTCGTTAAGTTGTGTCCATTGGTTTGTTTCAGGATCATACTCCCAGAAATCACCCAGTTCTTCTTTATCTTCCTCTCGGTTATAGCCGAGGCCCACGTAGCCTTTACCATTTATGCTGAACGCCACAGCACGCTCACGCAGCATACCCGGAAAAGCCTGACGTGCTTCCCAAAATCCGGAGGTGATGTTGTACTGATAAAAGTCGCCAATGTAATCATCCCCATCATAACCAAGGCCCACGTAGGCCACATCATCGATTGTAAATGAAATAGCACCCGAACGTGGCCGCCCTTTAAAGGGAGTACTCTTGGTCCAGTTTCCGATAAGTTCTGTCTCGTCATCGCTTACATCCGAACAGGAAGAAAGCACAATAGCCGAAGCCAGCATCGATAGGGTAAATAGAAATTTAATTCTTTTCATGGTTGAGTCAATTAGTAGTATTAACTGTTGCGTAATAAATTCTGAGCTTAGTTTTATAAGTGTAACTGGGGCTGGCAAAGCAAATCCGGTTTACTGACGATGACAATCCCGATATCATAAACAGTAAAGCATTTTCATTCAACGTCTGTGTTTCCATTTGTGATTTTACAAAGGTGGTGGCATCGAGGGTGTAGCGGGTGTAGCGCTCCAGGTCAGCATCTTCTTCCAGAATAGCGCTGGGAAGGGAGGTCGAGCTAACAGTATTTTTTTCATTCACGTGATAACTAACCAGCGATGAAGCGAGTGGCTGTGTGTTGTCGTATGAATTTCGAACTACATAAACATCGAGCTGTGCCCGCGTAACATAAAAGTTTTCAAGCTGCTTCATTTCACGCAGGTACGGAATGTCAACCCGTAGGGCCAGTCCTGCGCCACCTTGTATATACGATTCATCATTCGTAAACACCGAACTTAACCGGGCACGGGTATCCAGATCAGTAAGTGCACTGTTGCTGTTGGCTGTGGTGATACGGGTGAAATATTTTCCTGATGCAGAAAAGGATAAATACTTCTGCTCGGCTGGCACTACCGACTTGTCCCAATAATATAACCGCAGTTCAGGCGTAGCGCTAAACCCGATAACACTTGCCGAAGTAGTTGTATCCGGAAGGATGACAATGCCTTTAAAATATTTTTGAAAGTCGGTGGCCGTGATGAGTGTTTCATCACCTTGGGTAGCCTTTGTGAAAAATTCTTGCCCCAGTGTATCATTGAGCCTTATCTCAACGGTTTCGTCTTTGGTGGGATGTGGCTTGAATGATGCCGTGCCAATTGCTTCAAGTTGAAAAGGAAACGTGGTGGTGGTGTAAAGAGCGCCATCGTCATCGGCCTCCAGTGTGGTAGTAAGCCGGTGTGCATTCAAGGTTAGTAATTTCGTGGTGTCGTATTGAAAGTAATCACTGTAGGATAATGTAAGGGAAAAGTAATCGTACGATACATTAGACTCTTCGAGATCATTAGCGGCCGCACCGAACTGCACAAATGACGCAGCCGAAATCCTTCCCAGTTTTGTGTCGTTACTCGAACCCACCAGCATACTGCCGCTACTACTGGTGGTGAGTTTATCGAGCCGGATAGTAGAGAGCTTAACCGTGGCGGTATCGGTATACGAAATATCCAGTGCCCCTTCGCGAAAGAAGTTTACACCAATTTCAGATGTGTCGGTGCCACATGAAAAACAAATAAGAATAAGTGCCGCTGCACAAAGCTGTTTCATAATGCGTAATGAACGGCAAAACAACCAGCGTAAAAGCCAATGCTAAAAAGGATTCTACAACCGCTGCACTTCCAGCTACAACAACCGATACTTTGTATACCAAATATTGAGCAGCTTTTGCCCGCCTTGCAAAACTTCACCTTAATGTGGCTTTATCGTAACTCAAAAAAGTTATCGCTAAAAACAGGCTGTTGGTAGTAATCATTCAATTGGTGATCTACATGTTTCTACAAACCATTGATCGGGCTTGTAGCTTTGACGTTTTCAGTACCTATTATGAGAAAATTGTTTTACCAGGTTGTCGTTATGGCACTGCTATTGAGTGTTCATCATTCATATAGTCAGAATACGTACAGTTCGCCTTACTCCGTTTATGGTGTCGGCATGATGAACACACGCACGTCAACGTTAAACCGGAGTATTGGCGGAACCGGAATCGGGTTGCAAGACAGCTACAGTTTGAATCATATTAACCCGGCATCGTACGCCTCTATTGCATCATCTGTAACCCACATTTTTGAAATTGGTTTGTACACGGAATCAAACCGCTACCAGACCAGCGATGTGAGCACATCCAAAACAAATGGAGGCATTACTAACCTGAACTACTGGTTTAAGCTGCGCCCACAGTGGGCCGTCACCATCGGACTAACACCCTACAGCAGTGTTTCGTATAGTATCGAATCACAAAAAAATCTGGGCACAGCCACCAGCGCCACTTACTTATATGAGGGAAGTGGAAACATTTCACAATTATACCTGGGTGGTGGTGCAAACATCACCAAGAATCTCTCGGTGGGCATGAATCTTTCATACCTCTTCGGAACAATCACCCGAAATGAAAGCCTGATCTCCACGAATCTCGGTAACGCGTTGACGCTGGAAAACAAAATCTTCACCAACAAACTCAACCTTGATGTGGGCGTTCAATACAAAATCAACATCAGGAAGAATACATTAGTACTGGGCGTAGTAGCAGACGATGGTGTGCAACTAAGCGGCTCCGAAAAAGCAGCCCTGTACAATGAATCTTCGGATACGCTTTCAACTTCCACCGGAAAAACTAAATCATACAGCATTCCTGCTTCAGCAGGTGTTGGACTATCATTTCAAACCAAACGCTTTACATACGCCACCGACCTGAAATACCAGGACTGGCATTCGGCTGATTTTTCTGACCAGGATGTTTCGTTCCAGGATACGTGGCGTTTTTCTGCCGGAGCGGTTTACCACGGAAATCCGAATTCAGAAAAATACCTGGACTATGTATCACTTCGCGCAGGTGTCTATGCGCAGAACTACTACCTCACGTTAAACAAGACTACGCTGCCAAACTGGGGAGTATCCGCTGGCCTTTCATTGCCGGTGTTTGATAACCGGTCGGCCATTAACATTACCTACAACTACGATCGTCTGGGAACATTGAAGAACGATCTCATCCTTCAGCAATCCAACAAGTTTATGATCGATCTTGTTATTCGCGATTTGTGGGGGGTGAGACGGAAGTTTGATTAGGAAGCGATTTGGTTTAAAGATACTTTATATGCGTGCTCTACTTCATCAACGGCTTGTTCAAGTCCGTTTTCCCTATTGATTACTGCTTGCATCTGTCTTGCGTTGTGATAAAGTTCTTTCTTGGTCAAAAGTTCGTGGACCTTTTCCAAAAATATTTTCTCATTCATTTTACTGATGGGTGTTGGTTTAACTGCCAGCCCTAATTTGTAAGCGTGTTGTCCCCAAAATTTTTGATCGCCTATGGGGTATAAAATGGGGCAAATCAAAAAAGGCTTTCCGGCTCTTAAGCACTCCGCTGTTGTGCCGATACCTCCGTGATGAATAATGGCTTTTGTCAGTTGGAATAGTTTCTCATACGGGGCTGATGCAATAACTTTTATTTTTGGATTGTGCTCAAGGCGCTCAGTCTGGTCAAGCCCCCAACCTTTTACTACTATTATTCTCGTATCAAATTGTTCAGTTGCCTTGATGATGGTGGTTTGTAAATCAAATTTACTTTTGAATGGCATACTTCCAAATGTCACTAGCAACGGGGGTTCACCTGCCTTAATAAAATCAGTCAGGTCTGTTGTTAGATTGGCTGTTGAAGTTCCAAACCAAAACCCTGTGAATCTTGATTGTTCAGAAAAGTCCTTTGGCATTTGCAGGAAATGGGGACTGATGCCGTAAATGTTCTTTACGTTTGGAATCTCAAATTTCTCAGGCAGCTTAAACTTCGCTCTGAACTGGCCAATTGGTTTAGACAAAAGCTTTATGCTACGATTAGAAACCGTATAGGTAAGTTTATTGAGAAATCCAGGAACAGGCAAACCGCTGAATGCCGGGTTTGCAAATGCACGGGTTGGTTCAACGATGGGTAAAACATTTGCCCGTATCATTTTCTGTTGGAACTGATCAGCAAAACTGTCTGCCAATGTTTTAACGTGATAAAGAACGATGTCACTCTCCTTTGCTAATTTGTAAAATTCCGTCAGGGAGTTAGTAATTAAGGGATAAACCAGCGTGTTTAAATTTCTCTTGACCGCAAACGGATTTCCTTTCAACATTTTCTTTCCTTCGTCGGAGTCGAGGAGCGCTTGAAAGTCCGCCTCAACAGGTGCAAAGTCAATGTCATACGATTTAACAAGCTGTTCAAAGTTTTTTGCTGTTGATAACGTTACGTGGTGTCCCAGTTGTTTGAGCGCTTGTCCTAAAACAGCATACGGTTGAACATCACCACGCGTACCCAGTGTCAATATGGCTATCTTCATTCTAAGGCCCCCAAAAAAGCCCACAGTCTTAACTGTGGGCTTTTCAAAAATACTACTGCTACTATACTACTTTACTGGTCGCTCAAGTTTGAAACGTGTTTTCAAATCTCCTACCATCAGGGTAAAGTATCCATCTTCCAGTTGTTGCATGCCACGCTTATCCGGAAAGGTAAGTTTCTCCAACGGCTTGATCGTAAACGAAAATGTTTTTGATTCTCCTGGTTTGATCAATGCTTTCTCATAATATTTCAAATCGCGTACCGGCCGCGAAATGCTGGCCACTTCATCGTGCAAAAACCAAAGTACGGCTTCCTTACCTTCGCGTGAGCCGGTATTTTTAACCGTAACGGTCGCAGTAATTTCAGCATCGCTCGTCAGTACCGAATCGCTGAGTTGTAAGTCGCTATACTCAAAAGTGGTGTAGCTCAGGCCGGTGCCAAATGGCATCAGCGCAACAGGGTTTTCGATTTCGTGCGCCAGGAGTACTTCACTGATTTTATGATTGTGCGGTATCAGTCGGTTTACGGCATACGGATAATTGAAACTCAACTTCGCACTTGGATTTACCTTGCCACTGAGAATCTCTGCAATAGCCTGCCCACCCTCAAAGCCGGGCAAGCCTGCAAAGAGAACTGCTTTACATCCACTATACACTTTTGTAATCACACGCGGGCGGCCACTCACCAACACCAGCACCACAGGTTTGCCTGTTGCTTGCGCGGTCTTGATCAGGTCAAGTTGATCGTCCGGTAAACTGATATCTGAAATACTACCGAAGCCTTCGGCATACGCAGCTTCACCTGCCACCACCACAATAGCTTGTGCACTGCCTGCTTTTGCTTTCAGTTCGCTTGCAGTGTTGGCAAGTACTACTTTACTGTCGGGCATTTGCTGTTGAAGTGCACCAAACACGGTGAGCATTTCTTTCGGATAAAGAGATTCATCGTCTGTCATCCAACGCAATGTCCAGCCGCCAGCCAGCGGACTTTTCTTGTTTGCATTCGGGCCGGCCACCAGAATATTTTTTACATCCGTAAGGGGCAATACATTTTCATTCTTCATCAGCACGATCGACTCACGTGCAGCTTCCAGTGCTTTCGCTTTGTTCTCTGCACTGCCAATACGATTGAACCGATCGTTGCGCGGATAGGGATTATCAAATAATCCCACCTCAAATTTCAACCGAAGAATACGACTCACCGAAAGATCAATGCGTTCTTCGCTGATCTTGCCCTCTTTCACCAACGCGTTCAGGTGGTCGCAGAAATCGGTAGTGTAAGGGGTCATCGCCATATCAATACCCGCCAGGATGGCTTTGTAGGTTGCATCGCGTTCGTCAACGGCAACACGATGATTACGATACAGGCGGATGATGTCTTCCCAATCGGTTACAGCAACGCCTTTAAATTTAAGTTGATCACGTAAAATTTCTGTGAGCACCCAATGCGAAGCGTGCACCGGTTCGCCATTCAATTCACCGCTGTTGATCATCACCGTTTTTATTCCACTTTCAATAGCCGCTTTAAAAGATGGTAAGTGAAATTCATACAAGGCCTGTTCAGAAACATCAACCGGCCCGCGGTCCCATCCATACTTCGGATCGGAGTACGCGAAGAAATGTTTGGCCGTAGCCGCTATTTTATAAGGAGCAATGGCCGAATCGTTCTGAACGGTCTTTGTAAAAATGCTCCCCATGGTTGCTGCCACATACGGTGACTCACCCAATGTTTCGTAGTAACGGCCCCACAGCGGTGTGCGCGATAAATCCAGCACAGGTGCAAACAACCACAGGTGCCCGAGGTCTGCCGTTTCAATAGCCGTAACATGTGCCATGTCAGCCGGAAACTGATTATTATAGGTAGCCGCAGTATTGATGGCATGTGGAAAAATCGTTCCGCCTTCGAGGTAGTTCGGACCGTGCATGTGATCAACACCGTAGATGATCGGAATCTTCAGGCGCGATACGCGCATGTTCGTTTCTTGAAGATCTTTGTTAAACTGGTACCAGGTTTCAGCAGAAACAGCAATACCATTTAAGAACGAGCCTACATGATACTTACGCAGCATCGTGGCCAGCTTGCCGGTATCTACTTTTATTTCGATGCGCAGGTCGGTGCCTGCACCCCAACTCGCGTTGGTAGCAATCTGCGAATTGTTGACCTGCGTCATCTGCCCGATTTTTTCCTCGAGCGTCATTTGACTGATCAGGTCGTCAATCTTTTTTTCGATGGCTTCATCGGCACTGCGTTCAGCGCGCCTGTAATCGGCCAGTGAAGTTTCTTGTGTTTCAGTACTCGTGGATGATTGGCAACCGGAAAGAAGTGCGACAGCCGTAGCGAAGACCGCTACGGTTCGTAGAAGGTTTTTCATTTTGGGTAAAGGCGTTTGGTTCAGATTAAAAATAATATTCCCCGGGAGTTTATGCATTTTACCTTTACTCTATTTCAAATAAATGATCTCGCAATCGTTTTCGTATTAGAAAAAGAATAGTGCTAACTCCCTTGCATTGGGAGTTTTAAATTCATGCATGGCTGGTTTTACTTTTTATCCTCAGCCGATATCGCCACAGGATCAGGTGTATTGGAGATAACCCGGCCCCACTTCACCTTGCCCCAAATGCGCTCGTGCAGGTAAAACAGAATGATCTTCGTAAAAACCTCGAAACTTCCAATGGTGAGTGCACTTTTCCACTCACCGGTAATGAAATACGAAACAACAATGGTATCCATCGTACCGACAATGCGCCAGGATACACCTTTGGATAAACTGCGCAAATGGGTGGGGCCAACACCTGGAATTCTACCAAACGGAATAATATTCCAAAGACGCTCGTGCAGGTAGTAAAGCCCAACCTTTGTCAGTACTTCGGTAAGTCCGATTTTAATGGCATTTACCGTATGGCCCGTTACAATAAAAGCCATCACCATCGTGTCGATAGTGCCCGTTATCCGCCAGGTAATTCCCTTGATCAGACTCCGTAAATGCGCATCACCCATTTTAATCATGGTGCAAAGAAAATAAAACTTTCCTTTATTCTATATGTTCAATAGAGTTTATATATATGCCTAATGGCTGTTCGTTCAATTTTTTTATAACTTTCGCATCCATATCTTTTGTTTTGGGATGAATACAGCCGATTACTGGATCGATCACTTACACTTACAGGCTCACCCTGAAGGGGGATTTTATAAGGAAACCTATCGCTCGGCCGAACGTATTTCCCGCGAAGGCTTACCGAAAAGGTTTGCAGGATCCAGAAATTTTTCCACAGCAATTTATTTTTTACTACGCAGCGAAGACCGGTCATTATTCCACCGCATCCAATCAGACGAATTGTGGCACTACCATGCCGGAAGTTCGCTTTCCATCTTTATACTATACGATGATATTCTTAGCATTCAGAAACTGGGACCTGCGCTTGATAATGGTGAATCCCTTCAGGTTATCGTTCCTGCCGGATGCTGGTTCGGTGCAACCGTTATTGACGCTAACAGCTACACCCTTTCCGGTTGTACCGTTTCTCCCGGTTTTGATTTTGAAGATTTCGAAATGGCCGATCGGGCAACATTGCTTAAAACTTTTCCAGCCCATCAAAGCATCATTGAACAGTTGACGAAGTAGTGATGCGGTATTTTATTTTTTTCTCCGGAATAGCATTCTTTTTTCTAACATTCAGATCGCAAGCGCAGGAACAGGAAATTGTGCGCGGTATTGTAGTAGACTCTGCCACGTTCAATCCACTGCCGTATGTGAACATTCGTATCAAAAATTCCTTTCGCGGCACCAACACCGATGCACAGGGAAATTTCAGTGTGCTGGCCAGCAAACAGGACACCCTCATCCTTTCTCTTGTTGGATACCAAAATGTTGTTATCCCGTTAGTCGATTGGGAACCCAGCATAATTCGCATGGCCGAATCCAGCATCCTGTTAAAAACCATCACCATCACCGATACTCAGTTGGATCCTTACCAGAGCATGTTCGATGAACAGAACGCCAGCATCGCGGCACGCAAAAACCGGTTCTACTATTCAAAACAAAAAAAGGAAAAGCGAAGGGTGGTTTGGTTAAAAGAAGATAACATTCGTGTGAAGACGTATGTGGATGTGGTAATCAACGATCCGGAAACCAAAATCCGGTTAATGAAAGAGAACAATCTAACCGAAGTGCAATACTATGATGTGCTGGCGCAGTTCAATGAAAAAAATTATAATGTAATGTATTACCTCACCATGGGCGAACTGGTAACATTGCTTAACAATTTCTTCAAACGTACGCCACCCCTCAAAAAATAGCTAAAGGTCGTAGGTTCTGTACGATCGCATCATCTCCGAATAGCTTTGTTTCTTGCCACAAGCTGTCATCACGGTAACGATTCGCTTTGTCTTTGTTGCTGAAGTCTTCGCACTTTCAACCCATTTACTAAAGTATTGCTGGTGCGAGTTGGGCAGCGACTTGAAGTAGGCTAGCGCTTGCGGATCCTCCTTCAGGCACGCCATCATATCAGTTGATAATGTAAGCTTTCGATCATCTGTTTCCATCATCACGGTAAGTTTGTCGCCTTGCTTCTTGCCAGTGGCGTTGCGCATCGTGCTATTTATGGGCAAAATAAAAGCGCCCTCACCCATCGGTAGTAGCGAAACTTTCTCAAAGACGTACTGATCAAGCTTGCCCTTTACCCGAAATGAAACATTACAACCAGGCTTTAATTTCTTTGCCTGAGCAGCACTGATCTCAATGTACGACCAGCCAGTCTTCTCACCCTTCTTATCGAACCTTAGAATGGTAGCCGTATACCTGATCATTGCCATGTTAAAATACGAATGTCTGAATCCATCCTCGAATTAGCAACGGGAACTTTAAGAACTCCATAATCTGTATGTACAATAATTGTTACTACTTTAGCAGGCATGGCACTGGAAGACGACATCAAACAAGAAAAATTTACAAGCGAATTTGAGAAGATGGCGGTGAATATGCTGTTCACCAGCAGTTGGCTATACAACATCAACGCAACCAGGTTAAAACGCTATGACATTACTCCGGAACAATTCAATGTTTTGAGAATACTCCGTGGCACCCATCCGCAGGCCATGATGCTGGCGGATATTACCAGCCGCATGATCGACAAAAGCAGCAATGCAACGCGCCTGGTCGAGAAACTTCGATTGAAAGGATTGGTGAAAAGAGAAATCTGCAAGGATAACCGCAGGCAGGTAGACATCTTCATTACCGACAAGGGCCTGAACGCGCTCAAGAAAATCGATACCGATAGCAGCGAGTGGCTTTCCACACTGAAGAATATAACCAAAGCCGAAGCCCACGAGCTTAACAGGATACTGGACAAACTCCGCAGCTAAATGCCCACTTTTAAAAGCTTCGGAACCAAATTCGGTAAACAATTGTAGTTACAACAATTGTATATAACTTCGTTAACCTCCCACACCATGGATCGCAAGAAATTTATCCGAAACAGCCTGATTACCGCCACCGTAGCCGGGCTAACCAGTGCCTTTAAAAATACCCAGGCGCAACCTGAACCCGCTAAAGTTCTTGAGCCGATAGGCTTTAATCATTTACCATCTGTAACAACTAAAACTATGAATACTGTACTTCACAAAGCCAACACCCGAGGACGCGCTAACCATGGCTGGCTGGACTCTCACCACACCTTCAGCTTCGCTAACTACTACGATCCCACCCGCATTCACTTTGGTGCCTTGCGTGTTTTAAATGACGACATCGTAGAAGGTGGAAAAGGATTTGGCACACACCCACACGATAACATGGAGATTATTTCCATACCCCTTGCCGGTGACCTGGAGCACAAAGACAGCATGGGCACCACTGCGGTGATCAAACAAAACGACATTCAAATTATGAGTGCGGGCACCGGAATCTATCACTCTGAATACAACAAGAACAAAGACAAACAGGTAAACTTCCTGCAGATTTGGGTGTTCCCAAAAGAAAAGAACATTCAACCCCGCTATGACCAGATTACTTTTAAACCCGAAGACCGCGTTAACAAATTGCAGCAAGTAGTAAGTCCTTCAAAAACAGATGATGGTGTTTGGATTAATCAGGATGCCTGGTTCCACCTTGGTAATCTGAAGAAAGATTTTCAAACCGAGTACGCGCTAAAACAAAAAGGAAATGGTGTGTATGCCTTCGTTTTGAATGGCGATGTTACCATCAACGGACAAAAACTGAACAAGCGCGATGGCTTTGGAATTTGGAATATTGACAAACTCTCCATTTCTGCCGACAGCGATGCAGAACTGTTGCTGATGGACGTACCGATGAACTTTGAGTACTGATAAGATAGAAAAAACTGGAAGATTGAAATTCCTTAATTTTGCAATCTTCCGGTTTCCACTTTGTATACCTATGCAAAAATCAACTAACATCGAGCACCCAATCTCAGACTTGATCAAAAACAGAAAGAGTGTACGCGCTTTTTCAACTGAACCGATCGAGCCTGAAAAAATTTTCTCGTTGTTTGAGGCAACCCGATGGGCACCATCCAGCACCAACGAGCAACCCTGGTTTTATCTGTATGCCACGCCACAGCAACCTGAACTTTGGAATAAACTATTTGAATGCCTTAATGAAGGAAATAAAATCTGGGCCAAGGATGCACCCCTGTTAATCCTGAGCCTGGCGCGAAAAAACTTTACTCGGTATCCCGGTGCCAATGCTCATGCCTTGTACGATCTGGGCGGTGCTAATTCATTTCTTTCCTTGCAAGCTGTTGAAATGGGCTTGCAGGTTAGACAGATGGCGGGTTTTAATCTTGACCTTACTATTCGTACGCTAAATATCCCCGACAGCTATGAAGTTGGTGTCTTTATAGCAGTTGGTTATCCGGGCGATCCGGAAACACTGCCCGGAAATTTAAAAGCGCGCGAACTCGCACCACGCGAACGACTGCTTCAACAGGAATTTGTGATGAACAAAATTTTCTAACCATGGTTGAAAAAATAGCTTTAGCTACTATTGGTCGCGAACATTATCATACCAGGCTGACAGCAGCCAATCATCAGTTACAGGCTGATGAACCTCTTGATAATGGCGGCCAGAATCTTGCGCCTGCACCCAGTGATTTTCTTCGCCTGTCGCTGGCCTCGTGCACGGCCATCACCCTTAGGATGTACTCCGATCGAAAGGGATTTAAGGTGGATGAAATTAATGTTCGTGTATGGTATGAAACCCTCGAAGGAAAAACTGTTTTTCATCGCAGTGTAACGATAACCGGTGATGTGGATGAGCAACAGCGAAAACGGCTACTTCAAATTGCCAATGCTTGTCCAATTCATAAGGTGTTAACAAATCCTATTGAGGTGGATACAATTTTTGTTGATTAATCGCTACTTTCCATTTTACGATTCGATCCATGAAGAACATCACGAAGAAATACACCAATGGCGAAGTAACCATTGTCTGGAAGCCAGATGATTGCATTCACTCCGGCAAGTGCTTCAGGGGATTGGGAGAAGTATTCGATCCGCGAAAGCGCCCCTGGATAACACCCGAATCATCCACTACGGAAAAGATTATTGAGCAGATTAAGCGATGTCCTTCAGGCGCATTGGGGTACTACCTCAATAATGAAGTTAACAATACCGGAAATCAATCCACCGATTCCTGAACGCGCTTCCAGTCAAATTCAAAAGGAATACTTTTGAAATCATTTTTGGTTCTGTACTTCCGCGCCTTGTCAATGCGGCTATCGTTGTGCGGGTGCGTCATAAGTATCTCAAGATTCCTGTTGTAGTCCAGGTCTTTTTCATTAAGTCGTTCAAAAAAACGTGCAAGACTTTTAGGGGCAATGTGTGCGTCTTCGAGCAACTTTAGCGCATACGCATCGGCATCTTCTTCCTGGCCTCTGCTGAAACTATTTCCGATTATATCCTTTAGTATTTGTGTCAGTACACTGGGGTCGCCTCCGGAAAGGATGGTAACAATAGCCGTGATGGAGAGTTCTTTCACCAGTTTGTCTACCACGTGTCGTTTTTCAGCATGACCAATTTCATGCGCCAGCACAGCGGCCAGTTCTTCAGGGGTTTCGGTCAACTCAATTAAACCGGAGAAGACATAAATATTTCCCCCGGGAATAGTAAATGCATTAATCTCTTCGCTGTCAATAATGGTAAACTGATAACGATAAGGTGTACTATCAATCGATTCAATAAGTCGGGCTGTTATCTGGTGAAGTGCGCTATCAGCCGCATTATCTTTAATGGTTGGGTATTGATCCCAGATAATGTCTTTGAACAAATCGCCCAACTCCTCCTCTTGCGCGATGGAAAAATCATAGCTCAGATCGATATCCGATTTGTTGATCTGTTTAACAACAAAGTATCCACCCAGAAAAAGAGCAGTGCCAACGGCTAGTAAAATGATCAGATCTCGAATAGCACTTTCGCGCATACACTAAAACGGAGGTTTGTTAATGGGTTCTGTGTTACTCTGCTCAGGTCTTACTTTGTAGGCTACTTCATACGCCCACTGCCCAAACAGCAGAAAGTAATACATTTTTCCCTGGCGAGCTTTGTAAGCCGCAATCAAGCTGATGATAAAATAAATGACGGTAGCTAACGCGGCAAGAATAGCGTAGGCCCAGAAAAACTCAGTAAGCTTTTGCTCTTCCGAAAACAGGATGGTAACACCCCAAATCACCAACCCCCAGTTGATCAGAGTCGTTGGGATTTGTGAAAGCAGCGCCTGCAGGCAATGGAAATGAATGAACTTACTCTTCTTCCGGTTGAGGTAGTAATAAATAATTGAGGCAATCAGATTGATGACTGGCAGCGGAAGCCCCACGGCCACCGCTGCAAACATCATCAGGTAAGACCCCATTGCATCCTCGCGCTCGCGCTCCGGAATTTCGTCAGGTTGGGGTAATGGATAAAACTCCATACTTAATCTAAACTAGGTTAACGATAAAAATTTAATCGAGCGAAAACGGAGGGTATGTGTCTGTCATGTAACTCATGTAAAGCCCTACGCGTGTGCTCCAGCGCATTACACCGGTAATGAAATTGTGTATGCCTTCAGGAAGGCTTCCGGTAAACAAGATAATCCACCAGCCAATAAATACAGCGATGTTTACACCGATACTTAAGAACAACAATACAAAACCATGCGGAAGCCAAACGTAAAGCCAGCCAAAAAATGCCCGGAGTATTGTAAGACCACGGCTGGTTGACTGCGGATACGGAATCTCCACCGAAGTTGCATCATCTTGTGCATCGATACCAAAAGCAGGGTAGCCATCGGCCAGATTATAAAAGCGTGCATTCAATCGGGTTTGCCACCGGATTAATCCAACCTGATATTCGAAGAAGCTTTGTGGATACTTACCCGTAAACAGGATGATCCAGAATGAAATAAACGAAAGGATGGCTCCCCAGAGTCCCATAAAAAGTAAAACGAATCCATGAGGAATTGCAATGTAGATAAATCCGAAAAATGTTCTTAAGAGCAACTCTCCTCGGGAAAGCTTCTCAGCATGCTTGATGGTAAAGGTCATGATTATAGGTTTTGGTTTCTGAAAAGTAAGGTTTTCACCTCCAAAATACAGCAAAAGAATTTAATAACGATTATCAAACTAACTTTTTAAGCTATCTAAAAACTAAGGGGCATGGTAAACGAAACTTCGGTGCCTCGGCCGGGCTCGCTGGTAATTGTCATATTGCCACCGTTACGTTGAATGAACTCCTTGCACAATAGCAATCCCAGGCCGGTTCCTTTCTCCTGATTAGTGCCCATCTTTGAAAAGTATGCGTTTGATCCTAACACCATCCCGATCTCCTGCGGTGTCATACCCATTCCATAATCGCGAATACTAATTGTACAAAATGTTGCATCGACCGAAGCCGAAATAGTAACCGTAGCATTCGTCTTCGAAAACTTAATCGCATTGTGCACCAGGTTTCGAAGGATGAGTTGAAGCTGGTTGGAATCCGCCAACACCACAATGGTTAACGGACAATGATTTTCCAGTGTAAGATTTTTTCGTTGACCAACTTCATCCAGAAGCGTACAGGTATCCTCAATCACATTCCGAAGGGCAATGGGTTTGGGATCTGTTCGCAACCCATCCATTTGGCTGAGCGACCAGTTTAACAAGTTCTCCAAGGTACGTTGCGTTAGATTAAGGTTACCCTTCAACTTGGCTGAGACGGTAACAAACTCTTCCGGCTTCAATGATTGATTGGTGAGTAACTCCAACAGCGCTTGCAGATTATTAATTGGTCCGCGCAGATCATGGCTGATGACGGAAAACAATTTTGATTTCAGTTGATTGAGTTTGTGAAGGTTTTCCGATTGAGTTTGAATTTCTTCTTTCTGTTGTTCGATGTCTTTGTTCTTTGCATTTAGCGCACGATTCACTTTCGCCTGCAACCTGCGTATGCGAAACATTACCAGAATAAGGGAGCCGAGCAGTAAAAGCCCAACAAAAAGCAGAATGGAAATAAGGCGTTGATTCCGTACTTTAGTTTGTGTCAGGGCATTTTGCTCCTCCAGTCCAAGAATGGTTTTATCTTTATTCTCCAACTCATACAAAGATTGCATCTCTTGAATCTGCCCGTTCTTCTGCGCATTATACAAGCTGTCCTTATACTGACTAACCCGTTGAAGGTGTTTCACTGCCAGCGTAGACTTACCTGTTTCGGTATAAATTTTCGCCAGCAAATCATGCACCCTAATCAGTATGTCGTGGTTTTCAATTTCTTCATTAATGGGTATTGATTTGTTCAACATCAGCACGGCACTATCCGGTTTTCCCAACATGTACGCATTCTGGGCGGCCTGCAGGTAAGAGATACCCAACGCCCGTAGATTTCCAACCTGGCTGTCGAGCTGAAGGGCCACCCGGTTAAACGCATCACTTTTTGTATAGTCACCGAGGTTATAATAAATTTTGGCCAATCGTCCGTACAGAATACTGATATTGACTGAGTCGGCAGACGCTTTATAGAGTACCATACTTTTATCAACATACTGGAATGCTGAGTCATACTGCTTGCGCACTGAAAACAGCATCGACCGCTCGCGGTAGACATCCGCCAGCAAGGTGAGGTTATGATGTTGTTTTGCCAGCACTTCGGCCCGATTAAGATATGTTACTGCCTGATCGTAATTGGATAAATCAATAAACGTTCGGGAAAGTCCAACCAAACAATTGCCCCACAAATTGATCTCGGGTGAGTTCTCAAGAATTTTAAGAGCCTTAAAACCAAACTCAATGCTCAACCGAAAGTTGGCTTTGGTCCAATTGGCTTTGGAAAGAACAAAGTAGTAGTACCCCTCCAGCAGGTGATACTTTTTTTCGATCACCTTGGGAAGATTTTTGTTGATGATGGCCACCGAAGAATCCGGATGGGAAAGGAACAGGAGTAGTGCCTGATCGGCCGAATGCTTTAATGATAAACTGTCGGATGGTTGAGTGAAGGCCGCACCACAAACAAAGAATTCAAGTGCAGTAAAAAGTAAACAGACGGTAGCCTTCCTGATCATTCAATAGCGAAAGACTGAAGTAATCACTTATCTGCTTGTGATACAAATCAAACTTAGCTTAAAAAGCATGTAAGGTTACCGGGCACTACAATGTAGCCTGTACTTTCTTTGGAAGCTTCGACCGGATTAGTGTGTACGATTGTTCAATAAAAAAACTCAGTTCTTTCTTAGAAATCCTTGCTGACGAATCCACGAGTATCCACTTGTTGCGGGCCATGTAGGGTGCAGGCGTAAATCCTGTGCGCTCCTGCAGTTCGGCAAATTCCTCGTCTGTTACTTTAAACGATACGCTAACCGGGCCTTCCATGCCCATAACACAAAACATTTTCTTGGCCACACAAAAGCAAAGATCGTTTCCCCACTTTACATCCTCTGTGGCAGAGGGCAGCTTCGATGCAAGTTCTCGAATAAGTGCTAGTGTCATTTCTTTTTACCAGCTGCTTTTTTGGCCGCTGCGACTTTCTTCTTACCTACATCGCTCATGGCAAAACCGCGAGTCATTTTCTTGATATTTTCAGCCTTACGAAAACGCAAGGCACTCCAGTCTTCATCGATTGCGACCATGCGCACCGGCTCGAATCCTTTGTTTCCCAAAACCTGCCAGCCATTATCGCGGCTGAATTCACAGGTGTATTTTTTTGACGATCCTTTTGGATACGCAAACCATAGCACTCCATCCTCCTGTAGAATCGAGGAAATCTTTACAGCCAGGTCGTCCACTTCGTTTTGTTTGGTAACAAAGGCGAGAAAAAAATCCACAGTCTTTGCACCGGATAAACTTGACTTAATCGTAGCCACGAGTTTCATCTCATCCAGTTCTTTTTTAAAACTGCCGGGAGCATGGATGATATGCAGTTGCTTTTGCTCTTTGTAATTTAGTTTTTTGAATACGGGTGTCATGTATATTCATCTATAAACGAAAGGTACTATGATTTACGTACCCTAATAACCAGAAGGCGGGTATTTTTTTGCCGCTTGCAATATCCAAACGTTTACCTTTGAGGTTTATAAAAAAACATGAATACCTCCTCCATTCAGGAAATCAAAAAAGAACTACTCACCCTTGACCTCGAAACCCTGCAAGCCTTGTGCATGCGCCTGGCGAAGTATAAGAAGGAAAATAAAGAATTACTTTCCTATATGTTATTTGAGGCACACGATGAGCAAGGGTACATTGAAAATGTTAAAGAAGAAATGGATGAACTCTTTGAAACCATTCCTGATCGGAATACTTACCTGATTAAAAAGGCTCTTCGAAAAGTGCTTCGGTTCACCAATAAACAAATTAAGTACTCAGGCATTCCACAAACTGAACTTGAACTGCGCATTAGTTTTTGCATCCAGGTGAAAGCGAAAAAAATTCCCCTTCAAAGCAACACGGTTCTTTCTAATCTTTACCGGCAGCAGGTAATAAAAATAAATACTATTCTGGCCAAGCTTCCGGAAGATCTTCAAGCCGACTACACCCGCGATATTTCACGCATATCTTAATTATCATGAAACAGGAACAACCGAATAATCCCCTGCATGGCAAGACACTCGAAATGATTTTGATTTACCTGGTTGATAGATACGGATGGCAGGAACTGGGCGAACGAATTCCGGTGAACTGCTTTATCAGCAATCCTAGTATCAAATCAAGCCTTACATTCTTTCGAAAAACACCCTGGGCAAGAAAAAAAGTGGAAGATCTTTACCTGGATTCGCTTGACTGAAATTTCGGTATTTCATCGGTATAAAAAGAAAAGGCGCAACCGGTTGCGCCGTTTCTTTTTGGTATGTCAC
>Ga0315910_10000460_pt1 | contig 40404 bp, 34 predicted proteins | sample EdamamesoilMG_FD_204470 | JGI IMG/M metagenome (GOLD analysis project Ga0315910, IMG submission 204470) | Garden soil microbial communities collected in Santa Monica, California, United States - Edamame soil | ecosystem: Environmental > Terrestrial > Soil > Garden | place: USA: California...
CCGGCGACCGAGGTGACGCGGTAACCGCCGAGCGCCCTGCCCAGGTCGATCTGGTCGTATTCGTTGAACCACCAGATGCGGTTGTAGCCGCTGCCGCCGTTGAACATGAAGTAGGCATTGCCCTGCTCGTCGTTCTTGGCGAGCAGGAACGAGCCCAGCGCGTACCACAGGGTCTGCGCGAAGCTCACCGGCCGCCCCCAGTTGTCCGTGCCGCTCTGGCCGTCCATCAGCTTGGTGTGGCTCATGGTGGCCACTTTCGAATTGCGGATCGCGGCGATGGTGTCAATCTGCCGCTTCCATTCCGGCTCGGGGTAGAACTGCGTATCGGAGCCCCATTCCACGGCGAAAGCGCCTTCCTCGAGCAGCACGTCGGGCGGGCTGGCGCCGTTGTCCAGGCTCAGCCAGGCCGCGCTGCCGACGCTCGAGCGCGTTTCACCGCGGTTGCACCACAGCTTCTGGCCGTAGCCGTGCATGCCGTTGCCGATCGCCTCGACGAAGCTGTTCATCGCGGCCGACCAGGTGGTGTCGGTGGGATACCGGGTGCTGGACGCGCTGTAGCCGCCCGCGCTGGGGAGCGTGAGGCAGTTGTCCACGAATATGCCGTCGGCCACCCAGGGCCGGTCGACGATGTCGGCCTTCACCGCGTCGATCCAGTAGGACTGGTAGTTGGAGTTGCCGAAGTCCATCAGGTGCCAGTACTGGTTGGCGCCGACGTTGGAGAACCCCACGCTGTAGATGCGCTGGCCTGCGGCGTTCAGCTGGAACAGCTCCGGGTGGTTGCCGTTCAGGCTGCCCATGAAATGGCCCCGCGAGACGTCGTAGCGCCCGAGGCCGTTGAGATACTGCGGCAGCGTCCCGTCCAGGTGGCTCGGCGCCTCCGGCCCCATCTCGTACAGATAGATCTGTACCGCGGGGTTGAGCGCCTTGACCGCCGCCCAGGTGTTGGTGCCGATGTCCTGGTAGCGGAAGCGGTCGATGTCGATCAGGTCGAACTTCGCCAGCTTCGCCGCGTCGGCGGCCACCAGTTGCGGCCCGCCGCCGTAGTACACCAGGAAGGTCGGGATGAACTTGTCCGAGCCGGCGGCGAGGCTGAGCGCGGGCAGGGCGAGCGCCGCAGCCAGGAGCAGCGCGAGCATGCCGGCGCCGAGTTGCCGTGCGAGGTTGATCTGGTTCATTTGCGTCCTTCCATTCGGTAGTTGAAGGTTGACAACCGTGTCGCCGTTATTCGACAGAGCGGGCGCATGCTAGGCGTGGCACGCAAGGCACTTCGATGACTTTGTGCACGGACTAGGGGACTCTCTGACCCGCCGGCGGCAGCAGGTCACGAACCCGGCAATGGCCTGGGGAAAACGCGCGCGCAAGCGCCGTCCTCACTCGTCGGCATGGCGAGCGATCGCTGCGCAGCTCGAGCGGAACCGGCTCGACCGCGAGCCGGGAGGCGCGCGTTACGGGCCGAGCGAGATGAGTGACATCGCGGGATTCCCCCAAAGAGACTGCGGCGGGCGACGCCGATCGTCGCCCTGCGCCAGAGGGGAGCCGCAAGCGCCGTGCCAGAATCGCGCGGCGAAGAAAATCAGGGAGTTAGCGCAAGCGCCGCGGCGACAGTGAAATATGCACGACGCGCGGACACGACTGCGTCACGCGCGCGGCCCCTGCGGAGGGGCAAACGCGACAGGCGATGGCATAGATGGGAGGGGCTAGCGCCGCGACATCCATTCCTGCAGGCAGGCGCGCGCGCGGCGCGGCGGGCCGTAGTTGAAGCGCCACTCGCATTCGCCCAGGAACAGGGAGAAGTTCTCGCGCGACATGCCGTTGTACTTGCGCAGGTGGCGCTTGGCCTGGCTCCAGAAATTCTCGACGCTGTCGATGGGCGACCGGCTCGCGTCGCTGCCGAGGCGAAAGTGGCGCAGGTCGGCGGCGTGCAGCACCCGGCGCGTTTGCGGCGCGCGCGTGGCGACGATCGCTTCGAGCCGCAGGCGGGGAGGGCGCGTGGGCGCGGTCGCGCCGGGCTCCCCGGCGCGCAGCAGGACGGCGTGGACTTTGCCACGGCGGCCCAGGAGGCCGAACACCGGCTGCAGGTCCGAGACGCCGCTGAAACAGCGGATCTCGAACGCGACATCCACCCTGGGGGGGCGTTCCCGTGCCAGGTGCCGCGCGATCAGCACGCGCAGGCGATGGTAGAACAGCCGCGCGGTATTGCGATTCACCCCGACCAGCTCGCCCGCCGGCCGCGCCGCCGTGCCGGCCACGAAGTGCTCCAGCAGACGCTCGGTCTGCGCCTGCGTCAGCTTCGAGCGCGGAAAGCGCATCGCCGCAGCATGCAGAGGCACGCATGACACGGCGCGTGCTATGCCATCCCCCAGGAGACGCAGTCCTGTCGCTTCGCGACGACTGTTTGTAGCGATGCAACGACAGCGTCCGTCCTGAATCCAGCGGCGCTGCCCCTGCTCGCGCTAGTCCGACTGGGGCATGAATCGGCGCGGGCCACGCCCATTCCGCGTAACTCCCGCAGCCTACCTTGGCGCTCATCATCAGGAGATCCCACATGCGCCTCCCCAACCTGCTTTCGCTGTGCCTCACCGTGCTGGCCCTCGCGGCGCCGCCCGCGGCTGCCACCGATGCGCCGGTCGGCGCGCCGCCGGCCTACATGGATTCCGTCGCGCCCACGCCGGCCGCCGCGCACCTGCGCACCGCCGAGTTGGTCCCGGTGCGCGTTGCCGCTGCCGACGCTGCACGCGTGCAGAGCCCCAGGGCGCGCGACAGCAAGCCCGCCGCGCCGGCCGCCCCCGCGCCCGAGCCCTCGAGCTGGCCGATCCTGCTGAGCGGCCTGCTGCTGGTGGGCTTCATCGCCCGGCGCCGGGCGAACTGGCCGGAAGCCTGAGCCCCCCGGTGCGCAGCGCGGCCTGCCGGATATCCTGCAGCGTATTGCTCGCGGGCGCGCTGCTGGCGGCCGCGACCGCGGCGTTCCCGCGCGACAGCCTCGGCGCGGGCGACCTGATCCGCATCACGGTATTCCAGAACCCGGACCTCGGCACCGAGACACGCGTGGCGGGCAACGGCAGCATCACCTTTCCCTTGCTCGGCGAGGTCGCGCTCGCCGGCCTGACGCCCGCGGACGCGGGCGAGCGCATCGCGACGCAGCTCCGGCAGCGCAACTTCCTCAGGAACCCGCAGGTCAACGTCGCGGTGGTGCAGGTGCGCAGCCGCCAGGTGTCGGTACTCGGCCAGGTGGCGCGTCCCGGGCGCTATGCGCTCGACGAGTCAAGTTCGCGCTTGACCGACCTGCTCGCGCTCGCCGGCGGGATCGGCCCCGCGGGCGACGACACGGTGACCGTGGTGCGCGCGCGCGACGGCACTCCAGAACGGCTGGACATCGACGTGCCCGGCATGTACCGCAGCGGCGACCTGTCGCGCAACCTCGAGCTGCAGGACGGCGATACGATCTACGTGCAGCGCGCGCCGGTGTTCTACATCTACGGCGAAGTGCAGCGCGCGGGCGCCTACCGGCTCGAGCCCGGCATGCTGGTGATGCGCGCCCTGTCGCTCGGCGGCGGGCTGACGCCGCGCGGCACCGAGCGCACGCCGCGCATCCATCGCCGCATGCCGGACGGCAGCGTCCGGCAGCTCGACGCGCGCCTGGGCGACGCGGTGCAGGCCGACGATGTGATCCATTTCCGCGAAAGCCTGTTCTAGCCCGGCATGAACCCCACCCTGTTCCTCGCCGCGTTGCGCGCACACCTGGGGCTGTGCGTGCTGGTCCTCGCCAGCACCGTGCTCGCGGCCACCGCGGTGAGCCTGTTGCTGCCGAAGTCCTACAAGGCGAGCGCCTCGCTGCTGGTGGACGCCAACAAGGACGAGCAGTCGATGAGCAACGTGCTGCTGCCGCCGCGCGAGCGCATCGGCTACATGCAGACCCAGATGGACATCATCACCAGCGAGCGCGTGGCGCGCAAGGTAGTGCAGGAACTGAAGCTGGCGGAGGACCCCGCCGCGCGCGCCGCCTTCGACAAGGACGCGGGCGGCGGCTCGATCGAGAACTGGCTGGTCGCCGGGTTGCTCAAGCGGCTCAAGGTCGAGACGTCGCAAAGCAACGTCATCCTGCTCAGCTACGCCTCGGGCGATGCACATTACGCGGCGCGCGTGGTGAACGCGTTCGCCCAGGCGTACATTGACACCATGCTCGAGTTGCGCGTCGAGCCGACGCGACAGGCGGCGCTCTGGTTTGACGAGCAGTTGAAGAGCCTGCGCGCCAGCCTGGAGGAGGCGCAGGCGCAGCTCACCAGCTACCACCGCCAGCGGGGCATCATCTCGGCCGACGAGCGCTACGACGTGGAGAACGCGCGCCTGGGCGAGCTCTCGAGCCAGCTGGTGCGCGCCCAGGAGCAGACCTTCGAGCTGCAGTCGCGCGAGCGGCAGGCACGCGAAGTGCTCGCGCGCGGCGCGGCGCCGGAGGAACTGCCCGACGTCCTCGCCCACCCCTACGTGCAGCGGCTCAAGGCGGACCTGGCGCACGGCGAGGCCAAGCTGCAGGAGCTGGCGTCGCAGTATGGCCCCAACCATCCGCAGTACCAGCGCCTCGCCGCGGAGAACCGCAGCTTGCGCGAGAAGCTGGACGCCGAGATCCCGCGCATCGTCGCCGGGCTGGGCAACTCGCGGCGCCAGAGCCAGCAACGCGTGGCCGACCTGCAGCGGGCGCTGGCCGCGCAGCGCGCGCGCCTGCTCGAGATGAAGGAAAGCCGCAACGACCTGACGGTGCTGTCGCGCAACGTGGAGACCGCGCAGCGCACCTACGAGACCGCGCTGCAGCGCTCCGTGGTGAGCCAGGTGGAGAGCCGCGCCAGCCAGACCAACATCGCGCTGCTCGGCCCGGCAGTGGCGCCGCGCCGGCCGTCGCAGCCGAAGATCCTGCTCAACATCGCCTTGTCGATCGTCGTCGGCACGATCCTCGGCGTCGGGCTCGCGCTGCTGCTGGAGATGGCGGACCGGCGCGTGCGCTCGCGTGCGGACCTGGAGGGCCTGCCCGAGGTGCCGTTGCTGGGTGAGTTGAGCGCGTGGCCATCGGCGCAGCGCCGCGCGCTGCCGGCGCCGGGCTGAGGCGGCGCCGGTGAACGCGCCCGTCCGGATTCTGCCGCTCGAAGGCCTGCCGCGCGGCGCCGCGCCGCCCAGCGCGGAACTGGTGGTGGCGCTGGCGCCGTTCCACCGCTGCACCGAGGAGCTGCGCGCGCTGCGCACCCAGCTGCTGGTCCGCTGGGCCAATGCCGGGGTCCGGCCGCGCCTGCTGGCGATCGTCAGCCCGGGCGCGGGCGAAGGGCGCAGCTATCTCGCCGCCAACCTCGCAGTGGCCTTCGCGCAGCTCGGTGAACGCACGCTGCTGGTCGACGCCGACCTGCGCGCGCCGCGCCAGCACCGCATCTTCCGCGTGCCGGAGGGCGGCGGCCTGTCGGCGATCCTGGCGGGCGATGCCGGTCCCGAGGCGGTGCAGGCCCTGCCCGAGTACGGCGCGCTCGCGCTGCTGCCGGCCGGCGCGCCGCCGCCCAATCCGCAGGAGCTGCTGTCGCACCGCGCGCTGCCGCAGCTGCTGCACCAGCTGCGCGCGGAGTTCGACCTGCTGCTGTTCGACACGCCGCCCGCGCGGCAATGCGCCGATGCGCACAGCGTGGCCTACCGCGCCGGGCAGGCGCTGATGCTCGCGCGCAAGGACCATACGCGTCTCGCCGACGCGCAGCGCGTGGCCCGCGAATTGACCGACACCGGGGCGCGCATCGTCGGCAGCGTGGTCGCCGCATTCTGAGGCGCGCTTGAACGCCGCCTCCGGGCAGGGCGCGCGCGCCGCCGCGCTGGCAGGACCGGCGCTGCTGGGGGTGCTGGCCGGGGTGGCGGTCGCCGCCGCCGGCGCCAACGCGCTGATCCTGTGCGTCTCGCTGATCGGCTGCGTGTTCATCCTGCGCGACTTTCGCATCGGCGTGGTGCTGCTGATCGTGCTGATGCCGGTGTCGCGCAGCAGCGTGTTCCCGCACGCGATGCTCGGCATCACGGGACTGAATCCCCTCAACCTGCTGCTGGCCGCGACGCTGGGGTCCTACTTGCTGCACGCGTTGGGCGAGGACCTGCGGCGGCGCTTCGTGCCGCGGCCGCTGCTCTGGCTGTACCTGCTGCCGCTGCTCGCCGCCGGCGCGCTCGGCGCGCGCCACGTCGATGAGATCGCTCCCGCGTTCTTCACCTACGACATGCTCGACTTCCAGGGCGTCGGCGGCTACCTGCGCGAATACCTGCTCAAGCCGCTGATGATGGTGCTGTTCGCGCTGCTGGTGGCGGCCGCGGTGGCGCGTTCGCGCGACCCGGAAGCCTTCCTGGTGCCGGCGCTGCTGTCGATCTGGGTGATGGGCGCGATGGTGACCGGCTTCGTGCTGCTGTCCGGCTTCAGCCTGGAGCGCATGTCGCAGGCCGAGACGCGCGGCACCCTGTCGGCGCTCGGCCTGCACGCCAACGAACTGGGCCGGCTGTACGCGGTGGCCTATGCGCTGCTGCTGTTCGCCTGGGCGCAGGCCAAGGGCAGGACCGGGCTGCGCCTCGCGCTGCTCGCCTCGATGGCGCTGGTGGCGGCGGCGCTGTTGCTGACTTTCTCGCGCGGCGCCTTTTTCGGCTTCCTGGTGGTGAACCTGCTGTTCCTGCTGTGGCGGCGCAACCTGAAGACCCTGTTGCTGGCCGTCGCGCTGGCGGCGGCCGTGCTGCTCGCGCTGCCGTCCGCGGTCTACGAGCGCGCGAGCCTCGGCTTCGGCGCGGGACTGAACGCCATCAGCGCCGGTCGCCTGGACGGATTGTGGCTGCCGCTGCTGCCCGAAGTCCTGAAGAGCCCGCTGGTCGGCAACGGCCTGGGCTCGATCCTCTGGTCCCTCCCCATGCGCGTCTCGGGCGGCAGCGGGGTGACAGGGGTCATCGGCGCGACGCACCCGCACAACGCCTACCTCGAGGCGCTCCTCGACCTGGGCCTCGCCGGCCTCGTCCTGCTGTGCGCCTACTTCCACCACGTGTGGCAGGGTTTTCGCACCCTCGGCGCCGACCCCGCGCTCAGCCCCGTACTGCGCGGCTTCTACCAGGGTGCGGCGGCAGGACTCGCGTGCTTTCTGATCACCGGCCTGACCGACAGCAGCCTGGCGCCGAAGTCGGAGCAGGCCTTCCTCTGGCTGGCGATCGGCATGATGTACGGCCAGCGCGCCGCCGCAGAGCAGCGCCGGTGAGCGGCCTGGGGCGCCGCGCGCTGTCGCTGGGCGCCGCGAACGCGCTCGACACCGCGCTGCAGTTCCTCTTGCCGGTGGTGCTGGTGCGCTGCCTGTCGCCCGAAGCCTTCGGCGAGTACCGCCTGCTGTGGCTGGCGGTGGGCACGGTGATGGCGATCCTCACGCAGGCGATGCCCGGCAGCCTGTACTACTACCTGCCGCGCTCCGATGCCGCAGGCCGGCGCCTGTACATCAACCAGGCCCTGGCATTCCTCGCCGCGGCGGGGCTGCTCGCGGCCTGGGCGGTCAGCGCGTGGAACCCTTGGCTGCCGCACCAGGTCGCCCCGCTGTCGCGCTACGAGTGGGTGGTTCCCGCGTTCGTGCTGCTGTGGGTGATCGCCTCGCTCCTCGACCTGCTGCCCACGGTGGAGGAGCGCACCGGCTGGCAGGTCAGGGCGACGATCGGCTTGTCGACGTTGCGCACCCTGTCGCTGGCCGCCGCCGCGCTGTTCACGCGCGAGCTCGGTCCGGTGCTGCTCGCGCTGCTCGCCTTCGTCGCGCTGAAAGTGGCGCTGCTGCTCGCCTATGTGGCGCGCTACCACGGCCTGCGCGGGCCCTGGCTGCGCTGGCGCGCGCTGGCCGCGCAACTCGCGTACGTCGCGCCGTTCGGCGCGGCTTCCGCGCTCTACAGCCTGCGCACGCAGGCGGACCAATGGGTGGCGGCGGCGCTGTACGCCGTCGGCCAGTTCGCCGCGTTCTCCATCGGCGCGCTGCTCGCGCCGCTGCTCAACGTGCTGCGCCTGTCGGTGAGCCACGCCTACCTGCCGAGCATGAGCCGCCTGCAGGCGGCGGGCGACCTGCGCGGCATGCTCGCCTTGAATGCGCGCGCCAACACGATGGTCGGCGCGCTCGCCTATCCCATGCTCGCCTGCGCCTTCGCGTTCGCGGAGGAGATCGTCGCCGTGGTCTACACCCCGGCCTACCTCGAGGCGGCGCCGGTGATGCGCGTATACATCCTGGGCCTCGCCGCCCTGGTGATCGAGCTGGCGAGCGTCACCTTCCTGCTGCAGCGGGGCGCCTTCGTGCTGCGGCTGGGAATCGCGGCGCTCGTCTTGTCGGTGGCGGTGAGCTGGGCCGGCGCACGCTATGGCGCCCTGGCGGGGGCGGCGGCGGGCAGCGTACTCGCGGCCTACCTCGACCTCGCGTGCACGCTGCGGTGCGTTGCGCGCTGCACCGGCGTGCCCCTGCGCCGCCTGCAGGACTGGCGCACGCTAGGCCTGCTGTTGCTGAGCGCGCTGCTGGCGGCGGCCCTGGCCTGGAGCGCGGTGTCGCGCGAGCTCGCAGCCGCCGCGGCGCCGCTGCGGCTGCTCGCGGGCGCGGCGCTGACGGCGGCGGGCTATGGCGCGCTGCTCCTGCTGCTGGGCTGGCGCGGCGGGCTGCGCCTCGCGGCGGAGCGCTGAGCGTGCGCGTGCTGCTGGCCACCGGTTCGCTCGCCGCGGGCGGCGCCGAGCGCTGCTCGGTCGCGCTGCTGAACGGACTGGCCGCGCGCGGGCACGAGTGCCATGCGGTGTACGTCAAGGGCGAAGCCGGCCTGCTCGGGCGGCTGGCAGGGCAGCGCAGCATCCTGTGCCTGCAGGCGCGGCGCTACCTGGACTGGCAGGCGCTCGCGGCGTTCGCGCGCCACCTCGAGCGCGTGCGGCCCGCCGTGGTGGTGGCCGCCAACGGCTACGCACTGCTGTACGCCTGGGCCGCGCTGCGCCTCGCACGCTGGCGTGCGCCGCTGGTGGTCACCTTCCACTCCACCCGGCTGCTGCGCCTGAAGGAGCGGCTGCAGATGGCTGCCTACCGGCCGCTGTTCTGGGGCGCGGCCTGCACCGTGTTCGTGTGCGAGGCGCAACGGCGCTATTGGCGGCGCCGCGCCCTCGGTTCGCGGCGCAACGCAGTGATCTACAACGGCGTGGACACCGGCGAGTTCTGCGACCAGGGCGGGAGCGGGCTGCGCGCGCAGCTCGGGTTCGCCGCAACGGACTTCGTCGTCGGCGCCTGCGCGCTGCTGCGGCCGGAGAAGAACCACCTGCAATTGCTGCAGGCGGTCGCCGCGCTGCGCGACCTCGGCCTGCCGGCCAAGGCGCTGCTGATCGGCGACGGCGAGATGCGCGGCGCGATCGAGGCGCGGGCGGCCGAGCTGGGGCTGCAGCGCGATGTCCTCATCGCCGGACTGCAGCAGGACGTGCGCCCCTACGTCGAGGCCTGCGACGCGATCGCCCTGTGCAGCCACTCCGAGGCGTTCTCGATGGCGGCGATCGAGGCCATGGCCCTGCGCAAGCCGGTGGTGCACGCGGCGGTCGGCGGCGCCGCGGAGATGATCCTGCCGGGACGCAACGGCTTCCTCTATCCGGCGGGCGACACGCGGGCGCTGGTGGAGAAGCTGGCGCAGCTCGCGGACAGTGCGCTGTGCCGCCGGATGGGCAACCGCGCGCGGGGACTGGTGGAGCTGCTGTTCTCGGAACGGGCAATGGTGGAGCGCTACGAGCATCTGCTGGCGGAGCTGTGCGCGGGCGACGCGCCCCCGGTCCACCCGGACCATGGGGCGCACGCCAAACCCGCACAGTAGGGACGCGACACTCGCCGCCAGGAATGTCCTCCGCGTCCACCCTGCCGAGCTACGAGACCGTCCAGGAGCAGATCCGCGGCCGCCCGCGCCGCTGGCTGGTGACCGGCGCGGCCGGCTTCATCGGCTCGCACCTCGCCGAGCACCTGCTCAAGCTGGAGCAGGAAGTCGTCGGGCTGGACAACTTTTCCACCGGCAAGCGCGCCAACCTCGACCAGGTGAAGCTGGCGTTGAGCGCGAGCCGCTGGCGGCGCTTTCGCTTCATCGAAGGCGACATCCGCTCGCCGGAGTCCTGCGCCGACGCCTGCCGGGGAGCCGACGTGGTGCTGCACCACGCTGCCCTGGGCAGCGTGCCGCTGTCGCTGCGCGACCCGATCGCCACGCACCACAGCAACGTCACCGGCTTCGTCAACCTGCTGCTGGCGGCGCGCGATGCCGGGGCAGGGCGCTTCGTCTACGCCAGCTCGAGCGCCGCCTATGGCGACCACGCCGGGGTGCCCAGCGTGGAAGACGCGACCGGGCGCGCGCTCTCGCCCTACGGCCTGAGCAAGCAGGTCGACGAGCTGTACGCCGGCGTTTTCGCCCGCTGCTACGCGCTGCCCTGCGTGGGCCTGCGCTACTTCAACGTGTTCGGGCCGCGGCAGGACCCGGAAGGCGCCTACGCCGCGGTGATTCCGGCCTGGATCGGCGCCATGCTGCGCGGGCGGCAGGTGCACATCAACGGCGACGGCAAGTCGACGCGCGATTTCTGCCACGTCGACAACGTGGTGCAGGCCAACCTGCTCGCGGCCCTCGTGCAGGAGCCGGCGGCCCTCGACCAGGCCTACAACATCGCCGTGGGCGAGGCGACTTCGCTCAACGTGCTGTTCGAGCTGATCCGCTCCCTGCTCGAGCCGCGCCTGCCGCGGCTGCGCGGCCTGCGCCCGCACTACCGGCCGTTCCGCGAGGGCGACATCGCGTTCTCCACCGCCGACTGCGCCAAGGCGGCGCGCCTGCTCGGCTACCGGCCGCGCTGGCGCGTGGACGAAGGCCTGGCGCGCACCGTCGAGTGGTACGCCGCGCAGCTGCCGGTCAGCGCCGGCGGCGCGGGGCGGAGCCGCGCCATGAGCAAGCAACCCACCCGGGATGGAAGCCGACCATGACTGCACGCCGCAAGCACCGCTGCCTCGCACTGACGATCGCGCTCCTCGGACTGGGCGGCACGGCCGCGCGGGCGCAGATCCTGCCGCCGCTGCCCGACTTCACGCCGCCGACGGTGCAAATCACTTCGCCCGCCCAGGGCGCCACGGTGTCCGGCACGATCACCGTCAGCGCCAGCGCCTCCGACAACCGGGGCGTGGCGGGCGTGCAATTCCAGTTGGACGGGGCGAACGGCGGGGCGGAGGACACCAGCCAGCCCTACACCGTGTCCTGGGACACGCGCCTCTCCGCCAACGGCACGCATACGATCACCGCGGCGGCTCGGGACGCCGCCGGCAACCGCGCCACGTCGCAGCCGGTGAGCGTCACCGTCGACAACGCGGCACCGCCCGCCGCGGCCACGCGGCACGAGGAGACGAGCGCGGCGGCGAGCTACAGCGTCGGCTGGACCCAGTCCAACCAGGGCTGGTTCGCCTGGAGCGGGGGCGCTGCGCTGCAATCCAGCCTGCCCGGCGCGCGCGCCACGTTCGCCTTTACTGGCAGCTCGGCGACGTGGATCGGCTATCGCAGCGGCAACAGCGGCATCGCCCGCGTGATCCTCGACGGCGCCCCGGTTGCCGAAGTCGACCTGTTCGCGCGCACCGACGAAGTTCGTGCGCCCATCTACACCGTCAAGGGCCTGGCCGACACCCACCACACGCTGGTCATCGAGGTGACCGGGATGAAGAACGCGGAGGCGGTTTCCAACCTGATCCAGGTGGACGCCTTCGACGTGCCGGCGCCGGCGGTATCGCACCTGCAGGACACGGACCCGGACCTCGCCTTCAGCGGCGGCTGGGCGCCGGCGAACGCCAGCGTCGCCTGGAGCGCCGGCACCGCGGTGGCGGCGGCAGGCCCGGGGGCGCAGGCCACGCTGAATTTCCAGGGCACCGCGATTGCGTGGAACGGCTACCGCGGACCCGACGCCGGCATCGCGCGCGTCACCCTGGACGGCGTGCTCGCCGGCGAGGTCGACCTGTACTCGCCCGTGCACGGAATCCAGGCCGCGGTGTTCACTGCCACGGGGCTCGCCGACGGCGACCACAGCCTGACGCTCGAAGCGACCGGGCAGCGCCATCCTTCGTCGTCGGGGAGCCTGGTGGTGGTGGATTCGTTCGACGTCACCCGGCCGGGCGCGCGCCACCAGGAGACCGACGCCGCGGTCGCCTACAGCGGCGCCTGGACGCACGGCAACCGCAACCGCACGTGGAGCGAAGGCTCGGCGTCAGTCTCGGGCACGCCCGGCGCGCGCGCCGTCTTCAGCTTCAACGGCACCGGCGTGCGCTGGATCGGCTTGCGCGCGGCGCGCACCGGCATCGCGCGCATCTACCTGGACGGCAGCTTCGTCGCCGAGGTCGACACCTATGTTCCGGCCGAAGGCTACCAGTCGACCGCCTTCGCCCTCTCCGGCCTGGCGCCGGGCAACCACAGCCTGGCGATCGAGGTGACCGGGCAGAAGAATCCCGCCGCCACCAACAACTACGTGGTGGTGGACGCCTTCGACGTGCGTCCCTGAGGCCGGCCGGTGTACGGATCCTTCGCATATCGCCACGGCCCGATCCCGGCGCAGGAGTGGCTGATCGCCGCGCGCGACGCGCTGCGCCACGCGCTGCGCGAAGGCCGGCATTTCGACGCCCTGGAAGGGCAGCTCGAGGACAGCCAGTGGTGGTCGGCGGAAGCGCTGCACGCCTACCAGCAGCGCAGCGTGGACAACCTGCTCGCGTTCGCGGCGCGGCACGTGCCGTACTACCGCGACCGCCTGCCCGCAGCACACACGCCGCTCGCCCAGCTGCCGCTGCTCGACAAGGCGCAGGTGCGCGCTGCCGGCCGCGCGCTCCTCGCCGACCGCCGGCGCGGGCCGGCGTTCTCGATCGAGACCAGCGGCACCTCCGGCGCGCCGCTCGTGTTGCGGCAGGATCTCGCCGCGATCAACCGGGAGAACGCCTTCGTCTGGCGCCAGCTCGCCTGGGCGGGCTTGCGCCGCGGCGAGCCGCGCGCCTGGCTGCGCGGCGACATGATCGTCCCGGCCGCGCAGCGCTCGCCGCCCTACTGGCGGCTGAACCGGACGGAGAACATGCTGATGCTCTCCTCCTACCACCTGGCGGAGTCGACCGCCGCCGCGTGCCTGGAGGCGCTCGCCGCCTTCGAGCCGGTCGTGATCCAGGCCTATCCGTCGTCGATCGGGTTTCTCGCTGCCTGGATGCTGGGCAGCGGCGCGCGTTATCGCGGCGCCGCCTTGCGCGGCATCGTCACCTCCTCCGAGACGCTGTCCGCGGAGCGGCGCCGCGATATCACCGCGGCTTTCGGCTGCCCGGTGTTCGACTGGTACGGGCAGGCCGAGCGCGTGGCGGCGGCCGGCACCTGCGAGCACGGGCGCCTGCACCTCCTGAGCGATTACTCCTGCGTCGAGTTGCTGCCGGCGCAGGACGGCTGGTACGAACTGGTTGGCACCAGCTTCAACAACTACGCCATGCCCCTGATCCGCTATCGCTGCGGCGACCGCGTGCGCCCGGCGCCGGCGCAGGAGCGCTGCGCCTGCGGTCGCGCCTTCCCGCTGCTCGAGGAAATCGCGGGCCGCGACGACGACGCGGTGCAGCTGCCCGACGGCCGCAGCATCGGGCGGCTGGACCACGTGTTCAAGGGCGTCGAGGGCGTGGTCGAGGCGCAGATCCGCCAGGAGGGCGCCGGCGCGGTGGCGGTCCTGGTGGTGCCGGCCGCGGATTTCGGCGAACACACGCGGCGCGCGCTGCTGCGCAACCTGCGCGAACGCCTCGGCCGGGACGTCGCGCTGGAAATCCGGCGCGTGGATGCGATCCCGCGCGGCGCCAATGGCAAGTTCAGGAGCGTGGTATGTGTGGCATCGCGGGATACCTGAGACTGCGGCCGGAGCGTTGCGCGCCGCTCGCCGCGGACATCGCAGCGCAGATGCTCGACGCGCTGCGCCGACGCGGGCCCGACGGGGTGGGGCAGTGGCGCTCCGCCGACGGGCTGTGCTGGCTCGGCCACCGGCGCCTCGCCATCGTCGACCTGCATACCGGCGACCAGCCGATGTGCAACGAAGACGCCAGCGTATGGACGGTGTTCAACGGCGAGATCTACAACCATCTCGAGTTGCGTGCGCAGCTCGAGGCCTGCGGCCACCGCTTCAAGACCCGCAGCGACACCGAGGTGCTGCTGCACGGCTACGAGCAGTGGGGCCTGCGCGGCCTGGCGGAGCGCCTGCAAGGGATCTTCGCCTTCGCACTCTACGATGCGCGCGCGCGCACCCTGTCGCTGGCGCGCGACCCGATGGGGGTCAAGCCGCTGTATTGGTGGAGCGACGGCGACGCGCTGCTGTTCGCCAGCGAGACCAAGGCGCTGCTGCGCCATCCCGCGCTGCGCCGGCGCAAAGTGAACCGGGCCGGCGTCGCGCAGGTCCTGGTCACGCGCTATGTGTCGCGCCCGGCAACCATGTTCGAGGGCGTGTCGCGCCTGCCGGAGGGTTGCTGCATGACGGTCGCGCTGGACGGCCGGCCGCTGCAACCGCCGCAGCGCTACTGGGACGTGCGCTTCCGCCCGGAACCGATCGCGCTCGAGGACGCGACGCAGCAGCTCGACATCCTGCTCAGGCGCACGGTGGCAATGCAGCTGATGTCCGACGTGCCGCTGGGAGTGCAACTCTCCGGCGGCGTCGACAGCAGCCTGGTGGTGGCGATCATGGAAACGCTGCGGCGCGAACGCGGCGACGCGGCTGCGGTGAAGACCTTCTCCGTCGGCTTCGACGTGGCCGAGTTCAGCGAGCTGGCCTATGCGCGCCAGGTCGCGCAGCGCTACGGCACCGAGCACCACGAGATCACGGTGGGCTTCCGGGATTTCGCCGCGCAGCTGCCGCTGCTCGCCTGGATCTACGACGAACCGATGGGCGAGCCGCCCGGCATCCCCACCTACGTCATGTGCCGCGAGGCGAAGCGGCACGTCAGCGTGATGCTGTGCGGCGAAGGCGCCGACGAGCTGTTCGGCGGCTACTCGAAATACCTGTTCGACCAGCTCGCGGCGGCCCTGACCTGGATGCCCGCCGGCATGCGCCAGGGCCTGATGCGCGGCTTCGCGCGCGGGCTGCCGTTCGCCGGGCGCCGCCTGCGCAGCGCGGCGGAGATCCTGTCGATCGCCGACGTGCCGCGGCGCTACGCCTCCTGGTACGGCGGCTTCGACACGCAGCTGCAGGCGCGCGTGCTGTCCGGCGCGATGCGCCGCGAGGTGGCCGACGGCGGCCTGGCGCAGGCGTTCCGCGAGATCCTGGGCGGCTGCGATGGCGCGGGCGCGCTGGACCGCTTCCTGTACTGCGACATGCACACGCGCCTGGTGGACGACATCCTGGTCAAGGGCGATCGCATGAGCATGGGCGCGGGCATCGAGGCGCGCGTGCCGTTCCTCGACCACCGGCTGGTCGAGTTCGCCGCGCGCCTGCCGCAGAAACTGAAGGTGAGCGGCCTGCGCTCCAAGATCCTGCTCAAGCATCTTGCCGAGCGCTACTTGCCGCGCGAGGTGATTCATCGCCGCAAGGTCGGCTTCACCGTCCCCCTGACGCGCTGGTTCGCCGGCCCCTGGCAGGGGCTGGTGCGCGAGCTGCTGCTCTCCGAGCGCTGCCTGGCGCGCGGCTATTTTGACGCCGATGCGCTGCGCGCCATCGTCGGCGACCACCTCGAGCGCCGCGTCGACCGCGAGCAGGGCATCTGGCTGCTGCTCGCGCTGGAGTTGTGGCACCGCCTGTTCGTGGACGACGACGGCAGCGAGGCCGCGGTCGGCAGGGTCACGGCGGACTTCGCCCGCTCCCTGGACACGCTGCGCGCCGCGTGACGACGTGAAACAGGCCCTGTTCTTCCTCGGCAGCGGCGCGCTGGGCATCGGCGAGGTACCGGTTCCCGCGGCGGGTCCCGGCGACGTGCTGGTGCGCAACCACTACTCCTTCGTGAGCGTGGGCACGGAGAAGATGAAGGTCTCGCAGGCGCGCATGAGCCTGCTGGAGAAGGCGCGCGAGCGCCCCGACCAGGTCAGGCAGGTGCTCGATACGCTCAGGGATCAAGGCGTGCTGCCCACGCTACGCAAGGTGCGGGAGCGGCTCAAGGCCCCCACCACGCTCGGCTACAGCTGCGCCGGGACCGTGGTGGACGTCGGCGCGCAGGTCGGCGAGTTCCGCGTGGGAGACCGCGTGGCCTGCGTCGGCGAGGGCGTGGCCACGCATGCCGAGTACAACGTCGTGCCGCGCAACCTCGTGGCGCGCGTGCCGGCCGGCGTGAGCCTCGAAGCCGCCAGCGCGAGCGCCGTGGGCGCCATCGCGTTGCAGGCGATACGCCAGGCGCGCCTCGAGCTGGGCGAGAGCGTGGCGATCATCGGCCTGGGCCTGCTCGGGCAGTTCCTGGTCCAGCTGTGCCGGGCGAACGGCTGCCGCGTGATTGGCGTGGATCTCGATCCCGGCAAGTGCGCGCTCGCGCTGCAGGGCGGCGCCGAGGCCGCCTGCGGCCCCGGCGAAGACGAGACGCTGGGGCATGCGCTGCGCGCGAGCGCCGGGCTGGGCGTGGATGCCGTGCTGCTCACCGTGTCGACCAAGGACCTGGCGCCGATCCAGCTGGCCGCCCGGCTGGTGCGCGACCGCGGCCGCGTGGTGTGCCTGGGCAACACGGCGATCGAGCTGGACTGGCGCACCTGGTTCGGCAAGGAGATCGAGTTCCTGTTCAGCCGCGCGATGGGCGCCGGGATCAACGAGCCCGAGTATTTCTCCCGCGGCCGCGACTACCCGGTGGGTTACGTGCGCTGGACGGCCAACCGCAACATGCAGGCCTTCCTCGACCTGGTCGCCCAGGGCAGGCTCACCGTGCCGCAGCTGATCACGCATCGCTTTCCGTTCCAGGAGGCGGTGAGGGTTTTCGAGCAGATCGCGGGCGGCGATCTGAGCCACGCGGTGGGCATCGTGTTCGACTATCCGCAGCCCGAGACCGGCGTGATCGAACTGCAGCCGCGCACCCTGACCTTCGCTGCCGGGCGGCCGCCCGGCAAGGTGCGGCTGGCGCAGATCGGGGCGGGCAATTATGCGAAATCGATGCTGATGCCCTGCTTTGCTTCCCTCCCGGACCTGAGCCTCGAGGCCCTGTGCACGGCAAAGGGCGCCAACGCCGAGGCGCTGGCCAAGCGCTACGGTTTTCGCAAGGCCACCACCGATGCCGGGCTGCTGCTGCGCGATCCCGAGTGCAACGCGATCCTGGTGGCCACGCGCCACGACAGCCACGCCCGCTATGCGCAGGCGGCGCTGGAAGCCGGCAAACACGTCTACGTCGAGAAACCCCTCGCCCTGACCGGCGAGCAGCTGGCGCCGATCGTCGCGGCGCTGGGCAAGCGCGGCGCCGGCGGACCGACGCTCTGGATCGGCTACAACCGCAGGTTCAGTGCGCTCACCCAGCGCGCGCTGGCCCATTTCCACGAGGTCGAGGCGCGGCAGGTCACCTGCATCGTGCGCGCCGCGGGCGTGTCCGCCGACAGCTGGTACCAGGACGAGGTCGAGGGCGGCGGCATGCTGTTCGGCGACGTTTGCCATTACCTCGATCTGGCCATCCACCTGGCGCGCAGCCTGCCGGTCGAGGTCAGCGCCTTCGCCACGCCGGACCCCGGGCACCGCGAAGAGAGCTGGGCCGTCACGCTGCGCTTCGCCAACGGCGGCCTCGGCGTGGTGCATTACACCTGCGGCAGCCAGAAGGGGCTGGAGGGCGAAACCATCGAGATCCTCGGCGGCGGGCGCGCGGCGCGCATCGCCGGCTTTCGCCGGCTGGTCCTGCACGGCGGGCCCGGTGGCGGCATGCGCCAGCTGCAGCCGGACCGCGGCCAGGCGGCGATGCTCAGGGCGATGGTCGCGCAATTCTCCGGCGCGCCCGGCGCGGCGGACGCCACCGAGAGCTTCCTCGTGTCGGCGCAGGCCCTGCTCGCCGCGCAGCGCTCCATCGCACAGCGCCGCAGCGTGGCGATGGAGCCGCGCTTCCCGTTCGGTTTCGACTAGGCGGCGCCTTGCCCCGCCTGCTCGTCGTCGGTCCGCTGCCGCCGCCGCTCGGCGGCGTGCAACTGGTCATGGAGATGCAGCTGCGTTCGAGCCTCGCGCGGCAGTTCGAACTGCATGTGGTGGACACCTCGAAGCGCCAGTTGCGCTGGGCGGTCGAAAACCCGACCTGGCGGACGCCGCTGTATTTCGTGCGCGACTTTGCGCGCCTGCTGCGGGCGCTGGTGCGCCTGCGGCCGGATGCGGTGCTGGTCCATGCCACCGCCAGCCTGTCGTTCCTGCGCGACTGGGTGTTCATGCTCGCCGCCCGCCTGGCGGGCGCCAAGGTGATCTGCCACTACCACGGCACCCTGCATGCGCGCTTTCCCTCTTGCGAGACCCGCAGCGGCCGCCTGATCGGCCGCTGCTTGATGGCGGCGGCGCACCGCGTGATCGTGCTGGGCCAGACCTACCAGCGCGAGATGGGCAGGGCGTGGCGGCGCGACGATATCGCCTGGGCGCCGAACATGGCCGACGTCGCGCTGTTCCGCGGCCTGTCCGCCGCCACCCCGGCTCCCTGGCTGGCGCCCGGCGACCGGGCGGTGCTGTTCGTCGGGCGCCTGTCGGCGCCCAAGGGCCTCTACGACCTGTTCGACGCCATCCCGCGCGTGCTCGAGCGGCACCCGGCGGCGCGCTTCGTGCTGGTGGGCGTCGCGGAAAGCGACGCGCTCGAACCGGTGATCCGCGCCGACGTCGAGCGCCGCGGCATCGCGCCGCGCATCACTTTCCTGGGCGCGCTCGCGGGCGCGCAGAAGGCCGCCGCGTTCGTGAGCGCGCAGATGGTCGTGCTGCCGTCGTGGACCGAAGGGTTTCCCCTCGTCATCCCGGAGGCCATGGCCGCCGGCCTGCCGGTGATCGCCACCGCGGTCGGCGCCATCCCGGATTTCGTGCAGGACGGGGAGGACGGCTTCCTCGTCGCGCCGAGGGACCCGCGGGCGCTGGCCGACCGCATCTGCCGGCTGCTGGAGGACGAGGGCCTGCGCCGGCGCATCAGCGAGCGCGTGCGGGAGCGCGCGCCGCGGGAGTTCGCCATCGAATCGGGCTGCGGCAAGGTCGCCGCGCTGGTGCGGGACGCGCTGGACGACCCCGGGCTCCCGCGCAGGCTGCGCAGGACGTGAGCGCCACGCTGGCCTGGAAGCTGAATCGCCTGCGCGCCATGGCGCCGGCGGAAATCGCGTGGCGCACGCGCCAGGCGCTCGCCAGCCGGTTCGAGCGCGCCGGCATCGGCCTGGCGGAGGACTCGCGGCCGGGCGAGGACAGGCGCGGCGCGCCGTGGGTGGCGCCCTTGCCCCTGCAATTCGACGCCGCGCCCACCCTCGCAGCGGCCGATCGCATCCTGGCGGGGCGCTGGGAGGTACTGTCGCTGCGCGACAGCAGGCTTGGTTTTCCGCCGCGCTGGAACCGCGATCCGAAGACCGGCATCGAGACGCCGCGCAGGTTCGGCAAGGCGATCGATTACCGCGACCCGCGCCGCGTCGGCGACATCAAGCACTTGTGGGAGCTGAACCGGCACCTGGAGCTGGTCACGCTGGCGCAGGCCTGGCACCTGTCCGGCGGCGCGCGCTACGCCGAGGGCGCCCGCGTCCTGCTGTCGTCCTGGCTGGCGCAATGCCCCTATCCGCTGGGGCTGCAGTGGAGCAGCGCGCTGGAAGCAGCGGTGCGCCTGCTGAACTGGGCCTGCGCCTGGCAGTTGCTGGGCGAAGCCGTTGCGCCGCAGCGCAAGCGCTGGAGCGCGGCGGTCTACCAGCACTGCCATTTCATCGCCGGCAACCTGTCGCGGCACTCTTCCGCCAACAACCACCTGTTCGGCGAGTTGACGGGCCTGTTTGTCGCCGCGCTGACCTGGCCCTGCTGGCCGGAATCGCCACGCTGGCGCGAGCGCGCGCGCGCGGCGCTGGAGGAGCAGGCGGTGACGCAGAACGGCGCCGACGGCGTGAACCGCGAGCAGGCATTCTGGTACCACCACGAGGTGGCGGACATGATGCTGCTGAGCCTGCTGTGGGGGCGCGCCAACGGCGCCGGATTCTCGCCGCGCTACACGCGGCGGCTGGAGTCGATGCTCGAATTCATCGCCGCTGCAATGGATGCCGGCGGCCACGTGCCGATGGTCGGCGACGCGGACGACGCGGTGATGGTGCGTTTCTCGCGCGAGCCGGGCTTCTGCCCCTACCGCTCGCTGCTGGCCACCGGCGCGGCGCTGTATGGGCGCGGCGATTTCAAGGCCGCCGCCGGCCGCTTCGACGACAAGAGCCGCTGGCTGCTCGGCGACGAGGGTGCGCGGCACTACGACGCCGTGCCGGCCGTGCCGGCGCGGCCCGCGCGGCTCGCCTTCCGCGAGGCGGGCTATTACCTCCTGGGCCGGGATTTCGGCACCGCGAGCGAGGTCAAGGCGATCGTCGACGCGGGGCCCCTGGGCTACCTGTCGCTCGCTGCGCACGGCCACGCCGACGCGCTCGCCCTGACCCTGTCGGTCGGCGGCCGGGAAGTGCTGGTGGATCCCGGCACCTACGCCTACCACGGCGACCAGCGCTGGCGCGACTATTTCCGCGGCACCTCGGCGCACAACACGGTGCGCGTGGACGGCGAGGATCAGTCCGTGCCGGGCGGCGACTTCCTGTGGCTCGCGCATGCACATGCACGCTGCAGCTACTTCGACGCCGGGGTGGACCGGGACGTGTTCGAAGGCCAGCACGACGGCTACCTGCGGCTGCGCGACCCTGTGCTGCATCGCCGGCGCATCGATTTCGACAAGCGCGCGCTGCGCTTCGAAGTGCTCGACACCCTGCAATGCCGCGGCGCGCACGACGTGGAATTGCACTGGCACCTGGCGCCTGACTGCACGGCGCAGGTGCGCGGGCGGGTGGTGGAGGTTTCGTGGCCGGAGGCACGGTTGCGCCTCGAGTGCCCACCCGAACTGGGAGCGCCGGAGGTTATCGCCGGTCGAGAACAGCCGCCGCTCGGCTGGATCTCGCGGCGGCTGGGGGAAAAGGCACCGGCGCCGGTGGTCCTGTGCCGGGCAAGGCTGCGCGGCGCCAGCAGCCTGCGCACCTCGATCGTCCTCGAGCGCTAGTCCACTGGTCCGATTGGATTATGCGGCCCCACACGGCCATCACTGACGCGCTCCTATGCTGGGGACCGGCACAATTTCGCGAGGAATCGCCATGAGACTGTGCGTACTCGGCCTGGGCTACGTCGGCAGTGTCGCGGCAGCGTGCCTTGCACGCGGGGGCCACGAGGTGATCGGCGTGGACTCCGACCCGGGCAAGGTGGCCCTGGTCAACGCGGGCCGCAGCCCGATCATCGAGAAAGACCTCGGCCCGCTGATCGAGGCGCAGCAGGCGGCGGGGCGCCTGTCGGCGGCGGTCGAGCTCGCCCCGGCGGCGTCGGGCGCCGACCTGTACCTGGTGTGCGTCGGTACGCCCAGCCGCGGCAACGGCGACATCGACTTGCAATACCTGCACCGCGTCTGCGAGCAGATCGGCCTTGCGCTGCGCCACCACCCGGGCGCGCCCGCCGTGGTGATCCGCAGCACGGTGCTGCCCGGCACGCTGCGCGAGGTGGTGATCCCGGCGCTGGAGGCGGCGTCGGGCAAGCGCGCGGGCGAGGAATTCGGCGTCTGCGTCAATCCGGAGTTCCTGCGCGAAGGCACGGCGGTGCACGACTACGACCACCCGCCGAAGACGGTGATCGGCGAACTGAACCGCTCGAGCGGCGAGCTGCTCGCCAGCTTGTACGCGCACCTGAAGGCGCCGCTGCTGCGCACCGACATCGACACCGCGGAGATGATCAAGTACGCCGACAACGCCTGGCACGCGCTCAAGGTCGGGTTCGCCAACGAGATCGGCAACCTGTGCAAGGGGCTGCAGGTGGACAGCCATCGCGTGATGGACATCTTCTGCCAGGACACCAAGCTCAACCTGTCGCCGTATTACCTCAAGCCGGGCTACGCCTTCGGCGGCTCCTGCCTGCCCAAGGACCTGCGCGCGCTGCTGTACAAGGCGAAGACCCTGGACGTGCCCTTGCCCATCCTGTCGGCGATCCTGCCGAGCAATGAGCTGCAGATCGCACGCGCGCTGCAAGCCGTGATCGACACCGGCGCGCGCAGGATCGGGATGCTCGGCCTGAGCTTCAAGGCCGGCACCGACGACCTGCGCGAAAGCCCGGTGGTGGAGCTCGCCGAGCGCCTGATCGGCAAAGGATTCGACCTGCGCATCTACGACGGCAACGTCAACCTCGCGCGCATCCGCGGCGCGAACCGGGACTACATCCTGCACCGCATCCCGCATCTTTCCCGCCTGATGGTCGCGGGCGTGGACGAAGTGCTCGAGCATGCCGAGGCGATCGTCATCGGCAATGCCGCGCCGGAGTTTCGCGACGTCCCGCGTCGCCTGCGCGAGCGGCAAAGCATCGTCGACCTGGTGCGTATCAGCGACGCGCCCTCGGTCGCGGGGGTATACGAAGGGATCTGCTGGTGACGGGAGCGCGGCGGCCCTGGCGCGTGCTGATGCTGGTGGAGAACCTGCCGGCGCCGTTCGACCGCCGCGTATGGCAGGAAGCCTGCGCGCTGCGCGACGCCGGCGCCGAGGTCTCGATCATCTGCCCCACTGGGAAGGGCTGCGAGCGGCGCTTCGAATCGCTCGAAGGCATCGACATCCACCGCTACCCGTTGCCGCTCGAGGCGGCCGGCGCGGCGGGCTATGCCCTCGAGTACGGCGCGGCGCTGCTGTGGAGCTTCCTGCTTTCCCTGCGGGTGCTCGCCACGCGCGGCTTCGACGTGGTCCACGCCTGCAACCCGCCCGACCTGTTCTTCCTCCTCGGCGCCTTCTACAAGCTGTTCGGCAAGAAGTTCGTGTTCGACCACCACGACCTCAACCCGGAGCTGTACGAGGCGAAGTTCGGCCGCCGCGACGTCCTGTACCGCCTGATGCTGCGGCTGGAGCGCTGGACGTTCCGCGTGGCGGACGTCTCGATCGCCACCAACGAGTCCTACCGCAGGATCGCGCTCGAGCGCGGCGGCATGCCGCCCGGACGCGTATTCGTGGTGCGCAGCGGCCCAAGCCTGGAGCGGCTGCGGATCCTGCCGGCAGACGCGCGCCTGCGCTGCGGCCGGCGCTACCTCGTCGGCTACGTCGGCGTGATGGGAAAGCAGGAAGGCATCGACCTGCTGCTGCACGCCGTGCGCCACCTGGTGTACGACCTCGGGCGCCACGACATCCATTTCGGAATGGTGGGCGGCGGGACGTCCCTGGCGGAGATGCAGTCGCTCGCGCGCGAGCTGGACGTTGCCGACCACGTGACCTTCACCGGGCGCGTGCCCGATGCCGAGCTGCTGGCGATGCTCAACACCGCCGACGTCTGCGTCAACCCGGACGTGGCCAACGAGATGAACGACAAGTCGACCATGAACAAGATCATGGAATACATGGCGCTCGGCAAGCCGATGGTGCAGTTCGATCTCGCCGAGGGGCGCACCTCGGCGCAGGAGGCGTCCCTCTACGCGCGGCCGAACGACCCGCTCGACCTGGCGGCGAAGCTGCTCGAGCTGCTGGAGGACCCGGCGCGGCGCGCGCGCATGGGCGCCTTCGGCCGGCGCCGCGTCGAGCACGAACTCGCCTGGCGCCACGAGGCGCCCAAGCTGCTCGCCGCCTACCGCGCCCTGTGGCCCGAGGCGGCGCCGGCGCGCGCCGCGCGGGAGCAGCGCACGTGACGCTGCTGCCCCTGGACCGTCCCGAGCTGCTCGCGCTGGCCGCGGGCTGGCTCGCGCGCAAGGAGAACGTCCAGTGGCTGGATTTCGGCGCCGGCGGCCAGCCCGTCACGCCGGCGCTGCTCCGGATCATGGCGCAGCGCGAGACCCATTTCCTCCGCGTCTACACCTCGCCCCAGGACGACGCGCCGCTCGGCATTACCGCGCTGAACGGCATCGACCGGCGCAGCGGCAGCGGCTGGTTCTGGGGTGCGGCGGGCGACAAGTCCTTCCGCAACCGCGGCTGGGGCACGCTCGCCGCGTCGAGGTTCCTGACGCTCGCGTTCCGCGAGCTCGGGCTGCACGTGATCCAGACCTGGGTGGTCGACGGCAATCCCTCGCGCCGCCTGGTGGAGCGCCTGGGGTTCCGCTACGTCGGCCGGCAGCGCCAGTGCCATCTCATCGACGGGCGGCGGCGCGACCGGCTGGTCTACGACCTGCTGGCGGGCGAGCACCGTGAACTCGAGGCGAGCGAGCTGCGCGCCGTCGCCTGAGCCGCCGTGAACGCGACCGCCAAACGCCAGGCGCTGCGCATGCTGTCCAACGGCGTGTACGTGCTGACCGCGCGCTGCGCGGAGCGCTATGGCGCGGCGACCGTGTCCTGGGTGTCCCAGGTGTCGTTCGAGCCGCCCCTCGTGGCGGCGGCGGTGCGCCGGGACAGCAACGTGTTCCGCTGCTTCGCCGGCAGCGGCCGCGCGGCCCTGCACGTCGTCGGCGAGCAGCAGCGCGACATCGCCCGCCGGTTCTTCTTTCCCACGCGCGCCGCGGACGGCGCCATCAACGGCGAGCCCTTCGCCGAGGGCGCCACCGGGACGCCGGTGCTGCCCAGCCTGCCCGCGCACGTCGAATGCCGTGTCGAGCAGATCATCGACACCGGCGGCGACCATGCGCTGGTGATCCTGAAAGTCGTCGAGGCCGAGTGCCGCGAGCAGCGGGCGCGTCCCCTCACCATCGCGCAGACGCCATGGGAATACGGCGGCTGAAACTGCTGCTCGCCGGTGCGCTGCTGGCTGCCGCTGCCGGCGGCGAGGCACAGGACTTTCCGCGCCTGATGGGGATGAACATCGGCGCCAAGCACTACGACGATGCGCGCTACCAGCAGGAACTGGCGCGCCTGGACGTCGTGATCCTCGGCTTCACCAGGGGATGGAACCCCACGGGCCATGCCGCCGATTCCACGGCGGCGATGCGCAAGGCGGTGCAGGCGATCAAGGCGCGCAATCCCAGGTTGCTGATCGGACAGTACACGGTGCTCAACGAGGTCCCCGAGCGGCCCGGGGACGCAGCGACGGCGGACCTGCGCGCCAAGCTGGACGCGAGCCACTGGTGGCTGCTCGACGCCGCCGGCCGCCGGACGCAGTGGACCGCCCAGTACGGCAACCGGGAAGTCAATTTCACCGCCTGGGCGAAGCCGGATGCGCAGGGCAGGCGCTGGCCGCAGTGGCTCGCCGAGCGCGACCACGCCGTTTTCTTCCGCGACATCCCGGAATTCGACATCGTGTACCTGGACAACGTCATGAGTCCGCCGCGCGTGGCCGCGGACTGGGACGGCGACCGGGCGAACGACGACCCGAAGAGCGCCAAGGCCCTCGCGGCCCACCATGCCAGCCATCGCGCCCACTGGCAGCGGTTGCGCGCATTGCATCCCAAGGCCTTGCTGGTGGGCAACACCGACAACGACCTCGGCAATGCCGAGTGGCGGGACCAGCTCGACGGCGGCTTCCTCGAGGGACTGATGGGCGAGCACTGGTCGATGGAGACCTGGGCGGGATGGGACGCAATGATGCAGCGCTACCGCGCCGTGCTGCGCCACACCCGCCAGCCGAAGATCGTCGGCTTCAACGTCCACGGCATTCCCGCGGACCTTCGCTTTTTCCGCTACGCCTACGCTTCCTGCCTGCTGGAGGACGGCTATTTCTCGTTCACCGACAAGGCGCGCGGCCACAGCAGCGTGCCGTGGTTCGACGAGTACGAGCACCGGCTCGGCAGGGCGCTCGCGCCACCCCCGGCCGCCGCTTGGCGCGACGGCGTCTGGCGTCGCGACTTCGAGCACGGCGTGGTGCTGGTCAATCCCGCAAACACGGCGAAGACCGTCGCGCTCGAGCCGGGCCTGCGCCGGCTCGCCGGCCGCCAGGCCCCTGCGGTCAACGACGGCGGCGCGGTCAGCAGCCTGCGCCTGCCGGCGAAAGACGGGGTCGTGCTGCGCAAATGAGGCCAACTCCGATGAAATTCCACCGCAATGTTCGCGCCCTGCGCGCGCTTGCCTTGCTGGTCGGCACGGGACTGCCGCCCGCAATGCAGGCACAAGTGCAGTTCTCCTGCACGTTCGCCGACTCGCCGACCGGCTGCGGCTTCTTCGAGCAGTACAAGGGCATGGACCTGGTGCCGCCGGGCCCGGGCCGCGCGTCGATCGTCGGCGTCGGGCGCGACGGGCTGACCGGCGTGCGGCTGCACACCGAGCCTGGCGACGACGAGGTCGCGGGCAGCGGCGACGCGGAGCGCAACGATCTCATGCTGACGCAGGAGCTGACGGACGGCTACGAAGGCCGCGAGCAGTGGTGGGCGCATTCGATCCTGTTCCCCGACGACTATGTCGACCCGCCCATGAGCACGGGCTCCGAGTGGCACTGGGGCGGCGTGTTCGGCTTCCACAACACGGCGAGCGGCCCCGGGCAGGGCAATTTCACGCTGGACGCGATGCCGGCGAACGCGATCACCCCGGATCGGCCGACCGGGCTGCGCTTCCGCGGCTACGGCGGGGCGAACAATGGCGACGGCGAGTTCATCGCGCCGGTCGGCCCGGTGGTGCGCAACACCTGGTTCGATTTCGTCTACCACGTGCGCTGGTCCTCGGGCGCCGACGGGTTCTTCAGCGCCTGGGTGAACGGCGTGAAAAAGCTGTCCCACCAGGGTCCGACGCTGTATGCGGGGCAGGGCGTCTATCTCAAGCCCGCCAATTACCACTCCGCGTTCGGGCAGCCGAGTTCCGTGATCCACGACCGCGTGATCCGCGGCAGTTCGCCCGCCGACGTGTCGCCGATCCCTGTGCCGCGCTTCGAGGAACTCAGCGCGCAGGTGAGCGGCAGTCCTGGTTGGGCCTGGGTGTTGCGCGGCCCGGAAATCGCCGCTTTCAGCGGCGGCACTGCCGGCACGACGGATGTCGCCGGCGCCACTGCCGTGTTCACCTTCACGGGCTCGGCGGTGAGTTGGATCGGCTTGAAGTGCAATGTGTGCGGCATCGCGCAGGTATCGATCGACGGCGGCCCGCCGATCGCGGTGGATACCGCCGGCACTGCCGTGCCCGGAAGCCCGGGCTTCGGCCCGCAGGCCGTGTTCAGCGCATCCAACTTTGCCCCCGGCCCGCACACCCTGGTGATCACGGTCACCGGCACCACCACCTCAGGTGGGGCTCACATCGCGGTCGACGCGTTCGACGTGCTGCCCTGAGGGCTTCCAGCGCCGCCAGGCGTCGCGCAGCGGCAGGTAGAGGCGGCCGCGGAGCGTCGCGGGCACGATGACCTCGTAGCTGCGCACCGGCGCCCCGCCGAAATCCCGCTTGAAGTTGTTGATGCCGGCGCGCTCCGCGACGGATTCGTCCTCGAACATGCCGCCCCAGTCGTAGCGCTGCAGCCCCAGTTCCCTGAACTGCAGCATCGCCTGCCAGTGCAGCCAGCGGTTGGCCCGGCCGACCAGCGCGCGGTAGTCGTTTTCCCGGTCGCGGAAGCGCGACCCCGTGTACTGCAGCCAGGCCGTCCTGCCGGACAGGAGATAGGCATGCCAGACCAGCGCCTCGCCGTCGCGCATGACCGCGGCGAGCGCGAGCTGGCGCGCCGCGCTGGCAGCGGCCAGCCATTCGCGGTCGCAGGGGGCATGCGATTTCTGCCGCGCGAAGGCGTCGAAGAACTCGCAGAATTCCTGCAACCGGCCTGCCGGCTCGGCAAAGAATTCCAGGCGCAGGTCGTCCTTGGCGTCGGCGCGCCGGATCTTGTAGCGGCAATCCTTGCCGAACCGCTCCAGGATCGCGTCCTCCGCCACGGACAGGTCGGTGCGCAGCGAGAGGCCCGGCGTGGCGCGCGCATGCGCGACCGGGGCCTCGCGCTGGCGGTAGACGAAGACATCGACAGCAGCGTCGCGCGGGGGCTCCTCGTCGAACCAGAGTTCGCCGTAGACAGCGCCGCGGCCCTGGAGCAGGATCATGCGGCCTGCGCGCGGAATTCCTGCAGCGTCATGCCGCGGCACCAGCCGCGCAGCTGCCCGAACAGCATTTCCAGGCGTTCGTACAGCCGTTCGATGTCGGAGGCGTCGCGAAAGCTCGGGCTGCCGCCCGGCATGAGTTCGGAGGAGTGCAACATGAACTGCAGGTGCGCGGCGCCCTCGGCGCGCGCCTGGTTGGCCACGTCGAGCATGGTGCCCAGATCGCTCTCCGCCGGGCACAGCCAGCCGAGGCCGCGCGACACGCGGTTGGCGGCGCGGCGCAGGAGGGGCACGCGGTACGCCCAGGGCGCGCGCCGGTACAGGCGGCTGGCGCGCGTGGTCATCGGCACCTCCAGCAACGCGCCGCCGGCGAGGAAATGCGGCTGCGCGGGGGAGGCGCGGTAATCCGAGCCGCCGTCGCCGCCGGGATCGCCGGCGTGCGGGCGCCAGTCCACGCCCGGGGTGATGGAACAGTCCACGCGGTAGCCCTCGTCGATCAACATCGAGGCATAGCGGCGGTCGAACGCCCAGCGCCCGGCGCGGTGGCTGGTGATGCAGCGGCCGAAGCGCGCCTCGAGCAGGCGCGTCATGCAGCGGATCTTCTCCCGCATCACCGGCTCGGGGTACTCGATCAGGTACGGCTGGTGGCGAAAATCGTCGTCGGTGAGCGAGAACAGGGGCGGCGAATTCCAGGCGTGCAGGTGCATGCCGATCTCGCCCGCGTCGCGCTCGAGGACATCGCGCGCGAACTCGGCGAACTCGTCGCTCACGGCCATTTCGTAGTTGGTCAGGTACACCGGCTTCAGCCCGTAGCGCTCGCACAGTGCCTGGAAGCGCGGCAGGTACGCGGCATTGCGCGTCGTGATCTCGCGCGGCTTCGCCCAGAGGTCGTCGCCTTCGGCGTCGATGGTGACGATGAGCGGCGTTTCAGGCATGCCGCGCCATGCGTGGGGAAGCGGGCCGCGCGCCGCTGCCGCGGCCGCGCAGGACCTCCGCGAACGTGTCGAGGTAGGCGCCCAGCACCCGTTCCTCGCCGTACTCGCGCGCCATGTAGGCGCGGCAGCGCTCGCTCGCCGAGCGGCGCTCGCCGGCGTCCTCGAGCAGCCGGCGCACGGCGCCGCCGAGCTCCGCCGGCGAGCCGGCGGCGGCGCCCAGGCCCTCGCGCTCGATCACGCGGTCGGGGTCGATCAGGGTTGCCACCGGCACGCCCCGCACCCAGGCCTGCAGGTAGGCGTTGGGAAAGCCTTCGACGTCGGAGGTGTTGACCAGCAATCGCGCGCGGTTGTACAGCGCGCAGGTCTCCCGGTAGGGGAGGCGCCCGTGGAAGGTCACGTTGCCCAGCGATTCGGCCATGCGCCGGACTTCGCGGAACAGCGCTTCCTCGCCGGGGAGCGGGCCGCCCACCATGTGCACCCGCGCTTCGGGCAGGCGCCGCGCGAGCGCGAGCATGCGGTCCGGCCGCTTGAGGCCGCGGAGGTTGCCGACCCACAACACGTCGATGTCGCGCCGCGCGGGCGGCGGCGGCGGCTCGACCAGCATGCCGGCCAGCCGGCTCGGCAGGCCGAAGTTGCGCGCCAGGGCCTGCGCCTGCGCCGCGCTCTGCACCAGGATCGCGCCGGCGCGCCGCAGGCCCCAGCCGTACAGCCAGCGGTCGCGCGCGTAGCGCACCAGCAGGCGCGCCGGATCGCAATCGGCGTCGCTCGCGGCGCGGAAGACGAAGCGCCGGCCGTGGCGCGCGCAGAACATCGCGAGCAATCCCACCTGCATGCCGGCGCAGCTCGTGTAGTACAGCTCGGCGTCGGCGCGCGCGAGCGCGGACCACAGCCCGGTCCAGCGCGGATGGACGAAGCGCAGCCCCGGCAGGCCCGCTGCCGGCGCGTAGGACTTGAAGACGCGCACGCCGCCCCACTGCGCGCCATCGGGCTGGCCGAGGTCGGCGGCGACCATGCTCACGTCGTGACCGCGGCGCGCGAGCGCGCGGGCGAGCAGCGTCTGCTGCACCGGTTCGCCGCCGACCGCGTCCCGGCAGAGGCCGGGCGCGAGGACGGACAGGTTGTCCTGTCCCAGGAAGCAGAGCTTCATGCCGACGGAGTCTGGCCGCCCGACATGCCGGGCGATGCCCGCGCCGCTAGTTCCTCCGGACCATGGCGAGGGCGCGCCGCGGCGCGCCGAGCAGCCGGCGGCGCAGGCGGTAGTAGCGCTCGGTCCACGGCCCGATGCGGTAGCCGGCGCCCGCGGCCCGCCGCTCGGTGGTGCCGTGGTCGTAGGGCAGGCGCAGGAACTCGATGCGCATCGCCGCGCTGTCGAACACCGCGCATTCGGCGAGCTTGTGCTCGCGCTTGCGCGAAGCGTCGACCGATCCCGGATTGATGTAGTACTCGCCGTCGGCGCGCAGTGCCTGCATCCCGTCCGCCGGCCACTCGCGCAGCTGCTCGCCCTCGAACTCGACCAGCCTGCGCTCGTGGGTGTGGCCGAAGAAGCAGATGCGCACGCCGGGGAAATCCTGGCGCCGCTGGCGCGCGTTGTCGCGGAACTGCTGCGCCGAGACCAGGTACTGCTGGACGTCGCGCAGGCCCGCGTGGACCAGCAGCAGTTCGTCCTCCACCACCAGGCGCGCCGGCAGCGCGCCGAGCCAGGCGGCGGTGTCCGCGGCGATGCTGCGGCGCGTGCAACCGAGGGAGAACAGCGCCTTGTCCGAGCAGCGCTCGAAGCCCAGCCGGCCGACGCTGATCAGGTCGTGGTTGCCGGCGACGGCGAGCGCGCCGCGTTCGCGCAGCCGCGCCGCGCACTCGTCGGGGTCGGCGTTGAAGCCGACGATGTCGCCAAGGCACAGGAGCTGCTCCACGCCGCGCCGCGCGAACAGCGCCAGCACCTCGTGCAGCGCCTCGCGGTTGCCGTGGATGTCGCTCAGGACGCCGTAGACAGCCATCGCTGCAGGCGCAGGCGCACGCTGCCGTATCCCCGGCTCAGCCGCGAGGACAGGCGCCGGCGCCAGGCGTGCAGCCAGGGCAGTGGATCGGTCCAGGAGAGCAGGTCGTAGACCTTGGGCGCCTGCACTAGCGAGGCGAGCCAGCCGGCGAGGCTCAGGGCGTCGCGCGCGGCGAGTTCGCGGTAGGCGCGGTAGTCGAGCCGCGGGCACAGCCAGCGGTAGCGCGTGGCGTAGGGCTGCGGTGAAGGCTGCGCGCCGTGCACCAGGTGGTCGTAGGCCACCTGCGGCAGGTTCACGCCGTTGCGCGCCGCGAGGTGGTGCCACAGGTTGAAGCGGGCGTTGATCTCGAGCACGCGGAAGCGCCCGTCGGCGTCGCGCTTGCAATCGATCTTGAACACGCCGCGCAGCGGGACGCGCGCCACGATGTCCTGGCCGAGCACGGCGAGCGCGTCGTCGTGCGCCAGCTCGAGGTAGCTGCTCATGCCGGTGAGCGGCGGGCAGGTGCGCAGCTTGCGGCCGATGAACCAGGCGAGCAGGCGCGAGCGCCCGTCGGCGTAGCCGTGGAAGGACCACAGCTGCCGGTCGTCGCCCGGGAGGTACTCCTGGAAGCTGAGCTGGTGCCTGAGGTGCATCGCCAGCGGGTGCGCCAGCACTTCGCGGCCGCTGCCGAAGACGCGCGCCTTGCCGTGCCCGCCGAACAGCCGCAGGTGGATCGCCGAGTCGTCCCAGCCCACTTTCATGCGCGGCTTGGCCAGCACGGGGTGCGCGGCGTTGCCGAGATCCTCCCAGGCAAGGCTGCGCGGCACGGGCAGTCCGCGCTCCCGCGCCAGGGCCTGGAAGCGTTCCTTCTCGAGCAGCGCGCCGGCGATCGCAGGCTCGTTGAGCAGCAGCAGGAAGTGCCGCGCCAGCGCCTCCCGCGCACCCGACACCAGCTGCAGGGTGTCGTCGTTGCCGTAGAACAGCGGCACGCGGCAGCCGAGCGCCAGCGCGATGCGCTCGCCCGCGGCGAGCAGGGCCTGCACCACCTCCTCGGGGCGGTCCAGCGGCGGCAGCAGGCAGCGCGCGCTGCAATAGCGCGATGCCAGCGCCGGGTCGCGCGCCTCCGGCGTGGCGACGATGGCGGGAATTCCCGCGAAGCCCAGCGGCCGCAGCAGGTCGAGCCCGCCGAGCAGGAGCACGGGCGGCCGCCGCGGGCTCAGGCGTTCGAGCGCAGTGTCGAGGTCGTCCGCCATGCGTCCCCACCGCCGTCCAGGGCTGCCTCGGCGCCCGCGCCGGGCTCGCCGAGGAAGCGCAGCCACCACTCGCCGTCCAGGCGGCTGATGAAGGCGTCGCCTTGCGCGATCGCCGCCAGCACGTCTGCGTGGCGCGAATGCGCGAGCGTCCAGGTGCTGTCGCAGCGCAACCAGCAATGCCGCTCGGAGAGCTCCTGCGCGTAGCGCGGGTCGAGGCGCCCGCGCAGTGCTGCCGCGCCCTGGCGCCAGGCGTCGGCCAGCAGGCGCCGCAGCACCTGGTCGAACGCGCCGCTGCGCGCCGCGACCTGCAGCACTTCGCCCGCGCCGCCGCGCTCCAGGTAGTAGAGGTACCAGCCGAGCAGGCGCTCGCCCGAGCGCACCGCGCGCGCGCGCAGGCTGCCGTGGCGCGTCTTGCGCGCCGCCTGCTCGAGCAGCCACGCGAGCGAGCCCGGGTCGTAGTCCGGCTGCAGCGGGCAGTCGTGCAGCATCTCGGGCAGGTGCGCCAGCATGGTCCGCGCGTCGAGCGCGGGGTCGGCGGCGGTGGCTTCGCGGAAGAAGCGGTTGGGCCGCAAGCGCGCCGCCAGCCAGTCGGCCGCCGCCGCCAGCGGCCGCGCGGCCCGCGTCATCGCGCCGGGCAGCGCGCGCTGCGCCAGCAGTGACAGCGCGTAGCGGGCCGGTCGCAGCGGCCGGGTCCAGTGCAGGCTGTGCAGCAGCGAGACGCTGCCGCCGACGCCGCTCCACATGCGCCGGGTCTGGTCGCTCGCGCCATCGACGAGCGTCAGGTCCTGCGTCCCGCTCAGGCAGGCCTGCGCCAGCTGCAGCGCGATCAGGCTGCGGCGCCGGTCCGGATCGACCATGAACTGGCAGCCCACGGCGACGCGCAAGGCTCGCCCGCGCAGCCGCATGCGCCGCGGCATCACGGCGTACAGGCCGACCAGCCGGCCGTCTTCCTCGGCGACCCAGGACGGCAGGTCCAGCGCGCGCCACGGATTGCCGAAGAGCATCTCGCGGAAGTACCGCATGCACGCCGCGCGCGAACTCCAGCGGTGCTCCGGATAGACGCGCGCGAACAGCGCCACCGCGGCGGGCACGTCGGCTTCGGCGAGTACTCGGATCGCGGCCATTCAAGGCTCCCGGCGCGCGCCGCCCGCCTCCACCAGGCGGGCGAGGCGCGCCAGCGTGCGCAGGTCGTCGAGCTCGATGTCGTCGATGCGGATGCGCAGCCCGAAGCGCTGCTCCAGCTGCAGCAGCAGCTCGACGAACTGGAACGAATCGAGCAGGCCGCTTTCCAGCAGGTCGGTGTCGGGCGCGGGGGCTTCGATGTGAAAGCTCTCGGCGAACAGCGCGCCGAGGCGCTCCACCATTGCGTCGGCCTCAGGCGGCAAGCTGCCTCCCCTCGCCCTGGAAAGCGCGCCGCAGCGGCCCGCGGTCGATCTTGCCGTTGTCGTTCTTCGGCAGCGCCTCGAGCGCCTGCCAGCGCGCCGGCAGCATGTAGGTCGGCAGCAACTCGGCGAGGCTGCGGCGCAGGCTCTCGGGCGTGGCGCCGTCCTTCGCCGCGGGCACGTAGGCGCAGCAGATGAGCCAGCCCTCGAAGCCGCCAGAAGGAATCGCCACCACGGCGCTTTCGCGCAGGCCGGAGCAGGCCTGGAGCGCCGCCTCGATCTCGCCCAGCTCGATGCGGTAGCCGCGGCTCTTGATCTGCGTATCGGCGCGGCCGATGTAGTGCAGCAGGCCGTCGGCGCCGCGGCGCGCCAGGTCGCCGGTGCGGTACATGCGCGCCTGCGGATCCGCGCTGCCGGGGCAGGGCAGGAACGCGGCGCGCGTCTTCTCGGCGTCGCGCCAGTAGCCCGGGCTGAGTCCCGCGCCGCGGATGTACAGCTCGCCGATTTCGCCGTCCGCTGCCGGGCACTGCTGCGCATCGAGCACCAGCAGCTCCTCGCCGCCGCAGGCGGTGCCGATCGGGATCGGCTCGCGCGGATCCTCGGGGCAGCGCGGCACGGTGTAATGGCTGCTGACGATGGTGGTCTCGGTGGGACCGTACAGGTTGGTGAAGCGCGCGTGCGGCAGGCGCTGCATCCAGTAGATCAGGGTGGGCGTGGGCAGCGGCTCGCCGGCGAACAGCACGCGCCGCAGGGCGGGAAAATCGTCCTGGCCGACGGCGTCGAACTGCGCCATCAGGTTGAGCGCGGCGGGCACCGAGAACCACTGCGTCAGCTGCGCCTCGCGCATCAGCTGCGCCAGCTTGTGCGGCAGGAGGTTGAGCTCCGGCGGCACCAGGTGCAGTTCGGCGCCCGACCACAGCGCGCCGTAGATGTCGAACGTGGACACGTCGAAACGCAGCGGCGGGTGCTGCGAGATGCGGTCGCTCGCGTCGATGCCGAAATGCGGCAGCGCCCAGCGCAGCAGCTGCGCGACGCCGTCGTGCGTGATCATCACGCCCTTGGGCTGGCCGGTGGAGCCCGAGGTGAACAGGATGTGCGCCACGTCGCCGGCGGCGCCGGCCGGCCGCGGCGCGGCGGACGGGCAGGCCGCCAGGTCGCGCAGCGTGAACGCGGCGGCAAGCTCCGGCGGCGGCGCGGCCTGGTCGTCGAGCCAGCCGAGCGCGGGCGGCGCCCGCAGGGACGCGTTGCGCAGCGCGTCGCGCAGCGCAGCGCCGCCGGCGCCCGCGGCCAGGACGCAGCGGCAGTCGCCGACCTCCAGCAGGCGCGCCTGCCGCGCCGGCGGGATGGCGGGATCCAACGGCACGTAGATTGCGCCGGCTTTCAGCGTACCGAGCATGGCGACGATCGCGGCGGGGGATTTCGGCAGCAGCAAGCCGACGCGGTCGCCGCGGCCGCACCCGGCCTCGCGCAGCAGGTGCGCGAGCTGGTTGCTCGCCGCCTCCAGCGCGCCGTAGCTGAGGCGCGTGCCCTTGAACACGAGGGCCGTGCTTTCGGGGCGCGCCTGCGCCTGCGCCGTCACTCCGTCCTGCAGCAGGGCGCTCATGCCGCCGCGCAGCGCGCCGCCGCGCGCTCGAAGACGGCGCCTGCGTGCGGCAGCTCGTCCGCGCCGGCGAGGTCGAGGATGAACGTGCGGTAGCCGGCGTCGACGTAGCGCGAGAGCTCGTCCGCCACCTGGTCGTAGCTGCCGACGAGGAACGGGCAGACCGCCTTGTAGTTCTGGAACGGCACCAGCCAGTACGCTTGCTCGCCCTCGTGCGCCGCCGCCTGCGCCAGCGCGTCGAGCTGGCGATGCCACGCCGAGTCCGACACCTTCATCGCCAGCTGGTGGGTCAGCCGGCCCTTGCGGTCCTCGGGATAGCGCGCGCGCGCCACCGACCAGGCTTCGTCCGCCCCCGGGCGGGCGATGATGCCGATGCGCAGGCCGTTCGGGGCCGGGCGCGCCGGCGGCGCCGGCGCGTATTCCTTCGGCGGCCGCGGGTACTCCACGGCGACGGCGCCGAGCTGCTGCGCGGCCTCCATCCCCGCGGCGGAGGAGCCGGAGACGAGGATGCCGGGCAGCAGCGCCGCGGGCAGCGGCGGGCTGAGCTTCAGGTTGCTCACCTTGTAGTACTGGCCCATGATGCTCACCGGTCCGGTCGAGCGCAGCAGGCTCAGGAGGACCGCCGCGTAGTCGAGCAGGCGCGCGTAGCGCTCGTCATGCGGCGTCAGGTCGTTGAGCGCGGCCAGGTCGTTCTTGAACCCGCCCGCCACCAGGTTCAGGAACAGGCGCCGCCCGTACAGGAGGGCGAGCGAACTCACCATCTTCGCCACGCTGTAGGGATGCATGTAGACCGGTTGCACCGCGACCAGCGGGCACAGCCGGCGCGTCGCGCCAAGAATCGCCTGGGCCACGAGCCAGGGATCCGGCTGCGCATTGTCGGTGACCACCAGGATGCCTTCGCAGCCCGCTTCTTCGCTGCGGCGCGCATATTCCTGCACCTGCTGCAGGTAACCTGCAGCCTGCCCGGCCACAGGAGTGGGGCAGGTGGAGAAGACCTGGATTCCGGATTCGGCAGCAGCGCCGCGCATGCCGCATGGTCGCCGTGCCGGGCGGCGGCGCATTGCAGGGCGCGCTGGTCCGTTCGGCGCATCCCCGACCTCGATGCCCAGTCGCTTGCCGGCGACAGCATGGGACCCGCTGATAAGCATCGCTGGCGGGCGTAGCCCGCCGGAACTACTCTTGCCTGCAACCGCATCGCGCCAGCCTGTCATCTGCGCTGCGCTAGGCTTGCAGGCAGGATGGCTTTCCCCTGTCCAGAAGTTGAGGTGTCTCCTGCAATCGCGCGCCGATAGCCGGATATCTCCGGCCGCTCCTGCGCGCAAGGGCGCCATGACCTACCGGATCACGGTGGATCAGGGCCTGGTGCGCGCCGAGCTCAGCCGCCGCGAGACGGTGCAGGAGACGCGGGATTTCCTGCGCGCGCTGCTGCGCTACAGTCCCGTCTACCCGAGCATCGCCATCTGCGTGCGCCAGTCCAAGCCGATTTTCCACGTCGAGCAGCACGGCTTGGTCGAGCACCTCGTGGAGATTGCGCGCGCCCCCGGCCATCGCATCGCCCTGCTCGCCGACACGTCAGACCTGCAGGCTGCGCATGAGTACCTAGAGCTGCTGGCGCGCCAGCGCGGCGTCAATGTGCGCAGCTTCCGTAGCGAGGCAGAGGCCCTGCATTGGCTGAGGGACCGTCGCCAACCGGCCGACCGGCGCCAGGGGCCGGAGGAACGGGTGGAAAAGGAGCGCCGCCAGGCGCAACGCCGGACGGTTGCGGGGGACTAGGCGCCGCAGGAGCGGGCGGCCAGGTGGCTGCACTTTGTTTGGCCCGATCCCGGGCTGCTAACAGCGGGTCGGCCACCTGACGCTGGCGCCATGTAGTGCGATCACTACACTGGTAGGGACTATGCTACTTGCCGGTGCAGCTTGCAATGGGTTGCGCATGGTCCGTTCGGCGCATACCCTTTTCCCGCGGGCGGCTCGTTCGCGGGGGGGCGATGACGGGGCAGGCAATGAAGATACTGATCGCCGACGATCATCCGATCGTGCGGCACGGCGTGAAGCAGGTGCTCGCCGCCGACGCCGATCTGGTGGTGGTCGGCGAGGCGAAGAACGGCGACGAAGCGCTGCAGCTCGCGCGCCAGCTCGACTGGGATGTCGCCATCCTCGACTTCTCCATGCCCGGGCGCAGCGGCTTCGACCTGCTGGGGGACATGCGGCGCGAATTCCCGCAGCGCCCGGTGATCATCCTGAGCATCCATGCCGAGCAGCTGCACGCCGCGCGCGTGCTGAAGGCGGGCGGCGCGGGCTACCTCAACAAGGCGAGCGCGCCGCAGGAGCTCACCAAGGCGGTGCGCAAGGTCGCCGCCGGCGGCCGCTACGTCAGCGCCTCGCTGGCAGAGATGCTGGCCGGGGATCTGGCCAGCGATGCCGGGCCCCTGCATGAACTGTTGTCCGACCGCGAGTACCGCGTCATGTGGCTGCTCGCCTCGGGCAGGCAGATCAGCGAGATCGCGCGGGAGTTGCTGCTGCGCCCGAGTACGGTCAGCACCTACCGCCAGCGCGTGTTCCGCAAGCTGAAGCTGAGCAATAACGCCGAACTGGTGCAGTACGCGGTGCGCAACCAGCTGGTGGAATAGCGCGCCGCGCGCATGGCCGACCCCGCCAAAGCCAAGATCCTGCTGGTCGACGACGAGCGCAGGAACCTGTACGCGCTGCGCGAGCTGCTGGCCGGCCTGGACCAGGAGCTGCTGCTGGCGCGCTCGGGCGAGGACGCCCTGCGCCAGGCGCTGGCGCACGACTTCGCCGTGATCCTCCTCGACGTGCGCATGGCGGGCATCGACGGCTTCGAAACCGCGCGCCTGCTGCGCGAACGCGAGCGCTCGCGGCTGACCCCGGTCATCTTCCTCACCGCCGCGGCGGACGAGGTGGAATCGATGTTCCGCGGCTACCAGGTGGGTGCGGTCGACTACCTGGTGAAGCCCCTGGTGCCGGAGGTGCTCCGCTCCAAGGTGTCGGTGTTCGTGGAGATGCACCGCAAGAGCGCCGAGCTGGCGCAGGAGATCGCGGAGCGGCGCGCGGCCGAGGGGCGCCTGCGCGACTCCGAGGAGAAGCTGCGCGCCCTGGCCGCCCACCTCGTCTCGGTGCGCGAGGAGGAGCGCGCGCACATCGCGCGCGAGATCCACGACGAGTTCGGCCAGGTGCTCACCGGACTGAAGATGGACGTCACCTGGCTGGCGGCACGGCTGGAGGAGCCGCCGCTGCTGGAGAAGACCGGGTCGATGTGCGCGCTGATCGACGCCAGCATCGAGACGGTGCGCAAGATCTCCAGCGGGCTGCGCCCGGAAATGCTCGACGACATGGGCCTGGTGGCGAGCATCGGCTGGCAGGCGCGGGAATTCCAGAAGCGCACCGGTATCCGCTGCCGCGTCAAGCTGCCGGCGGAGTCCGTCCGCTTCGCCAGCGACGTGTCGATCAACACCTTCCGCATCTTCCAGGAGATCCTCACCAACGTGGCGCGGCATTCCGGCGCCACGCGGCTCGACGTCGACCTCGACAGCACGGCGGAGCGCCTGCTGCTGGAGGTGGTGGACAACGGCGTCGGCATCTCCGAGCACCAGGCCAACGGCAACCGTTCGCTCGGCCTGCTCGGCATGCAGGAACGCGCGCTGCGCCTGGGTGGCGCGGTGCGCATCTCGGGCGCGCGCGGCCAGGGCACGCGGGTGCAGGTGTCGATCCCGCATCGCGGGGCGGGCGCATGAGGATCCTGATCGCGGACGACCACCCGGTGGTACGGCAAGGCCTGCGGCAGATGCTGGCAGGGGAGGCGGACCTCGAGCTGGTCGGCGAGGCGAAGAGCGGCCACGAAGTGATCGAGCTGTGCAAGCGCGTCGAGTGGGATGTCGCGGTCCTCGACTACAACATGCCCGGCAAGGCCGGCCTCGAGCTGGTGAAGGACCTGCGCCAGCGCTTCCCCAGCCGCCCGGTGCTGGTGCTCAGCATGTACCCCGAGGACCGCTACGCCATGCGCGTGCTGAAGGCGGGCGCCGCCGGCTACCTCACCAAGGAAAGCGCGCCGGAGGAGCTGGTCAACGCGCTGCGCAAGGTCGCCAAGGGCGGCCGCTATGTCAGCCCGGCGCTGGGAGAGCGGCTCGCCTCGGAGCTGGCCGGCGACGGCGACAAGCCGCTGCACGAGCGGCTGTCGGACCGCGAGTACCAGATCATGTGGCTGCTCGCCTCCGGCAAGACCGTGGGCGACATCGCCCGGCAGCTGTTTCTCAGCCCGAACACGGTCAGCACCTACCGCGTGCGCATCCTCAGGAAGGTGAATGTCGGCAACAACGCGGAACTGATGCACTACGCCATCCGGCACCAGCTGGTCGACTGAGGGGCCCGCGCCGGGCGGGTTGTAGGGCAAACCATGACACGCCGGCGCCGCGTCCGTCGACAGGATTCTGGCGCGCGTTCGCTGTCTCTCTGGTCCGTTCGGGCCATAGCATAGGCACCGTTGCACGTATCTGCTGATGCGGTGCTGGCGGCGGACCTCCTAGTGCGCGCCGCCCCCACGGCGTGGCAAGGTCGCAATGCCCCCAAGCCGCCAGCACTTTTTTTGCGGAGAACGTCATGCGAACCATCGACAGCGGCCTGCAGGAAGTCCTGGACCGGGGGGAGTTGCTGCGCGCGCTGCGTGCCTACCGGCGAGGAGACTTCTCGGCGCGCATGCCGCTCAACATGGCGGGCATCGACGGCGAGATCGCGCAGACCTTCAACGACGTGGTCGAGATGAACGAGGCGCTGGCCGAGGAATTCGCGCGCGTCAGCGACCAGGTGGGCAAGGAAGGCCGCATCGGCCAGCGGGTCAGCCTGCCGGTGGCGGCGGGCGCATGGGCGGAGTGCGTCGATTCGGTGAACACGCTGATCAGCGACGTCGCCTACCCGGTGACGGAGGTGGCGCGCGTGATCGGATCGGTGGCGAAAGGCGACCTGTCGCAGACCATGGTGCTCGAGGTTGACGGCCGGCCGCTGCGCGGCGAGGTCCTGCGCATCGGCACCGTCGTCAACACCATGGTGGGACAGCTCAACGCCTTCGCCTCGGAGGTGTCGCGGGTGGCGCGCGAGGTGGGCACCGACGGCAAGCTGGGCGGCCAGGCGCAGGTGCCGGGCGTGGCGGGGACCTGGAAGGACCTGACGGACAACGTGAACTCGATGGCGGCGAACCTCACCGGCCAGGTGCGCAACATCGCGGAGGTGACCACGGCGGTGGCGAAGG
>Ga0315910_10000461_pt1 | contig 40339 bp, 48 predicted proteins | sample EdamamesoilMG_FD_204470 | JGI IMG/M metagenome (GOLD analysis project Ga0315910, IMG submission 204470) | Garden soil microbial communities collected in Santa Monica, California, United States - Edamame soil | ecosystem: Environmental > Terrestrial > Soil > Garden | place: USA: California...
AGCCCAGGGTGCTGCGAGCCCAAGGTGCTGAGAGCCCAAGGTGCTGCAGGCTTGTGGTGCTGCAGGCCTGTGGTGCTGCAGGCCTGTGGTGCTGCAGGCCTGTGGTGCTGCGAGCCCAGAGTGTCACAGACCTAGGGTGTCGCGAGCCCAAGGTGTCGCGAGCCCAAGGTGTCGCGAGCCCAGGGTGTCGCGAGCCCAGAGTGCTGCGAGCCTAGAGTTCTGTGAGCCTAGAGTTCTGTGAGTCTGGAGCGTCGCAGGTTTATGGTGCTGCTGGTTCAAAGTTGCCGAAGGATGCTGTGAGTTCAGTGCGAGCTCGGCGTAAGGCTGAGCCCGGCCTGGTTTTGTTGGGGCCCGACGATGTGGCTCTCGAGTCAGTCGGTCAGTCGGTCAGTCGGTCGGTCAGTCCGTCCTGAGAAGCCCGTTCTAGAGGTCCCCGAGACCGATCTGACCGACCTGACTGACCAGTCTGACTGACTGACCGACCTGGAGCTGCGAAGCTCCGAGGGGTAGGGCAGTTAAGTTGCGAAGCCCCGAGCCGCTGCTGCTGCCTCTGTGCCCCCCCCACGCACGGGCGGCGACCGATTGGGCCGCCACCTCGCGCTCAGTCAGTTCTGGTGAACTCGCCGAGGGCTGGGTTGTCGCAAGCCCAAGGGTGTCGCAGGTACACGGTAGGGTGTGCATGGTTCCCGTTGGGTGTTATGGTTCCCAGGAAACCAATGTCTTCAAAGGAAACCATGTCCATCCAGAACGACCCTGGACCGCTCGCCCAGCTCCGCAGTGCGACCCGCTCATCACTCGCGCTCACCCTGGGTGCTGCCTTGGGTGGACTCGTTCCGTGTCTGACCTACGTCGTCGCGCACGTGGGCGAGCTCGTGCACGTCGAGGGCGGCACGGTCACCGCGGCGCCTTGGACGCATCCCGCGTGGCTGCTCGTGGCCGGAGGCCTGCTGTTCTCGGCCAAGACAGTCTACGCGTGGACTGCGGCGGCGTTCGGCGATCGATTGAAGGCCTTGGGTTTCGTTGCATTGGTCGAGGGTGTGCTGTTGCTCTCGCCGAGCCCCGCGGTGGCATACGTCGCGCTTGCCTACCTCATCGTAATCAACGCCCTCGGGACGGGTGCCAGGCTCGCCCTGCGCGATCGGGTGGACCGTGCGGGGCTCGAGGTGATTCCTGCTACGGCACCCGAGGTGACAGCGGCGGCCGAGGCGGTTCCCGCGCCAGCACCCGCGGTCACACCCTGGGTCAAGCCCTCGATGCATGACCCTATCCACGCACTCGCCTCGGAGAGCATCGAGCTGCCGACTGAACTGCCGCCGCCGGTCGGCGCCTCCACCCTGGCCCTCGACTACCGAAAGGACCTCCCGATCCTCGGGGCCGTTCCCGCGCCAGCACCCGCGGTTACACCCTGGGTCGAGCCCTCGAGGCGCGATCCTATCCACGTGCCCGCCGCGGAGAGCGCCGATCTGCCGCGCATCCAGCCACGTGCGTCGCGGACTGAACTGCCGCCGCCGGTCGGCGCGTTCGAAGCTGCCCGTGGTGTTCCTGCTACGAAGCCGTCGACAGATCCTGGGTGCGCTCAACCGGTCGAGCTCGACGCCAGACTGGTCGAGCGTGCGGTCGAGGTGGCACGCGATGTTGAGGCGCTGTCAGCGGCCGCGCTGCGCCGTGCTCTGCATGTGCGCCATGATGTCGCCGCAACGCTGATCGCGCGCCTTGTAGCCGAGGGCGTGCTCGCCGAGACCAAAAACGCACTCGGTCAACGCCCTGTGCTCCTGGCGGGATAGTCCTTCAGCAGCTCATCGAGCCCACGGTCGAGCGCAACGCGCGTGAGCTGCACGCGAGTGCTGATGGGTCCGACGCGGCGCTCGAGCTCGGTGAGCTTGTCGAGCGTGGCCTGCGTGATGCGTAGCGATACCTGGGCGGCGTAGGCCTCATCATCGGCCTCCGCCTTGCGCTTTCGTTTGGTAGCCATGCGGCAGTCTCGCATTGCGTCGGAGTTTTTTCCATTCCGACCCGCTCCCGGCGTCACGACGCACGGATTGGCTTGCGTGGTTTCTTAGAAACCGTAATGTTATGATGGTTTCTTGGAAACCGTTTTCGGAGAGAGCCATCATGTTCGTCGAGATCGAAAAACAGAAGACACTTGCAGAGCTCCACAAGCAGGAGGCGGTGGTGGCAGAAGCCAAGTCGAAGATACTCGAGGGCAACATGCGCCTGGCGGCGTTTGCGCCGCAAGCCGCTGCTGCACCGCCGCCAACAGGCGGCGGCATGAGCACGATCGTCAAGGCCGTGCTTGTGATCGCGTGTCTTGGAGGCGGCGCTTACGCGCTGCGCGGCAACGGATCGCACGGCGGCGGTGCCGTCCGCGCCGGCGTCATGGGTAGCTCGTACGACGCCGACGGCCCGCGTGACCATCAAGGTCGTCTTGTTCGTGGCCGGCCATGATCGCTGACGTGCTGCGCCGGGTGCTGGGGGGCCGCACGCGAGTTCGCGGCGGGCCCCAACTCCGAGCGCGCGGCCTTCTGCGTCAAGAACCACGTTCGCCACCGATGGGTGCCCCCCGATGATCATCGAACAAAACGAAATGGTCGCGCGTGACGCTGCGGGGCACGAGCTGCGGATGACCCGCACTTGTGTATCCGCATCCGATGCACACTCGTCGGCATCGAATCCACTCCGGCCGTTCGGGCTCAACCCGCTGGCGTATGACCCGAGTGACGGAGTCACGGCGCGCGAGGTCGCCGCGTTCACGGTCGGTGCTGCGATCGAGGGCTTTAGCGCAGGCGCGAGCGCGCTGGTGCCGCTCGTGGTTGGACTGCTGCGCATCGTAGCCATGGACCTCGCGTGGCCGATCGCACGCGAGGTGATTGTGGCGATCTGCGACGCGATCGGGACCATTGCGTGCGACCTCGCCGACTACCTAAGGGCGAAGGGGCTCGAGACGGAGGTCGAGGTACACCGCGCGCCAGCGGCCAAGCGCCCTGGTCCGCCACCGCTTCCGCGAAAGGCGCCCGAGGGCTCCCGCTTGCTCGAGCCGCCGCGCCACGTCGAGTGGGTGCCGACTAGGGCCAACGCACCCACTGTGAGGGCCGACCGATGAGCGTGCCCAACCGCCACGATTCGATCGCGCTTGCGGGCACCGCCGCGCTTACAGCCGCCGCTCTGTTGCCTGGTCTACACGTGCTTGGGCATGCCGGCGAAGACATCGGGGCAGGCCTGTATGCCGCCCTGGGCGGCGCTGCGTGGGTGCTTCCGTTGTGGGCGGCAGACGAGGCCGTCGGCGCATGGGTCGGCCGGCCCGGAGCCGTACGGCGGCGCATCCGCTGGGCGCTCGGCGCTTTACTCGCCGTGGTCGCGTTTGGTTTGTGCGGCGGCGGCGGCCACTTGGGGGCGCGACTCGGCGGTGTGATCTTCGGCGCCATCGGCTTCGCTGCGCATCTCGCTGTGTTGCTCGCTGTCGTGTGGGCCGTACGTCACGCCCTCGGACGGGAGCGGGTCGGGCACGCTGCAGCTCGTGCCGCCGGTCTGCAGCAGCGCGTTGTCAACCTATGGGAGCAAGCTGGCGTCGCGCTCGAACGCAAGCGCATCGCCCGTGTGCTTGAAGCGGACGTCAGCGTCCCCATGCTCTCGAAGCCTTCGGGCACTCGCCGCCCAGCCCCGCCGCCGCTGCCCCACCGGCAGCAGCTCGCTGTTGTGGTCGAGGCCGAAGCCGAGGAGCTCGAAGCGGCGCCGCTGGCGCCCGCCTCGCCGAGTGCATGGCGGTTACCGCGCATCGGCCTACTCGCCGAGCCGCCGGTGCGAAACGGTGCCAACGGTCGCGAGGACCTCAAGCGCATCGCCAGCCAGATCGAGACACGGGCCTACTTCCACGGAGTGCAGGTGTCCTGCACTCCGTGGAAGCGGGGGCCCGTGATCGACGTGTTCGATGCGAAGCCTTTGCCGGGGACGCCACTTAGTGCGCTGAAAAAACTGGGCGCCGAGCTCGGGCTGCACTTCGCAGGTCTGCGCGTTGTGCCCGCGCCCGGAAGTGGTGGCCTCGCGCTCGAGATTCCGCGACCCGAGTCGGAGCGTTCGACGATCGCGCTTCGCTCGGTGCTCGAGACACCCGAGTGGCGCCGCTCGAGTGCTGTGCTCCCGCTCGCTCTCGGTCTTTCGAGCGTCGGCGAGCCCGTGATCGTTGATTTGGCTACGTGCCCGCACCTGCTCGTCGCGGGTGCGACGGGAAGCGGCAAAAGCGTCGGCCTGAACGTCATGCTGACGTCACTGCTCCTGTCGCGCTCGCCTCGTGACGTACGGCTCGCGCTGATCGACCCCAAGATGGTTGAGCTTGCCCCGTATCGCGAGCTGCCTCATTTGCTTACTCCACCGGCTACCGAGCTCGGATACGCGATCCCTCTGCTCGAGTGGCTGTGCACCGAGATGGACTCGAGGTACACAAGGTTTGCTGGCGCTGGCGCAGTCGACATCGACTCGTACAACGCGCTCGCCTACGAGCATGTCCCGCGCATCGTGGTCGTGGTTGATGAGCTCGCCGATCTCATGTGCGCGGACAGGAAGGCTGTAGAGGGCCCGCTCGTACGCATCGCCCAGAAGGCACGCGCCGCCGGCATCCACCTGATCGTCGCGACGCAGCGGCCGTCCGTCGACGTTGCGACGGGGTTGCTCAAGGGGAACCTTTCTGCGCGCATCGCGTTCCGCGTTGCCACGCGCACAGACAGCCAAGTCGTCCTCGATCGCCCCGGCGCTGAGACGCTGCTCGGCCGCGGCGACTCGCTCTGCCTGTTTCCGCCAGCTGACCTGCAGCGCGTGCACAGCGCCTACGTGAGCGGTGAGGACCTGCGCACGATCGTCGGTGCTTGGCGCGCGCAGGGACGCCCCGAGTACGAGCTCGAGCTGCGGCCGGAGATCGAAATCGCCCCCGTACTGCTCGACGCTGCGCGCGCACGGGGGTTGGCCGACCGCGAGCTCGACGGCCCTACTCCACAGCGCGCAGCGCCGGCCGTAGCTCGTGATCACGTCTGGGAGGCTGCGCTCGAGTTCGCTCGGAACAACGGGACGGTCTCCACCGGCAAGCTGCGCAAGGAGCTGTCGATCAGCTTCGAGCGCGCGGCCGAGCTGATGGACCGCATGGAAGCTGCCGGCATGCTCGAGGCCGGCCCCAACCGCACGCGCCGCTTCGTGGAGCCTTCTGGGTCAGTCGGTCAGTCAGTCTCCTGCCCGCCTGGTCGTTCTGGAGGCGTTCCAGGGCCCTCCGAGGCGAACTGACTGACCAGCCTGACTTGACCACGGGAAACTTTCGATGACGCACCTCGCCACCCTGATCGCTCGCCCGCAGATGATCTTCCCCTCGCCTCGATCCCAGCACGTGGTGCTCTTGCGCTTCGAGCGTGGGCCCGAGCACGCGAGCTCGCTGGATACAGGCCATCGCAGGCCGTGGTACGTTCGTCGCGTGACGCAGCAGACTCTCGCCAGCCAGATCCGCGCGCTCGCAGCCGAGCGCGGCTACGACAAAGCCAGCCCCGACGAACAGCGCGCCTTGCGGCGAGAGATTGCGGATGAGCTCGAGACGCGGATTCAGAACGTGGCGAAGGCTCTCGTTCAGACTGGCCAACGAGGTCTCGGGCGTCCACGCGTTCATCACGAGCGGTGTCCCTGGTGCGACCAGGCGCTGGTGAGCGACTCGGCGAAGCGCGCGGCGAGAGCCAGCGCCAAGCGCACCAAGAAGTAAACCAAGCTTCTAAAAGTTGGTTGACTTGCTCCAAGTCCAGCGGTACATCTAGCGCATGGTGTAACGGTTCGCGCGTTGGAACCGGGCACGCTGTCTCATGCATCCCATCCAGTCTGCGCGGCTGGGTGCGTGAGCTCGAGGGCCCGTTTCGAGCGCGTGAGCCCCGCACGCTGGAACGACGTTACCGCACAAAGAGCTGACCTAACAGCTGGCATCCCCCCCTTGCCACCTGCGTTCGGTGACTCTCTGCGGTGCGTCCTTCGAGCGCGCGGACGTCTGCGCCCAAAGGAGACCTATGCACGCAAAGCCAGCCAGCTATCCAATTGAGCGCGAGGCCATGCGCCAGCTCTACCTGCAGGTTGCGTCCGCGCACTTCGATGGTGCGCCCGAGCTCGCAAAAGCGGCCATCCGCGCAATCCGCGCCGTCAAGAGCGGCGACGTCTCAAATCTCGACGAGCAGGCCGCTAAGGTCCTTGCGTACGCCGAGAGCAACACGATTCGCATCCGTCCGAGCGACGACGATGAGGCGCTCGAATGAGCGCTCAAAAGCCCAAGCCGGCCGCACTTGAGTACTCGCTACACGCGCGCAAGGACCGACCGCCGCGGGTCGGCGACACGATGCAGCTCGGACGGCAGTCCTTCGAAGTCGTTGCACTGCGCGTACGTGTCGAGCTGCGACCCCTGCGCGACGTCGAGGCAGACGACGACGTATGACGAGCGCCGGCATTCCGCCGGGCTCTACCAGTCAGGAGACACATTGGACACGATACAGGTCGACCTCCGAGCGCTGCGCGAAGCGCGCGCGAACCTCGATGCGTACAGGAAGCGGTTCACGACGCCGGAAAGCGCGATGAACAGCTCATTAGCCGTTGCGATGCGCTGCATCGACCGCGAGCTCGAGCGCGTCAGCGCCGCACGGCAGCTCACCATCACCGAACTGCTGCGCGGCGAACACGACAGCCAGATGACCGTTCGCGGCCAATGACGGCGGCGCTGTTCGGCGCGCGGACGCTGAATCAGAACGAAGGAGACGGCACGATGAAAACGGACATTGTTACCGCAGGTTGCTGGATGTTCATCGGGGCGTTCGTAGTTGTCGCGTTGTGCGTGGCTTTCGACTCCCCGGACCCGGAGTATCAGGAGTACCGCGAAGCCAAGCGGTCGTTCTTCGAGTCTCGTTCCCGTGATCGCGACCGACCGCGCGACAACCGCGACCTCGCTCGCGAGGGCTATTAGCTTCGTCGCTGAAGCCGGGCCACTGGCGCTTCGGTCGCGTGACGCCTGAACACTCGCGTTGACGCGCGATTTCCCACGTCAAATTGCGCGCAAGTCCACCCCGCCTCACGGCACGGGGAGTAGGGATTGATGGATACTGCAGCCACCGCAGCCTCAGAAGAGGGGCAGGGTGCGGCGCAAGTGGCCCCGGCTCCAGCCCGGCAGCTTTGCAGGGCGTCATAAGGTCGCAGAGTTGGGTAACGCGGTCATGCAACGGGGCATCGGCCGCGAGCTCTGGAATTGGGCGCAACTCTGCTTGGGACGCGTGGATAAGGCTTTTGTGATGGACGAGCCATGTTGACATTGTCACGGCCACAACCGCTGGCCGGTACCAAGCGGGCTTCGCCCGCCAGGATGCGCGCAACGCCCGTGGTCAAATGGGCCGGCGGTAAGGGCCGGTTGCTACCGCAGTTGCGCGTGCTGCTGCCGACCGACTTGCGCGAGCGTAGGCATATCGAGCCGTTCGTCGGTGGCGGAGCACTGTTCTTCGCTCACGCGACGGGCGCAGCGATCATTGGTGATGTGAACGAGAATCTCGTCAATATGTACCGAGTGGCGAGAGACGCGCCCGAGCGGCTGGTTGTTGCTCTGCGCGAGCTCATCGCTACGCCGTATACGCCGGAGCGGTACTACGAGTTACGAGCGTCCTACAATCGTTGGCTGAAGTCTCCTCGCCGCGCAAGCGAAGTGCGGCGCGCTGCGGTGTTCATCTACCTCAATCGTACCGGCTTCAATGGGCTGCACCGGGTGAACTCTCGCGGCGAACTCAACGTGCCGGCTGGTCGATACCAGAATCCAACTATCCTGCAGGAAGAAGCGATCCACGCTGCGTCGCGTGCATTGAGCACCGCTAAGTTGGTGCTCGGTGACTTCGCCGAAACCTGCGCGCTCGCAGCGCCTGGAGATTTTGTGTACCTCGATCCGCCCTACCTACCGGCGTCGTCCAGGCAGTTTACGCGATATTCGGGTGAATTCGGGTTGGCAGAGCACGCGCGGCTGGCCGGCGTCTTCCGCGAGCTCGACGCTCGTGGGTGCCGCGTCATGTCGAGCAATTCCTGCTGCAAGCAGGTCGCGGAGCTGTATCGCGACTTCCGGATCGACGTCGTGTCAGCGCCGCGAGCTATCAACAGTCGGGGCAGTGGGCGCGGCGCTGTCTCCGAGTACGTGATCCGCAACTACTAACCTTGTGCCCATGCTGTCTCAGCGGGAACGAGTCGGCACTGCGCTGTCAACACGATGCTCGGGAGGTCCTGATGGAGAATATCGAGGCCGCAGAATGACCCTCTTGTACTCAATCGGCTGGGTAGAACAACTCGTCGTCCGGAATCGACTGCAGCGCTTGCTTCCAGGCAGCCGCGGTGGCCTTGTCGGGGTAGGCCCCCACCAGGCGCACCAGCTCAGCTCGTTTTGCGTGGCGCAAATCCGCCTTGACCCTGCTGCCCAAGAGTACGATCGCGCGGCGCAGCTCCTCGAGCTCAGTCGGCACGACGGGTGGGACCTTCTCTCGTTGCATGCTCGTAAACTGTGTTGCGATGAGCGTGGCGCGCAAGATGAAGCGTGCTGGCGAGCGTGCGAACCCGGTGCGGGGCGGGCAAGACGAGCCGTATGGGAAAGCGAGAGGCGATCTCATTGGGACCTCGCGCAATTCGCCGAGCGAAGCGTTAGAGGCCGATTTGGACGGCTGGACGTACGAAAGCCGACCCGAATTCCAGGTTTTCGCCGCCGAGCACTTGTGTTGTGGCGGCAGTGTCGGCGTCAATGCGCGTTGATCGCCCACGGGAGGGGCGTCCAGCCACGCACATAGAGCCTTAAAGTAAAAGAACCGTCGGTCCGCCAAGACCAACGGTTCGATCCGGTAAGCGTTCGTAGCGCGTACCAGCGATGCCTCAGACGATAGACGAACGCGCAGGCGAACGCCAGCGCGCGCACGGTGGCTTGCGTACTTTTTTCGAAAGTGCGCAGGGCGCAGACGCCGCCTTACGCCCTTCATTCCTCGGCTCACGCCGAGGTCGAGAGGGGGTTGGGGCGACTTGCGCGCGGCGAGGGCGACCTAGTGGCAACGGTGGCGGGGTTCGTGAGCATGGCGGGCGGGAAGGGGGGCGCGAGTGACCGTCCTTCGGGCGACCGGGGAGGCGCTTCCAAGTCGCGGTGCGGCGATCTGGCGCCAGCTGGCAATGAACAGCCGGGCGTTCCTGCGAGAGCGCCTGGCCGAGTCCGGTGCGGCCGCCCAGCTGGCAGAGCTCGATGCCGTCGATACGGTCGCACCCAGTGCGGCTGACGCGTCCGCCGTGTCGGCTGACACTAGCGCCGCCGCGGCTGCGCGCCGGATCCGCTCCGAGCGGCGCCACGCCCAGCGCGCGGCGGTGTGCGCTCAGCTCGAGCTGCCATTGACGGAGCTCCAAGCCGCCCCGGGGGCGCAATGGTCCGAGGACGCGCGCGAGGTGCTCGCCCAGGTCCCACTCGTCGAGCACTTGGCGCATGGCCCCTTGGGCCTGTCACGGTTCGAGGCGCACATGGCAGAGCGGTGCCACGCCGCCATCGCGGACGGCACGGGCGCGATGGTCGGCGCGGAGCTCGATCGGATTTCATCCAGGGCGCCGCACACCGCGTTCCGTGCGTGGTTTGCTGCGCTCGGGATTGGCGCGGACGGCTTGGCCACCCGGCAGTTTGCGGGGCACGGCTCGGGCGCGCGCCGCGCGCGAGGAATCGCGTTGACCGCCGTGATCCTTGCTGAGGCCGATCGGCTCGCGCAGCGGCCGTCGCAGTGCATGATCGCGCGGATCATCAGTCCGCCCGACTGCGCGTATCCCATATGCCGTGACTGCGGCCACGAGCACATGTCGAAGCGCACGCTGTCGCACTGGGATCCGCATGAGCGTGACGCGTTGGACGGCGACATCGGATATCTGCAAGCGCTGTGGCTCACCGGCACGATCGAGTCATGGCAATGGCGCCATCCCGACGCGATCGAGCGGTACTGCTACCCACACGAGATCGGCCGGCGCGGCTGGCCGGTGGCGCACTACACCATGATCGCGGACGTGGCCGACGAACCGGATCCGGACGCGGCACCGCTGTCGCCGATAGCCGCCATGGAGCGCAGGTGGGCCGCGGAGAGCGTGCGCTGGGTGCTCAGCTGCTCGGTGCGGCTACGACCGCGCACGCGGCTCCGTGTTGCCCGCGTCGATCAGGAGCGGCTAGCGGAGCTGCGACGCGCCAACGAGCCGCAGTAGCAGCGCGGACACCGCTTCGACTGAAGATCCAAGGGCACGATGCTCGACGGTGAGCTGCGCCCTGCGAGCGTTTTGCTGTGCGGGCGCGCAGTGGTCGCAGAGCCTGTCCACCGCCGTTGGCAAGCCCGTTTCGAGCGTGTGCCCCCGCTCGAAGGCCGATTGATGCAGCCGCACGCGGCCCGCGGTGAGTTGTCCCAAATCTAGTAAACAAGGATCCTGGTTACTCTTTTCCGCCGCTAGGGGGAAATAACTCAGCAGATCTAGATCGGCCCGGTGCTGGGCTTGGTGCTGGCGCGCTGCGTAGCTGCGCGCGCGATCTCACTCTCGTCCAAGATCGATCTCATTCGCGCAAGCCGTGCTGAGGTTAGCTGGTCATCGCTCGTGGCTGCTGCGCCTGGCAGATCACGATCCCCCCCTGAAACGTGTTCAGATCACTGCAAGAGCTGCAGCGCCTCGTCCGCGATGCTCTCGAGGCAAACTCAGCCTCTGCGTGCGCACCCGGGTGGTCTCGATGTAGAGGTAGCGGATCGACGGCACGTCACGTGCGGGTGGTGTGCGGCGGATTCGGAAATTGGCGCGGCGAGGAGGCTGCAGATCGAGACGCGACCGCCACCGCACACGTCGTGCTTACATCACATACGAAATAGCGGGCCGGTCCAGGAGGCGAGCGTAAACTGTGCGGCGCTGTTCGAGCGCGGCTGGCTGCACGCGCGGACCAGCGGCGCAAGGTCACAGCTGGCCGCTGACAACCATCTCGAGGCGCAGCCGGACACGTCTCGTTCGTGGGGGCCGTGCATCGAGCGCTACGATATGCAGCCAATGGCTGCAGGCGTGGAGGGTGGGGCAGGGCAGGGCAGTAGGGAGGAAGGGGGCTCGAGGCTGACTTGGCGCCCAATCTCTGGCACAAGCGCCGAACTCACCAGGGGATCTCGTCGGCGGTGCGCTCTGCATCGAGCACATGCTGCACGGCGCTCCATCCCCAACTCTCTGCTTGATCGACCGGCGACAGGCGCTGCGACGTATCGAGCCAGCCGAGCACTTGAGCGGCACGACTGGGCTCCATCAACGCACACGCTCTACGCAATCGCTCGAGCTCGTCGGGGTCGGAGAACACGCGCAGCAGGCGCCATCCGCCGCCGAGCGGACTGCGCGCGTGCAACCCGAGTTCGCTCACGCCGTAGCGTTCGCCGTACGCGATGATCGTCGTCGTGGTCTCGTTGCTGGTTGGCATCCGCTCGGTGTGCCGCGGCTCGTGAGGCTGGTCAAGTGTTCAGTTGTCGCCGCGCTCGAATGGCGACGAACGCGGGCAAGCACGGATCCAGACAAGCTGAGTAATTCCAATCAGTTACACCCGATAACATATGTTATGTCAACTCGGGATCTTGGGCCGAACTCTACGGGCGCGAGCAGCTCGCTCTTCAACCACAAGCGGCATGCGGACAGCCCGTGTATGCTTCAGCTTTGAAATGGCGTTGCAGCTCCCCCCCGACCTTGAACAGCGCGTGACCGAGCTCGCGCATGCGATTCAGCGCGAGCCGGCAGCTGTCCTCGCTGAGCTCGTGGCGGCGGCTCTTGACGATGATGACACCGCGGCGCTTGCGCGTGAGGTGGCGATCAGCGACGACGAGTTTGCGCGTGGTGAAGGCGTCTCGCATGAGCGGGTGGTTCGCGAGTTGGATGAGATGCTCGAGCGACGTTTTGGCCCGCGCCCGCAATGAAACTCGTCTGGTCGCCCAGGGCCCAGCAGCAGCTTCAGGCTGCGTTTGAGCACATCGCTATCAACGATTCGGCAGCGGCATGGCGCGTCCGTGATCGCATCGTCGAGCGTGCCGAGCAGCTCCAAGGTTTTCTCGAGCTCGGCCCGAAGGGCCGGCTGTCAGGCACCCGCCAGCTCGTGATCACGGAGACCCCGTACGTGCTCGTCTACCGGCTGAGGCCCGACGAAGTGCGCATTGTTGCCGTGTGGCACAGCGCGCAGAGTCGTCGGCGTCAGTAGTCGCTGCTCAAGTAGCAAGAGAGGGACGGAGCACGACGCTTCGTTGCGCCTCGAGAGCCCGCAGGATCGAGCGCGAGCGGCGCTCCGGCGGTGGTAGGATGGAAGAGTATGCGCTTTCGGCTAACGGACGGTGAAACGTCGGGGGCAGTCGAGTTCGACGCGAATGTCGCGTTGGAGCTCCAGCAGCATATTCGATCGGCGTGGGACGCGTTTGTCACCGCAGGGATCGACGCTGAGAGCGCAGTGCTGCGGCTGGAGGTCCAAAGTGAAGTGGAGTCTTGGCTCTGGCTGAAAGGAAGCGGTCCGTTCGCACCGCGCGTTGCGCGTCTAATCTCTGCGAATCACGCCGAGCGGCTGCTTGCTGAGTCGCGCCGGATGATCGAATACGACCGCAGCATGTGGGAAAGCGTCGATTCCCCCACCGCCACCTAGCTCCCCCATGCATGCTGAACGGGGCTGATGGTGTGTGTGCTACTGCGCGCGGCACGACGCGCCGCCGGTGACCTGCCCGGGATTCGAGCGGTAGAGCCGCGGGCTCCAGGGAGGCAGCGTGGGGATGTGAAACTCGCAGCGGATTGTCGGGAGGATGAGCATGACTTGGGATGAGCAGTTCCAGCGCGGACTTGAATCCTTCTTCGTGGCGGAGACGGCCGAGCTGTCCGAAGATCTCGAGATTGCGTTAGCCAGGGTGCTTATGGTCAGAGGTCGCGGCAGTCTGCTGCAGTCGAGTCTTGGGGCCGCGCGTGACCTGCTTGTAAGACGTACGAATTCGCCGCTCAAGGCTGCATTCTTTATCGCGCTGCTCGGCCCATCCGTGATCGACGGAGCCCTCGATCTCGTCATTGTTGATCCGGTCGAGTCTCCGCAGTATTCGCGCTACGCGTGGTTACTTGCGAACGACGATGAATGGGTTCCATTGGATCGTGACCTCGTTCCGATTCGCGACCAGTACCGCTGGCTTCAGGGGCCCGGCGGCATTTTGACCATCGAGCTTCAAAAGCAGATCGAGGACAGTCAGTACCGGGCGGATTTCTTGCTAACGCTCACCAAGGCTCCGCCTTCGTCGTGGGGCAACGACCGCAGATTCGAAGCGCTCACTGTCGCGGCGGTGATCGAGTGCGACGGCCACGACTACCACGAGCGCACAAAAGAACAGGCGGCTCGCGATCGATCGCGAGACCGGTTCGTGCAGCAGTGCGGGTTGAACGTTCTTCGGTACACCGGGAGCGAGATCTACGAAAACCCATTGGCATGCGCCGCCGACGCAGTGGATACACTGTGCAACCGCCTAAGGCAGCTCCGCCATGAGCGCTGGTACAAGGGGTCCCTTCAGAAAACGGAAAAAAGTGTACGCTAAGACCTCGGGTCGATCCGGCGCAGCGGCCGGAAGCGCCCGGCGCCCAGCTTCGAACTCCTGCGCCACAGATAATCGCCGGTGAGGTTGATGTGCTCCCAGCCTAGCGGCGACAGGTACTGCAGCATATTGGCATCGGCGAGGTGTCGATGGTCGCGGGCGAGCGCGCGCGTGGCTCGATCGAGATAGACAGTGTTCCATAGGACGATGGCAGCCGTGACCAGGTTGAGCCCACTGGCGCGATAGCGCTGCTGTTCGAAGCTGCGATCACGGATTTCACCGAGACGCCCAAAGAACACTGCGCGCGCAAGCGCGTTACGAGCCTCGCCTTTGTTCAGACCCGCATTCACGCGTCGGCGCAGCTCGACACTCTGCAACCAGTCGAGGATGAATAGCGTTCGCTCGACACGACCGAGCTCGCGCAGGGCGAGTGCCAAGCCGTTTTGTCGGGGATAGCTTCCGAGTTTTCGCAGCATGAGCGAGGCTGTCACGGTCCCGTGCTTGATCGATGCCGCGAGCCGCAGGATCTCGTCCCAGTGCTGCTGTATGAGTTTGACGTTGAGGCTGCCGCCGATCATCGGCCGCAGAGCGGGGTAGGCACTCGGCCCCCTCGGAACATATAACTTCGTGTCCCCAAGGTCACGGATCCGCGGTGCAAAGCGAAAGCCCAACAGCTGCATCAACGCGAACACGTGATCGGTGAACCCGTTGGTGTCTGTATAGTGTTCTTCGATGCGTAGATCCGTCTCGTGGTAGAGAAGGCCGTCGAGCACGTACGTGGAGTCGCGAACGCCGACATTCACAACCTTCGAGCTAAACGGCGCGTATTGATCTGAGATGTGCGTATAGAAGAGGCGCCCCGGCTCGGCACCGTACTTCGGGTTGACGTGGCCTGTGCTTTCGGCTTTTCCACCGGCACGAAATCGCTGACCGTCCGACGACGAAGTGGTTCCATCGCCCCAGTGCTCGGCAAGGGGCTCGCGAAACTGCGCGTTCACGAGCTGGGCAAGCGCTAGCGAATACGTCTCGTCGCGGATGTGCCAACCCTGGAGCCACGAGAGTTTCGCGTACGTCGTACCAGGGCACGACTCGGCCATCTTGTACAAGCCCAGGTTGATGGCATCGGCCAAGATGGTTGTCAGTAGCATGCGCGCATCTCGCGCTATGTCGCCGGTTTTGAGATGGGTGAAGTGCCGCGTGAATCCCGTCCAACTGTCCACCTCCATCAGCAACTCAGTGATCTTTACGTGCGGCAGCATCTTGGCCGTCCGATCGATCAGCGCCTGCGCCGCGTTTGGGACCGATGCATCGAGCGGAGTGATCTTCAGGCCGGATTCTGTGATGATCGCGTCGGGCAAGTCGTCCGCATCCGCCAGGCTGTTGACCGCGTCGAGCTGGCGGTCCAGCAGCGAGATCCGCTCGCCGAGGTATCCAGTGCATTCGGTTGCAACGGCTACGGGGAGCTCGTTGGTGAACTTGAGTGTTGCGAACTTGTCTGCAGGCAGCAGGTAGTCATCGAAATCCTTGAACTGACGGGACCCGACAACCCAGATGTCGCCGGAGCGCAGCGCGTTCTTCAGCTCCGCCATGACGCACAGCTCGTAGTACCGTCGGTCGATGCCCGTGCTTGTCAACACCAACTTAGCCCAACGCTTCTTGACGAATCCGGTTGGCGCATCGGCCGGCACATGGCGCAGGTTCTGGGAGTTGCATCGCCGAAGCACGATGCTCGCATCGAGCAAGCCTTGGGTGCGTATTCCGCGGCGATCCGAACACCGATTCCGATGAGACCCGAACAGCCGTTCCGATTGGACCCGAACAGGGATTCCGACAGACCCGAACACCAATTCCGGACAACCCGAACGCTCGTCTGGTGAGACCCGCGCAGGGACTCCAGAGGCTGGTCAGGTTGCCCGCTGGGGCGTTCGGTGTACCGGGAGGTGCGCAGTGCCGAGGGCGGTCGCCATCGGCCGCTAGGCGTGTCGTGCGGAGCTGCGCGACGCCTGGCGGATGTCGGAGCGACATTCCATGCGCAAGATCCAAGAAGTCCTACGGTTGAAGTTCGAACAGCGCTGCAGCTATCGCGCGATCGCAGCGTCGTGCGGCATTGGGGTGGCCACGGTCAGCGACTATTTGAAGCGCGCTCATCAGGCTGGTGTGAGTTGGCCCATGGCTCAGGGCATGAGCGAGGCCGAACTCGAAGCGCGACTTTTCCCGGTGGCGCAGTATGGCGCCAGCAAGGCCCGAGCGACGGTCGACTTCGCTTGGATACATCGCGAGCTTCGACGTACTGGTGTGACGCTGCAACTGCTGTGGAGCGAGTACGTGGCCGCAGCCAAGGGGGAAGAGACTTACCAGTACAGTCAGTTCTGCGCACGATATCTCGAGTGGCGCGCGAAGCTCGACGTCGTGATGCGTCAGACGCATCGTGCCGGAGAGCGGGCCTTCATCGACTACTCTGGCAAGAAGCCGTCCCTGGTCGACGCGACCACAGGCGAAGCGCACCAGGTCGAGCTGTTCGTGATGGTGCTCGGCGCAAGCAACTACACGTTCGCGGAAGCGACACGCACGCAGAAAATCGCTGATTTCGCCAGTTCCGTCGTCAGAGGACTCGAGTTCTTTGAAGGCGTCCCGGAAGTGCTCGTGCCCGACCAGCTGCGCAGCGCGGTCAGTGGTCCGGACCGATACGATCCCGACATCAACACCACGCTGCTCGAGCTCGCTCGGCACTACGGCACCACGATCATTCCGGCGCGCCCGCGTAAGCCGCGCGACAAAGCCAAGGTGGAAGCCGGCGTGCTGCTCGTACAGCGCTGGATTCTGGCTCGACTTCGCAATCGGACCTTCTTCAATCTCGAGGAGCTCAATGTGGCGATTGCCGAGCTCGTCGTGGAGCTCAACGCACGCGCATTTCGCAAACTGGATGGGACGCGCAGCAGTGCGTACGAAGCGATCGACCGGCCCGCGCTCAAGGCGCTTCCCAGTCAGCGTTTCGAGCCGTTCCAGTGGGCGAAAGCACGGGTGAACATAGACTATCATGTCACTTTCGACGACAGGCTCTACAGCGCCCCTCACACGCTGATTGGCGAGCGCGTGGAAGTACGAGCCACGGCGCTGACCGTCGAGATCTATCACGCGGGACAGCGCGTATTTTCTCATCGAAGGAGCTATGGCCCGAAAGGTACGCTCGTGACGTGCGAGGATCACCGGCCGCGCTCGCATGCAGACTACGGCAAGTGGCCTCCAGAGCGCTTGGTTGGCTGGGCGAACACGCTGGGGTCGAACATCGCGCGCGTCGTCGAACTGACGCTGAGCGCGTATCCACGGCCGGAAATGGGCTATCGACCTGTGCTCGGAATTTTGCGAGCGGCAGAGCGTCACGGTACAGCTCGTTTCGATGCCGCATGTGCACGCGCGTTGTCCGTGAGCGGCCGCACAGCGCCGCGTCGCAAGTTTATCGAGGCCATGCTCAAGCAACGTTTGGAGCTCGCGCCAGTCACGAGCTCCGATCATGGGCGCCCACTCGGGCACCACGACAACGTCCGTGGTGGAGACTACTACAAGGAGACTACGAAATGCTGATTGAGGAGACGATACAAAAACTGCTCGACATGAAGATGCCAAGTATGGCGCAGGCGATGCGAGAACTGCTGCAGTCCGCGCCCAGCAATCAGATGTCCTTCGAGGACAAGCTGGGGCTGCTGGTCGACCGGGAGTGGACCGAGCGAGATAACCGTAGAGTGGCGCGGAGGCTGAAAGAAGCTCGGCTTGGAGCGGCGGCCTCGCTCGAAGCAATCGACTGCGACCCGGTGCGCGGGCTCGACAAAGCGTTAGTACGCCAGCTCATGAACTGTCAGTGGGCGAAGCAAAAGCAGAACGTCATCGTCACGGGAGCGACGGGCACTGGCAAGAGCTTTCTAGCATCAGCGCTCGCAGAGGCGGCGTGTCGGCAGGGAATGCGCGCGCTCTTCGTTCGCGTGCCACGCCTCGTCGAGGAACTTGCTGTGGCTCGCGTCGCGGGCTCCTACGCGTCGGCGCTATCGAAACTTGCGCGCGTCGACGTAGTTGTCCTCGACGACTTCCTTCTGACACCGATGACCGAAGCGGAGCGTCGAGATCTCCTCGAAGTCCTCGAAGACCGATACTCACGCGCCGCGACGATCATCACTTCGCAAATGCCGACGAAAACTTGGCATGACGCGCTCAACGACCCGACTATCGCGGACGCCATCTGCGACCGCGTGCTGCACAACGCCCACGTCATCCAACTCCAAGGCCCCTCAATGCGACAGAAGAAAGGGCTCAAGTCCGCCAAGCACTAACCCGACCAATCTCGTCGCTGCGCTCCGATCGTTCGGGTCTGCCGGATTCGGTGATCGGGTGGCGTCGGAAGGGCTGTTCGGGTCTGGCGGAATACGCACCTTGGGCTGCAGGCGCCGCGCGCAGCTGCAGCACCGACAAGAACTCAGGGGCATAGCGGCGCAGCGTGGCGTAACCATCGGCAACACGCGGCAAGAAGTCGAAGTCGTCTGGCTGTGCAAGCTTCTGAGCTTCGGCGACACTCACCCTGAACGCCTCCCACGACATCAAGCCTTCGATCGCAGCGAAGGCATCGGTTCCAGCCTCTCTCGCCTCAAGCAGCGCTTGACCGATCATCGCATACAGTCTGACTTTCTCGTTGATCGCTTTGCCAGCAGCTTGAAACTGTTGGTGGTGCCTGTTCTTCGCGGCGTTGAAGATCCTGCCGATGATCCGATCGTGCAGGTCGATGACCTCGTCGGTGACCGTTGCTCGGCGCTCGAGCACCTGCGCTGCAAGCGTTGCATGGCGGCGCTGCTGCTCGAACTTTGCCAGATCGCTTGGCGTCATCTGACTACCCTCCCGCGCGATCTTTAGCAGGCGATTTTGATGAACGAGGCGTTCCATCCCTTCCGGCAGGTCGAGCGCCTGCAGCGACCTCAGGCGCTCGATGTGTTCCAGCATGTGCCGCGAGTTTGGCCTGATCGGCGACTGCCGCAGCCAGGCCAACTGCGTCAAGCGATCGTCCACTCGGACTTTGAGCAGGCGATCGAGCCGATGGCGATGTTCGGGCGTCAAAACCTCCGTCAACGTGCTGTAGATGCTTCGATTGGCACGCGTGAGAGCCTCCGAGCACAACCGCTCGATGACGTCCAACGCCGGCACGATGACGGCGGATTGCCGCAACGACTCGAGAAGGTGCTTGGCGAGAACGAGCCCCTTGTCAGTCTGCAGCGCATGCGCCGTGGCAACCCGCAGTGCCTGCCGATAGTGAGTCAGGCCGAATGGGGTGAGTCCGAGATACTCGCGCAACTCGAGCAAGTGTTCGCGCCGGGTCGCTGAACGAGCGCCGTAGTCGCCCCAGTGCTTGCTGTCGATTCTCAGCTGTTTGCTCACCCACTGGATCAGAGCTGCTGGCGGCATCCCGTCGACCGCCAACTCTTGACCAGGATATCGGAGCAGACAAAGCTGCAGTGCGACGCCCAGGCGATTGGCATCACCGCGGCGTTGACGAATGAGCGAAAGATCCTCCTCTTTGAACGTGTAGAGACGGATCATGTCCTCCTGTGTCTCGGGTAGCGCAAGCAGGCTGTCACGCTCGGCAGCGGACAGGATAGAACGACGTGGCATGCGATGCTTCTAGGTTTGGATGGTGGCTATCGGGGGTGTGAACGCGAGCGCTTGCTTTGCGCTGCGTCGCAGCCAATGGCTGCACGCAGGCGAGGGCGGAGTGGGGTAGAGCCGAGTGGTGAAACGCGCCCGGTGCAAGCCTAGAGGCCAAGCTTGGAGCTCGCAGGCTTCACCCACTTCTTCGTGCGACGATGATAACGATGAACCATCGCAAGGCTCTTGTGCCCAGTCTGGTCCATGATCGCCGCGTCGTCGGCGCCGTTCTTCTTGGCCTCCGTGACGAAGCCCGCACGCAACGAATGTCCAGACAGCTGCGGCGTCGGAAGTCCGGCTTTCTTCGCGGCGCGCTTGATGATGACCGCAACGGCAAAATCGGTGAGGCGCTTGTCGCTGAGCTGCTCGTGACGATTGATCGGTCGAAACACGGGCCCTTCGCCGATGCCAGAAAGCTCGAGCCAGTCACGCGTTGCGCGCACCGGGCATGTCGATGGATCGCTGCCGAACGCGATCACTTTGATGAGGCCAGCGCCTTCCTGATCGGTCTTGCTGCGCCGCACAAGTGCCTCGAGCCCCTCGGATACAAACGTGAGGTCCATGCAATCGAGCGCAACGAGCTCGGAACGCCGGAAGCCCCCAGCAAAGCCAAGCGTGATCAATGCGCGGTCCCGGAAGCCGACCAATCCCGCTGGCAGCTCGTCCATGAGCTGCCGTATCTCCTTGGCGCTAATCGGATCCTTTTGCCGCTGCGCGACGCCGACACGACGCCGAATGCCTTTCCAAGTCTCGCTGACGAGACGGTCGGACCTCGGCGACGGATGGCCCGCCACGACGTGAGCTTGCGAGATGGCGCTGAGCGCGAGACTCAGCGTCGCCACCTTGCGGCCTTCGTCCGCGCGCGCCGCGAGGTACAGCGCGAGCGTCTGCGGAGCCGCTGGGAGCGCGCAGAAGCCTTGCTGCTCGCACCACAGACTGAACGCAGTCCAATGCTTTCTGTAGGCCGTGAGCGTCCCCTGGGCGCGCGCAGCTTGGGCATAGCCTTGGGCCGACTGCACAAGCGGGCTGGGTTGCGCGACAACGAGTTCGGAGCCGTTTGCACCAACAGCCGGAGTGACCGAAAAGTCCTTTGGTTTCAATCTTCTAACCTCCGTAAACAGTCCATTCTCGGAGATTAGAATTTCGGGGAGGGCGCGTCCAAATTCCGGCGAACCCTCCCTGCGCACGCGCTACTCTCGCTGGCTTGGAAACCCCCCCCGGACGCCGTGATCATCAAGCGGCCGGTATGCCCATGCCGCAACTTTCCGGTCATTCGCTGTGCGCCGGCTTCGTCACCGAAGCCAAGCAGAACGGACCGGTGCGGACTACCCTGCGCTGGGGCGCTCTCCAGTCGCCGCATCAAGCAATCTTCGATGCGCCCGCATCCGACATTGCTGAAGGATGATCAGCTCGGCATCGCTCGAGATCAGATATGGCGTAAGAGCTACAAGCGCTTTCGCGGCGCCCGTTCCGGAAATAGGCAGCTGCACCACAATGGGCCGTTGATCGTGCGTTGCGATGTTCAGGCCCTGTATAAGGCTCTGATTCTGATCGGGCCCTCGAATGGACAAATCAGACAGTTTGATTATTCCAGAAGCTTCCGCTGGAAGATGAGGTGTAAAGCGCAAAGTCCACGCGAACTCGCTACCGGCAGAGGCTTGTGCACAGTCGATGCCATCATGGCAAACGGTCCACGGCAAAACGGCCTCGTTATTGTTCTCCGCCAACGTTCCCCCAACTTGCGCTTTCTCGAGTTCGAGTACGTTTTCGCGCAACCATGTGCCTGTTGGGGCGCCCAACGTTGCATGTGTTAGATCGGCCGCTTCGATAAACACTCGCTCGAATGCACTCTCATGCCCTGCGCGAGCCTGGACCAGCTCCGGGCATTGCTGGGCAATCGCCAGAGCAGCTCGCTTTTGAGCGGCCTCATGACCCGCGGTGTACTGCTGGGAGGCCGCGTGGCCACACCCCGTGACCAAGGCGGCGGCTGCAGCAACGAGGCCGAATGAGAAGTATCTCGACATCATTTCACCTCTTCCAATTCCGGATGTGCGGAAAGTTGCGAGCGATGACGTAGCACTGCACGCGCTCCTTCGCCACAAGCCCATCACCAGCGCCTGCCGGCGCGGACTGGCCTCTTCTGCTTATGGCGCGGAAGCGCGGAAGTGCGAGCGCCCTGCAAGCGTCTTGTAAGCGGCCATTATTCATGGCGGCAACGGGCGCGGGCGCGCCGATGTCTCACGTGGGCCACCGCGGCCGATGCAAGGAACAAAAAGCGCAAGGTGGTTTCGTGCGATGGATCTGCCTCGGAAGGGCCGAGTGCGCCGCACCCGCCCGGGGTGGATAGGCTCCGTCTATTTGCTCGACAAGGCTGCTCGCACTCATCGTCACACAGCGAGATATCCATTCTACTACACAGGGCGGATACAGCCGTGTGTGCATATAGAAAGCGTTCTTTCGGGCCGGCGGTGGCTTCTGCTCGCTCGGTCGGCGAGCGACAACCTTGATCGGTCACCGTGTAATCTCGCTCGCCGTCCGTCAGGATTCCAACCACGCCCACGCGCTCATCCAACGCAGCTCCGCCAGACGAGCCCTGAAAAGTATCGGAATTTGCAACAAAATACTTCCCGTCTCCATCTGCATCGGTGTAGACCCAGGCCCCGTTGTCCACCTTAATCGGAACGCCCTCCGTTGCAGAGGCGACGATCACGGGCGAGCCTTGTTCGAGCCGCATCGACTTCGTGTAAATGGGCGCCGGCCTCCGTCTTGACTCGGATCCTGAGTCCAATCTCAGCCACGCAAAGTCTTCATGCTCGTCGCCGGTAACGACGACGTCCCGTATTTTTAGCACATCGCCCGGAGCGGTCGCGATCGTCCCATCGCCCTGATAGTAGTAACCAAACACAGCCCTCACATCATTCAACGGAAAACCCCGGATGCAGTGCTCCGCGGTAAGAACTAAATCCCAATCCACCAGCACTCCAGAGCAATACGCAGCTGAAGGTTGGGCCGCAAAACGAGAGCCAGGGCATAGTCGTCGGGACTTCTCAAGAGAAGGAATCCGTTCTGGATGGCGATCCACCAAGGCATCCGCGAATCTACGATGCATCAGTACAACCACCGCCTCCCGCACGAGTTCCTGGATTTCAAGCCCCGCCTCAAAGTATTCTCCGCGATCATCGGTGCCGTTGACGATCGCGGATGACGCACTCTCCACCGGGTGTACATCGCCGACAGGGGACGCACATGCTGTCACCATCAACCAAAACGCTGGCAGCGCCGTACCGCCACACAACGCCTCCAGATAGGCGGCTCTTCGCAAGGTCTCCCTCAGAGATTTGGTATGCAAGTCGAGCGCGTCGGTGCAACCCCAGCGCCGACACGCTCTTCCCACCAACATCACCGCCTGATGCAGAGAAATACCGCTCAGGAATCAACGATCGCACACACGCAAGCGTGCTGCTAATTATTGAACCCATAGCCCCCAGATATACGGAGATGGGCAAGCGTATGTTGGATACAGACAATCGTACCCGGTCCACCACCCGTACAGAATTCCCTGAAATCCGACCAGATCGCAATCTGGGTAAATGGTGTAGCAGTTGTACAGCCATGCTTTGTCTACGCTTGAGTCTGAAGAAGGCTCATAGAACTTGGATAGCAGAATGGCCTCATTCAGGTCGCCCAGCATCGCTTCAAACAGAACAGCCGTCCGAGGTGTCAACGAGTTTTTGGACGCGTCGATGGCTCTAAAGCCGTGGTCAGGTACCAAGCTTTCCACCGTCCCCCCTTCGCCGTCGAGAAAGAACTCGGCCACAACTTGTCGGTCGTGACTTAGTCCGCGAATGCTTCGGATTTCCGACGCGAACTCCCACTGCTCCACGTTGAGCGACAGGCTATTCTCGCCAGCCGGCAAGTAGGTGAGATTTTGAACTGCTGCCCCCTGAATCTTGTCGGGACTGCTCACTCCATCTGGAGATGCGTTGCTGCAACCTCCAAGAACAACAAGGGATATCATCCACGCTGCGACTGCGGCACTGGTCTGACGGACCGTCATAGTCGTACCTCTCCTTCTTTTTGGTTCATAACACTTGCAATACATCCCAGGCACAACGCAACTACAGTAAACACAAGTGGGCTTGACAGGTGCAATTAGTGCCTTCCGGCAAGCTGTCGTGTCAATCTAATTGAGCGAATGCGAATTACAGATCAATGCCTAACGCCGAGTCGGCCGGCCAGCGTGAGCTATACAGCGTACAGGGTACTCAGCCCGCATCGATGACAGCGTCATTATGCAGCCGCCACAGGCAAAACCGATGCTCGCTTTTGACAGGGATTTAGCGGATATTCACACGGATGACACATCGTGCGACTGCCACAAGCAAAGCGGTGCTTGCTTTATCGACAAAGATTAGCACTTCTGGCTATACGGCGTACACATCCACAACCTTGCTTGTGGTAGTGCCCATTGTCGAGCAGCTAAGCTGCAGACTCGACCGCCAAGGCAATCTCAGGGTCGCGACCGGCTTGCTCGGTCGCGCTTCACGCGCAGAGTACGCGTGTGCCGGCATGTGCCTCGGCTCCCCAGAAGGGCTTGCGGCAGCGCCGAAGCCCGCCTCTGCGCGCCGTTGGAGCCCTGAGGCTCGTCGGCGCAAGTCACCCTCGAGTCGAGTGCACGCTGTTCATTCTCGACTGGCTCCGGAGCCACCGGAGCACCGAGTTGCGTCGGTGCATTCAGTGTATCCGCTGCACGAGCCCCGTCTGGCACCGGGACGGTCGCGGCCTGACACTACTGGCGTGAACGAAGTCTCGAAGTCACGGCAGGTGCGTGGACTGCTGCTCGGCCGCAGCGGGTGGCGGCACGTCGATGAATCCTACCTCCGCGGCGAGCTCGTTGGGCGCGATGCGTTGCCGAGTAGCGAGTAGCGGCCCGGTGCTTGGGAGCGAGCTCGAGAAAGCGCTTCCGCGGCCAGAAGGGCAGGCGGCATGCGGATGATGTCGCGCAGGTAGGTCTCGGGCTCGAGCTGGCGAAGCCTTGCCGTGGCGATGAGGGACATGATGTGTCCAGCGGCTTGCGCATGGTCGTCGCTGCCAGCAACCAGCGATGCGTCGCGGATGCGCCGAGCGCGCTCAGCCCGTAGATTGCGTCATTGCGTCGCATGGACGTCATCGAAGCGCCCGAGCAGACGCGCCGCAGCGAGCCGCTGCTGAGTCTGTGGCCGCTCTCCAGCTGCAGCTGGGTGGTGTCGACGCGCTCCGCCGTGGCGATGAACAGCCGGGGCCTGACCAACGCCAGCTCCTCTTTGAGTATCTCGTACGAGCGCCGCAGCCGCGCATGCTCATCCTGGAGCTGAGCGATGGTGGCATCGCGCTGCTTGAGCTCGAGCCTGAGCGCTTCCAATGTGCCGCTAGTGGCTGCGGCGGGAGTCGTCGTCGCACTCTGGGTCTCGGGTCGCATCTGCGCGCCCCTGTACGGCGAGCGTGCGATCACGTCGAGCCCAGAGTGCACCAAGACGACGCGCGGCATCAGTGCGGTCGCGGGTCGCGAGGCGTACATCGAGGCTCGCGCTCGAGGTCGATGCCATCGAGCAGAGCGTCCAGCTCGCGCTGCTGCAGCACGAGCACTCCACTGTCGTCCACCGCCTCAGGCAGCCTGAAGCATCGGCTGTCGAGCCGCTTGTGAAAATGCATAGCCCGGAGCCATCGAAGAGCAGTAGCGTCAGCGCCGTCTTGCGCTTGCCGAAGAACAGGAACAGCGCATCGCTGCGTGCCGAGCGCTGCATGCGCTCTTGTGCCAAGCCGGCCAGCCTGTCGAAACCCAAACGCATGTCGACGGGCTCGAGCGCGGCGAAGACCTCCACGCCGTGCGGGATCAATGACCCACCCGCAGCGAGCGCCTGCACCACCGAGGGCAAGAGCACCGGGTCAAAGTCGCGGGCGATCTCGATTCGCGTCGCGCCGACCACGACGACCAGCCCCGGATGCGCAGGCGCTGGTCGCTTCCGGCCGCTGCGCCGGATCGACCCGAGGTCTTAGCGTACTTTTTTTTCCGTTTTCTGAAGGGACCCCTACAAGGCCATGAATCTTGGGCCCGGTGCCGAATGGAGCAACAAATCGGTGTTCGAGCCTTTGAAGCGACGTGGCCCGGCAGGTAGGTAACTCTTCGTGGCTGCGTTCGTGCCAGGTGGCGCCGCAACCGCGGTATTCTTGAAATGGCGGCCGGTCTGCGGGCCGTGGGCTGGGCTGTTGTGCCGGTCAGAAAAGCTCGGCGGCTGCGGCTATCTCGCCGCGGTCTTGAAGCCGTTGGCTCCATAAGAGTGTGTCGCGGACGAAAGTCTCGCCGCTGCCCTGTGCGCGCGCGAAGGCGGCTCGCTGACGGAAGCCCGGTCGCGCACCAAGCGTGCTCTCGTTGCGCTCAGTCGGTGTACGCATCGGGCGATCGTGAACGCTGAGATCGCCAAAGCGTGAACACCGAGATCGGCCCCATGAACGCGCCCGATTGTTCCGCCGTGCTCGATGCCGTCAAGGGTCGGCTTCGCCGAAACCCTTGCGGGTTCAGGCCCTTGACGGCCTCTCCGCGCGGCGAGATTGGCTGGCTAGATGGTGCCGCTGTGGTCTGAATCGATCCCCCGATCTCAGTGTTCACGGGGGCGAGACAAGCGTTCGCGTTGAGCGAAATGAACACAGTCGGCGTATACGGCATGGGCACTAGCGCGGGCGCGCGTCCGCATCGCGATGGCGCCGTCGACGCCCAGCGAGGTGCAAGCGGCGGTCGGATCGGGGTTCGTGGGTGACTTTCTTCGCGCGCCGCGTGGTGGGTAGCGCGTTTCGGTATCGGTCTCCAATCGATAGAGAAAGGTGTCCGATATCGGACGTATATGGTCACGCAAGTAGCTGAGTTTATTGGCACTATTTTGCTAGATCGTGTCGTGCATATAGTACAAGTGATTTTTGTAGTGCAAAGTCGTGCTTCTGGTGGGGTACCGGGGAGGAAACGACCTGTCGTGTCCGTGACTGGCGCATCGAATGACCAGGTGTCATCCTGCCCGCGATGAGTGAAGCGTTGGAACAGGACGGCACACAGCCTTTGCAGCCCGCACCGAAGCCAAACAAAGCGGTGAGGATGTTAGCGAAGCTGTTCCCTGACGCACCGCGCTACATCCCGCGCAAGCGCTCGTATTCAGCTATGCCCTGGGTGCTGCGTCGAGCCGTCAGTCTCTTTGGCGTTCGCGAGTGGCAGGTTCTGACGTATCTCTATCTCCGCACCGGTCCCGAATCGCTGGTGTGGATGAACGACAAGCAGATTGCGGTCGATCTCGGCGTCGGCCATCGCAAGGTTGGCCCGCATATCCATTCGCTTGCGGCCAAGGGCCTGCTGCGGACGAAGGAGCACGACGGCGTGCGCTACCTGCTGCTGCTCGATCCCGAGGCCGCTTTGCGCGGCATGGTCGCACGCGGGGAAGTGCCCGAGCGTGTGCTAGAACAGCTGAATGAAGATTTCGAGACGATAGGTCTTCAGCCTCTGACGCCCCTGCCGACGGCTGTGGGGGGAGGCTGAGGGCCCTAGCATCTCAAAAAACTACGCCGAGACGCTGGTAACGCCTCGGCGAGTGAATCCGGCAGCGATGCCTTCTTCCCGTTTGCAAGGAAAGGCTACTGCGCGCGCTCTGCCGGGGCAATGCAAAGTTCTTCGCGCGTATCGGAGGTAGCCGCCATGTGCCATAGAAGAAATTGAGCGCCTAACCGGAGGCGTATACGAAGCATTCCGCCCTTCGGGCGGATGTCCGGGCCGCGTTGTTTCCTGCGCGGCGATGAGCGGCTGAGTCAGCGTCGCCCATGCGACGGGGGTGGTATGGCGGCCCATGCCGCAGGCCATCCTCCGTCGCATGGGCGGACCAACGCCCGACGTCGCCAGCCCACCGGTCTCTCTATGGCCCCGTGGTCGGGCAAATCGCGTTTTGCATTCCGAAGTGGAGCGTCGTCTCGCGCGGTTGCGTGCCGTCATGGTGCACGACTCGGCGCTCCACTGTCGAAGCGCGGAGCTGTGCGCTTCCGCGTCTGACGAGTTTGTGACATGCGGCCGTTGGCTGCAGACAGGCAGTGTGGCCATGAGCGCCAAAGAGTTCGAGATTACGTGTATCCGAAAACCAAATCGCAACAGCCCGCATGAGCACATCACGCATATCGGCAACACGGCCGGTAAGTGGATGCTGCCTCGTGAGGTGGCCATCCAAAGGATTGAGGCGAAGACCGAGGCCTATTTCACGACTGAGCGCACGACGGGTCGTAAAGCGTATGTCGGTGTCGTCCGGCCCGCGGGCGGCCCGCCGTACTTGCGGACTCATGCGGATGGCAAGTGGAATGACAACCTGCTGGCGTTGAGTGAATGTGTCGATTGTCGTCTGATCTGAAACAGGCGCTGTGATCGACCTCGCGGCACGAGCGAGCTGTACCTGGTTTTGCTCGTGCCGTTGTTTGTTCTGCGGGAAGCCCGAGGATTGATGCCGACTCGGCGGGAACGGCAAGCCAAGCGCGGCAGTTCTACAAAGCCTCGAAACCATGCTCAAAACGTTCTTGCCCTGGGCTGTTGTGACTTTCTCTGTGCGCCATCGACAGCCGTGTCGCGGATGCGGCTATCGACGAGCGCTGTAGCGGTGCCGCCATGCGGCCGGTGCGTGCCCACGCTGGTTCCAAGTGGCGTTCCATAGCAGCTGCTGTCCAATCGTGGATCCGTCCTTGGTAGCTGAACTTGACACGACGATGGGCTACCGCAAGCATTGGATTTGAAGGACACGCTGTGGAACTCGGGAAACAACGATTAGGCGCGCGCTTTAATGCGGACAGCGAGACCGACCTCGCCTTCGACCGTTATCAACGTGTGGTTCACCGACTCAGACACCACCTCGTGCTGGCTGGCTTACTGCGCGCCGTCGGCGACGCGGAAGTCGAGCTGCAGGGATGTCGTGCAGAGGTTGCCCGTTCAGAGGCTGCGCCGGACAACGACGATAAGCTCGTGAGGCTCGCAGAAACCTGGCCACGCAGAGAGCGCGCTGATGAGTTGGAGATCGAGCTCGAAGATTGTTGTGAGGCATTCTTCTTGGTGCTGCAGACTAACCTGACCGCTTTGGAATCGGCGGCAAGGGGTGTATTCGAGGCCGCCGAAAAGCGCGATCGTTTGCCACTGATAGCACCGGGCTCCGCATCTCTACGCCTGCGAGATGAATCGCAGATTTGGCAGATATACCAGGTCGCAAACTACGTGAAGCACCGTGACCAGTGGCCCACGGAAGATGCAAACAAGCGTAAGCCGACGATCGATGTCTTGCTGGCGCTGAATGTGATCGATGACGCTAGCGATCCCGTTCGCAATCCGACTTGCAGGTTGACAGCGGCTTGCGCTCGCGCGATCGCCCCACGCGCCGTCGCGTCATCCACCCATGACGCGCTGCAACAGTTGCAATGGCAATGCGTGGCGTTCGGCCAATCGGGCGAGTGGACGATTCAAGCGCAGTTTGACCCGCACGAGGCGGCGCTGGACAAAATACGCAGCGCTCGAGCGCAAAGCCAAGAACAAAAAGCCGCCGCGGCTCTCGTCGAGGAGGGTGGTCGCCGCGCTCGTGACTCCGGCGAGCATGAGGACTCGTGACGGTCTGTGTAGGTCTACGCTGCTGCTGCGGTTGGGAGGGTGTCTTCGGGGCCAGGCGCTTGACCGCCATGCGGGTCAGTCGGAAAGAGCGAAAATCTGGACGGGCCGTTGCGGCGTCGGTCGACGACCTCGCGTGTCTGCGCCGGTCTGCAGGTCGAGAGCGCTCGTGCCCGCAAACTTGGGCGCCGCCAGCGGCAAACGCGCCGCGCATCGCCCCAATAGGGCTCGGGGCTACGCGATGTCGCGGTCAGCGGCCGCGCTGCAACTCTTGCTCGACGTGCGGCGTCCACCATTTCCTTGCGAGGTGCTCATCGAGCCATTCCGGCCGATGCACGATGCACGGCGCCCACTCCAGCGGTTGTCCGCACTCGTAGTACGGCGAACGCCAACCGCACGCGCAGCCGTAGCCGATCACGTAGATGCCCTGCACTTCGATGTCGCGCTCGTCTTCGAGCATGCCGAGCTCGCGCAGCACGCCGTTGGCCCGGTAGGGCTGCAGCACTGCGACGGGGCGCTTGCTGTCAAACGCACGCGCCACCGCGACAGCGCGCCAGTCGCGCGGCACGTAGCCGACCACGAACCCCTCATGCATCGAACCTTCATCGTTAGGGTGGAATCTGCCCATGCGTCGTATCCTTCCATGGCGGTGTGACAGCTGAGGTCACACCCAGATTGCCTGGCCCGCGCGGCGCGCGGTGGCAGGTCCCTTGAGTCATCATGGCAAGTTTCGTCGATATTTTCGTGCATCGACGCCGGATAGTGCCAGCCGGTACCCGTATCCGCTGCATGCTGCCGCGGGTGCGCTCGTGTTCAAGAGCGCGTAGGAGCGGGCCTGAGCGCTACCGAGACTTTTCGCAGCTGGGGAGTCGGTGGCCCTTGTTGCCGGCGCGGCCCCCCTGCCCTACTCGAACAGGCGCAGTTGACCGCGTGCCTCGAGCGCGTGTTGGTAGGCCCGCTCAGCCTCTGCGCGCAGCCGAGCCAGCTCCCCGGCGCGGTCTGGCTCCACGTCGTTCAGCCGCCTCGGACGAGGTTGTGGACGGTTGTGCGGGTGTGCCATGGAGTCCTCGGCGTGTGGTGCTCGACGAGCGGAGTTCGGAGGCTGACGACGGTTGATTCACGGGCTGTCGGTCGTCGTGTAACCGTGGGCGCCGCGACGGGCAAGTAACTCGCACCAGCGGGCCTCAAGGTCGACTGGTGACGCGAAGGTCTCGAGTCGTACGCGTGGCCGCCGGCCGATCCGACCCCAGGTGATGAGAATCGCGGGCTCGCCGAAGAGCGAGCGGCACGTGCGCAGATGGTAGCTGCGTGCCCGAGCGCGCTTGGGATCGATGTGCCGCAGCGTGGCCTCGTGTGGCGGCTGCGTCAGTTGGGAATGCATGTTTGTGGCCTCTTCAGGTGGGCGGTGTCCAGCGTTCACACGCACACGACGCGAAGCGCGCCCTGATGACGCAGTTGCCCATCGGCGAGCGAGTGGATCACGCCCGCGAGCGGCTCATCGGGCGCGTACGCAAGCAGCTCTTGCACCCACGCACGCGCGCCTGCGGTCACCGACACCACGGCGATGCCCGGCTCGACGCGGACGGCTTCGACCGCCGGCACGCGCCGCCCGCGCGCATCGGTCACCACAACATCCGATCCGTCCAGGTGTGTAAAGGGCATCATGGTTTGCGTGTCTCCCTTGTAGTTCAAATGTATTCCTTTCAATTGTGTAGAGGTCGGAGATCGCTGTCAAGTGTCGCGTGTCGGTTTGCGCAGGCTTTTCCGCGCGCGGTTGTGCTGGAACGTTGGTTCGTTGTGCGTTGGTGGATAACGAGCTGCCGCCGATGGCTGCGGTGTGATTGGAGTGTGTCCGCTGCGGTTGTGTCCACGGTTGGATCCGTGAACGACAGTGCAGCTGGCGGCGGCGGAGCCGCGTGATGGCATTGTTCGTCGACGTCCGCGCGATCTGGTGCGGTCGGTTGTGGCGGCTTGGCGCGGGTGGCTATAGCGATCGAGTGAGCACCGCCTCTTCCAGCGGGCGAGTGCTTGGATCACGCTTGATCGCGCGGCGTTTGAGGGCTCGTGCTTCGGGTCGCTCTTGCCGAGTGCTCCGAGATGCGCCGCCGCCGGCTGGGATGCTCGGGGGGAAGAGCATGCCCAGGCCGTGGCGACGGGGCTTCCATAGCGCATAGTTTCCACGCCGTGAAGCCGGGGTCACTCCTTCGCGGGGTGATCGCTTCCTGATGGCGGTGTCAGGAGCCCCATCGACGCGAGCGCCTCCCGGATGAGCGAGGATCTGGATCTGCGCGTACGTGTCACGTGAGCGAGAAAAGCCTCGTATTCCCTACGGACCAAGCGAAACGTGAGGTTTTCGCTCGGCTCTGCAGGGCCTCTCGGTCGCCCGATCTTGTACTCGTGCATGTGGCCATCCCTTGGGCAAGCCGCGTGGGCTGTGTGTGCCAGCGCCATTCGGCCCGCGCGTGGGGCAGTTTCTTCACGCCGAGGAACAAACGCGGATCTAACTGCCATGCAGATAGTGAGGTGTCTATGTTGGTTAGCTCGTGTTGGTTGTTGCCAGGGTCGTTGGTGCAAGTGTTTTAGCGTTTGCCTTGTCATGCAGATTAAACAGTCGGCCCAAGTGTCGAATTGTTAGCGCCGTGCATTTTATGATTGTTAGGCGTGCTTCGTCACAACAACTCAAGCGCTGGCACCATCGCTGCCAGCCAACCAAGGATCGAAGCATGCGTATGAGAACCATGATCTGCGCCGCGGCCGCATTGGCCGCTTCGTTTGTGATGATGTCTAGCCACGCGACTGCGGCTGCCGAAGATGCCGTCACGCAAAGCGTGGACGAGCACGGAGCCGCGGGTGGCGCGGCTGCTGCGTTGCAGGACGAGGCGCAGTCTGAAACCGCCCTGTTGGAGATCGGAGATCCCGAGTGCGCGTACACGGGCCTGTGTGGGACCGGTGGTTGGCGCGGCTCGTGCTCGTGGTTTGGGCCTTGTTCGTGTGAGAACTGGGCACAGTGCTACGACAGCTGGGGCAACGCCACGAATGCCGTGGTCCCGTGCGGGAGTTATTTGGCCTGGGGAACGTGCCGCACGCCGTGAAGTGATGCGGTCACAGTTGCTCGTTGTGGCACCGAGGCGAGTGGCGTCGGTGCCCACGAGGTCCACTGGGCACATGCCGCGTGAGCGTCGAGGGGTCCGCCGGAGGTAGGCGGCTCCGAGCGCTTGCGCGGCGTTCGGACTTTAGGCACGGGCGATCGAAGCGAGTTATTGGGCTCGAGCCGCTTCGCGGTGGCGCGCGGCCCTATGGCGTGAGTACCACGCGCCACGATGGAGCCTGTTCTTCGGTGGGGTGATCGTAGATGGCCACTTGCGCCGGAGGCCTGCGGCAGCCGGAGCAACGCAGTCGCCTGAGAATGTTACGCAGCTGATGGCGGCGACCGTATTTCTCAGCCAGCGGCTTGAGCTGCATCGAGGCGACGCGCTCGCAGCCGTCGAAGCATCGCGTGCTGATCGAGCAGCCGTAGAGGGCGACAAGCGGGGACTCGAGGAGCTGCTCGCGGGTGAGCGGAGGGACGCCGGTGGGGCTGTGCTCAGAACGCCCGTACACGATGAGCGTGTAGCACGGAAGTTGACGGTGCGCCTGTTCAGTGGTGATAGTGAGTCGCTGATAAGACCTTTATCAAGGCGCTTCGAGTAGCGTCGCCATGTTGCCCGCCCACCCGCCGCTTCGAGTTCAGTGAACCAGTTCACATCGATGATGTCGGCGCATGGCATATCGTCTCGCGCGTGGACTACCCGGCAGACCCCGTTGCCGAGCACGTGACCGAGCGTTCAAAGGCGTTGGAGCGGCGCGAAGGGGCGGACACAGAAGCACTTCAGCAACGGATTACAGTGCTGGAGCAGCAGCTCCGAGAGCGCTGGTCGCACCAGTCGATGGTCGGGGGCGTTCTCCTCGGCGGGCTGTTTTACGACTGGATGTTCGGGCGGTTCGTGGCAACGCGGTTCGGCCTGCGAATCGTCTGCGACCTCCTCGATGCCGCCTACCAAGCGTTGCGCTAAGGGACCTGGCATTGGCCCGGCTCTGGCACCAAGCGCTGTGCTCGCAGCTCGCGCGCTGCGCGAGCCCGGATTCCGGAGAGTACTCTCGCGGCTCCCCTCCTTGACCTCAACAGGCCCATTCGCCGCCTCGGTGACGAAGCATGCTCGCGGCCAGCGGCCCGGTAGCTTGAGTACCGGCAAGCCCCGAACGGCGCTATCGCGGCTGATCGCGGCGAATCGCGTTCAGCGCTTGGCAGCACTTCAGTGATCCCGCTCGTGCTTTACTCGGTCCGACGGCGCCGCGACAAAACCGCTAGCGGCATCCATCGATGGCCAGTTTTCCTCGTCACAACCGCCACCCCCGACCCGCGTAGCGCTGTTGATCTTGCACTCGCGGAAGTAGCGCACCCCCATCGGTAAATAACGTAGACACACGCCGCCCATATGCACAGGCCAAGCGCTCCGCCGCCCTCGGGATCCGAGCTCGAGCGCGAACCAACAGCGCTGTCCGGCAACGCGGCGAGCGCGGGTGCTGCAGCAAGTGCGACGCAGAACCATAGCCATAAGCGTCGAAACACGGACGGTTAGTATCACGTCCGCTGTGTTCGAGCCAGCGGGCTCGTGAGCCGCGCTGGCAAACTGGCGCGCGGAACTCGGCTGAGGGCTCTGTTCCAGGTCGGCCCGGTGTGGCTAACGTTGGGAAGCAATCCATGCCGTCAAGCCGGCGCAGCATGGAGCCATCCAGACCAACCTGTTGGATCCGAATCGATGAGTGAGAACGCAGAGCTCGAACCAGGGCGACGGCGGCGAAAGCTAGCTCAGAAATGGCTTGATAAGGCTAAACAATACCGCAACCTGCACTACCTCCATGCCGTGAGGCTCCAACACTTGCACTATTGGCTCGGAATACCTTCTGTCATTCTCTCTGCTGCCGTCGGTACTGCTGTCTTTGCTTCACTCGACAAAGAGGTCTCGATCGCCGTGCGAATCCCTGTTGGGCTCATGAGCATTGCAGCCGCTGTGATGTCGAGTCTGACAACTTTCGTGCGTTTTGCGGAGCGGGCCGATGACGCTAGGCGGGTCGCAAACGACTACGAGTCCATCGCGCGCGACATCGACAGCTTGCTTACTTGTGATGTAGTCGATGACGCGGGTCTGCAGCGCGTTCAAGCTCGCCTCGACGACATAGGCCTTGGCGCGATTATCCCTCATAGTGTCACACAGTCCTTCGATCAGGAGACGGAAAGCTGAAGCCGTGCCTGGTCACGCTGCTCGCGGGTGAGCGGAGGGACGCCGGTGGGGCTGTGCTCAGAACGCCCGTGCACGATGAGCGTGTAGCACGGAAGTTGACGGTGCGCCTGTTCAGGTGTGATAGTGAGTCCTGATAAGACCGTTTATCAAGGCCGCCTGCTCGGCCCCTCCCGCCCATGTCCGATCGCCCCGGCCACCCCCCTCTCTCTCGCCCCGTTGACCGAACTCGTGCTCGCTGCGCCCACGCAGGGGTCGTCGCGCGGCCCGGAGGCGACGCGGCATGCTTGTCGCGCTCTGGGGGCGGCGTTGCCTCGGAGGCTGCGGTGGCGCTGCGACTGGTCGGGTGAGATGTGCGGCTGGAGTTGAGCAGCGCGCGACAGTTGGCGCAGCGCGGCTGCGCTCGGTGTGCGCCGTCGTGATTTCTTAGGCCAGGCCGCTGTGGTGTATGGTCTCGCGGCTTCCTGCTCTTCCCGTTCAGTCCGAACATGGGCTGGCGCCGGTTGTGCTACAGCGCTGGCGGAGCCGCAAATCAACGGGTATTCGGTGATGCCGCCGTCAGCCACTGACTATCGGCCGTGCGCGCGGCCGATGATCATCGCGTCCATGTCGAGCGGCTGTGCCAACCCGGGGGGATGCCCATGCTCGCAAGCGGCACGTTTGGGTGTTCGGCCAGAAGGCTGCGCAGGCGTTGTGCCCAGTGGTTATCCGGTGCGACGGCGCACAAGAGCGTTTGCATGACGACCAATTGGGCATAAAGGCGGTCGTTCTTTTCGAGCTCGAGCGCAAGCGCGCCCTTGCGCGGGGTCATGGGTTTGATGCCGCAAACGCGGTTCCAGAGCCGCGCATGGTGCGCGCACAGGTTTCGCACGTAGTTGATCGCGTGCAGCCATGATGCGAGTAAGGATTGATGGTGCTTGCCGAGGCTGCTGCTGACGGCGGCAGCGTTGTGCGGCTGGAGATTCGCGTAGGTGAGCGAGACGGTTCCAAACGCAACCGATTCGAACACCATCCAGGACGGCGGCAGTTCTGGATGGTTATAGGTTCTGAAGTAGTGCTCGATGTACACGTCCTGGCGTTTTGGATTCCGGGGCGTGTGACCGATCTGGCGTTTGATGTCGACGATGAAATCGAGGTGCCGGAAGTGCGGCCTGAACAGGGAAGGCTGCGTGTACCAGTGCGGCGTGTGAATGGGCGCGAGCGTATTGGTGAGCGCCGCGCGAACAGCGATCTCGATGCGTTCGATCGCATCCATCAAGAGCAGGCGGAGTTTGCGATCGAAGATGTAGCGGTCGAGGATGGCTTCAAACGTCGTGTTCGGTTTGAAGCTATGGCGATCTGTGCCTTGGCCCTGCTTCTGGAAGGGCAGAGCGTAGCCGGAGAGCCGGTAGTAGCCGATGTGCTCGAGTGCGTGTTCCGCGGCGACTTCGTCGCCAATCGTCAGCCCGCGTTTCTTGAGCAACTCCAGCTGGGAGCCGAGGGGGAGCGCGGGTTTGACGAAGGAAGTCGGCGGCAGAGTCGGGGACGCTCCAGAAATGAAAAACCTGCCCTAATGCGCATCGTTGAGAGGCGGGGCAGGTCTGTTACGACGAACCTACCCCAGAAACGTAAAGATTTCAACGAGGTTCGATGGCATGGGGCCCTTGCTGCGCAAGAGTCGTCGTTCCGTCTCTAAGCAACGGCAATATTTGATGTTTCTTCGGCTGCGCGTCGTACGCGGTAGGCCGTTGCCTGCATACAGATGCGCTCGAACGTAGATGCGACCGACAGCGACGTTCGTGGGATGGGAGTGGCCTCCAAAGGTGTCGACGGCCCTGAGCGTCATTCCGGCAGGCCGTCTTGCCCACCCCGGTGACCACGGCACCTGGGGTTACCAGGAGCAGGTGCTCGCACGCTGGCGTTCGTCTCGGGAAGCGCTTGTTCGCGTGAGCGGCGTTCGGGTTTCCGCGTGCTGCTCTACAACTTCGCCCGCACCGCGAAGGTGTGGACGATGCGGCTGCGCGGCTATCGCGGCGCCCTTCCCGAGAGCTCGGCGTTAGAGCTTTTCGGTTGGGTGTCCTGATGGGCAGGTTGGCCGGTGATTTCCGTTTGCACGGCGAGCAGACGGGCGATGCCTGCTGCTAGGAACTTCTGAGCGCAAGGGAGGCAGTAGTTCAGCTCGTCGCGGTCTTTCTTGACGGTGAGGCGGCGCATGCCCTTGGTGATGCGGTGTTTGTCGTTGAAGCGGCAGCCGTGCTCTCGTTGGGCGACGGTGATCTCCATGGAGACGACGAGCGACTTACCGGCCACGGCGCAGCTCCGTTTCGAGAGCTTCGACCACGCTTGGTAGGGCGTCGTGTGCGGCATTGAGCTGGTCGAGGGTAAAGTTCTGGCGGTCGCCGCGCGCGCAGCTGACGGCGGCGTTGACTCGGTTGTTCAGCTCCGCGATAGCCCACGTGAAGTTTTTGTTACGCCGGGAGCGGTCTAGTGTTTTTCCCTCGTGATTGATCCCCAGTCGCTTCAGCATTGCCCCGGCTTCGTGGCGTATGCGCTCGTCGAGGGACGCACGCCGCGCCTCGCGTTCGTCCTGGCGATCACGTCGGAGGCGTCGGACGCCTTGGGCGGCTTGCTCCGGGGTGATCCCGCGCTCCGCTAGCTGGCGGAACAGCTCGAGCACGGCAGGGTCTCCGATGGGCTGCATGTCGGCCGCGCGCACGTCCTGCTCCTCGATGATCTCGACGGGGACGATGCCGCCGCCCGCCCCCGGGTCGCGCTCCACGGTCTCGTTGCCGTTGAAGTTCACTTCCTCGGCATCGGGGAGCAACTCTGCGAAGAATTGCTGGTCGGCCGCGCTGAACGCGCGGAAGTCATCCCAGCGTCGGGCGACGTTCGCGCCGGCATGGAAGACAACGACGCCCTGGTTGAGCGGGTGTCCAGGTTGGTTTTGCTCGATAGCGCGCATGCCGCGCCCGACAAACTGTACGAAGGGCCCAAGGTTGGCGAAGATGCTTCCGACCATGACCACGGAGATGTAGCGGTGATCGAAGCCCTCTCCGAGCATCTTAGCCTGCACGATCGCGTCAAGTTCGTGGCGCTCGAGCCTCGCGAATATCGCTTCGTTTGCCGTTTTGCTGACTTCGGAGTGGACGTACTCGGCGCGTAGCCGGCGTGCGCGGAAGGCCTCGGTGATCTGGATGCAGTGAGCCTGGTTGAGGGCGGAGGCGATGATCTTGAGGCGCGGCTCGGCGGTCTCCTGGCGTAGTCGGCGAAGCTCAGCGATGCTGCAGTCCACCAGCGAGCCGAGAGTCTCGTCGGCCATGACGATGCCGCGCCGGAAGGTGGCTTCCTCTTCGCCCAGGCGTCGGACTTCTTCGAGGCCGATGTTGCGCTCCTCGCCGGTCTCCGTGTCACGGTAGCGGAGCGACGTGGGGGATAGCATCTTGGCGCGCAAGCGCTTGACGTAGCCGCACTGGATCGCGCGGACGACGGGGAAGGAATAGATGATCTGCCCTTCCATCGTGCGCCCGTCGGCGCGGGTCGGGGTGGCGCTGTAGTTGACGATGCGGGCGTTGGGGAAGCGCTCTTTCACCTGCTGCCAACTTGCCGCGGTGTTGTGATGGCCTTCATCTACGAGGATGAGATCGAAGAAGTCTTGCGGGAGCTGCCCGAGCCACCGGTTCTCCTCGCCGCCGGCGACTTGCTGGATGTTCGCAACCGCGAAATCGGAGTGCTGCAGGTCGTCCAGGTTGATGCGCCCGCTTTCGACGACGGCCGCGTCGGGGAAGGTGTCTGCATCCCCGAGTACGCGAGCCCGCGCGTAGAAGTTCGTTTCGCTGCTCGCCTTGAGGTCGTCGCTGAGCTGCTCGCGGATGCGCACGCCAGGTGCGATCACCAAGACGCGGCGTGCACCGACTGCAAAGGGCGTGATGGCAATCAGGCCGGATTTGCCGCAGCCGACGGGAAGGACGATGCCAATCTCCCGTGCGGCGTCTTGCTGCCCGTAGTGCGCCAGGATGTGGGCGAAGCCCTCGCGCTGCGGCACGCGTAAGCTGGTGTTGTTCTCGATGTTCGGGTTGTTCGGAAAGGCCACTACTCCCCCTCGGATAGTTGTCAGAGCCTGTGAAGTTGTTTGTATTACAGCTGCACGCGTTCGACTTCCGCCCGGTCCACCTTGCGGCTCGAGCGGTCGTAGAGCGCGGTCGTGCTCGGCGAAGCGTGGCCGGCGAGCCGTTGGGCCTGCTTGAGCTCACCGCCAGCTTCCTGGTGGTAGGTGATCCCGGATGCGCGGAAGGAATGGCAGGTGATGGCCTGCGAGAGGCCTGCGGCCTTGCACCGGCGCTTCACCATCTCCCATGCGTCAGACGCGCGCATGGCGTTGCCGCTGATGGCGGCGCTGCGTCGCGGGGCCGATTGGAAGAGCGGCGCGCGCGGCGTGTCGCGCAGGGCCGGAGCGGCGGCCAAATACGTACGCAGGTACTCGGCGGTCTTGTGGTGGCAAGCTTCACGGCGTTCGAGGCCGCCCTTTTCGTGCAGCACGATGAACGGCTCGCGCGAGTCCTCGAAGTCGCGCACCTGCATGCAGACGACCGCTCCGACGCGCGCAAAGGGCGGATACAGCATGATCGCGCAGATGGCGCGATCGCGCAGCTCGAGCAGGCCGCCGCCGTCAAGCGACGCGAAGAGCGCGCGGGCTTCGGCCTTCTCGAAGATCGGCGTCTTGCCCTCGCGCACCACGAGGCGCGGCGTGCGCACGGACAGCGCGGGGTTGTGCGGCAGCACGCCTTTCTCGGTGAGGTAGTCGAGCCAGTGGCGGATCGCGGAGGCGGTGAGCTTCACGGTGGCCGCGCTTCTGCCCTGCGCGCGCAGGTGTTCGAGGTGAGCGGCCACGGTCGCGGGCTCGAGCGCGTGCAGTGCGATGCCGTGATCCGCGGCCCAGGCGCAGAAGCTGAAGATCGCGCGGCCGTACGCCTTGCGGGTGTTGGGGTTGGCGATGCGCGCGGCGAAGAACTCGAGGGAGCGCTTGCCGGCGGCTTCTCCGGCCGCGGCGATCACGGCCGGCAAAGCCATCGCGACGCCGCCCGGTGCGACGACAAGCGCGGCGGTCGTCTGCTCGGAAGCGAGGGGATCGGGGTGTCCGGTCGAGCAGTAGGACATGCGCGGATTCGCAGTATGTCAAAATTGGCCAGCCGGCGGAACCCCGGCCGGTGGGATGGGATTACCCGATATAATTGGTTTTATCTCGGGTAAATGCAGGCCGTCCGAGCACTTAGCTGTCCAAAAATCCAGGCCATGCAATGGATCGTCACGTAGTGTCATTCCGAGTGTGAAGATCCCATCTCGCCGCGCTGAAGCACTGGTTTTCGAAGCTGGTTGCTTGGGCATGTGCTGTCCTACAAGCCCGGCGTCCGAAGTGCGCGGCGAACGCCATAGCCAGACCGGCGGCAAGACGCCGGTGATGGATGCCGAGGACGCCAAGCAGCTTTTCAGCAGCATCGACGCTTCGAGCGACGAGCTTGGTGAAGCCTTCTCCCTCCTGATCTTGTTGCGATGCGTGAAGGTCTCGAGCCGTTTGCTGCGGGCGGACGATTCTCCTACGGTCCGGCAATGTTCTTTAGGTGGTCGAGCGCCGCGAGAAAGACGGTGCTGAAATCCTCATGGAGCTTGAGCAGTGGCGTGAGGTGTCCGTGCGGCGCCATGCGCCCGTCGTCCCAGTAGCCGCGCGCATCACGGTGGCACATGTAGTCGCGGCAAGTTCTGATCTTTGCCAAAACACCGGTGGTTTCGAGATCAGTCAGGCTCGTTTCGAGAGCCGCCGTCGGCGGCAGAGCAGCAAAGAGCATCTGCGCTTCGTTCGACCGATGCCGCCATGCCTCGATCAACACATAGGTCATCGTCCACCACAGTCGTTCCAAGCGGAAGCGGTCGGCAGCCGTGCTTTTGAGCAAGTCGTTCGGCGAGCTCGCCTGAGCTGGGTCTGGAACGGGTGCGGACTTCATCTGCCGTAGTCTGAGTGATCACGAAAGCCGGCGGGGGTAGACACGGTTCTGATCGCGCTCGACGAGGGCACATGAAAAAGCCCCCTCGGAAAACTTGACCATCAAGCTCCAAGGGGGCGCTCCTTCGATTTGCGAGAAAAGAAGGAGCCCTGCTTGTATGCCGAGATTTTTACG
>Ga0315910_10000462_pt1 | contig 40323 bp, 32 predicted proteins | sample EdamamesoilMG_FD_204470 | JGI IMG/M metagenome (GOLD analysis project Ga0315910, IMG submission 204470) | Garden soil microbial communities collected in Santa Monica, California, United States - Edamame soil | ecosystem: Environmental > Terrestrial > Soil > Garden | place: USA: California...
TCAACGCCGCTGAGTCATCGCGGATTCTACAAGGCTGAAACCATCATGAGTCTCGATCAGGTGCTTTACGAACTCGAGAACCACGCGCCCCGACGCGAGCCGGGTCAGTATTACATCTCCATCTTCGGCCAGCCGGGCAGTGGGCCGTGGGGTTGGCGGGTCGAAGGCCATCACCTGTCGCTGAAATTTCTCGTGGCCAATGGCGGAGCCGTGGCCATTTCACCGGCTTTTCTGGGCTCGAACCCGGCGACTGTTCGCAGCGGACCGCGCGCCGGTTTGCGGGTGCTTTCCCGGGAAGAGGAACTCGCTCGCAAACTCGTTCGCACTTTTACTCCGAAGCAGGCGGCGCTGGCCGTCATCGCCACCAACGCCCCCGAGGATATCCTCACGAGTACGAATCGCCACATCGGCCGGTTTCAGCTTTCGCCCCCGGGCATCTCCGCCAACCGGTTGAATGAGCCTCAATTCATCCTGCTCCGAGATCTGCTCGAAGAGTTCATCAGCCGTTATCGTCCGGAACTGGCCAAGGAGGAATGGGCGAAGATCAATGCCGCCGGCCGGCGCAAATTATTTTTCGCCTGGGCAGGCAGCACCGAACCCGGCCAGGGACATTATTATCGCATCCAGGGCCAGCATTTCATGGTCGAATACGACTGCACCCAGAACGACGCGAACCATATCCATACTGTCTGGCGCGACTTCGAGAACGACTTTGGCGACGACCTGCTAAAGCAACATTACGAAAGATTCGGTCACAAGGACTGAACGGACATCGCGTGACCGTTCTGGAAGTCATCCAAAAGAGCACCGAATTCCTGACGCGCAAGGGCGTGGAATCCGCGCGACTTCAGACTGAACTGCTGCTGGCGCATGTGCTCAAGCTACCGCGGATGAAGTTGTATCTGAACTTCGAGCGGACGCTGACCGAAGCGGAAGCCGACGCGATGCGCGAACTGGTCCGCCGACGCAGTCTGCGCGAGCCCCTGCAACACATCATCGGCACAGCGCCGTTCGCGGCATGGGAGATGGCCGTGAACCGTCACGTGCTCGTGCCGCGGCCGGAAACCGAATTGCTTGCCGAGGCGGGCTGGCAATTTCTCTCAACTCCCAACTCCCAACCCTCCACCGCGCTGGATTTCGGCACGGGCAGCGGGTGCATTGCCATTGCTCTCGCTGCAAAATGCCCGTCCGCCCGCGTCACTGCACTTGATATTTCAGCTGATGCACTCATCGTAGCCCGGCACAACGCAGAACGAAATGGTGTAGCGGGGCGGATTGGGTTCATACAAAGCGATGGCTTCACAGCGCTTCCGGCTGGATCATGTTTCAACCTCATCATCAGCAACCCGCCCTACATTCCCAGTGCTGAAATCGCCACATTGCAGCCTGAAGTGCGCGACTTTGATCCGCTTGGCGCATTGGACGGCGGTGTGGACGGGTTGGATTTCTATCGGCGACTCGCAGTCGAAGCGCCCCATTGGCTGGCGCCGAGTGGCAGGCTGATGGTCGAGTTCGGTGATGGCCAGTCCCCGGCGCTGGAAAAACTGTTCACCGAGCAAAAGTGGATTGTCGAAGCCGTGCGCACGGACTACTCTCAGCGCCAGAGAATCTTGATCGCGCAGCGGGGCTAGAATTTTGGCATACCCGGAGCCGGCGGAGCACCCAGTCACCAAAGCGCGCCACAGTACCTGAAGTTTTCATTTCGGCGGCTTCGCGGATGCCATTGGTTGGTGGTTCATAACTATGGAAAGTTTGCTCATCAAAGGCGGCGTGCCGTTGCACGGGGAAGTCCAGATCAGCGGCGCAAAGAACGCCGTGCTGCCCATCATGGCGGCAACGTTGCTTACGGCCGAACCATGCGTCATCCGGCGCGTGCCGAATCTCAGCGACGTGAAATTCATGGGCCAGATCCTCACCTGGCTCGGCGCGACCGTGGAAATCAAAGGTGACACCGTGCGCGTGCAGGCCGAGAAGATTCGTGGCCAGGGCGATTACGACCTCGTGCGCAAGATGCGCGGCTCGATCTGCATCATGGGCCCGCTGCTCGGTCGGCTGAAGAAAGCGCGCGTGTCACTGCCCGGCGGTTGCGTCATCGGCGCGCGCCCAATCAACCTCCACCTGAAAGGGTTTGAAGCACTCGGGGCGAAGCTCACCATCCAAAGCGGCTACGTCGAGGCGGTGGCGAAGCGATTGACGGGTGGGCCGATGTTCCTCGGCGGGCGGGCGGGTTCGACGGTGCTCGGCACCGCGAACATCATGATGGCCGCGTCCCTGGCAGAAGGTGTGACCGTGATCGAAAGCGCTGCGTGCGAACCCGAGGTTGTGGACGTGGCTAATTTCCTTTGCGCCATGGGTGCAAAGGTCCAAGGCGCCGGCAGTCCGACGATCACGATCACCGGCGTGAAGGAACTCCACGGCGCGGAGCATGAAGTCATTCCCGACCGCATCGAGGCCGCGACATTTGCCGTGGCAGCGGCGATGACGAACGGCGAAGTGACGTTGAAAGGCGCCCGCGCGGATCATTTGCACGCGGTGCTGGATAAGCTGAACGAAGCGGGCGTCGTCACGGAACGCCGCGGCGCGGACCTCGTCGTCCGGCGCGGGAAGAAACTGACTCCGTCGGATGTGACTACCCTGCCCTACTCCGGTTTCCCAACCGACGCCCAGGCGCAAATGATGGCGTTGATGACGCTCGCCCCGGGCATCAGCATCATCACCGAACGCATTTTTGAATCGCGCTTCATGCACGTGAGCGAGTTGTCGCGCCTCGGCGCGGACATCCAGATCGAAGGCCCGAGCGCGATCGTGAAGGGCGGCCGTCCATTGAGCGGCGCGCCGGTGATGGCGAGCGACTTGCGCGCAAGCGCCGCGCTGGTGATCGCCGGGTTGGCGGCCAAGGGCACGACACAGGTGAACCGCATTTACCATCTGGACCGCGGCTACGAAAACATTGATGGGAAGATGCGGCAGTTGGGTGCCCGCATCCAACGCGTGGAGGAATCATGACCCGACTCATCACCATCCTGATCGCCCTCGTGGTGATTTTCTGCGGCTACCATTTTTACCAGTACTGGGTGAAGGTGCGTGACGAGGAGGAACTGAAACAGAAAGAAACGTCGGCTGTCTTCCGGCCCGAAAGCCTGCCGGGGCTTCCGACTGAACTGGAACCGGGCCTGCGAGCGGCGGAGCAAAAGGGGCCGGCAGCGATTCAAGCGTGGCTCAAGGCTTATGGCAGCCGGGTGCAGGACCCGCGCAAGGCATGGATCGAACTGGAATACGCCAAATCCATCGCGCGCGATAACCCGGCGGAGGCGCGAAAAGTATACAACGGAGTGAAAGAACGCACGCCGCCGGCGTCACCGCTATGGCCGCAGTTGAAAGCGATGGAGAAGTCGTTTCAGTAACCAAGCCGCGGGTGTTATGTCACTAAAGAAGCATATAACGGAAGTACGCGGACTGCTTGATCGGCTGTCAAAGGCCAAGACGGACCGAGAGAGGGTTAAGCTGCTTTTCAGCATGAAAGTGGAGATTGAGATTGCAGAAAAGCCCATCTATAGACGGCTTGATACGGAACGTGTTGCTTACGATAAGAAGACTCGGATTGTCAAAAGGGCGTTGAAGCAGTTTTTGACCACGTTGGATAAGATCTATGCGAAGGATGGGGAATTGGGAGATACGGCGGTTCGGGACAAGATGTACACTGCAATTCTCAAGAGCTTCATCATGCCAGAGAAAGCTTACGTGCTGCCAGAGCAGTTCGGCATGTTTAGTGAGGAAGGGGACCGACTTGTTCACGTCGCGATACAACGATTTCTTCAGCACCCCGAAGTCATTGCTGCCCGTAAGTTGTTGAAGAACCCCGAGGAGCGCCTTAACGCATTTCAGGACGATGATGTCAAAACCTCAGAAGAAACAACTCTTTTTGAATACTTTGGTTACCGAGGCGGACCCTTAGCCTAATCGCTGGCTAAACCGTAACGCTCAGAGCTTCCACGGCGACTCTTGAGTCCTGGCGATTCCTTCACGCTGGCTTGCGCGTGGGCTCGACCTTGCCACGCAACACGTAAACCAGCGCTTTGACGGCGAGTTCGATGAAGAGGAACGGTTTGGCGATGAAATCGTTGCCGCCGCTCATCGTGGAGTTGGCGCGGCTTTCGAAATCAGTGAGACTCGTCACGAACACCACCGGTGTCTTCTTGTGCGTCGGCAGTGCGCGAAGCTTGGTGCAAAGTTCAAAGCCGTTCATGCCCGGCATATCCACATCCAGGAAGACGAGGTCGAAGGAGTTTTCCGTGAGAAGATTAAACGCCACCGCCGGGTCTTCGACCGTCACGGATTTCAGGCGGGCCTTTTCGAGCGCGTAAACGACGGCACGGCGGGAGATGGCTTCGTCATCCACCACCAGGATGTTGGCCGGCGCGATATCCTGCTTGTCCGGCAGCGTGCCGTGCTCGAACAAGTAACCGAGAAAATCAATGGAGCTGGCCACCGTGCGCAAGGTGGAGGCGGTGATGTTAGCCGGCTTCTCGTAAAGCTCCTTCAGCAATGCCTCGATGGCGTCGGCCATCTGCGAGATGTGTTGCAGGCCGGCGAGACCGGCATTGCCGGTCAGCGCGTGGATGCGGCGATAAAGTTCATGGACCTGTTTCAGCCGGGCCATCTCGCTGTCCGCCTTGATCAAGCCCTTGAGCAAAGCGCGCAAGGTGGCCAGGGTCGCGGGCAGGCTTTCGATAAACGTGCGCCGGAGGTCGGCCGTGAATTCCGCGTCGGTGTCGCCGGTGGAAGCCGTGGCTGAGCCAGCGGCCGGAGCAGAAGGATTCCGCGGAGCCGAAGACGTGGCCGTAGTGGGTGATTTGCCAGCGGGAGCGACGGCCGTTGTCCCGTTGGAGGTGCCGATAGTACTGCGCACCACGTCGATCACCTGTCGGGGCGTGCAATTGGCCTTGGAAAGACACTTGGTTGCGCCCGCTTTCCAGGCTTCCTGGACCATGTTGGTCAGATACGTGTTGGAAAAGACGATCACGGGCGTTTTTTCAAACTCCTTCTCGGCCCGGATTTGCCGCATCAGATCAACGCCGGTGATCTTGGGCAGCATCAGGTCCAGGATGACCGCGTCCGGCTTGTAAGCCTTGACCAGTTCGAGCCCCACCTCGCCATCCAGCGCCACTTCGACCTGGTATCCCTCGACGGTGAGTTTGTTGCGATAGATGTTCGCAACGATCTGGTCATCTTCGATCAGGAGGATTTTCTTCATGTTTAACGCGGCGTCGCCAGCGCGACGGAATTGTTGTCGTACGGTTCGAGAATCTTCTGGATGGCGGCAAATTCGATGACGGCCTGCTGCATCAACTCGACCGTCGAAGTCAACTGGCCGTCGTGACCCTGGCGTTCCAGTTCGCGTAACAAGGGCACGATGCGCGCCATGCCACAAGTCGCGCTCGCGCCGGCACAACTGTGGGCGATGCGCCGGATCTCGCCCGCGTCTGCCACCTGTACCGCCAGTTGCAACTGGCCGAGCTGCTCGCTTGTTTGCTTAAGATAAAGCGTCACCAACTCGCGGAGGTTTTCGGTGTTGCCGTCGGTAAAATCCATCAACCGCTCCATGTCCACCGGCTGCACATCGTCACCGATCGTCGGCAACACAGGCACAGCGGCAAAAGCGGGCGCTTCCGTCTCCGGCACACTGGCCACACCACCCCAGCGCTCGATGACTTTGCGCACATCCTCCGGGCGCACCGGCTTGGCGAGATAATCATCCATCCCGGCAGCCAGGCAACGCTCGCGATCACCCTGCATCGCGCTTGCAGTCATCGCCACGATGATCAACGAGGACTTGTAAGTGGAATAACGCTCCCGATTCTTTTGCCGTTCGCGGATGACCTTGGTGGCCTCCAAGCCGTCCATTTCCGGCATCATGACGTCCATGAACACGATGTCGTAAGTCTGCTTGTCCAACGCGCTCACCGCTTCCACACCGTTGTTGGCCACGTCCACGCGATAACCCATCTGCTGCAACAACCGTAAAGCGACCTTCTGATTGATCACGTTGTCATCGGCGAGCAACATGCGCAGCGGCAGGCGTTCGGCAAGTTTCGGGTCCAGTTTGGTCGTCGGTCCGGGCTTGCGCACTGGTGCGGCCTTGGCGCCGGAGATCACGCGAACCAGAACCTCGTGCAATTGCACCGGCTTGACCGGCTTGGTCAGGCAACTGGCAAAAGCCTCCTGCGCTTCCGACGAACGTTCCTTGTAAACGCCCATGGAAGTCAGCAACACCAGGGGCATCATCATCGCGCTCGGCAGTTTGCGGATTTCCGCTGCGAGCATCAATCCGTCCATGCCCGGCATCTGCATGTCGAGGATGGCGAGGTCGAAATTTTCGCCGGCGCGAATCATCTCCAAGGCTTGCTGGGCACTGGCAGCCGTGCGCGGAGCCATTCCCCACTTGGTGGTCTGGAGCGTGAGGATGCGACAGTTCGTTGGATTGTCGTCCACAATCAACAGTCTCAGGCCGGCTAGTTGCGGTTGCGTAGCGTCCAATGCAGCCTGGCCGGGTTGGGCCACGGCGGTAAGCGGCAACGAGAAATTGAACGTCGAACCTTTTCCGGGCACACTCTCGGCCCAGAGCTTTCCGCCCATCAATTCGACCAGCCGTTTGCAAATGGTCAATCCCAGCCCGGTACCGCCAAAAACCCGCGCCGTGGAAACATCCGCCTGCACAAACGGTTTGAAAAGCTTGGTCAACCGGTCCGGGGAGATGCCTATGCCGGTGTCCCGTACGGAAAAATGCAACTGCCATTGACCGTTTGTGCTGCCGGCCTCGGGCGCCGAGAGGACGCGGATCTGGGTCACAACTTCGCCCTTCTCCGTGAACTTGATGGCATTGCTCAGCAAATTGACCAACACTTGGCGCAGGCGGGTGATATCTCCCAGGACGTGGACGGGAATTCCGTCGTCCACTTGATAAGCGAGTTCAAGTTTCTTTTCTGCAGCCTTGGCAGCCAGCAGATCCAACGCTTCTTCGGTGCAATGGCGGGGATCGAACGGCCGCGACTCGAGTTCAAACTTGCCTGCCTCGATCTTTGAGAGGTCGAGGATATCGTTGATGATCGTGAGTAACGACTCGCCCCCGGAGTAGATCGTCTCGACGTAACCTCGTTGCTCGGAGGTCAACGGCGTTTCCATGAGCAGACCGGCCATCGCGATCACGCCATTCATCGGCGTGCGGATCTCGTGGCTCATGTCGGCGAGAAAATTCGCCTTCGCGCGGGCGGCAGCCTCGGCCACCTGGCGGGATTTGGTCAATTCCTGGTTGGCGTTGGTCAGTTCGTCCTGCAATCGCTTGGTCCGCAAAGCCGCGCACACCCGGGCCCGCAACTCGGCCACTTCAAAAGGTTTGGTCAGATAATCCGTGGCGCCCAGTTCAAAGCCCTTGAGCTTGTCATCCGTCCCGTTCCAGGCCGTCAAGACAATCACCGGCAGCGACTGGGTTTCAGGTGCGGCCTTGAGCCGCCGCAAAATCTCGAAGCCATCCACACCCGGCAGACCGAGGTCGAGCAGCACCAGATCGACATGGGATTCCGCCAGCATGCGCGTGGCTTGGTCGGCGTTGGCAGCCGAGCGCAGGACGATGTTCGATTCCTGCAGGAGGTCGCTGAGCAACTCCGGCAGCCGCGGATCATCGTCCACCAACAAAACCTGTGATAACGGCAAGTTCATGCTTGCATCCAAACAGTCAGATTCCGCGCAAACAGCCGCGGGACACTGAGAAACCTAGCAAATTGAACACCAACCCGACGTTAGAGGCCAATCTGTTTTTTGTGGCAATCAGAGGGCGGAATTTGTGAACGAATTCGAGACAACCCGCCAGCTTACAAGACAATAACACAGCTGGCGACCGATGGAAAATGTGCCCTCGCTTGGGCTAGCCAAGCAATTCCCGGCGGGCACCGCTCAGGAGTTGCTCGACAAAGTTCGTAGAATAGACACCGCGCCGGAAATTCGGGTCCTGAAGAATCGCCTGCTGGAAGGAGATGGTGGATTTGACGCCTGTGAGCATGAATTCGCCCAGCGCCCGGCTCATACGGTCCATCGCCTCCCGGCGATCCTTGCCGTAGGTGATGAGCTTGCCGATCATGGAATCGTAATTCGGCGGGATCGTGTAGCCCGCGTAGGCGTGAGTATCGACGCGCACACCGCGGCCACCGGGCTGGTAGAACATCTCGATCCGGCCTGGGCTGGGGCGGAATTCGTCGAAGGGATCTTCGGCATTGATGCGGCATTCAATGGCGTGACCTTTGAATTCGATGTCGCCTTGCTTGTGCTTCAGCGGCTCGCCCATGGCCACCATGATCTGGTACCGGACAAGGTCGATTCCCGTGACCTCTTCCGTGATCGGGTGTTCAACCTGGATCCGTTTGTTGACTTCCAGGAAATAGTAATTCCCCTTGTCATCCACGATGAATTCGACGGTGCCGGCGTTGGTGTAGTGCGCAGTTTCGCAAAGTTTGACGGCCATCTTGCCCATCTCTTTGCGCAGGTGCTTGAACTTGTTGTCGATGAGCGGCGAGGGAGTTTCTTCCACTACCTTCTGGTTGCGCCGCTGGATGGAACAATCACGCTCGCCGAGGTGGATGATGTTCCCGCGGGAGTCACCCATGATCTGGAATTCGATATGGTGCGGGTTTTCGATGAATTTCTCGATGTAAACGCCAGAATTGCCGAACGCCTTCTCCGCTTCGGTGCGCGCAGTATGATAGCCCTTGACCAGCGACACGTCATTGTGCGCCACGCGCATCCCGCGACCGCCACCGCCCGCCACGGCCTTGATCATCACCGGATAACCGATGCGTTTGGCGACAGCCAAGGCCGCTTGCTCGTTATCCACAATGCCTTCAGAGCCTGGCGGCGTAGGGACGCCAGCCTTCTTGGCCAGTGTGCGGCTGAGGGCCTTGTCCTCCAATGCATTCATCGCCCGCGAACTGGGACCGATGAACCGGATGTTGCAGCTCTCGCAGACGTCAGCGAAGTGGGCGTTTTCAGAAAGAAAACCGTAGCCGGGATGAATGGCGTCAACGTCAGCAATTTCCGCGGCGCTGATCAACCGATCGATGCGCAGGTAACTGTCGGACGCGGCAGCCTTGCCAATGCAGATAGCCTCATCAGCAAGTTGCACGTGCATGGAGTTGGCGTCAGCCTCGGAATAGACAGCGACGGTGCGGATGTTGAGTTCCTTGCAGGCCCGGATGATTCGGACAGCAATCTCTCCGCGGTTGGCGACCAGAACTTTCTCAAACATGAGCGCAGGGATGGGTTGGCGGGAAACCAGCTCAGGATGGACGAACCTTGAACAGCGGCTGACCGAACTCAACGGGCTTGGCATTGTCCACCAAAATCTGGGTGATGACACCTTTGACCTCAGCCTTGATCTCGTTCATCACCTTCATAGCCTCGATGATGCATACCACGGATTCAGGCGTGACCTCCGTGCCAACCTCGACGTAGGCAGCAGATTCAGGCGACGGAGAACGATAGAACGTCCCAATCATCGGCGACTTGATCTCAATCTCATTGCCAGTAGCAGGTGCTGCCACGGCTATCGGCGCTGTCGCCGTCGCGAGAGCTGGAGCGACGGTGATGCCTGGATAAACCGGAGCATCCTCTAGCGGGACAACCGACGCTGCGCCGGTGACTCCACGCTTAAGGCGGATTTTAAATTCCTGACGCTCAAGTTCGAATTCCGAGATGGAATTCTTCTTCATGAGGTCAATGATTGACTTGATGTCTTTAAGGTCCACGGTCAATAATCGTTAAAGTTTTCAAAAACTCCCACTTTGACTCCAAAAAGCCACTGGAATCGCCAAATTGGAAAAGCAGTGAATCGTCGTTTCTTAAATACAACGGCGGCGAGAGTAAGTGATTACATGTAAACCCGTCAAGATTGAACGTCGATTGAGGACCGAGAAAGTCATCAAATAGGCCGTAAAAAACGCGCCATCACGCTATCATTGAGTTAGGTTAATGTTAACGGCAGCATTTAGTGCCAAAATGTAGGATTGTGCACCAAACCCAGCAATTTGACCGATGCAAACACCTGCAATCAGCGAGCGGTGTCGGAACTCCTCCCGTGCGTGAATGTTTGAAAGGTGAACTTCAATCGTTGGTAACTGGACTGACGAAATAGCATCACGGAGCGCCACGCTGGTATGGGTATAAGCCGCTGCATTCAGGATAAGAACCCCAAACTTTCCCTTCGCTTCTTGAACCCAAGTGACCAATTCGCCCTCGATATTGGACTGACGAAATTCCACCTCAACCCCGAGCTTTGTAGCCCGCTGGCGGATCTCAGCCTCGATGTCTGCCAAGGTTGTGCGGCCGTAAACTTCCGGCTGACGTGAACCAAGCAAATTCAGGTTTGGCCCGTTGAGAAACAGAATCTTCATCCGCGAAAAAGCCTATGGGCCGGTCTTGGTGGTGTCCATCGCATTCCTGAGAGAATCTCGGAACATATTACCCAATAGAAGCAGGGCCATCCAAGCTAGAGCAGGAACATAAAGGCTGAATTCCCCAAACCCTTGCAAAAACCACCCAGCCAGACCAAGCACCACTGCTTGCTGGATCAAGTCCTTGCTTTTTAGCGCCACCCTCCCGGCAGACGCCAGCGCCAGACCAATCCAAGCCAGATAGGTTAGACCACCAATCAGGCCGGAATCAGAGAATTGTTCGAGGTAATCGTTATGCGTCAAACGCGCCATCTCTGATTCTGGTGATTTCAATTCAGCGTATGGTCGCTGAAATGTCCCTGGGCCAGTTCCAAAAACAGGGTTCTTGACGAAAATCTCTGCCGCAGCGCGCCAGTAATCGAATCGCGCGCCTACGCTCTTCGCTCCAGCAGAAAAGTAATTCTGGAATCGCCACGCAAACAGCCCCAGCCCGCCCACGATCACGCAAACGAGGGCTATCATCTTCAACCGCTTGGGCCAATCAAACCGCAACAGCCAGCCCCCAACCAACCCCAAGGCCACCAGCCAGCCCAACTTCGACCCAGTCCAACAAAGGCCACCCAATCCAAGGAACAAGACCAAGACCAAAAGTAAGCCACGGATCCACAGCCGCAATCGCCCGGTCCGCGTTGACGCCAGAACGAGCGAAACCGGGAGCAGCAGAATGATCAGACCCGCCAGGGCATTCGGGTAAACCATGGTGCCGTGAACGCGCCCTTTCGCATACTTCGCGAGAATGACTGGATTGGCAACATCCACGCCATTCGTCGTGATGATAAAACTGTTGGCCTTGAGTTGCAGGACGAGTTCCGGCGGAAAGTTCGTCCAGCCGGTCTGCTCACCGGCAATGAGGTCTGCATGTTCGCGTGGAAACTCGATTAACCTTTGATTTGCGGCCCGGACGAGACACCAAGCGAAAGCTGCCAGCACACCCGCCAGCAGCCATGGTAAAACCCGTTCGCGACTGAAAACAAGCAAGCCAACGAGGAAACAGCCGACACACCCACCAAAATGCCAGAGCACCGCTTGTGTGAGTTGAACATCAACCGTCCGCGTGGCCGAAACCAGTTGCCACCCGAACCAGATCAATGGCAGGAGCCACAACCACTTTTGACGAGGCAAACGAAATCCTTGGCGCGCCCAGAAACACGCACTTGCGCCCAGCAAAGGCAGCAGCCCCCAGTACGCCCATCGCGTCGGCCACGCGTAATTCCATGCCTCGGCCGCATTGGCTGGCGTTCCAACTTTTTCATCAAGGATCACCGGGTTGCCAAACTTCAGGATCCCGAGGCCGAGGAACAATCCGAACAGCATTGCAAGCCAGGCGACTGACGGAATCGAACGGAGGGAAAATCCAGGAACACACTCCGGCTTGCGCCCACCGCTCGTGGATTGCCGAGATTTCATCGCGCGAAAGTCTTGTGAATCACAATCGCAGCTTCAGCAAACCCACTTCCAGAGCGAGCGCTTCCTGCACGTTGGTATGCAACAGCCGCTGCGTCTGTTCCAATACGCGCAAATTCTCCAGCGCCGACACGCCATTGATCCGCAACGCCAGTACGGCTGCCGACTTGGAATCTGGAAAACTCAACAGGTTTTCGCTCTCGCCCAGAGTGCGCAGCCACACATCTCGAAACCACCATTGCACCGCCTGCAACAGTTCCGCCCGCAATCGTCGGTACTCCGACTCCACCGCCGCTGCCAGTTCATCCTCCCATTTTTCCCGTAATTCCTTTTCCGCGTCCTCATACCGCTCCAGCGGTGAACGCGCCGACAACATCTCTTCCACCGTCTTGCGGGTTGCCGCCAGTTGCCGGGCGATCACATCCAGCAAACGGTAACGGCTGAGCAAACTTTTTGGCCCGCTGGCCGCTGCCTCGCCGAATTCATCCAACCAGGTGCGCTGCTCCGGCGACAGGCGCGCCACGCCCACACCACCAAAGCTCAACCGCAAACAACGCGATACAATGGTTTCAAGCAGCCGTTGCGGCTCGGTGGCCAGCAAAATCAAGACCGACTTGGCCGGCGGTTCTTCGAGCGTCTTAAGGAATGCGTTCGCCGAGTTCGCGTTCAACCGGTCAGCGCCGACGATCACACCGACCTTGTATTCCGCCTCCGTTGGTTTGAGATTAGTTTCCCGCATCAACTCACGCATCTGGTCGATTGTGACCACGCGCGATTTGGATTCCGGCCGGACCCAGTGCACATCCGCATGATTTGCCTGCTCGATCTTCCGGCAATTCACGCATTCATCACAACAATCCGTCGCCATCTCACCCCGGCGCATGGGTTGAACGCAATTCAACACTTTGGCCAGCGTCCGTGCGATGTTTTCAAGTTCGCTGATTTCATCCCCTTGAAACAAATAGGCATGACCCAAGCGCCCGCGCGCGAGCGAACGTTGCAACAGCTGCACGCCCTGCATCTGTTCTGGAAAATCAGCAAACGACATGGCTCAGGATTTGATTCTGCCGACAAACTTCACGCCCCGGAGAGTAGACGTTCAAACCTGGGCACGCCAGCAGCGATACACGTAAGCCGGCGGCAGATTGCGCCAGATGATCCGCGTGGTTTCCACCCGCGCGAACTCACGAAACATCAACTTGCGAAAACGTAGAGTGGTAGGAAACCAACGCGCGTGAATGTAGGCAAAGGCCACAAATTGCCCGCCCGGCAAAAGTGATTCCACCACCGCACTCATGATGCGATCCTGCAACGCCGGCAGCATGTTACCCCAAGCCAGGCCGCTTACCACACAACGGACAGTCTTCGGCTTGACGTATTTCGCGAGGTGTTCCGCTGAGTCGAAGAGAATCTCACCACGGGGAAAACGGTGACGCAGCACTTCAGCATTTGTCTCACTCAACTCCAGCGCCACGAGCCGCCCGGATTGATTCAGCCGCTCGGAAAGCAGTTGCGTGAAATTGCCTGTCCCCGGACCAAGCTCAACCACGGTATCGCCCGGCGCAAATTCTGCCGCATCTGCCACCGCCCGTGAAAGCTGTTCCGAACTTGGCCAGATGGCGCCGACCTTCAATGGTTCGCGCACAAATGCTCTGACAAATTTCCAGGCCCGCGATCCCGAGCCGCTCAATTCATTTTCTTTAGGATTCACTCGTGGTCACTTCCGAAATGATCCGGCAAAATCACCTGTTTCCACCTGCATCACACGCTTTTGCAACTTCGATTCGACGACGAGTTGTTTGAGCCTTGCTTCCCAAGCACCTCCATCCATAGGCAAACTGACCATCCCTCCCAGCAACGACGAATAAGCCATCACATTTGCCAGTTCCAGCGAGTGAATTCCCTCAGCCCCGGGCGCGATCAGCGGCTCGCCATCCATGATCGCATTCACAAAGTTTTGCATCAGCACAGCATGAGGCGCGACGGCGTTGGCGAACGGGATTTCCTCAGTGACGGATTCTGGTTTTGAAAAACCAGTCCGGGCGGTGCGACTGAATTCCAGCATGTCCACCGCGTTGCGATGAAACACAAGTTTGCCGTTTTCCAGCACCAGCGTGCCCCGCGAACCCACGATCTCGAAACGATTTGCCCCCGGCGCTTCGCCAGTCGAACTCACAAACACACCCGTCGCCTGATTCGGCCATTCGAGATACGCCGTCACGCTATCCTCGACTTCAATCTGGTGGAAGCGGCCGAACTGGCAGAAGCCGCGCACCCGCGCTGGCATGCCCAACAGCCATTGCAACACATCGAGATTGTGCAGGCATTGATTCAGCAGCACCCCACCGCCGTCATCGCGCCAGGAACCACGCCACGCGTTGCTCGCGTAATACGCATCACTCCGGAACCAATCCGTGTTGATCCAGTTGACGCGGACGATTCCACCCAGGTCACCATCGGAAATCAGCGTCCGGATTTTTTCATAACGGGGCTCAACGCGCATCTGGAACATGCACGCGAAGACAGCCTGGGGATGCTTTTCATGCGCTGCGATAAGCCGTTCGCCATCCGCTTTGTGGGCGCCGATGGGTTTTTCAACCATCAAATGCAGCCCGGCTTCCAACGCCTCGATTCCCAACGCCGCGTGCTGGTAATGCGGCGTCGCGATGACTACCGCATCCACCAGTCCCGAACGCATCAGTTCCTTTGCGTCACCAAACACCTTCACGCCTTTGCCGGCATAATCCGTCAGCTTGCCCGGCGACGTACTACACACTGCGGCAAGCTGGCAACGGCCCACCTTGCCGTCGAGCAGATAACCGGCGTGGTGCTTGCCGATGTTGCCCATGCCGATGATGCCGAGGCGGACTGCGTTCATGCGGCGAGTCTAACCTCCGGTCTTTGCCAGCCAAGGAATTCTTCCAAGCATGGGCCAGAACGACATTGCCCCGACCCGCGCGCTGGGTTATAGACAAGCATGAATCGCCCCCGGCGCAGCCCCAGCTTGCAGGCCCGTCCGGCAGCGGCATTTTCAGTGCTCGAACTGCTGATCGTTGTCGCGATCCTGATGCTGCTCACGGCAATGTTCTGGGGATTTGAAACGAAGGGCACGCGCAGCAAGAAACTGAAATCCTGCCAAACGAATCTCCAGAAGCTTTACGTGGCACTCGACATTTTTGCCAACGACCACACCAATTCCTTTCCGATCGTTGCGGGGGCGACGACTTCTGAACCGGCGCTCGATCCGTTGATCCCAAAATACACGACGGACATGACTGCGTTCATCTGTCCGGCCAGCGGCAACCGGGCGTTACCGTCAGGCCAATCGCTCGGCGCGCAGCGCATCAGTTATGCCTACTACATGGGCGCCAAACGCGGTGGCAGTTCGATGCCATTGCTGACCGACCGGCAAGTCAACACGGCTGCCAAGGTCATCGGGCAGCAAGTCTTCTCGCCCGACGGGAAATCTCCGGGAAACAATCACAAGCAGGAAGGTGGTAACATCCTCTTCACAGATGGACACATCGAACACTCATCTGCCGCCGCGGCGGTCACATTGACGCCGCCGCCCGGGAGCACATTGCTCAATCCCAAACCCTGACCATGAAATTCCAGTGTCCATGCGGGGCGAAGTATGCGTTCGACGTCACGGCGGACATGGTGCAACGCCCGGTCAGCTTCGTGTGCCCGACTTGCGGACAGGATTCGTCTTCAGCGGTGAATGAAACCATTCGCGCCCAATTTGCTGCACCGGCACCGACGCCAGCCATCCTGGTGCCCGCGCCTCCTGCCGCCGCACACCCACAGGTACGCGTCCATCAACCAGTCACTGCAACTGCCAGTTTGACCACACAGACCAGCTGCCCCAAACATCGCGGCCAGGTGGCGCAAGAACGGTGTGTCGTCTGCAGCAAACCCATCTGTCCGTTGTGCATGAAGATGTTTGGCTACGTCTGCTCGCCGCATTGCCGGCAGAAGGCCGAACTCACCGGCATTGAGATTCCAGAGTATGAATTCTCCAGCGCCGTTCAAGAACGCAAATATCAACGGAAACTCACCACGACAATCCTCAGCGTGGGCGGCGGACTGGCGCTCATCATCGGTGTCTGGCTGTGGTATCTGATGGTGGGTTCGCAGCCGCGGCCGGCCTACATCGCGCGTTTCAGTCAGCCGGCTTACTCGGGCAAGATTCATCTGGTCGGCAAGAACCAGCTCATCGTCATCCACGGCGGCGTGTTGTCACGGCATGACGTCAGCGCAAAAAAAGAGGTCTGGTCGGCCAGCCTGGTGGATCGCACCAAGCTCCTCACCGAAGCAAAGGCGGAGTTACAGGAAATGGAAGAGGCCCTTCGCCGCGCCCAGCTGGCCGGCAAAGACACGGAGCAATACAAACTGCCGACGTTGGAACAGCTCATGGCATCGTTGGAACGTTCGTACGGGGCTGATCTGGAAATGCACGTTCGGGGCGAGAAAGTCTGGATCGCGCAACCGGACAAGCTCGTCCGTTACGACTGGGCCACCGGCAAATCGGCACAGGAGGTGGCGGTGAGTTTCGGTTTCGGCGGCGCCGAAGTGCAGGATGATGATCTCGTTGCCTTACGCGAATCGCCGACAGGTGAAGGCGAATTGACACGCGTTAACCTGTTGACCGGTCAGGCCAGCACGAACAAGTTCCGCACTTCGATCGCAAACACAACGAGCGACCCTCTCGCCAAGGCATTGGTGGCCAATTACACAAGGGCCGGCAATGCGGCGCTCGATCCCGCCCGCATCGCCGCGCAAGCCCAGCGGATGCCGATTCAAGGCCGGCTGGCACTGCCCGCAACCATTTCCATCCAGCAAGGACAGAATCGCATCATGCAGGAGATCGACGAGATGGACAACGGTCCGGCCCGTTCCTTTTCGGATGAACCCCGCAAACCAGATCTGAGCGAACACGTCACAGTCGTGGCCTCAAAGTCAGGCCCGGTGGAGTTCAGCCGGCAGATGATCGAAGAGCGGCTGGTCGAACGCACGGCCATGAAGGCGCCACCCAAGAAGTCGGCGCTCGATGGACCGGTCAACATGAACTCGACCGTCGAAGTCGCCAACGAACTGCTCAATGAGATCCAGCGCACCCGTGGCACCGACAAAGTCATCGAGGATGAAAGCCTTTATCGGGTTGCCGTGCGATTGCCGGGCAAGGATGGCGCACCCGAGTGGAAGGCAGAAGTGACCGGGCCGCCGAGTTTTCATCCGTTGAAGACCGTCAATCTCGTCGTGGCCGGCAAGAGCGTGGTCGCGCTTGACACAAAGAATCGCAAACTGTGGGAGCACACGCTCACCTACACGCTTGGCGACGACGTGGGCGAGCCGCTACACGATGGTTCCGGCAACGTCGGCACCATTGCCGAGCGCGAGGGGGTCGTGTTGATCACGGACCAAGGCGTGCTCACCGCCGTGGATGGGCAGACGGGCAATGTGCGCTGGCGCTTTCCCGCTGTCGGCATCTCGGGATTGTTTTATGACGATGCCGGGATGCTTTACATCAACGCCACGACCGCCGATCCCGACAGCGTCAAGTATTCACGCCAGATCGATGTGACCAAGTCTGTGAATTCGCTCATCGTGAAATTGAATCCCAAGGATGGCACGACCCTCTGGCGCAACGAGGCCATGGGCGCAGTCACCCACGTGTCCGGCAAATTCGTTTACACCCTCGACGCCAGTGCCCCAGACGAAGCCGACGATGCCCAGGAAGTTTTCGGCATCCGGCCGCCGGCGGAGCGCGGCTATGTGCGGATCCGGCGGATCAACCCCGGGAATGGTGGGACAAAATGGGAATACGAACAGAAGCGCGCCCCGCTCGACGTCGAATTCGTCGGCAGTTCAATCCAGGTTCTCTTTCCCAACGAAGCCCAAGTTCTGCGCTTCCTGTCGTTTTAGCCCAGTCACCGCGGCGGTCTGAGCCCGCCCTTGGACATCGGAGTTGGCGCGGCAGCCGGAGCAGCCGTTGCCGTAGGCACAACCGCTTCCGTCACCGCGGGGGCTTCTGCATAGAACACGCCGGCAACGACGCTTTGTTCCGGATCAGGCATCGCCAGATAAATCTTGCCCTCCAACACACCTTCGCTGACGGCCTTTAGTTCCAACTTTAGCGCGTAGCCTGAGGAAAAGTCCTTCCGTTTGGCTGCATACTTGGGATTGGGCTTCCAAAGCTTGGTGACCGAGCTGACTTCTTTGCTCTTATCATCCTTGCCCACGGTCCAAGTCTTGCCCGCAGGACTTTCACCTGCCTTCAGTTTGAGATACACGATCACTGCGACATCCGGTGACGCGGGATTTCCCTGGCGCAATTGCAGGGGATGGGAAGTCGTTCCCTGATCCAAGCGCGCAGTCTCCACGACAAAGTTCGTACCGGAGATCTTCCCATTGGCTTTGCTCTCCAGGATTTTTGCCGCCGTCACGTCGAGCGTGTACACCGGCGGCAACACCGGCAGATTATTCGTCGGCATGACCACCCCTCCCTGCCCAAAGCCGCGCAGGCGGTCCGCCATATCGTCGTCATCCGGCAGCGAGCGCTCCGGGGATGGCAGGCGGGAAAAATTGTTGGGGTCGGTCTTATCCAGGAAATCATTCAACTCGGCAATCCCCGCCACCTGGCCCCCGCCCCCGCTGAGGTCGCGCTCGCGTTTGTCGGCTGCATTCATCTTACCCTGCAAATGCATCAAGCCTTGGAAGCCAAAGTAACCGGCCACACCACCCAGCACCACAAAGACGACGATCAGAACGCCCTTCTGCGCGCTCATCCCCTTTTTGCCTTTGTTCTTGCCCGCGCCGGCAAACGCATTGCCTTTGCCTTTCTGGGTGCTGGGCCGCGATGCTGGGGACCGCGCCGGCGGTGGGGCCGCGGGGCCGGGCACAATGAGGGCGGTCTGACAGGAAGGACATTGGATCTGCTGGCCAGCCCAGGCTTCTTCACATTGCAACGGCGTGCTGCAACCCGGACAGTTCACGATGAATTGGGACATAAGGCTCCCGTTGAGTAACGGATTGTCGTCTCCGGCTCAAGCATCATTACGCGGCGGCATCGGTACCGGATCCGTCACCGCGGGCATCGCTGGATAATCCGGCAGCCTGATGTCCGGAACCAAGTCGGCGATTTCCACGGTCTTGCCTGTGACGAAAGAATGATTTGCCGCGACGCCCGTGAGAATGGAATACGCTCCGCCGCGGTGGTCAGCTGCGCGCTGATACTTGTCCGCCTTTTTCTCGGGCAGGAACATATCATCAAGCATTACCTCGTCCCCGCCACCATGTCCGCCCTCGCCTTTCGGCCAGAGCGGCACTTCGTAAGCTGGCGCGCGCATCGGGTAAACGCGGATGTAAGTGCCGCCCGGCTTGATCGCGCCTGGCACGCTACCGTCGCCGAACGTCGTCACCCGTTCCATGATGCCATGTTCCAAGCGGCCCTTCGTGCCATTGAACGCGATGGTATAACCCTCCCAGGCATTAAAGGCATTAAGCGAATAGCTGAGCGTGGCGCCGGTGTTGTACTTCACGACCACATTCATCGTGTCCTCAATGTCTATGTCCGGGCGGAACACACAACGATCGCGGAAGTAGCCATCGTATTTCTCGTTGTCGAGGTAAAGGCGCTTGAAGTTCGCATTGCCTGCCATGTCGAGGAAGAAATTACATTTGCTTTTCTCCGGACAGGTATGGCAACGCTCGTGATGGCTGTCCAAGCCCAATCGCTTCGCCATGGCCGGCGTGTAGAATTCGCGCTTGCCCTGGGCCAGCACCGAAACCGGCACGGCGGAGAGCCACCAGTTCACCAGGTCGAAATGATGCGTCGCCTTGTGGACCATCAGCCCGCCCGAGTTCGCCTTGTTGCTATGCCAGCGGCGGAAATAATCCGCCCCATGGACCGTGTTGAGGAGCCAGTGGAAATCCACCGACCGGATATCGCCGATCGCCCCGCCCATCAACAGGTCTTTCACTTGTGTGCGGTGTGGCGAATAGCGGTAGTTGAAGGTGACGATGACGTTGCGCCCGGTCTTCTTCTGGGCGGCAAAGATGGCCCAGCACTTCTTTTCATCGGTGGTCATCGGCTTCTCGGTCATCACATCGCAGCCCAGTTCCATGGCGCGGATGATGTAATCGCTGTGCGCGGAATCCTTGGTCGTGACGATCACGATGTCCGGCTTGGTCTCGCGGATCATCCGGTCAAAATCCTTGGCCTCGTAGATTGGCACTTCAACCTTCGCCGACTCACGCGCCTGGCGCTGGGCGAGTTGCAAGCGACCCAGATTGATGTCGCAATAGCCGACCATCTGCGCGTGTTTCGCGTACTCCTCCAGCACCGCTTTGCGATACATCCCCGCGCGACTACCGACGCCGACCAGGGCGTAACGCTTGCGGGGCGATCCCGTGGACACCTGGCCGATGGCCGAGGCCCCGACCAGCACGCCCGCCGCCGCGGTCGTGGCAGTGGAAATGAATTCACGACGGTTGAGCCGCTCCAGCAAGGATTGAGACGTGGTGTTCATGCGGCTCATTTTTGAACGGAGCGACGTGCTCGCACAAGATGAACATTCATCCAATTCTGGCGAGCAACCCGCCAGATTGTGCATCGCACAAAACCTTGTTCCCTGGCCGCCACCCGTGATTAAATCCGCGCGCGCCCAAACCGGCGCAACACCATGCGCATCCTGGCCCTCGACCATGGCACCCGCCGCATCGGCGTGGCAGTGAGCGACGAACTGAAGCTCATCGCTTCGCCGCTTGAATACATTCCAGCCGAACCGTTCGCCGATTTCCTCAAACGGTTGAAGGAAATCATCGCCGAAAAGGAAATCGAACTCATCCTCATCGGCATGCCTCGCAACATGGACGGCAGCTATGGCCCGGCAGCGCTCAAGGTGCAGGAATTTATCTCCGTCCTGAAAGAAGCGCTCATGATCCCCATCAAGACGCTTGACGAACGGCTTACCACCGTACAGGCGCAGCGATTTCTCATCCAAGGCAACGTCCGCCGCGATAAAAGGAAAGAAAAGGTGGACAAAACGGCAGCGGCACTTCTGCTGCAAAGTTATCTGGACAGTTTGCAGTAATCTGGCACCTCGTGGATAAGCGAAAATTCAAACTCACCATCGCCTACGATGGCACAGCCTACCAAGGCTGGCAGGTGCAGAAGATCGGCACCGGTGTGCAGGAAATCATCGAGCGCGCGCTGGCCAAACTCTTCCCCAGCAAACCGCGTCTCCACGGCTCCAGCCGCACGGATACCGGCGTCCATGCGCTCGGCATGATGGCACACTTCGAGATTCCACAGACGGAAGCGCGAATGACCCCGTACAAGCTCGCGCTCGCTTTGAACGCCCATCTGCCGGAAGACATCCGCGTGCTGAAAGCCGTGCGGGCAACAGCCAGTTTCCATGCCCGCTTTGATGCCAGCGGCAAACAGTATCGCTATCTCGTCTGGTGCGATCGCGCGATGAATCCCCTGCTCCGCCAGCAGGCCTGGCACGTACCGCAAAGGACCGATGTGCAACTGATGCGCACGGCCGCGAAACATTTCGTCGGACGCCACGATTTCCAGTCCTTCACTGCCAACCCGGGTTATGAACGCGAGTCCACCGTCCGCATGGTGACGCGCTGTGATGTCCAGAAACGTGGACCGCTGCTCACGTTCATCATCGAAGGCGAAGGATTCCTTTACAAGATGTGCCGCGGTATCGTGGGCACGATTGTTCAGGCGGGCATGGGCAGGTTTCCGCCGGATGAGATCAAAACCATGCTTGCCCACAAGGACCGCCGCGTAGCCGGCATGAACGCGCCGGCGCAGGGCTTGGTGTTGTGGAAGGTTTTCTACAAACCAAAAACTTGAAGCCATGCACGTCGTCCTCCTCGAACCCGAAATCCCACCGAACACCGGCAACGTGGCCCGGCTGTGCGCAGCGACGCACTCGACGCTACATCTCATCGAGCCGTTCGGCTTCAAATTCGATGACGCGGCGCTCAAGCGCGCCGGCATGGATTACTGGCAACACGTCCGCTGGCATCGCTGGGCGACCTGGAAGGCTTTTGGGCAGACGCTCGCCCCGACCGCCCGGTTATGGTTCATCGAATCCAACGGCCCGAAACGCTATGACCAGGTGAACTTTGCACCCGACGATTATCTCGTGTTCGGGCGGGAAACCGCCGGGTTGCCGAAGACTTTGTTGGAACAGAATCGGGACCGATGGTTGCGGATTCCGATGATGAACCCGCCAGCGCGTTCCCTGAACCTCTCGAACTGTGTGGCGCTGGTTTTGTTTGAGGCCCTCCGCCAGCAGGGATTCGCCAATGAGATAGTCTGACGGCCGCGCGCCTTTGCGGTTCAGCGCCCGAGTTATTCAAAGTCGCTCCCGTCCAGCTGTACCCATGGAGCGTGTCATAGATCGGTCGCACGTAACTGCGCATGGTCTCGAAGTCGAGACACTTATCAAACCGGCTTTGCGCGACTGACTGCTTCTGTCCGATCGGTTTGCGGCCGGATGAACAACACGATCACCACGGAAAGCAATGCGATGCCAGCGAACACTCCGAAGATCACATTCAATGGCACGTGCCGGTCGCGCAACGCCCCGAACGCCCAATCGCCGAAGCCACCGCAACTGATGCTGACCAGATTCATGATGCCATAACCGGTGGCCCGTAACTCCGGGCGCGCAATCTGGCAAAGGATCGGCATGTTGTTACAGTCAAAGAATCCCCACCCAAACCCGAACACAATCAGGCCGGCCACAGCCATGCTCACGGTCCCCGCGTTGCCCACGCTGAAGAGCGCCGGCAGGAACAGCGTCATGCCGATGGCACTGACGAATATCCGGCCTCGAACGTTGGTGCCCATCCAGCGATCCGCCAGCGCCCCTCCCACCAGTGCCCCGATCAACGACGCCACCTGCACAAACAGGATCGCCTTCACACCCGCCGCGCCCTGCCCCAGTCCGAACTTCTCACGCAGGATGTCGGGCATCCAATCGCGCACCACCCAGCCCGCAATCGCCGGCAATGTGAAATACAGCACCAACAGGATGAAATTCCAGTTCGTCAGCAGACCGGACCAGACCCCGGTCTTCATCTGGTCATCTTCTTTTACTTCCCCCACCACCCGTACCGGATCACGCAGCAGCGCCAGCAACGGCATCGCGTAGATCACACCGATCATGCCACAAGTAGTGAACGCCCAACGCCAGCCGTGTTCCGGCGAATCCGCCACGTATCCGGCGAAACCACCCAGAATCTGACCGACATAGATTCCCGCCTGATGCACCCCGACCGCGCGCGACCGCGTCAGACCGGGATGATAATCCGCGATGAACGCCAATGCCGCGGGAATATAAAACGCCTCACTCACTCCCATCAATGCGCGCGCGGCGACAAGCTCGTTGAACGTCGTCACATGCCCGGTCCACCACGTCACGCACGACCACACAAACAGACTGGCGCCGATGACGTATTTGCGGCTGAAACGGTCCGCCACGTAACCGCCGAACGGACTCAGCACCGCGTAGGTCCACTTGAAACAGCCGAGGACAAATCCCCAGTCCGCCTTGTTCGCAATGCTGGGAATGTCCGCCACCATCGACGCCTTCATCGTGGCGAGCATCTGGCGGTCGAGATAGTTCAACAGCGCCACCGGCACAAGCAGCGCGACGACGTACCAGGCAAACCGGCCGACACTGGGAGTGGGGTTCATGCGGGGCGCAAGTTAAACAAAGCGGCTGGCAGCGAACAAAAGGAATCGTTCGCCCGGGGATTGGTTTTCATGGCCATGACGACAGTCGCAGGGTGATGAAGAACCGGGTCACAACGCCAACCGATTCATCCTGCACTTTGATTAGACAGGTGAAGCCAGCGGATATGAACCGTGACCCTGACACAGCCCGCCTTCTGCATCCTCAGATCCGGCACCGGAAGATTCAGCGGGTGCTGCCATTGGCGCGCTCGTCTTTCAAGAACCCAAACACCTCGCGCCACCAATCGGGTGATTGGGCACCCACGTCATTGTGACGGGCACCGGGAACGATTTGCAGCCGCTTCGGCCCCGCGTAGCCGTCATACAACGTCTGGCCCCGCTTTGATGGAATCACTTCATCCGCGCCAGCCAGGACGATCTGGGCCGGGTGGCGGAAATCTTTGAGCCAATCTGCTGGCTTGAACCGATCCCGCAACAACCAGCGGGCCGGCAGGAAAGGCATGGCACTTTGTGCAACGCGGCTCAGGTCATCATAAGGAACAAACATGGTCATTCCGTGGATCCGATCGGGAAATCGCCGCGCCAGATGTGCCGCCGCCCCAGCCCCGATGGATTCACTGACCAGGAAAACCGGCTGATTCGTCGGCACCAACGCCATGGCGGCTTCAGCTGTGGTCAGGATCGTTGAAAGGCTTGGTGACCCTTCCCGCGGGCCGTAGCCGGGATACTCGACCACAATCACATCCACCGGCATCGCTTCGGCAATGGGATGGGCGAAGTAGTCACGATCCAACGCGCAGCCGGCATTGCCATGAAATATCAGGACCGTCGCGACTGGTTGATCCGTGGCCGAGAGCTTCCAGCCGATGATTTCACGGGCAGCCAGGCGCACGGGCTTAAACCCATCGCGCTCGGCCAGTGTCAGCGCCTGCCCCAGTGGCAAGCGGGTCGGAAAATAAATCAACCGTCGTTGGAAAATCGCAACAAGGGCGATGAGGCCGGCGTAGCCGATGATCACCAGCCAAAGAAACCGCATCATACGCCGGCGCCACGAGCGGATCACGGCAACAGCTGTGCGCGATAATAGAAGCGCACGCCGATTGCCGGCTTTGGGTCGGCGTAATTAAACACGCCGGAGGGCGAGTTGGTCGTGAGTATGGACGCCCAGTGGATCATGTTGGAGGACCGTTGCAGCGTGAAGTTTGCGTTGGTCCGTGAAAGGACCTGCATCACGTGGGCGCCGGTGTCCGTCGTACCCACGGGTTGCAGCGAGATCGAACTCAGCAGGCTGTAGTTGAGTTGAAGGATACCCACCGCGCCATTGACCCCGTCCACCAGCACCACGTTTGTCTGCCCGGCCACAACCGGCACGCTCAACGCACTGTCGCGCCCGTCGGTGCCGCCATTGTTGTCGCAGCCCAGATAAATCAACTGCGAGGCGTTGGTCGGATTGCGCTTAAAGACCGCCATCACTGTATCATAGGTACTGCCATCCGTATTAAGGAACAGCATGCCGCTTTCCGCCGGAACGAATGTGATGTACTCGGAGGCGCCTCCCAAGACTCCACAGATAGGTTCATCGGCAGTGCCCGTGCCGCTGCCAGCGGTGTTAAAGATTTGCGTGCCGGTATATCCACGTACGAGCGTGTCGCGACTGGCGCCACCTTCTGGCGGCGTCGTTGGTGGGAGCAGATCACCGATGATCCACGGCGGCAGCAACAGCACGTCCACCAGTTTGTCAGCAGACTGTACCGGTTGCGTCGTGTCACCTGTAAGATTGATCTCCAGATCAGCATCCGCGCTCTCAATGGTCTGCCACGGCGTGTAGATGCGGGCGCGATAAAGGCCAAGTTTCTCAGGCTGGACATCCACAATGGTCACGGAGAAGTTCGTCGCGCCGGGGATTGGTTCGCCATTAAAGAGCCACTGGCAGTCGAGGTTGGGAAGTTCCGTCGGTTCGGGATCCTCCTCCGAGCCGTAGTGGAGCGGCGTCATGCAATTCGTGAATCCATTGCCACAGATACGTGCGGCGACGACCGTAAACGTGGCGTTACTGCCCGGGGCCACGGTCAGCGACTGGGGTTGCGACAGGATGGCCGGCAGGAGATGGGGAGTTTCCTGCAACTGCCAGGCAAAGGAGAACCGGCCGGCGTCATCATCCAAGCCATCCACAGCAAAATGATAGGTGCGGTTCTTGATGGCATTGAAGCGCACACCACTGGTGTAGTAACCATCACGGTCTTCATCCCCGGCCTCGGTATAAAGGGTGGCCACATTCGCGCCGCGGTGAACTCCGATCAAAGTATCGAAACCACTGCCACGCAGACCGAGGGTCAAAATGCCCTTCTGCGGCGCCGTCCACTTGTACCACACGGAATGATGGCCCGGTTTGCCGGCATGCAAAGGCTCGCCTGGCTCCCGGGTGGCATTCAGGTTCGACCAGGCGGTTGCTCCGCCGGGACCCGTCAACGGCAACGCGTTCGCAAAATTGTCCGCCGCGGCCACCACATTGGTTACCGCCACTTCCACTCCGGCCGTGGTCGTCAGTCCGGCGCCCAGTTCATTGTGAATCACCACCGAATAGCTGCCGCCGCTGGTGAACTCCGCTGACGTGATCTCGTAGCAGGCGTTCGTCGCCTCTGGGATATTCACGCCATTGAGCCGCCATTGGAAGTATAGGGGCGGGGTACCGGACGCACTGGCGCATAGAATCACAGTGCCACCCGGCGTCGTATTGGTGCTGACTGGTTCGGTTTCCAACACCGGCGGGGTGCGCACGGTGACGGCGGGAGAAAACTCCGAGGTGTTCTCCGCTGCATCAGTAGCGATCGCGGTGACATGCTGCGTGTAAACGGCACTGACGGGGAAAGTGAATGAGAAATTCTCGATGCCATTGCCCGGCACATCCAACATGCGGTGTCCGAGATGGTACCGGCCTTCCCCGTAACCGGAAGGGTCAGCCGTATTATTCAAGTAGAAATCCAGCCGATAGGTTTCATCCCCAACACCGGTGAAGGTACCATCAATCGCCAGACTGCCATTCGCGGACCGGGCATCCAGTAACATGGGATAGTTGAGTAAACCATTGGGCCCGCTGTCAGCATCGCTAACGTCATTCGTCGTGACCCCGTCGGCGCCCAGATCGATACCCAGCGCTCCGTTGGAAAAGATGACATTGGCGGCGATGTTATTCCGCTGGCCGGCATTGGCGTGCAACACCACACCGTTACTGGCATTGTTCGCGATACCATTCGCGGCATTGGCGATCGTACCACCAACCGTATTGCGGGCAGCACCATTGGCCAACCGGACACCGTCCGCTCCGTTACCGATCGGCGATGTGAAATCGGCTCCCACACCGATATAATTGCCCCGAATCGAATTGTTCGTCGCGCCAACGCCGGAAACGTGAATACCGCTCGCACCGTTCGCGCCGATGATGTTGGGCGACCAGTTGGTGACTCCGCCGATCAGGTTGCGCCCGCTGGTGACGTAAATCCCATCACCGGAGTTCGGAGCGGCCCCATTGCCCGATGCATCGGTGCCGATGAAGTTGCCTTGGATGACATTGTTGCCCGAACCCAGCACCTTGATGCCGGTGGCAAACCCGTTGAGCACCAGGCCGCGGACAGTGGAGTTACCGGCGTGAAGCACCAGACCATCTACGGCGTTGGTCAATCCCGAGCCAGTAACGGTCACGAGCGGCAGACCGGCAAATCCCGGCTGCGACCAACCGTTGATGATCACTGGACTGGTGATTTCCGGCAAAGGCGACTCGAGCGTGATGACGTGCGGGCCCGGGCCTGCGATGTTGAAGACCACGAGGTTCTCGCCCGGCGCGTCATTTGCATCAAGCAGGGCCTGGCGGAAGGAACCGGGCCCGCTGTCCGCGGTAGTGGTGACATTCGTCGTCACAAACAGCCGGTAGGGGATGACCCTGATTGAGAAAGTGCACACGTTGGTGTTACCCGAACTGTCCGCGACGACACAGGTGACCAGGTTGGTCCCGACAGGGAACAATGAACCTGAAGGCGGCGTTACCACTACCGAAAGGTTCGACTCACAAATATCACTCACCACAGGCGCTCCGAACGTTACGGTCGCGAAACCGGAGTCATGCGGGAATTCGGCGGCGATGATGTTCGCAGGACAGGCGATGGTGGGCGGAATCGTATCGAGCACGGTCACTGTGAAGTTGCAGGTGTTCGTGTTACCGCAAGCATCGACGGCAAAACTGTTCACCAAGTTGGTGCCGAGACTGAAATAGGAGCCGGACGGCGGGACGGAATACACCAAGCTGTTGGTGTCGCAGGCGTCTGTAGCTGTCACGTTGAAACTCACCGTGGCGCCACCGCCGCCAGTACATTCCACCGTGATATTGGACGAGCACGTGATGACCGGCGGCGTGGTATCCATCACCGTGACAGTCTGGCTGCAGGTGTTCGAATTACCGCACGCATCCACCGCCAGCCAGGTGCGCGTGGCCAAGAACGTCACACCGCACCCGGGATTGGTCACAGTCACAGACGAAAGCACAACCTGTGAAACATCGCAATTGTCGCTGACGGTTGGCGCAACAAAATCCCAGGCGGCTGTGCATTCCACTGAGAAGTTGGTCCCATACACGAGTCCGGGAGGTGTGGTGTCCAGCACGGTGATGACCTGCGCGCAGGTGGATGTGACATTGCAGGAGTTGATCGCAGCATAAGTGCGCGTGACGGTGATTTCGCAACCGTTGGTCACCGCTGTATCACCGAGATGTTCGACCGTCACGGCCCCGACCACGGTGACGGTGTTGGTATCTGGCATGGGAACATCACCTAAGCATTGGATGGTAAGATTGGTTGGGCAGGTGATGCTCGCCGGCAAGATCACTGTCAATGTTGCGCAGTTGGTGACCACGCCGCACGCGCCGGAAACTTCCACACAGTATTCCGCCGTGTCCGCGCCACCCACATTGGTCAACAACAACGTTGCACCCGTTTCGTTGGTCAATGTCATTCCGTCTTTACGCCAGACATAGCTCAAAGGACCGTCGCCGATCGCGGTGGTGCTGAGCGTCACGTCCGTTCCGGCACAGGTGGTTTCATTCGTCAGGGCTGAAGCAGAAACTGGAACGAGCACCGCAACCGTCTGGCTGGCGCTTGCGACCAGCGATCCGTTTGCCGCCACAACTTCCAACGTGAAGCTGCCACTCGTAGTGCTCGCCACTTCGACCAAGGAATTCGTCGCATACGTGGTCAGATACGCGCCGGCGGTGTTTGACACGATAGTCCAGGCAAAGGTAGTGGGGGAATTTGTCGGCCAGCCGGTAACCGCAAACAAGTTAGTCGTACCGGGACAGAGTGAGTTGAGCCCAGTGACGCTGACACCGAAAGCTGTCTCCACAGAATCGCCAGTTGCTCCACCAAGATTGTTGGTCGTCAGCGTCGCCATGTCCAAAGAAACTGCGCGCAACGCGTACGGTTGCCCCCCGGTTCCGGTGGCCACGGGATTTGTTCCCCATGCTGAACTGGCCGCGATGTGGCCCCCGAACGCGATGACCGCATTCGTGTCCAACGCCTCGAATTCAATGAGCAGGCGTGAAGTAGCAGTGGCATTGGTCAGATCCTCTTCGGAAACAAACGCGACGTTTGTGATCGTGCCGTTCCAGATGGAAATTTCTCGCTCACCAACTGGCAGGCTGTTGAAACTCAGCGCCGGTTCACCCACTACCGGCGAACCCGAATTGGACGGGGCCGGCAACGCAAAAGTCGTCGGCCCTGAAAAACTGCCCGCCAACCCGCTCAACGCGTCCACCGTTTCGGCGGATGCATGACTTGCAAAACCGGAATGCGGCGATAACCGGGAGGGGCTGGTAAGGAAGTCGATCGCGTGCGCCCCGCTGCTCCTGGTATCCCATTCAATCACCACGGCGTGATAACCGGTGGCGATATCCGAGAGCACCAACCGGAACGGGATGGAGTGTCCCTCAAGAAAATGAGCGTTGGTCGCGCCCACCGCGCCGACACTCCATGTCAGTGGCGAAGAAGGCGATGCAGCCGCGCCGTTGGCGCCAGTCTGCAGCACTGTCTCGCCACCATGGGTGGACAGGCCAAAACAACACGAAAGCACAAGCGACGTGAAACCAACGGCGCGCGGAAATCTCCCAGTGGAACAACTCATACGGGTCGAAGGAAGGTTCTAGCAAGGACACCCACCCCTGTCGAGAGAAAGAAGCCGGAAATGCGACATATTGTGCCTGCTCCGACGGGCGTGAAATGACCCGACAAATGCCGGGTGGATTTGCGGGTCATGAATTCCACAAACGAAAGCCAGTCATCGGTTGAATTTGTGTAATCCCCAGGTAAAGCCAAGTCAGCAAAGAAACCTCCAAGCCGGCAGACTGTCAACCAGGGGTTGTCGACATCCTTCCAAGGACAAAACTCCTGTAAAATCAGGCATCCACTGAAAAACCAGCATCTGTCGGACAAGGAAAAAGCGCGAGCTGAAGCCCGCGCTTTTGAACTTATCGTGGCAGAACGGCGCTGCTACTCCACCGCAGACTGACCGGCAAGCCAGCCCTACCGATTTACACGTTGTAAGTGCTGCTGCTTGTCGTGCCGCCGCGACCGGTCCAGTTGGTGTGGAAGAATTCGCCACGCGGTTTGTCCACGCGCTCGTACGTGTGTGCGCCAAAATAATCACGTTGCGCCTGGAGCAGGTTCGCCGGAAGAACTGCCGAGCGGTACTGATCGTAGAACGCCAGGGCCGTACTGAACGCCGGCACCGGGATGCCGCGTTGCGCCGCCGTGGCCACGACCTTGCGCCAGCCTTTTTGCGCCTTCTTGATCTCGCCGCGGAAATAATCGTCGAGCATCAGGTTCGAGAGCTTGGGATTGTTGTCGTAGGCTTCCTTGATCTTGCCGAGGAAACGCGAGCGGATGATGCACCCGCCGCGCCACATGAGAGCGATGCCGCCGTAGTTCAAGTTCCAGCCGTATTCCTTCGCGGCCGCGCGCATGAGCATGTACCCCTGTGCGTAGCTCACAATCTTCGAGGCATAGAGCGCGCTCTTGATATCTTCGATGAACGCTTTCTTCTTCTCCGCGTTCGCTGCGATGCTACCGAGCGCGGGGCGCGGGCCCTTTAACTTGCGCGCCGCTTTCACGCGTTCGTCTTTCAACGCCGAGACGCAGCGCGAGTAAACCGCTTCCGCCATCAACGTGATGGGGATGCCGAGGTCCTGCGAGTTGATCACCGTCCACTTGCCCGTACCCTTCTGGCCGGCGGTGTCGAGAATCTTGTCCACGAGCGGCGAACCGTCCTCGTCCTTCTTCGCGAGGATGTCGCGCGAGATTTCAATGAGGTAGCTGTCGAGTTCGCCCTTGTTCCACTCGGCGAAGACCTGGTGCATCTCATCGGCGCTCATGCCGAGGCCGTTCTTCATGATGTTGTAGGCTTCGCAGATCAACTGCATGTCGCCGTACTCGATGCCGTTGTGAACCATCTTCACATAATGACCCGCGCCCATTTCACCGACCCAATCGCAACACGGCGCGCCGCCTTCGACTTTCGCCGACACGCCCTGAAAGATCGCTTTCACATGCGGCCATGCAGCAGGCGAACCACCCGGCATGATGCTTGGACCGCGACGTGCGCCTTCTTCGCCACCACTGACTCCGGTACCGATGTAAAGCAGCCCTTTGCTCTCGACGTATTTCTGCCGGCGATTCGTGTCATCGAACAACGAGTTACCGCCGTCAATGATGATGTCACCCGCCTCCAAATGCGGAAGGAGTTGCTCGATAAATTCGTCCACCGGCTTGCCGGCCTTGACGAGCATCATCACGCGGCGGGGGCGCTTGAGTTGCTTGACCATCTCCTCGATCGAATGTGCGCCGAGGACTTTTGTTCCTTTCGCTTCGTTCGCAAGGAATTGATCCACTTTTTCGACGGTGCGGTTGTAGGCCACGACGGTGAAGCCGTGGTCGTTCATGTTCAAAATCAGATTCTGGCCCATGACGGCCAGGCCGATCAACGCAATGTCACCTTGAGGTTCAGAATTCATAAGTTCCCAAATGGGAACAGCACGATAACGGAGCCGCATCCACCCGCCAGCAGAAATGCGGTGAAGAAAGTGACCGTCATTCATCCGAACTGTGAACCGGCTTCATCCGCAAAACTTGGTGACAGTCACAATAAGTGGGCGTAGAGTTCAAGCAGCTAATCAGGTTCGGAGTTGTTTACAGTCGCGGAGCGATTTATGTGGGAACTCCAGAAACAGATCCGCATTTACCTCGCCGCCAAACGGCCGGATGACCGTTCACACTGGGCGGATTCCATGGTGATGGATGGTTTCAACGTCACTCCATTTGCCACCGCCGGTGATCTGTGGGCTGCCTTTCAAATGCGTCCAGCCCGCATCGTCATGACCGAGCGCCGTTTCGAATTCGGCTTGTCCGGGCTGGAACTGGTCGGCCGGGTCCGGCAGTTACACCCCTGGCCTTACATCTATGTCGTAGTGATGAGTTCCATGCATCAGATGGAAGAAATTGAACAAGGGCTGGAAGCCGGGGTGGATGATTACCTGCTCAAGCCGTTCAATCCGGTCCAACTTCGAGCCCGCGCGCTCGTCGGACTTCGCTGGCTGAGCTATCTCGATTCACTCCAGGAAAGCCAGACCGCGACAGCCTGACCGCTCAGCGCTGGATGCGGGCCGAGCCGCCTTTGGCAAACGCCCGCACCTGTTCCACTGTCGCCATCGTTGTGTCCCCGGGGAATGTGGTCAGCAACGCACCATGCGCCCAACCAAGATTCACGGCTTCCTGCTCGGACTCGTCGTTGATCAAACCGTAGAAGAAACCCGCCGCGTAACCATCGCCGCCGCCCACGCGGTCCACGACGTCGAGTTCGCACATCGGCGATTGGTAGGTCTTGCCGTTCACCCACGCCACCGCGCCCCAAGTGTGACGATTGGTCGAGTGAACTTCCCGCAACGTGGTCGCTACGGCTTTCACATTCGGGAATTTCTTCGTCGCCTTATCAATGACCGCATAGAACGCGCTCGGGTCGAGCTTGGATTTTGTTTCCACATCCTGACCCTCGACACCGAGGCCCTTCTGCAAATCTTCCTCGTTGCCCACCAGCACGTCCACGTGCTCAACGATACGCGCCAGCACGCTCACGGCTTTGTTCTGACCGCCCCAGATATCCCAGAGCTTCTGCCGGTAGTTGAGATCGAACGATGTGATCGCGCCGCTGGCCTTCGCGGCTTTCATCGCTTCGATGATGAGTTCACCCGTCGTCTCGGACAGCGCCGCGAAGATGCCTCCGGAATGAAGCCAACGCACGCCGTTGCCAAAGATTTCCTTCCAGTTGAAGTCGCCGGGCTTGAGCTGGCCGGCGGCTTCGTTGCTGCGGTTGTAGAACACCACCGGCGCACGTACACCCTGGCCACGATCCGAATACACCGTCGCCATGTTCGGTCCGCGCACACCATCATGCTTGAAATTCTTGTAGAACGGCTTCACACCCATCGCCCGCACGCGCTCGGCGATGAGGTCGCCGATCGGATAATCCACCATTGCGGATGCGACGCCGGTGTTCAGCCGGAAACAATCGGCAAGGTTGGCAGAGACGTTGAATTCACCGCCGCTGACGTGGATGTCGCAATGGCTCGCCTTGCGGAAAGGAATGATGCCCGGATCGAGACGGTTCACCAGCGCGCCAAGGGACAGAAAGTCGAGTGCGCCGGATTTAGGGATGTTCAGAGAGTTGCTCATGTTCAGTTAGTTCAATTCGATTCTGCTCAAGTTGCCAGTAGAAAACTCGCTCGTGCTCCCCTCACCCGTCCTGACGGACACCCTCTCCACGCGTAGCGGGGAAAGGGAGAGGGGCGCTCGATGTCAACCTACGAAGATCGGCTTGAGGTGGCGGTTGTAAAGATTGCCCGTGACTTTCTTGGCCACGACTTCTTTGTTCGCGCGCACAAGGTCGAGATAGCGCTGCCCCTTCTTGGCCGCGATCTTGAAGCCCACATGCAACAACTGGCGCAGATGTGGATTGAATTCCTTGCGCGATTGTTCGTGTTCGAGCGCGTTCACGAACTGCGCGGAGGTCCAGCCGTTCACGGTCGCGGCCGTCGGCAGCTTGGCGCGATCAATGTCGATCACCGTGGCGTAAGGCGCGCAGAGTTCGTCAATGTGTTCCAGCGCTGCTGCGTAAATGTCTTTCGCCAGCACGAGGCCGTCGCCGCCGGCTTCCGCCAGGCCGATGACTTCTTCGAGCCACGTCGTGCCGGCGGTTTTGAGATGCAGCCCTGCGCTATGCTTAGCCACCGCGCGGCGAATAGGTGCGTAGATCGAGAACTTGTCGCTGCCCGAGTGGACGCTGAGCTTCAGGTTGTCCGGCAGGCCGTATTCGTGGATGGCGAATTTGATGACGCAAAGATCGTCGTTGAATTCCTTCTCGAACTGCGCCACGTCGCCGACGTAGTCCACACCCTTGTTGAACCGCCCGGTGAACTTCGGCGCGATGGTTTGCACCGGAATCTTGTTGTCCGCGATGGCCGCAAGGATGATGAGCAACTCAATCGGCGTTTGTGGTGAGTCGGTTTCATCCATCGAGACTTCGGGAATGAACTTGCCCGCGCCCTTCGCCTTTTCAATGTGCCGATAGATCGCGCCCGCTTCCTGGCAGGCGAAGAGAAACTTGTTCGCGACGCGTTTAACATCCGCCCGCGTGGTTTGCGCACCATCTTCCACACCGGGAATTTCCACCTTGCCGATGAGTTCAGGATGTTTGTCCACGAACGCCTTCACGTCCTCGGGCTTTGCAGCCTTGCCAATCGAATCCGCGACATCAATCGTGAAAAAATCCGATGCTGCAAGGAAGCGATCCACGGTTTCCAGCCGGATGTGGTCGGCATCCACGTGGTGATTATGCTTCCAGCCAAGCGCCTTTACGGCCGCGTCCGCAGCGGCGCGGACGGAGGCGGGTTCAGAGCCGATGATGGTGTGTTCGCGGTTGGATTTGTTCCAGACCGGCACAACGATCGCGCCTTTCTCGGCAGCCAGGATACAGGCTTGGAGCTGCGCTTCGGCTTCCTGTGCGAAGCGATCACCCACACCCACGGAAAACTTTTCTAGCTTCATATTTTGGACAGATTCCCTTGCGGGAGGAAAAGCGTATCAGAGCGGCGGAGTTTAGCCTGCCGAAATTCTGCAATCCAAGTTGAAATTCCGGCACTGAACGAATGTTGGATGACCTCCGGGCGACCCGTCTCAGCCGAAAAAAGGTTTTGAATTCAGGGCGTTTCATCGCCAACATCCCGGCTCTTTTCGGTGCGGTCAGCCGCGCCGGATTGCGGGAGGCCAGCCAGGCTGAACTCCCCTGATTTCATGAAACGCACGCATCATTGCAACGAACTGCGTCCCGCCCACGCGGGACAGACTGTGACTTTGACCGGCTGGGTTCACTCCCGCCGCGACCTTGGCGGCGTCATCTTCATTGACGTCCGCGACCGCGAGGGCCGCACACAAACGGTGTTTGATCCATCCGATCTGCCCGCCGACTTGTTCAAACAAGCTGAGCATCTGCGCAGCGAATTCGTCGTCGCCGTCACCGGCAAGGTGCGTCCGCGTCCCGAAGGCACAACGAACTCCAAGATTGCCACCGGCGAGGTCGAGGTGATGGTCACCAAGCTCGAAGTGTTGAATGCGGCCGAGCCGTTACCATTCCAAATCGATGACCCAGAGGCGGCGGCCAAGGTGGCGGAGGAGACGCGCCTGAAATATCGCTACCTCGACTTGCGCCGCCCGGAGATCGCCAAAAACCTCCGATTGCGCTCGAAGGTTGCCACCGCCTCCCGCGTGTTCTTCGACGAACAGGGATTTCTCGAAGTCGAAACGCCGATCCTGTTCAAGTCCACGCCCGAGGGCGCGCGCGAATTCATCGTGCCGAATCGCCGCGAGCCGGGGACGTTCTACGCGCTGCCGCAATCGCCGCAGCAGTTCAAGCAGATCCTGATGGTCGCCGGCGTCGAGAAGTATTATCAGCTCGCACGCTGTTTCCGCGATGAAGACCAACGCGCCGACCGCCAGCTTGAGTTCACGCAGGTGGACATCGAGATGAGTTTCATCGAGCGTGAAGACATCTACGCGCTCATCGAAGGTTTGCTGAAACGCGTTTGGAAGGTCGCGCTCAACTTGGATATCCCAACGCCGTTCAAGCGCATCAGCTTTGAGGAAGCGTTGAACCGTTACGGCATTGACAAGCCTGACACCCGCTTCGGCATGGAGCTTGTGGACTTCACCGAAGAATTTCGCGCGAGCAGCTTCAAGGTGTTCAGCGGCGCGGTCGCGAATGGCGGCGTCGTGAAGGCGCTCAACGCCAAGGGACTGGCCAGCGCCACACAGGGCCAGATCGAGACGATGACCGAATACGCCAAGGGTTTCGGCGCGAAAGGGCTCGCGTTCATCAAGGTCGAGAACGGCGAATGGAAATCGCCCATCGTGAAGTTTTTCAGCGATGCCGAGAAGGCCGCTCTCACGAGCAAACTCAAGATCGAGGAAGGCGATTTGATTCTGTTCGCCGCCGATCAATGGCTCACCGCGTGTGAAATCCTCGGCAAGATCCGCCTCTACGCCGCGGATGTATTGAAGACGCAAGGCAAGCTGACAATTGATCCGAATCGCTTCGACTTCTTGTGGGTAGTGGAGTTCCCATTGCTCGGTTTCGACCGCGAACAGAACCGCTGGTATTCCAGCCATCATCCGTTCACTGCGCCGGTCGCGGCAGACATCCCGCTGCTCAAGACCGATCCCAAGAAAGTCCACGGCCAGCATTACGACATCGTGGTGAACGGCGTGGAACTCGGCGGCGGCTCGATCCGTATCCATCAACCCGATGTGCAGAAGACCATCTTCGAGGAACTACTTCAGATTCCGCCGGACATGGTGCAAGCGCGCTTTGGTTACATGCTCGAAGCTTTCAAATACGGCGCACCACCACACGGTGGCATTGCGCTCGGGTTTGATCGGCTGATTGCCATCCTCTGCAAAACGCCAAGCATCCGCGACGTGATTGCGTTCCCGAAAACGGCCAAGGGTACTTGCCTGATGACGGAATCGCCGGGCACAGTGGATCCCAAGCAACTGCGCGACGCGTATCTGGAATTGAAACTGCCGAAGAAGCCGCCGGGCGACTCCGCAGGGAATGTCCCGCCGAAGGCGTGATTTATTGCGCGGGAGGAATCAGCGACCTCTCATGGTCAGCCAACTTGTGTTTCCCAGCTAAAAAATACCGCTCCTACTTTGGAGGCGATGCACTATTCATTGGTTTGTTCCTGACGAGCGCTGCCTCGTCTGTTAGATTCAAGCTGCGGACAAACGCCGCGAACTTTGTCATCGGATGATGGGCAACCAGAAAGAGCCAATGAATACTCTGAATGCTCTGCGAACACTTAGGTCACTTTTGGCGGTTGTTGCTGGCGCTGTCCTCTTGACCGGCTGCGAAACCGCATCCCAGAGCTTATCAACGGAGGGCTTGGCGTTCATCAAGGCCGGTGTCACGACGCGATCTGAGGTTCTAGCCAAGGTTGGCGAACCCACGGAGACCACTCGAGGTGACGGCAAGACGTTGCTCTTCTACCATCGTTTCTATGCAGCTTCACCGACCCGCACGGGGCCGTTCGAGGATTCTTATGTCCGGGCCTTAAGCGTGATCATTGGAAGCGACGATCGCGTTGAAAAGCTCCATCGCTATGCCTCCAAGGTAGCGACCAGTTATGGTGCAGGCAGCGCTTCGCTCGGTGTTACGATGAATCCTGCCTTGGTGAATCAAATCCGCCCGAACGTGACGCACCGTGATGAATTGGTGAAACTGCTAGGGCCACCCACAATCGAAGCACTGGATCTGGCGGGGGACTTGCAACTCGACTGGGTCTCAGCCGACGCCAATTGGATTCATGGCGTCACCGACGCAAAAGTGCTTCGGGTATGGCTGAATGAAAGCGGCGTGGTGCTCGGCGTCAAAATGCTCAACGACCGATAACTGCCGCAGGCCTGAAGCCCAGGCCGGCCGGAATCATTCTCACTTCGGTTCGAGTCCCAACCGGAGCGCGTTGCTCACCTTTTTGTCTTTGGCCGCTTTGAGCATGGCTCGTGAGAATTCGTTGCCCTGGCCGGAGTCGTCAATGGCCTGCGCCCATTTCTCCGCCTCCTCGAACCTGTCCTGAAGCAGATAGAGTCTCGCCAACCCGAACCAGGCAGCGGAAGCGGTCGGACTGGCCTTGAGCAAATGCGGTTCAGCTTCAGCGTATTTTTTCTGTGACAGGTAGAGCTGGCCCAAGCCGTTGAGCGCAGCGGTGTGTTCGGGTTCCAATTCGACCACCTTCTGGAATGCCCGCTCTGCTTCAGACGGTTTGCCTGAGTTGAAACTGGCCCAGCCCAGCCCATTCCAGGCACCGGAATTGTTCGGGTCCAGTTTGAGGACGGATTCAAACTTCGAAATGGCCTCGGCGAATCGTCCCGTTTGCCAGAGCCGGGTGGCTTCCTCGGTCAACTGCAAAACATTCCCCGAATCGCCTACACCTGAGGAAATATCTGCCTTGTCGTTCTTCTGACTCGTTTGGGTGACCGGCGCATTCCGCAATCGCGCCACTTCACCCCGGAGTTTGATCACTTCAGCGGCGCTCTGGCTGAGGCGTTCGACTTCGCTGGTCAACTGGGCGACCCTGCTTGTGGCCTGATCCCGCTCTTCCTGTAACTGCTGAATCTGTTCGTTCAACGGGGCTTGCTGCTGTTGGAGCATCTGAACCTCCGCCCGGCTGGTTGCAGCCTGGCGAGCTTCATAAACTCCGGTCGCAACAGCAGCGACTAGAGTCGCGCCGACGATGGTTTTTTGGATGATGGTCATAGAGACGGCTTTGGTGGCAGTGACGGTTGCACTGGTGGTGAGAGTCGCGCCGGTCAACGCGACGGCGGTGGAAACCGCAATCGCCAATCCCACCGGCGCGGCCTGGACGGCATTGGTGGAAATCGCCACGGCCAATCCGCTGGCGCCGATGGCCACACCGCGTTTGGCGAAGAATTCACGCAAGCGTTCCACGGCGCGGCTGACGCGTTTTTGCGCGGCATCATCACTGATGCCGAGGGTTGCCCCGACGGTGCGGAGGTCATGGTTCTTGAAATAGCGGAGCAACAAGGCATCACGGTCCATGTCATCGAGTTCGGACATGGCGTGGTCGAGGGCGGGACGGAGCTGCTCCCAGTCGGACGGGATTTCGGGCGCGGGATGAACCTGTTCCATGGCCTGCCTTTCGCGTTGGGTGCGGCGGATTTCACTACGATTCAGATCACGCGCGGCGAAGCGCGTCCCGCGATACAGCCAACCGACCAGACTGGCCCCGGGACTCAGGTTCGCGCTGACGGTGCTGGCTTTACGGGCGAGATCGGTGAAAACGCGCTGGGTCACGTCGCGGGCGAGATCAGGCGAATAGACCTGGCGTAGCGCTGCCGAGTACACGAGGTCAGAGTGACGCGCGACAATCTCGGCAAAGGCGGCTTCTGCGCCGCGTTCAGCGTAGGCGCGAAGCAATTGGGCGTCGGACTGGTCGTGCATCTCACCCATTAAACAGCCACTCATTCAGGAATCCGACAAAGAATTTTGCACCGAGTCGCGGCCTTCTTTTGAATTTCAAAATCCTCCACTGGACAGAGCATACCGGCACGAGCAAATTCGCCGGGTGCATCTCCACAACCCGACCGGATTTCTGACATTGATTGCGATTGCCGTCCCGTTGTTTTCAGCAAATGCCGTTTCCATCACTGTCACCAACCACAGCTTTGAATTGCCTGTCATTCCTGCCGGATCGTTTGCCACCACTGCCGCACCACCCGGCTGGTCCGTTTATGGGAACGGCATCAACTTTGGCAACCGCACCATTGGCGTGCTCCATCCCAACACCACGACGCTGTATGTCGAGCCGGTGCCAGCCGGCTCGAACGTGGGCGTGATTTTCCTCATGGACAATCCGAACAATCAAACCCAGTTCGCGAGCATCGAAGCGGGCATGCGGCAGACGCTCGCGGCTTCGCTCCAGTCGCTGACCCGTTACACGCTGACCGTCGAGGTCGGCAACATCGCCAACGACGTGAACGCACCCTTCCAGTTTGCCGGTTTCCCCAATTATCGGATTGATCTGCTGGCCGGGACAAACGTCATCGCTTCGGACAATAACACATTACTACCAGGTGAAGGCCGTTTCCTCACCTCGACCGTAAACGCCACAACCACCAACAATCATTCGTTTGCCGGGCAACCTCTCGGAATCCGGTTGGTGAATCGAAACAACGCCCCGGGCATCGAAGTGAACTTTGACAATGTGCGTCTCGACGCCTCGCCCGTGCCCACGCCAGCCGTCATCACCGGCCTAAGCATTTCCAACGGGCACGTCAGCCTTAGCGTCAGCAACCTCACCCTTGGAGCAACCAACATCCTGACCCGCTCCCTTGACCTGAGCGGTTGGACCAACCTCGTTGGGTTCATCGGGCAAGCAGCTATCACGAATGTCACTGACATCGCGCCGCCACCGGAGGGCGCTTTCTACCGGATCGAAACTCAGTGAACACCGCAGACGAATTGTTGCGCCGTATTGAGCCGAAACCAATTGTCTCAGTGATCTTGATCCAGTTCCCGACTCGCTGGATGGTG